>ERZ808278.12-NODE-12-length-186534-cov-21.603457_pt1 | contig 186534 bp, 144 predicted proteins | sample MGYA00521239_ERZ808278 | MGnify/ENA primary metagenome ERZ808278 (study PRJEB31516, sample SAMN03275600) | gut metagenome | biome: mammalia-associated habitat; material: feces | host: Papio cynocephalus | place: Kenya | collected 2012-07-17 ...
ATCTATCAACCAAACAATATATGAACCAAATAACAACTTATGACAACCTGACAGATCAGCAAATCGTTGAACGGCTGATACACTACGACCGCGATATGGAAACGTGGTTCTTTTCGGTCTATTGTGCGCCAATACTGCAATCCGTCAATCGGCGGTTCTTCTGTGGTGGGCAACCGATGGAGAAAATGACCAACGATTTCTATTTGCACCTCAAGAAACAGGATTGGCACGCACTCAGGCAATACCGCCCGACCGGTGCACTCAAGGCATGGCTCACCACTGTAGCAACCAATCTCTTCATGCCGTGTCCTGATGCTGCTTCAATGGTCACGACCATGGACAATGACGAAATGGATGCGTTCTTTGAGGAGGATAACCTGTACTACACGCAACGGCAAGAGAACCTGCGAACCATAGAAAAAGCATTAGACAACCTGCCTAACCCGCGTTATCGCTACGTGTTGAAAGGCATATATTGTTGGCAGTTGTCCCCGCAACTATTAGCAGAGAAACTGGGCATCACCCTGCCTAATTTTTACAATCTCCACCACCGCGCCCTTACAGCATTGAAGAAAAATATAATCCAATAAATAATTGCCATCGGCGTTCAACCATAACTTATTACAGATAATCCACCACCATGTCCGCCATACCTGAAATAGAACATCATACATTGATTGAACGCCACCCCTTGTCTCCCTTTCTGCCCGAAGGGGCAAGGCTGCTGATGCTGGGCAGTTTCCCGCCACCGCGGGAACGATGGTGTATGGATTTCTTCTATCCCAACCCTCAGAACGATATGTGGCGCATCATGGGGCAAGTGTTCTTCGGCGACAAGACGCACTTCGAACTATACAGAGACAAAACACATTTGGCGGGACAAAGAGACAAAACGCACTTGGAACTACCAAGAGACGGGATACTCAAAGAAAAGCAGCACCCCAAAAAGAACCGCAAGACGGTGTTTGACTGCGAAGCCATTGTGGCTTTCTGCAGGGAGCAGGGGATTGCTATCTTCGACACGGCGCAGGCGGTCAGACGCCTGCAAGGCAACGCCTCCGATGAGCATCTGGAGATTGTGGAGCGGACGGACATCGCTGCATTGCTTCGGCAGATACCTGCGTGCCACGACCTCTGCTGTACCGGCGGCAAAGCCGCAGACACACTGGCGGACATCCTGCATACCGCCACACCCAAAGCAGGCGGATATATCAACACCGTCTTCAACGACCGCCCCATCCGTTTCTGGCGTATGCCCTCCACTTCCCGCGCCTACCCTTTGCCGTTCCTTCAAAAAGCCGCTGCCTATCAACGGATGTTCGCCATACTCCCCGCCCGCCATTGACAGATGCTATAAGGAATAGAGCAGTGCAGAAGTCCATATTCAAAGTTCCATAATGCCGGCTTGTTCCTGTAAGCCTTGCAGGCAGGGTAAATCTCAATGTTCGAGAATATGATAGAACTAACTATCTACTACGATACAACCGCCCTTATTTGGCTCCAACTAATAATATTGTGAGCGCGTTGGCTCAGTGTATCCTCTCGGCAAGATCCCTGTATTCTCTCTCGTGAAAAACAGCATTAAACAATAGAACGGTTGTGCGGTGTTATACCGCACAACCGTTCTATTGGCAAGAGTAGAGATGTTATTTAACCAACACACGTTTCACATCAACGAGGAACGGGTTCTCGCCGAGGTGTACACGCGATTGGTCGCCAATGAAATACTGAGGTTCGTCAGATGACTGTGCCTTAACCTTGCGTGGTGCGCTCTCTGTATCAGCCATATTGGTGTATTCCTTTGGATAAATGCGCATATTGTAAGGCTCAACAATACCCGTAATATATGTTTCGCCGTCTTTCTCTTCTGTAGTTGCCTGCAATCCATACAAATATCCTGCGCTGAAATAGTCGTACCAATCCACCTTGATAGTATATTTCAGTTCTTCTTCACCGGCATTGTTCATTTCCTTCCTTACATTCATATAGCGAATGTTTGCCATATTCCATGAGGTAGCGCCATCTTGTTCCGGCCAAGAATATGCCATAGTAGTACCCGGTTGTGAGTTCAGGTATAAATTTACATCCGGTTCAGGTTTTGTAGTATCTTCAGCATAAGCCATATATCCTTTCCAGAAATCGCCATACATTTGCACGTCAATATCTGCGGCCTTCATAGTATAAGGTTCGTATTCGCTTGTACCCAATGTATCAACGTAAAAACCACCGGAATTGCCAATCCAATAACCCTTCTGTTCTCCTTCCATAATCCAATAAACAGGAACTTCGCCACTGATGAGGAAACCCTCACCAGTGAAACCGTTGCCGCTTACGAAAGTCAGACCGTTGTCCCATACACGGAGATACAATGTACCCAATTGGCAATAAACACTATCTCCTGATACAAGGTGTACCCATTTCTCTGTATTGGGAATCATTTTTGCTTCCGAACCGAACAATGCATAATCGTTCAAAGTAAAATTGTCCAAATCAGCAGATTCCGTATCTTCACAATACGTTGCATTGATATTTCGGAAGCCGTACACATAGTCAGTCATTATTACATCAGTTATCTGCAGGTTGCTGACTGTCTCCGAGCAATTTCTATCTCCAGCAGGGAAATCCATCATTTCATAATCCCACGAGCCATTAACCACATACTTGTACTCGCGCCCCATTTTGCTCTTAATGGTAGCGGTGAAATGAGTGTCATCGATGCGTGTCATCGGGTAAGCGTCAGTAAGCCAAGCGTTCTCTTTGAAATCGCCAACCACATATATATTAGCGTCAGCAGGCATAGCCTGTGCCGTAGTGAGGTTGAAGGTAACGTCATATACCGGCTCAACCACGCATGGGTTGCGCTTGAATTGGTAACTACGAACATATACGACACTGCCGATTTGCTTTACTATCAATTTGGTTTCGACCGCGTATTCGATTAAGAACTCCGCATCTCCTTTGAGTATCTTGCAAGGTTTCTCCTCAGAGCCAATCCACTGATGGTCCCAACTGGTCGGGAAAGTGCCGTCTGCAGCCAATGCACAAGGCTTACCTTCGAGTTGGTCAATAGGCTCTGTAGGAGTGATGACAGCCTTGTACCAGTTGGTATAGCCCGCTATCTTCTCGAACTTAGCCATAGCAGCCACATCGGTGATGTTGTAATTGTTGTAGTTGCCTGCAAATACAAGGTCGTTGCACTCGCTGTAATCCACAGCATTCCAAACAATGGTATATTTTCCCTGTGTAGGAGCCACTTGTGGTAAATTGTCAGTCTCAGGATACAATGAGAAAGTGATGCTATCCAAATTGGCAGCGGTATAGTGTCCGCCTTGCCAGAGATACATTTGCGCCATACTGCTCACGCTGATGAGAAGCGCACTGATAAGTAATGATAATTGCTTCATACTATTTATTTCTTGATAAATTTAACAATTGAGGTATTGATTTGCAGCAAGTACGTGCCTTGTGCCAAATGTGAAACGGGGAGAACAGCCGTGTTGCTCTGTGCCGTAGTCGTCTCGAGCAGTCTACCATCGTAGGTATAGATGCGGATAGTGGAATATGTTCCCAAACCGCTTAGAATCAGATGTTCACTTGTCGGATTCGGGAAGATACGGATATCCGCTACAGATAAGTCGGATATGGCAGACGATACTTCTGCTTCACCAAACAGGATTTTGCGGATGTTGTCCTGTGCTTCTTTGCCAAGGACACTACCATCGTATGCCACAAGATAGACAGAGTCGTTGGTAAAGGTCAGTTTACCTACTTTGGCGAGTGCCATTGTGATGTCCTGTCCTGTTAGCCGTTCAATGATAACGGACGGTTGTGGTTCGCCGGATGTCTGTGCCATGGCGTACACAGGTAGCATGCACACAAAGGACACAACGGCAATAATAAATTTGCAAACATTCGTGCGGCTACCTATACAGCCAGCCCTGACTGCCCGCTTGAAGAACTTACGATGCGATTGGAGTTCTTCGCTTGAATTTTTGTTAGACATAAAACATAAGTTTTTGGTAGAGTCATGGGTTCCGCAAGGCTCGGGTATATATACAAAAAAAAGCGTGGAACCTTGTTCTACGCTCATCCTATACATTGGGGTCCTTGCAAAACCTTTACCATTAAGAAGAACGACTTAGCCCACGCCGAATATGTATATACACCAATACACTACGGCACATTATCAGCCATAACAGCCAACAGATGCACCATAGATGCACGGCGGAATACACATCCCGTAGACATTCGTCACATTCTTGTCTTGGATGGTTAGAAAATTGCAAGGTTTCAATGTACCAAAACAAGCGTTAACAAACGCCTTTTACAATTATGTCTTTGCAGGCATTTCACCCACCCGTCCCCCGTCGGGCTACCACGGGAGTGACACTTCCTCCCACCCACGGCGTAGATTGTTTATCATTTTATAGTCCCATAAACAGGGGGACTTGCTCCTTGTTGTTCACCATGTGCACAAAGCTCAAAAGACACCTATACGATATACCGAAACTATGTATGCAATTGTGATACATTTTGCTTTCGGTTACAAAGGTACAATAAATTTTGTGGGTATGCAAAATTATTTACAATTAGAATGGAGAAAATAAAAAGGGGACAACTGATAAAACTTTCACGTGAATACTATGTCTGTGTGGAAGGTTGCATATCTCCGGCTTATCCATTGCTTAATCACATACTAATCACATAGTCTTAACCCAATGGACAATGCATAATGTGCAATGCATAAAGTGCAATGATTGTGCGGAGTGCTTCAGAATGAGCGGACGGTTATGCCATATTAACACAAATCAGTGAGAAAATGCGGTCTTGCCAAGTCGGCAACGGGAACGCCATTATTGAGAATATGACGGCACAAACTGCGTCGTTCCCAAAGCATTGTCCCTATATGTGAGGTTAATTGGATATGTGTAGGTGCGGGAGTGTGAGAGAACCGGTTCCTACCCTATTGCCAGCGCAACCGGCTGAGTCGCACAGCACCATGCAGCGATTGCAAGATGTTCCGATACTGCGAAGGCGTCGATATTCACCTACGCAGAGAAGACGGCAGACGATGCTGCTAACAGTCAATCATCCGTTGTGACACAAGGTCATAACCTTCCTCATAAGAGAGAATGCGCAGATAGCCATTTGCGCCGCATCAATCTGTTCAATATCAGCAATATGGCGTGCCATTTATTTCAGCATTTACGTAAACCGTACTTGCATTGTAAGGCGAATAATGTTATCTTTGCAGTGCAAAACGAGGAGATACCAAATCGGATAACAAGCACACCCCACAACAGCAATGATAGGAGTATTTGACAGCGGGTACGGAGGACTGACGATATTGCGTCAGATCAGGCAAGTGTTGCCTCAATATGACTATATGTACTTGGGCGACAATGCGCGCGCGCCCTACGGAACGCGCTCATTTTCCGTAATATACGAGTACACTCTTCAAGCAGTAAGATACCTTGAGGCGCGAGGTTGCAGTCTGATAATCCTTGCATGCAACACCGCCAGTGCGAAAGCCCTACGCAGCATACAGCAGCATGACATAGACCCCGACAAAGTGCGGGTGCTGGGTGTGATACGCCCAACTGCCGAGGCGGCTCCCATGCGTACGCATACGGGTCATATAGGGGTTCTGGCGACTCAGGGAACGGTATCGTCGGAGAGTTACGTACTGGAGTTGCAGCATCAGAATCCCGACATAGTGGTCACCCAACAGGCATGCCCGATGTGGGTACCCTTGATAGAAGCAGGAGAGCATGAGCATGAGGGGGCTGATTACTTCGTGGAGAAATACATTACCATGCTATTGGTGCAAGACCCGCAAATTGACACTATCATACTCGGTTGCACTCACTATCCGCTGCTGCTGCCCAAGATACAGAAAGCGGTAGCCGGAATGGGCATTGACATCATGACTCAAGGGGAGATAGTAGCACTCAGCCTACAGGATTACCTGCAGAGGCATACGGACATCGCACGACGACTGGCTCCCCGACAGGATTGCATAGGGAGCGTATGCTATCTAACCTCCGAGTCTGCCGAAAAGTTTGCCGATTCGGCATCGATATTTTTATCAGAACCTATTGAAGCACAACACATAGAATTGTGAAAGGAATCCGCTGTATGTGTACACCTTACAGAAAGATATGCCGCAGACAGAGGTGTACTTAGGAAATCGGCAGTAGTTGTTTTACATAGCGATGGCAGCCAATGCCACGATATGTTGCGCATTGCATTGCTCTTTGAATTTCAAGGAGATATGATTGCGCAGGCTATCAACAAGGAACAGGAATCCGCATCATGATCGTTCCATCCTCATTTTCCTATCATAACGGCAGATGATGTTGCCAATAGTCAATAACCCGATGCGCTATAAGACTATGTCCTTCCTCGTTCGGGTGAATGCCATCGGCACAGAGATAGCGAGTATAGTCCTGATTCAGGAGGAAAGGGGTTGTGATATCCACAACCAGTACGCTCTGCTCTCTTGCGATATGGAACACTTCAAGATTATACATATCATGGTAATTGCGTATTCTCTCAATCTGTCCTCCCAACCATGAAAGCGTATTATTTCGTCCGGAAGTAGACATGCGGCGGGTTGTAAACTCAAAAAACCGCTGCCCGTCCATGAGCGGCAAACTGAACAAAACCGGTTTACTCCCCAAGCAGCGGATCCGCCGAATTAGTTTGATGTAGGTATCGTGGAACCGATTCAAGCCTGTCTTTGGCAGATGAAGGGCCGTCGGGTCATCGGCAATTTCATTCCAGAAGAAGTCGGAGTCGTTGCCTCCATATTCAAGAACCGTGATATCAGCCTTCGCCACATCCTCTTTGTGCTGTTCGAGAATTTGCTCGCCTTTGTCAATAGTGCAACCCATTTTGCTATAGTTCTGCACATTCAGGCATAGCGATTCTGCACACCTGTCAACAAACCCATTATCAAGGATAGAATAACGTTCTCCTTTTAACACTATACCGCGGGAGATGGAATCCCCCAAAACAACCACATTCTTCATAATACCTTTGTGTTTTAGTTGTATATTCATTAAGTCAGTTTCTTATTGAGCGCAAAATTAGGTTCAGTTTACCTATCAGATAAATTTTATTGATGCTGTGGCATATTTTTTGATGAAACAGCCATAGATAATGACTAAAAGACATATAAAGTGACGAAATAATCCGAATAATCATTTCGTCACATCAAGAAAATTGACTAATAATTATATTTTATGCAACAGATACCCTCTTCCGTACTCAGTCTGACCTCCCTGCTATTGCACATATTGTCTCTTCCTGCATTTTTCTTATGCTTTGTTCTATTGTATCAATCGGAATGGATGATACGTTTTTTATCGATAGACGGAAGTATGACAACATTCAACACCGTCATACTGATGTGCATTATGACGGGAGTGCTTTGCGGTTCTCGTATTCCCATGACCGCCTGCCGAAAGCACCTGCACCTTCCATGGGTATATTACATATTATGGAGTATGGCGGAATGGGTTGTGACGGCCCTCTTCATGGCACTATACATGACGCTGATGTATCATGGCTCACAAGGTTATTTTTTAGTGACCGGAAGATGTATGCTTCTGTTATTGGCAACCATAACCTACCCCTACATCATCATAAACCTGCTTATGTATGCCGCAAGACCAACTCAAGGTGCATCCAAAGAGGAGGGCTTGGTGCGCTTCCATGACAGCACCCAGAAACTGAAATTAGTGATTGCAGCGGATTCCGTGCTATACATAAAGGCAGACGAGAACTATGTACACATCCATTATACTGAAAATGAGCGGATCAAAGAGTTTGCGTTACGCAACTCCATGCGTTCGATTGAAGACACCGTACAAAAATACGGGATAGTGCGTTGCCAACGCTCATTCTTTGTCAACCCGAAGCATGTGAAAGTTCTTAGAAAAGACAAAGAAGGGGTCATCGTTGCCGAATTGGATGCCTCGGGCATAAAGCCTATTCCTGTTTCCCCACGATATTATAATACACTGAGCGGGAAGTTGTGAGATTTACCTCTCAAATAGCCCCAAAGAAAGGTTTAGTTTATGAGTTTGAGGCAATTACATTCCATAGGGCAAATAAGTCTGATAAGTCTAATCAGCCAGATATTTTTTGGCAGATTCTATGCGTAGATGTTACATCATCTCTTAGAACATCTATAAGGGGAGTCCATTAGAATCCATGCAAAAAACCGTTAAAAAGACATTATCAAACACAATGGTTCTCCGTTAATAGCCGCCAATGAGCCGTTAATTTCATCGGTTTTACTCCATTAACAACCATTAAATCCGTTATCAGGTATAAGTCTCCGTTAATGACCGTGTAATTGCTCGCTAATCGGGTTCTTAAACAGTTCTCCATTAAAGAGCCATTAAATCCGTTATCGGGTATAAGTCTCCGTTAATGACCGTGTAATTGCTCGCTAATACATCGCAGGACAAAGGCTCCATTAAATGCCATTATTTTACGTCAATAAACCCTCTATCTCCCAATGAAGGGTCATGTTATTTGCGATTGGACAATTTATACCTCCCTACCCCCTTCCAAAAAATGGACAAATGTTCATATTATGCAATTTTGTTGCTCTTCCGTTTAAGGATGCTTCAGGTCTCGATGAGGGGTGCTTGAGGCCTCGATAAGGGGTCGTAAATCTCTGTTCGAGAGATTGGAGATTTTTCAATGGGGCAAACATGTGGTGAAAGACATTCATACAAAAAAGTGGTTAAATGGCTGAAAACTTGAACCAAGTTTATAGAGACAAGTCATTGAATGAAAAAACAGACAATATACATACAGGTTTGAAAGAATTGAATATCTGAAAGAAAGATATTATCTTTGCGGTTGAATCATACAGAAGTCGGCACAGGATAGAAGAATAAAAAAATCACGGACAGAGTTACAAAGATGTTTTTTCTAACAATGAGACCTATAGTTCAGGTCTCCAAAATCACCAACAAAACTATTATTAATGCCATTGAGACTCCATTCAACAAACATTGCTCAAAATAGTCAGAATATAGAAAGAATGTCCCAATATACCAATAGTGAACCTCTAAAACAATTGGACAGTCACCGGAAAGAACAAACAACACACACATATTCATGTAATTTCATGAGAAATCCACTGCTTCTGTCAATGCACGTACCAAACATGAAATTGGTACAAAGTTATGAAAATATGACTGCTACAAACAAAATGCATTACCTCTATGACAAAGGGATGGATGCCTTATGGAATCTTTGTCCTCCCTTAAATCTAAAAGTTTTCGAAGTATTCATCTTCGAACTACTCCCTTTGCTTCTATTAAGCAGTTTACTAATAGGAATCTTCGTTCAGAACAAAGTGACCTACGGTTATATCTTGGCAAGTTTTCTACTATTGCTATTTACTATGATTTTACTGCTATATGGAATGTATTTATAAGTTATGGCAAATCGGGGATGATTTTCTTCGTTCTCTCGTCGGAAAATATGATTATGAGGAAGTGAATATAATTCTCTATATAATCATAGTTCCCTCTATCATCTGCATATTAACAGGATGTTTTATATGTACTTGCAAGAACAGGACAATGAAAATCATATTACTCATACTGAGTGCATTGATTCTACTCGCAGCAGCATTATTGATACTATAAGAGAAACTACGGACTACCGATTGCATCCGAATCAGGCTCACTTGTTCCACCAACAACAGAAACATACAGAACAATGGAAAACTACAAGATTATTGACAGAGAGAAGTATTACCGCAAGGGAGTGTATCGTCATTTCACAGAGGACTGCAAATGCTCGGTAAGCATGACAGCACGTGTTGATGTTACGGAATTGAAAGAATACTCCCAACGGACAGGTTCCAAATTCTACATCAATTTTCTATACCTGCTTGCCAAGGTGCTGAACTCAAGAGAAGACTACCGTATGGTTTATCTATGGCGGAGCGATGAGTTGGTTTGCTTTGACAAAATCAATCCGACACAATATATCTTTCACGAAGACACAGAGACCTGCACACCGGTCTATACAGAATACTTCGCCGACTACAAGAAATTCTATGCACAATGTGCCGCAGACATAGAGCAAGCCAAACAGACACGGACATATAACCTGGACGCGGAGAACCACATCAATTGGTTTGACGCCTCATATATCTCCTGGTGTTCATACGATTCGCTAAACATAGAGTTGCCCGACGGACATCTATATTTTCAGCCGATTGTCAACTGGGGACGGTACAGAGAGGAAGGAGGCAAACTACTCATACCCATCAGCGTAAGACTGAATCATGCCATCGCTGACGGATATCTGGTGGCAAAAGTATTCCGGCTATTAGAAGAGGAGATTGTCCGGTTTGTGAGGGAAGGGCTATAGAAAGACTCCAGTTCAGCAACATTTTTCATTATCTATAGGTGCTACTCTATATGAGGCATAGCAAATGCTCCATATACTACGAGAGCAGGTCAATATGAAAGAAAGCGGGCGAATGGAAATAACCATTCACCCACTTTAATAAGAAAATCTCTGCAAAGATGACAGAGAGAGCAAATTATCCGCACATTTATTTCTCTGCATCAAGACGTTTGCGGATAGCCGCCGACTCAGCCTCGTAACCGGGTTTGTTGAGGAGGGCAAACATATTCTTCTTGTAGGCCTCCACGCCAGGTTGGTTAAACGGATTGACATCCAAAAGATAACCCGATATTCCGCAAGCCTTCTCGAAGAAATAGATCAGTTCTCCCAAGTAGAACTCATTAAGACGAGGCATTTCAATGCGGATATTGGGGACACCACCATCCACATGAGCCAACATTGTACCGAGTTCTGCCATTTTGTTAACTTCGTCCACACGCTTGCCAGCCAGGAAGTTGAGTCCGTCGAGATTCTCTTCATCGTAAGGGAAATCCACGCGGTGGTTCTGCTCAGCAACAGAGATGACCGTCTCAAAGAGATGGCGCTCACCGTCCTGAATATACTGCCCCATGGAGTGAAGGTCGGTCGTGAAGTCTGCCGCAGCAGGGAAGATTCCCTTATGCTCTTTTCCTTCAGACTCGCCATAAAGTTGTTTCCACCACTCTGCTACGTAATGGAGTTTCGGGTGAAAGTTGACGAGCATCTCTATTTTCTTTCCACCTGCATAAAGTACATTGCGAGCAGCAGCATATTGAGCCGCCATATTCTCCTCGAAAGGAACTTCCTCGCTACACAATTGCTCCATACGATACGCACCTTCAACCAATTGTTTCACATCGAAACCTGCACAAGCAATCGGCAACAGACCGACAGGGGAAAGGACAGAGAAACGTCCACCTATGTTATCTTCGATGACAAATGTCTTATAACCTTCTTTAGTAGCCAAGGTGCGCAAGGCTCCTTTTGCCTTATCCGTGATACATACAATGAGATCGCGTGCGGTCTCTTTGCCGACACTTTCCTCCAACTGTGTCTTCAAAAGACGGAAAGCCAACGCCGGCTCGGTGGTGGTTCCGGATTTACTGATGCAGATTATTCCGAAACGCTTTCCACGAAGAAGTTCCTGCAATTCGTACAAATAGTCTTCGCCTATATTCTGTCCTGCGTAAACAATTTTGGGAGAATCCGTCCGCATCCATGCAAAAGAGTTGCCAAGGGCATCAATTACCGCTTTGGCACCGAGATAAGATCCGCCAATACCAATGGTAACGATCACATCACATTTTGCGCGGAGATGCTTGGCAGTGGCTTCAATATCCTGCAAGTGTTCAGTTGTAATACCGGATGGGAGGTGCAACCACCCCAAGAAATCGTTACCTTTTCCATTTCCACGATGCAACATCTCTTGAGCGCGCATCGAACGCTCTTTCAAGGCAGCAACTTGAGAAGTAGTGACTGCCTTAGAATAATTCAGTTGAATATCCATAGTTGTTTTTGTTTGTGTTCTATAATCATTGCTCTGCGTTCTGCATCCGGCAACACGAAAGCAGAACGGCTATCTTAGTTTGTCCGTCAAATCGTGTATCACAAGCATAGGCGACTTATGTTCGTACAAGATATCATACACGGCATCCACTATAGGGAGGGAGACATGGTAGCGGCTATTCAGTTCGTGGATACACTTGGTACCATAGTAGCCTTCCGCCACCATCTCCATTTCGACCTGCGCAGCCTTCACGCTGTATCCCATGGCAATCATTGCACCAAACTGACGGTTGCGCGAGAAGCGGGAATAACCAGTTACAAGCAAGTCGCCGAGATAGGCTGAATCGCTTATATCCCGGTGCATAGGACTCATTGCCAATATGAAGCGTGCAATCTCCTGAATGGAATTAGAGAGTAATACCGCCTGGAAGTTGTCTCCATATTTAAGTCCGTGGCATATACCGGCGGCGATGGAATAGATATTCTTCATGACGGAGGAATACTCCAATCCCAATACGTCTTCGCTCACGGAAGTATGGACAAAAGGAGTGGTAAAAAGTTTGGCGATCTCCCGAGCACATTCGCGATTGGCACCGCCCAAAGTGAGGTAACTCAATCTTTCCATAGCGACTTCCTCAGCATGACATGGTCCTGCGATGACGCCGATTTGTTCATAGGGGACTTGGAAACGCTGGTGCAGGTAGTCGCTCAGCACCATATTGTCGTCGGCAATCATTCCTTTCACCGCCGAAATGACAATCTTCCCCCGCAAACTACGACGCAATTTTTTGAGGCTTTGCTTTACATAGGGGGACGGTATGGCAATGACAAGCACATCGGACATTGCCACGACCTCATTTATATCGCTCGTAAAGCGGATACGAGATGTATCGAAACTGACAGAAGACAAATAGGACGGGTTCTTGCTCAGTTGCAGAAACTCTTCAATCTTCTCAGGACGACGCATATACCAGGCTATCTCCGGCACATTCTGCATCACAATTTTAGCCAATGCCGTCGCCCAACTGCCACTTCCCAAGATTGCGATCCGCCGCTGCAACACGGGTACCGTACTTTTTGTTTTCATGACGTTCCGAATTACTCCTCTTTATTTTCTTCTTCCGGTTTGCTGCTGCGCACTTCATTTTTCATTTGCGGGAACAGCAGGACTTCCTGTATAGCGGTTTTTCCTGTCATAAGCATGACCAAACGGTCAATGCCGATTCCGATGCCGGAAGTAGGAGGCATACCAAATTGCAAGGCACGAAGAAAGTCTTGATCGATAATCATCGCCTCTTCGTCGCCCTTGTCAGCCAAACGCATTTGCTCTTTGAAACGTTCTTCCTGGTCGATAGGATCGTTCAACTCGGAGTAAGCATTTGCCAATTCCTTGCCATTGACCATCAACTCAAATCGTTCGGTCAGTCCCGGTTTGGAACGATGCTTCTTAGTAAGTGGGGACATCTCTACAGGATAATCGATAATGAAAGTCGGTTGCAGGAAACTGCCTTCGCAGAACTCTCCGAACAACTCGTCGATCATTTTTCCTTTTCCCCACGACTCATCCACTTCCAGGTTCAATGTTTCGCAAACCCGGCGAATCTCATCTTCTGACTTGCCGGTGAGGTCGTAGCCCGTTTTTTCCTTAATGGCATCCAATATAGGAAGACGGCGATACGGTGCCTTGAAACTGATAACATTACCATCCACCACACTCTCAGGTTTGCCATTCACCGCAATGCAAATACGCTCCAACAACTGCTCGGTGAAAGACATCATCCAATTGTAGTCCTTATACTGCACATACAACTCCATACAGGTAAACTCAGGGTTGTGGGTACGATCCATACCTTCGTTGCGGAAGTTCTTTCCGATTTCATACACACCCTCGAAGCCACCGACAATCAAGCGTTTGAGATACAATTCCGTAGCGATACGCATGTACATATCAATGTCAAGTGCATTGAAGTGCGTGATAAAAGGACGTGCAGAAGCCCCGCCTGCAATGTTTTGGAGAGTAGGTGTTTCCACTTCCGTATAGCCTGCATCATCCAATATGGAGCGCAGTGTACGAAGTACGATAGCACGCTTGATGAACGTATCTTTCACGCCATCGTTCACAATGAGATCCACATATCGCTGGCGATAGCGCAACTCGGGATTATCGAACTTATCGTAAGCCACTCCGTCTCTATACTTCACAACAGGCAGGGGACGAAGCGACTTGGACAGAACCGTCAGTTCCTTGGCATGCACAGATATTTCGCCCGTCTGCGTGCGGAAGACGAATCCTTTTATCCCGATGAAATCGCCAATATCCAGGAGTTTCTTGAACACGACATTATACATATCTGGTTGCGCTTCGGTGGAAATATCATCTCGTGACACATAGACCTGAATGCGTCCTTTGGAGTCTTGCAATTCGATGAAAGAAGCCTTTCCCATGATACGGCGAGACATCATGCGCCCTGCTATAGACACTTCCCGTCCGACCGATTCTTCCGTAAACGTATTCTTTATATCGGAGGAATAGTCCGTCACCACATACTCCGCAGCAGGATATGGCTCTATTCCCATATCACGCAACGTCTGCAAACTCTGTCTTCTAACGATTTCTTGTTCTGATAATTCCATATATCTTGACTTTATGATCCAACTATATGAATATGCCATGGAAGTCGTTTCCCTGCCACATTCGCCCCGCAAAAGTAGTACATTTTTTCCATATAGGCAACACTATGCGCCATTCATGATACTGCCTCGTGAAATGCCGTTCCGGCAGTCGTACGGACGAGCGCAAAAAAACGAGAAGCGATGTATTTACCATCCCAAACGGAGTCACATGGAACAAATATGTTCTTCGTGCATTGCAGATACGAAATAAACGTGTAATTTTGCCGCCATTTCAGACGTTTTGTTACCCCGACCAAAAGAGAACAAGACAATACGGAGTCAAGGTATTAGTTTATTCAAGCAATGAAAAGTGATGAAACGAGGCGATATTTGCTGCCTCTTATCGGACTGACGTGTTCTACATTTATCTTTAACACTTCCGAGTTTGTCCCCATAGGTTTGCTTACGGACATTGCGAACGATTTCGGAATAACAGAGGCTCACGCCGGAAGATTGATTTCCGTTTATGCATGGGTTGTCATGTTGTTGTCACTACCCCTGATGATGGCAGTATCGAAAGTAGCACTCAAACGGCTGATGATGTTTGTCATCTTTGGGTTTACAGTATTTCAGATTCTATCATCGGCATCCACAAACTATGCAATGCTTATGCTGTCCAGGATAGGAGTGGCCTGCACCCACTCCATATTCTGGTCGATCGTGTCCCCGTTAGCAGTGAGCATTGTTCCGCCCCAACGCAGGACACTGGCACTCAGCATGATCGTGACAGGCACGTCCATTGCCATGATTTTAGGGTTACCATTGGGGAGAATAATCGGTCTGCAAATAGGTTGGCGCATGACATTCCTGTGCATAGGCATTTTCTCTGCGGCTGTACTGCTCTATCTATTATTCGCCCTGCCCAATGTGCCTTCCCACAAAGGTTTCTCCATAAAGAGCCTTCCTGCTCTCCTCAGCAACAAGTCACTCACAGGTATTTATCTGCTGACCTTCGGATTTGCCACGTCTTATTATACAGGGTACAGTTACATTGAACCTTTCCTGCAGCAAATTGCCCACTTGCCGGCAGATGCCATCACCTTCACTCTCATGCTGTTCGGAATAGCCGGTATCATCGGCAGTTATCTATTCTCCCGTTTCTACCCGAACAACCCCACCCGATTTATCAGTTCCGCCTTGTCGGGTATTGTTTGCTGCCTACTTCTCCTTATGCCTGCGACACGATCCGGTTGGTGCGTTATCCTGTTATGCGGCGTGTGGGGAATGTCCGGTACGGCTTACAATGTATCCTTCCAGAACGAAATCATCAACATGACGGACGAGAATGCCACTCCTGTCGCGATGTCGATTTCATCGGGTATATTCAACATGGGCATTGCGACAGGTACCATGATAGGGGGTCGTGTCTGTACCCATTCTTCCATAGGCAACATCGGTTACATCGGAGGGATTATCGCTCTATGTACCCTGCTTTTCTGGATAGCGGTACTATCCAAGCGAATAAGGAAGGGTTATGCTACACATCCGAAGTAAGAAACCGGCATTATCCATACCTACGGCAACTTAGAGAAAGGATACTATATCATTCTATTTTATCTATGAATCATACGTTGAGGGGTCAAGATATTTACGATTTGACAATGTACAATGTACGATTTTACGTTATCGTCCTTTTATTGATGTTTCATCGAGATCGGCTTCAGGTCTCGATGAGGGGTCGTTGAGAGCGGCTAAAAGGGAACAACCTTTTTGCGATCTGTTGGCGAAATCAAGACTTGTTCCGCTCATTGTTTGAAACACACAAATTCAAGCATACTACAGATTCGTTCATTCTTTTCTTTTGCATGACCAAAAGGAAAGAACCAATTGGGACTCCCCCCCCCAAAAAAAAAGAGGGGGCTATAAGCAACCTTAACCTACGAATTGATTTTCATCGGGCGTTGCCCAAAATACAAGTCTCTCGAATTTCTGCGGAGATACAACTCGCTACACTCAGACAGTATCTCCGCAGACCGAAATTCCCGATCCATTTTTGACGCACCGACACAATGCCGGAAGTTGCTGACACGCTGACACTCGCTTTTCAAATTGATTCCGCCAACGGACGTTGCTATTTTTTCATAACAGCATCAAAACGAAGGAACTATTTAGCAAACTCCTGCTTTCAGTTACCATTTCCGCAAATCAAAGAAAAGCAGTATCTTTGCAGCGATGAAGCCTCTATAACTTCATCGTGACATATTAAAAGCGTTTACTAACGCTTGTGAATCGACTTCTTGAAACGTAGGAAATTTCAAAGTCTATTTCGATAAACAAGACATTAGTAGATGCTCATGGGTGTATTCTTTATACACACGCCCTTATATTCTGTAAGGTGTTGTGCAGTTGAATATACGCACGTGGGTTTCTGCAAGTTTTTTCGAATAGATTGGTTTCCTACGACCACAAGAAGCGGATTTACTTAACGGAAGTCCGCGTTTTTTGTGTGCCTATATGTGAAGTTTGTAAAAGATAGCATTGTGGACAGATGCCTATCCATCGAATTATTATTCACGCGAGTGCCCATAGCAAATAAAAGTTGTGCCCGACACGTATCAGGGAGAAACAAATGAAAAAACAATTGACGTATTTGTTTATCGCCATTATGACAATTGGTATAACAAGTTGTTCTACAGGTCGCTATGTGAACAATTCGCGAAATGTCAATCTCAGTCAAACACAAGTGGTACTCTCGCAAGCCAATTTTCAAGTGGTAAAGCAGGTAAGTGTTACATACGTGTACACAAATAAAAATACAATACGTTTTGATGCCAATCAGATGAAAGAAAGTGCGTATGCTGCTTTGGTAAAAAAAGCAAAACTGACAGGGGCACAAGTTCTTATCAATGTTACTATGGAAGAAATTCAGCGAGTAAGTAACAATTTTTGGTCAGCATTGTTTTTTGCTCCACAATATGAGCAAGCCATCCTTGTTTCGGGTACGGTCATTGAATTTCTTCCCGAAGGAGTAACGCCTACTTATTCTGACACCATAGAATCATCCATTGTGTATGACTCTCTCTCTAAATCAGACTATGATAGTCCGTCTGCTAATACAATGAAAACTGAAGTTATACATAATACTTCTGAACAAAACTATGATAGCAGCATAGCCAACACAGACAAATATGAAGAAGTAAAAAGATACTACGCTAAATCTGCCCCTACTTTCTTTGAAATATATGAACAAGTTAGGCAGCATATGCTATTCAACAAGCAAACTGAAGTATTGGATAAGGTAGATAACTTTTTATTAACAGGCAATCAGGCAGCTATTTGGGCATTCAGATATGAAGTTCTAAAAAGCGAAGACATTGATAAAGATATCAATAAACAGATAGATATATTTATAAAATATGCCAATATGCAATAATATGAAACAATATCTGTATTTATTCTTGTTATTCTGTACCATATCTGTGAATGGGCAAAACCACTATTGCATACAACACGGACATAATGTGAGTGTTACCATTTTAGATAGTTTGAATTCACAGAAAAGTACTTCGTCTCCTACAGCCATAATGGCAGGTGATGTGTATGACGATAGTGGTACTATTATCCTTATTCGGAAAGGTACCCCCGTATTGATGCAGATGCAATGTCGCAGAGCCTCTCTAACTGGTGGTGTAGGAAAGATTATTCTCACACCCATCAGTACACAAGCCGTCAATGGGCGAGAAATCACGTTCTCTGCCGAACCGATAGAGTTTGAAGGTAATGATAATGCATTCTTTCGGTCGCAGAAAGATGTTACAATCGTAGCAGGCACTTCCTTCATCGCTACTATCGCGAACAACTATTGTTTCAATATGCAACCTCAAGCAACAAACGGCATTTGATTACCGACTTTGCTCCACTCCTATATATCAATGCAGAAAACGCCACAAAAGAGACTGCTGTACAGAAGATTATCCGCAACGGTCAAGTACTGATTCTCCGTGGTGACAAGACCTACACGGCAGTAGGCGTGGAGATACGATAAGAGGACATAATATACAGAAGGCTGTCTGACAATGAGATATTGTCAGACAGCCTCTATTTACTTATTTCATTGGTGGAATATAGACGTTTTAGTTGTTCGAGAAATTCGAGGGGCATTAGACGAATTAGACCAATGGGACGGATTGGGTGGATTGGACAAATGAGTCCAATAAGGAATCCGAGAGGGATTTATTATAGATATCCTAGTGGTTCGAGAAGTGCTATGGAGGATTGGACGGATTGGGATTAATGGGACAGATCTGTCAAATATGGGATCACAGAAGAAGTCCAAACCACAGCAAGAAAATTCCGATATTTGCCGGATAGCAAAAAAAAGACTACCTTTGCAGGGATAAAAGGATTACACTGATGAAAGACAAGATTCAAGACTTGCTCAAGCAAGTGCAGGAAATGCATGCTTCCAATGCAGACGAACTGGAAGCACTTCGCGTCAAATATCTCAGCAAGAAAGGGGAAATAACCGCCCTCTTTGGTGAATTCCGCAATGTACAGGCCGAACAGAAGAAAGAAATCGGTATGCAACTGAACGAACTGAAGACATTGGCACAGCAACGTTTAGATACCCTCAAAGAACAGTTTGAGGCGAACCGTCAACGTGCCGAAAAACAGGACTTGACAAGGACTCCTGACCCGATTGCATTAGGGACGCGTCACCCGATTTCCTTAGTGAGAGAAGAAATCATTGATATATTCTCACGAGTAGGCTTCACCGTGGAGGAAGGTCCTGAGATTGAAGACGACAGGCACGTATTCGGTATGCTGAACTTTGCTCCCGAGCACCCAGCACGCGACATGCAAGACACATTCTTCATTGAGAAGAAAAAGGGCATCCAGAAACCCACCGACGTGCTACTGCGCACCCATACAAGTTCGGTACAGACACGTGTGATGTCGCACACAGAACCTCCTATCCGCGTACTTTGCCCCGGCAGGGTTTACAGAAACGAAGCCATATCAGCCAGAGCGCATTGTTTCTTTCATCAGATAGAGGGTCTGTACATTGACAAGAATGTATCTTTTGCAGACCTGAAGCAAGTGCTACTCTATTTTGCCAAAGAGATGTTCGGCAACGATACCAAAATACGTTTGCGTCCTTCCTATTTCCCATTCACGGAGCCATCCGCTGAGATGGATATCTCGTGCAACATCTGCGGAGGAAAAGGTTGCGCCTTCTGCAAAGGCACAGGCTGGGTGGAAATTCTCGGCTGCGGAATGGTGGATCCCAATGTGTTGGAATCATGCGGCATTGACAGCAAACAATGGTCTGGTTACGCCTTCGGATTGGGTGTGGAGCGTATAACCAACTTGAAATACAGAGTGAAAGACTTGCGTCTATTCTCCGAAAACGACACACGTTTCCTTCGTCAGTTTGAGAGTTGCTAAAAAAGAGCATCGCTATGTCACACCAATTATTAGCGGGAAAGAGAGGACTCATCTTCGGAGCATTGAACGAACAGTCTATTGCATGGGCTGTAGCGCGCAAGTGCAATGAAGAGGGGGCTAAAATTGCTTTGACAAATACTCCCGTTGCACTTCGCCTTGGTACATTACAGACGTTGGCAGCAAGCATTGAGGCACCCGTTATTGCCGCAGACGCCACCAGTATTGCAGACTTGGAGGCATTGTTCACAAAAACGCAGGAAGTTTTGGGAGGGAAGATAGACTTTGTATTGCACGCAGTGGCAATGTCGGTCAATATGCGGAAAGGCCGTCCATACGAAGATTTAGACTACAATTGGCTGAATCAGACCTTAGACATATCCGCCATATCATTTCACAAGATGCTCCAGACCGCCTATAAATCAGATGCTCTTTCGGAATACGGTTCTGTGGTGGCACTTTCGTACATTGCGGCACAACGGACATTCCCCGGGTACAATGACATGGCAGACGCAAAGGCACTATTGGAATCCATAGCACGCAACTTCGGTGCAATATACGGACAAAAACGGCACGTACGCATCAATACACTGTCACAATCACCGACAAAGACTACAGCGGGAAGCAGTATCAAAGGATTTCAAGACGGCTTCGACATCGCAGAAAAGACGGCTCCCTTGGGCAATGCTACCGCAGACGATTGTGCCAATATGTGCGTGATGCTGTTCTCTGACTATACACGCAAGGTGACCATGCAGAATATCTTCCACGACGGCGGATTTTCATCCATGGGAATCCAACTTGTCAACAACAAGGACGATTAAACATAATTTGTGTAATGATACGACATTTATTGCTATCATTATGCAACAAACATTCGTTCAGCACAAGAAAAGAGGTTTTATAAGTTTATTCTTTATCGTTTCATGGGGACAAGATACAGAGAGGAAAACGTGTTGATGACTTTTGTAGTCCATTTATTATTACTATCTTTGTCGCGTTTGCAAAGTTGTGTATTCAGAGCGACCGACTTGCATACATGTACAGATAGAGAAACTTAGTATATATCAATGCAAAGAACAGAAATCATCGACGCGCTCAAGCGCGAGGCGGACGGACAGCCAATCAATGTCCGTGGGTGGGTGCGTAGTCGCCGCGGCAACAAGAACGTCAGTTTCATTGCCCTCAACGACGGCTCCACCATTCGCAACATACAAATCGTGGTGGACCTCGCCAAGTTCCCCGAGGAGCAACTCAAGCCCGTCACCACCGGTGCCTGCATATCAGCCACGGGTAATCTGGTCGCCAGTCAGGGCAGCGGGCAGGCGGTGGAAATCCAACTGACTGATTTGGAGGTCTATGGCACAGCCGACCCCGACCAATACCCGCTCCAGAAGAAGGGGCTCAGCATGGAATACCTGCGCACCATCGCGCACCTGCGCCCGCGTACCAATACGTTTGGTGCCGTCTTCCGCATACGCCACAACATGGCGATGGCTATCCACACCTACTTCCACGAGCACGGTTTCTTCTACTTCCACACACCTATCATCACGGCTTCCGACTGCGAGGGCGCGGGACAGATGTTCCAAGTAACAACCAAGAACCTCTACAACCTGAAGAAAGACGAATCCGGCAAAATTGACTACTCCGACGATTTCTTCGGCAAGCAGACCTCACTCACCGTCTCGGGGCAACTCGAGGGCGAGTTGGCAGCGTTGGCTCTGGGCAAAATCTACACCTTCGGACCTACTTTCCGTGCCGAGAACAGCAACACCCCGCGCCACCTTGCCGAGTTCTGGATGATTGAACCCGAAGTGTCGTTCATTCAGAAAGACGAACTTATGGACCTCGAAGAGGACTTCATCAAGTTCTGTGTCCGTTGGGCACTCGACCATTGCATGGACGACCTCGAGTTCCTCAACCAGTATGTGGACAAGGGTCTCATTGCGCGTCTGCAGGCCGTGGTGAACACCGACTTTGTCCGTCTGCCGTACACCGAGGGCATCAACATTCTGCAAGAGGCAGTGAAGAACGGCAAGCACTTTGAGTTCCCTTGTGAGTGGGGTGACGACCTCGCTTCCGAGCACGAGCGTTTCCTTGTGGAGGAGCATTTCGGCAAGCCTGTCATCATGACCGACTACCCCAAGGACATCAAGGCTTTCTACATGAAAATCAACGACGACGGCAAGACCGTGCAGGGCACCGATGTACTCTTCCCGCAGATTGGAGAGATTATCGGCGGTTCGGTTCGTGAAGAGAGTCTCGACAAACTCAACGCCGAAATCGAACGCCGTCAGATACCGATGAAGGACATGTGGTGGTACCTTGACACACGCCGCTTCGGCTCTGCGCCTCACGCCGGTTTCGGCTTGGGCTTCGAGCGTCTGATGCTCTTCGTTACGGGCATGCAGAATATCCGCGACGTTATCCCATTTCCGCGTACTCCGAAAAGCGCAGAATTTTGATGGTTTTCTTTACATCTCCGGTGAACAGTATTCCGACATTGGTTGGATAAAGTGAAATTGTATTTTCGGGAGATGTTTGGGACTGAGGATGATATGCAACGAAATTTTGCGGACGTGCGTACAAAATATTTGAATATTATTCAAAAGACCTTATCTTTACTTAATAACTAACCATACTAAATAACCAAAAACACCTAACACATGCGTAGAATTCTTACTATCCTATTGGCAGGAGGGTTGTCAATGATGATGTTTGCCCAACAAACATCGTTGCGTGGTGTCATTGTCTCCAAGGAGTCGAATGACCCCATTTCGGGCGCCAAAGTGGTACTTGCCAATCAGAACATTACCACCACTACGAATCAGAGTGGTGAGTTTGCACTCATCTACCTGGAGCCAATCACCGAAGAGGTAGTCATCTCGGCTGACGGTTTCATCACGACAGTGCAATTGATTCAGTTGCAAGCCAACACATCCAACGATTTGGGAAGCGTTAGCCTGCAGCCGGACATTCAAAGAGAATTGCACGAAGAAATCGTGTTGCAATTGTCGGAGAACGAGTTGAGCGACGACGAAGGCCGTTCGCAGAGTATGGCATCCAACACGAGTGCCAGCACAGATGTATTCAACAAGAACACATCGTACGCTTGGTCGACCGTCCGGTATCGCCAACGCGGCTATGAGCAACAGTACGAACAGACTTACATCAACGGCCTGAACTTCAACAGCCAAGAACGAGGAAACTTCAACTACTCGATGTTGGGCGGTCTGAACGATGCCAGCCGCAACAAGGATGTGGTTAACGGGATCGAAGCCAACAGTTTCACATACGGCGGAATGGGTCAATCAACGAACATCATGATGCATGCTACCAATTACGCCCAAGGCTGGAAAGTGGGTGTAGCCGGAACGAACCGGAACTACAAGATCCGTGCAAACGCCACCTACTCTTCGGGATTGCTCAGCAACGGTTGGGCTTTTACCGGTCAATTGGCATGGCGGTTCAGTCCCTACATTGACAACAAAGGTATCATAGGCGAGGGTATCAGTTACAACTCGTTGGGTTATTTCTTCACGGCAGAGAAACAATGGCTCGGCGGAGATCACAGAATGACCATTACGACCTTCGGTTCGCCTACCGAGCGCGGTCAATCCGCCGCTGTGACACAAGAAGTGTATAACCTCACGGGCTCCATTTACTATAATCCCTATTGGGGTTATCAGAACGGAAAAGTCCGTAACTCGAGGGTTGTGAAGAGTTTTGACCCGACTGCAATCATCGACTACGAATGGAAGATAACCAATGACCAGACCTTGAAAGTGGCATTGGGTTATCACTACAGTTTCTACAGCAACTCGGCATTGACATTCTATAATGCGCCCGACCCGCGTCCAGACTACTACCGCAACCTACCATCTTTCTTATGGGACGGTCAACTTGACGCCAACGGCAACTTCATAAGCAAGTCTTTCGGCGGTTCGCAAGGTTCGGGAACATGGAATGGTGCAAGTTTGGGAGGATTCAATGAAGAACTCGGTATCGGCAGTTCGATCAATGCAGACCTCTATAATACTCTCACAGATTTGTGGAAAAACCGTGACGATGACGCTACACAAATCAATTGGGACAATCTCTATGCAGCCAACTACCAGAACAATGTGGTCAATCCGAGCGGTTCAGCCAAATATATGCTGGAGCGCAGACACAATGACTTGCAGGAGGCTATCGCCAACATCAACTACCAAAACAAGGAGTTTGACCACTTGACCATCACTGCAGGTTTGGAGGGCAAGTACTCACAAGGCATTCACTACAAGACGGTGGATGACCTGCTTGGCGGCAACCAATGGATTGATGTGGATCCGTTTGCAGAGCGTGATTTGAAAGAGTTGGCTTCGAACATCGGTTTGACACAGAGCGACATTGAGAACGTGAAGCAAAACAACATCTATGACCATAACAAGAGTATCACAACAAACGGCCGCTTCGGTTACGACTATCGTATCAATATGACCAAGGTAGCGGCTTGGGCGCAAAATGAATGGAACTTCAATGCCGTAGATTTCTACTACGCGCTGAAGTTGACCTACACGGGCATGAACCGCAGTACCCGCATGATGAACGGCCGTGCATGGTATTTGGCACAACTCAAACCCGATGAGGCATTCTATTATTTAGGTCAGCAGTATCAATCCATCCTGAACGGACAAGGGCAAATGGCTACCTACAACGGTTGGCAGCATCATTTTGTTGATCCTTCGTTCAAGTTGGGTGCATCTTACAAAATCAACGGCAGAAACCAATTGCGTGTGAATGCCATTGCGGAAACGAGTGCACCTCTTGCACGCGATGCATACATCTCACCCCGTGTACACGACCGAGCCATCGCTACGATTTACCAGCATGATCGTGCCAAGTCGCTGAAGGATTTCTATGCAGCATCGCAGAAGGTTGTAAGTTATGACTTGACATACGAGTTCAACTACCCGATTGTACGCGGTAGAATAACCGCCTACCAAACGCACTTCTGGAACGGTTCGGAACTGAACGGCTACTATGACGACGAGGCACGTACGTTTGTCAACCAGTCGGTAACGGGCATTAACCGCGTTCACCGCGGTATAGAAGCAGCAGCCTCATTCAAACTCGGAACCTACTTCACCCTTACTCCGATGCTTGCCATCGGTGATTACCACTACACAAGCAACGCTTACTCCGTGACAAGTGCCGAGAACGGTATGGCATTGGCAGAGGAGGCAACAACAGGCGGAGTGGCAAAACCAATATATGAAGTAAAGGACAGCGTCCTAATCAGAGGTCTGAAAGTTGCCAATGGTCCTCAACTGAACGCTTCGTTGAAGTTATCCTTCTTCCATCCGAAGATGTGGTTTGCGGATATTACGGTTTCGTACTTCGACTGGAGTTACTTAGACTATGCTCCATCACGCCGTATGCAAGGTCTTTATACCGGTGTACGTGCAGACGGAACAACCGTGAACGGTTCGTATGCCGTTCCGAATCCAAGCAACGCTTCCCATACATTCTTGGAAAAAGATGCCGAGGGCAACATACTGCTTGACAAATACGGAATTCCTGTGCTGCAATCGCCCTACAACTTATTGGCAGACCAAGAGAGCCTGGTTGACGGGAAATGGTATAACCGCTTTATGATAGATGTTTCGGTTGGCAAACTTATCTACCTGAAGAACCGGCAATCACTTTCCATCAACCTGTCGGTGAGCAACATTACCAACAATACCCATTTGAAAACCGGCGGTTACCAGCAGGCCCGTCTGCCAAGACAATCGGTACAGAAAACACAGAATCCCGAGCAGTCGGCAATCACGAGCAATGTATGGAAGTTCCCCGCAAAGTACTACTATGCATGGGGGGCAAACTTCTTCCTCAACATAACTTATAAGTTCTAACCCAACAAGCAAACATCACTATGAAGAAATCAGTATATATAGTAAGCGGCATCGCATTTCTACTATCGATTGCAGCATGTACGCCGAAGGCTATCGAACCGGAGCAGTTGTACGTCTCGGAGCAAGAGGCAGACAAGAAGATCCAAGAGGATGGAGGAACCTTATACACCTTGGATCAGTTTGTGAAGACTTATATGACAGAGTGCGGTGTTATGTTCCCCGTACGTCAGCGTTCCTACACTTACAGCGGCGGTTACCAAATGGATCCGACCGATTATACCAAAAACAATCGCGGTTGGTTTTCGGTAGATACACTACCGAAAGGCGGTGCAGGTATTTACATCCGCGGGCGTGTGGTTACGGAAGACTATGACGGAAACTTCTACAAGTCGATGGTTATCCAGCAAATCGTTAACGGAGAACAGCAGACACTCCGTTTGTCGGTTGACGCCAGCAACGCAGGCGGGCAGTATGCCATCGGTCAGATGATACAGATACGTGTCAACGGTCTCTCGATAGGCAAATACGCCAACGAGCCCCAACTTTGTATTCCTTCGTATAACGACAACATCTACGCTTACAAAGCCAGCGAGAAAGTGGGTTGGGCTCCCGGACGTATTCCCGCTGCTATCTTCAACCAAGCAACCACTCTCATAGGTCAACCCGACAAGAGCGCAATTGTATATGACGAGATGACCTTGGCAGAGATTGTGAACGGTGCAGAGAACGATGAGCGGTATCACCAAATGGATGCCAAGTTAGTCCGCATCAAGAATGTCTATTTTGACCAAGCCTCCGGCTCGAAGATTCCCGGAATGTATGACAACTACGGGACACCTACCGGTTGTACGAACGGTAACCCCGACAAAGACAAGAATACTTGTGTGTTTGCCCCCACCACAGAAAACCAAGGTTATCCACAAGGTCGTATTATCAATGACGGAACAGCGCAGAGCATAATTTCCACCAGCGAGTATGCCAAATTTGCCCACATCATCTTACCGACAAGTGATTATAAAGGTACGATAGAGGGTATTTTAGGGCATTATACCGACAACGGAAGAAATGATCCAGACAAATGGGATTGGAGTATTACCTTGCGTTCGCGCTATGACCTGATCGGCTTCACGAACAACGAGGGCGAGAGTTGGGTTATGAAAGAATACAGTTCGAAATAACCAGCAGAAACGATTAACAAGACTCCCATATTTCTACCCTGTGGGCAGAAGTATGGGAGTCTTAGTAGAATTATAGAGACCTATGAACATAATTGATATTATCATCTTACTACCTATTGCATACGGTGTAGTACGCGGTTTGATGAAAGGTTTTGTTCAGGAACTGACGGGTTTGGTTGCTATCATTGCAGCCGTAATCTGCACGAAATTGTGGGCACCGGATGTTGCGATATGGCTGTCGAAGTATCTGACCAGTTCCTTCGCTGCCTGCCAGTTGATAGCGTGGTTCATTATTTTTACAGGTGTAGCCTTATCGCTGCATTTGGCAGGAAAGATCATCAGCCGTCTGCTGAGCGCGATTTCCCTGGGTTGGCTAAACCGTTTGACAGGTGCTATTTTCGGGGCCGCCAAATGGGTGCTTGTTGTCAGTATCCTGCTCAACGGTATAGCCCTGCTTGACAACCAGTTCCATTTCTTGAAGCCTCAGGTGCATGAAAAGAGCATAGCCTGGGAACCTATACGCAAGGTTGCCGCCATTGCATGGGACAAAGTGCAGGACGGTTTTTTTGTTGATGATTGATGAGGTATAGTTATTATAGATGTCCCAGTTCATCGAGAGGTTTTAGGAGAGAAGGACGACCTACCCAACCACTCCAAAGGAGGGGAGAGACTTCCCAAATCCTCCTCAAAGAGGGGATTTATTTACGATTTTATTTTCTCCCGTTTACGGATGCTTCAGGAGGCAAGATATTTACGATTTGACCATTTACGATTTACAATTTTGTTCTTCCGTCTCTTATCCATGTCCCGTCCAGGGATGCTTGAGGTCTCGTTGAGGTGTCGTAGGCAATCCGCACAATACAAACACCTACATACTAAATATACAGCAGGCAGCAAAGAGAAAAAAAAACATCCCGATTGCTCCAACGCTTCACGCTATACAAACAAGAAATACAAGCAAGTTTGTCAGAACCAACAAAAACAGAAAAAGCGGGAAAGAACCTATATTCCCTGCACTTTCAACGAATCCTGTCCAGAAAGAAAAGACTGCAAACCGCAAGCAACCGTGACTTAGATTCAGAATAAATCAAGAACAATGATACACCAACCATACAAAGGTTCAGTAACTTGACTTTCATCATTTAACAAGCAGACGTATGCAAGCATATCTGGGCATAGGAACAAACATAGGAGACAAGCGGGCGAACATAGAACGCTGTCTCAAACTATTGGGACAATATGCAGGAGATATTGTCCGACAATCCCGAATCATTGAGTCTGCCCCATGGGGTTTTGATTCAGAGAACAGATTTCTGAACATGGCGGTATGCATAGAGACCACCCTATCTCCTTTTCAACTATTGGAAACGACACAACATACAGAACGAGAAATGGGGAGAAAAGAAAAGTCGGCAGACGGTGTATATCACGACAGAATCATTGACATTGATATTTTGCTCTATGGAGACTATCGTATCACCTCCCCTACCCTGACTATTCCTCATCCTCATATCAAGGAGCGGGATTTTGTACGTATTCCCTTGCAAGAGATTTTGCCGCCGAACCACTTTTTTATGATGAAACTCTTGCAAGAATGAAAAATAGATTATACCTTTGCAGCCGCAATTGAGGGGAAGCATATCAACTCAGTTGATGATGGTGGTCTTAGCTCAGTTGGCAGAGCATCGGATTGTGGTTCCGAGTGTCGTGGGTTCGAGCCCCACATTCCACCCAAACAAGCGAGTACCCGTGAGCAAATCTTACGGGTGCTTGTTGTTTTTATACCAGAACGACAGTACTTGATGCGTAACGAAGTATTCATAGCCCAAAGGTTGTACTATGCCAAGACAGACAAAGACAAACAGGTGTCTCTGCCTGCTATACGTGTGGCACTTACCGCCATCATTGTCGGTATGGTTGTAATGATTATAACCGTCTTTGTGGTAGTGGGTTTCAAACAAGAAATCCAGCGGAAAGTGGCAGGTTTTGGTTCTGATATCCAGATTGTGAATTTTGACAACAACAACACCTACGAAATGCAACCCATCTGCGTAGGTGATTCGCTGTTTCAAGAGATTGGGATGTTAGACGGCGTTGAGTATGCGCAACGTTTTGCCACCAAGCCCGGTATGCTCAAGACTGATTCTTCATTCCAGGGCATAATCTTCAAGGGAATGCCTCTGCCAAACGAATCAACCACCAAAAAGAAAAACGGCTGGACATTCTTTGAGGAATATCTTGCCGCAGGACATCTCCCCCAACAAAAGAATGAAGTCATCATCTCCACCACGATGTCACGACTGCTGGATTTAGGCGTGGGGGATTCGTTCTATGCCTATTTTATTGAGGAGCAGATACGCGCCAGAAAACTTCTTGTGGCAGGACTCTACAACACCCAATTCAGTGATTATGACAAGAGTTTTGTTTTGGGAGACATACAGCAAGTGCAAACCCTGAACAATTGGAGAGCCGATCAAGTATCCGGCATAGATATTCAAACAGACGATTTCAGCCAACTGGGAAAGATCAGCGATGAAGTATGGTTCAGAACCGCCAACAAGGCTGACGAGGACGGAAATTTTCTATACACACAGAATATCATAGACATGAACCCCAATATATTTTCGTGGCTTGAACTGCTTAACGTAAATGTAGTGGTTATTATTATACTCATGCTCTGCGTGGCAGGTTTCAATATCATATCAGGATTGCTGATACTTATTCTTGACGCCGTACAACTTATAGGCATACTGAAAGCACTCGGAGCAGACAACGGTTATCTGCGCCGCATATTCCTCTACAGAGCAGGGTTTCTGATTCTAAACGGTATGTTGTGGGGCAATATAGCAGGTCTTCTGCTCTGCGCAGTGCAATACTTTTTCCACGTTATTCCCTTAGACCCCACCGCCTATTACGTAAGTTATGTTCCGATAGCCTTCCATTGGGGTTGGTGGACAGCCTTGAACATTGGGACCTTTGCCGTATCCATGCTCATATTGCTTGCCCCCTCCGCCATCATAACCCGTATATCACCCGCCAAAGTGATGCACTTTGAATAACAAGCCACTATGCAGTTCTCCACGCCTGTCAGCATACCACATGCACAAAGAGAAATAACCTATCAAAACAAGATTCTTCTGATAGGGTCATGCTTTGCCGACAACCTGACCAGCCACCTACAAGCATCGTTTTTTCAAGCGACAAGCAACCCGTTCGGTGTATTGTACAACCCCATGAGCATTGCACAATGTCTGCAATCGCTGCAACAAACCTGCGACACATCCGCAGAAGAAGTAGCGGCAAGGTTACCCATTGTCCAACATGACGGACTATATCACTGCATGACTCACCATGGGTGCTATTCGTCAGCAAACAGAGACACTCTGGCTGAGAACATTGAAAAAAGTCTCAAAAAAGGCGCCAAAGAACTGGAACAAGCCGATACTTTGATACTCACTTTCGGTACGGCGTGGGTGTATGAACAAGATGGCAAGGTTGTCGGGAATTGCCATAAACTGCCTGCCTCTTTGTTTCACAGGCGTTGTCTCCATGTAGAGGAAATTGTTGCTACCTACCAACGGATTGCACAACTTCCTCTACTGAGAAACAAACAAGTCATATTCACCGTTTCACCCATCCGGCATAAAAATGACGGGTTGCATGGTAATCAGTTGAGCAAAAGCATATTGCTGTTAGCAACAGACCAACTGACAGAAAACATAACAGAACCAAAAAGAGATTCTCAAGAAATTCCATGCATGGGACATTGGGAGTATTTTCCTTCCTACGAAATCATGCTTGACGAATTGCGCGACTATCGCTACTATGCTGATGACATGATGCACCCGAGCCAAAAAGCAGTGGAATATATCTGGGAGCGTTTCTGCGAGACTTACTTCTCCGTTCAGACAAAAGAGGAAATGAAGTCTTTACAACGGCTTTACAACAGTTTGCACCACATCCCTTTGCACCCCGACACAGATACCTACAGAAAGTTTTCAGAACAACTCCTGGAACAATTGAGATATTGGCAGGGGAAGTATCCATGGATAAAAAGGATTGAATAATCTCTATCCGATCACAAGTATTCGTCTGCCCAATATTGTTGCAGCAAATTGTCGTTTAGGGCATTACCTCTTGCATATTCAAGAGAATCTCCGTATCTTTGCCTACTTTCTTAAACTGCATTGCTCTATGAGAGAATTTGAAATCAAAGCAAAGGTAAAATCTTACCAGGCAGACGAACTCCCTGAAGAATACAAACTATTGGTAACCAAAGCAAAAGAAAGCACAAAGAATACATACAGTCCTTATTCGCATTTTGCCGTAGGGGCAGCCGTCCTTCTGGAAGACGGCAAGATATTGTGCGGTGCCAACCAGGAAAATGCCGCCTATCCCAGCGGATTGTGCGCAGAAAGAACCGTACTCTTTTATGCCAATGCAAGCCATCCCAAGACACCTGTGAAAGCCCTTGCCATTGCAGGATTTACGAACGGACAATTTACACAGAAACCCGTTTCTCCCTGCGGCGCATGCAGACAAGTGATGGCTGAAACGGAACATAGAGGGGGAAAACCGCTGACAATCCTGCTCTACGGAGCAGAGGAGACTTATCTTATCGAGGGAGTGGAAAGTTTGCTTCCGTTCTCTTTTGTCAGTGACGATTTGCAAGGATAAGTACTATTCAGTGAAAAAACTACACCTTAACATAAAGAAATTAGACATCTATATACTCAAGAATTTCTTAGGACTATTCTTGATGACTTTTATGATATGCATCTTCATTCTGCTTATGCAGTTTCTCTGGATGCATGTGAAAGATTTGGTCGGAAAAGGTGTCGGTATCTCCGTATTGGCGGAATTCTTTGTTTATTCCACCATCTCGGTTGTTCCGCTTGCTCTGCCGCTTGCCATACTTCTTGCCTCCCTAATGACTTTCGGCAACATGGGTGAGAAGTTTGAACTGACCGCAATGAAATCGGCAGGCATCTCGCTATTCCGCATCATGCGCCCTCTAACAATCTGTATTGCATTCATCTGCGTAGGGGCATTTTTCTTTTCAAACTATGTAATGCCCAAGTCACAGGTGAAGTTGTGGACTCTAATCTTCTCCCTAAGACAAAAATCGCCGGAACTGGAAATCCCTGCAGGAGAATTTTATGATGGTATTAACGGATACAATATCTATGTAAGGCACAAAGACACCAAAACGGGACTGCTGGAAGACTTGATGATTTACGATTTCAGTAACGGATTCAGGAATACAAAAGTGATGGTGGCAGATTCCGGCAGACTTTATTTCACTGCTGACAACAAGTATCTCATGCTATGTCTTTATCATGGAGAATCGTTTGAAAATCTGACACAGCAACAGAGTGCTATATCTGATAAAGACAGGATTCCCTACCGTCGAGAGACTTTCGCACGAAAACAACTACTCATTGATTTTGACTCGGAGTTCAGCCGATACGACGAGTCTGTGCTGCGAGATCAGCATGTATCAAAAAACGCAGGAGAACTGGTTCACTCCATCGATTCCGTCAAACTTATTGCCCATAGCCGTTCCCGCGGGCAAAGCCGAGAGATGGTAAACAACCGATACTTCGGACGAGAGAGAGTGAGCGAACGGCAACTGGCACAAATAACCAAAAAAGAACAACAGACACACAGTATTGATTCATTACGCACAACACTCCCTCAAGCAAGCAAAGAGAGGGCTGCCACCATTGCCTACGAAAAGGCAAGGGCAGCAAGCGATCAAGTGGAATACAACGCACTTCTCTTAGATGATTCGCAACGATATATCCGCAAACATGCCATTGAACTACATCGCAAATTTACACTTTCTTTCGCTTGCCTGATATTCTTTTTCATCGGTGCTCCTTTGGGTGCAATTATTCGGAAAGGAGGATTAGGCGCACCCATTGTCATATCGGTTGTCATGTTCATTATTTACTATCTCATAGACAATACAGGATACAAGATGGCACGCGAAGGCTTTTGGCCTGTTTGGGCGGGAATATGGCTAAGTAGCAGCATCTTATTACCTATCGGAATATTTCTCACATACAAAGCCGCAACAGACTCTTCGCTGCTCAACCCCGATGCATGGTTGAAGCAATTGGAGAAGTTGAAACAATCTGTTTCTTACTGCATTCAACGGTTCCGTAAGCAAGTCGCAAAAAAAACGCATTAGTACTTTTGCCATTTCTTATAAAAAGTGTAACTTTGCGGTCTATGCTTAGGACTTAATACGCTAAAGAAGTGATTAGCAATGAAGGAAAGCGATCTTACACCTCAAGAAGAAATAGCCATACAGCAGGAGTTTGAGGCTCTGTTGGATGACTATCGTCACACCCTTCATCGCCAAAAGATAGAACTCATCACAAAAGCCTTTCATTTCGCCAAACAAGCCCATCGGGGTATTAGGCGCCGGTCAGGTGAACCATATATACTCCATCCTCTTGCCGTTGCCCGCATCGTAGTCAAAGAAATAGGATTAGGAAGCACTTCCATCTGCTCAGCCTTGCTCCATGATGTAGTGGAGGATACGGAATATACCAAAGAGGATATCGAAAACTTATTCGGTACCAAAATCGCTGACATTGTTGACGGGTTAACTAAAATATCTGGAGGAGTATTTGGAGAGCAGGCATCTGTTCAGGCGGAAAATTTCCGCAAATTGCTGCTCACCATGTCTGAAGACATACGCGTTATCTTAATCAAGATTGCCGATCGTCTTCACAATATGCGCACTTTGGAGTTTCAACCGGTAGAAAAACAATACAAAATAGCAGGAGAGACACAATATATCTACGCACCACTGGCATTGCGCTTAGGTTTGTTCCCTATTAAAACAGAGTTGGAAAATCTCAGTTTCAAGTATGAACATCCTGAAGTCTATGCTGACATTGAGCAAAAATTGCAACAGATCAATGGAGAGCAAATGGAGTTCTTTGAGACCTTTGCAGCCCCCATTCGTGAGAAATTGGAGAATATGGGGTATGAGTTCAACATCAGTGCGCGCATAAAATCTGTTTACTCCATCTGGAAGAAAATGCAGACAAAAAACATCCCCTTCGAAGATGTTTATGACCTGTTGGCGGTACGCATTGTCTTCACTCCTAACACGACCATGAGTGAGAAAGATCAGTGCTGGATGATTTATTCTGCCCTTACGGAGATATACAAACCTCATCCTGAGCGCATCAGAGATTGGATTTCCACTCCCAAAGCCAACGGCTACGAAGCCCTGCACGTTACGGTTATGGGTCCTGACGGACAATGGGTTGAGGTACAGATTCGTACAGTGAGAATGCATGACATTGCAGAGAAAGGCTTGGCGGCACATTGGAAATACAAGTTGGGAGAATCTGACGAATCTGAATTGGACAAATGGCTCAAAACGATTAAGGAACTGTTGCAGCATCCCGAACCCAATGCCATTGATTTCTTAGACACTTTCAAACTCAATCTTTTTGCCTCAGAGATATTTGTTTTCACTCCGAAGGGAGAAATAAAGACGTTGCCGCAAGGTTCTACGGCTCTGGACTTTGCTTTTATGCTCCACACGGAGTTAGGTCTGCATTGCATGGGGGCAAAAGTCAATCACAAGTTAGAGGCTCTCAGTTATACCTTGCAGGGAGGAGACCAAGTGGAGGTGATTACCTCCAACACGCAGCATCCGCAGGAAGAGTGGCTGCAATATGCCGTCACAGCAAAGGCGCAGACTGCCATCAAGAACTACTTCCGTCGGCTTCAGACGCAAGAAGCACAACAAGGTGAATTGCTTTTCAGACAAGCCCTTTCCAAATTGGCTCCTGATAGTCAATACAATACGGTCTTGCAGCAGATGATGAAGCATTATCACGTCCAGCAACCCGTACAACTCATGCTGCAAATCAATAAGGGCATCATCGACCTCTCTGAGATGCCAAAAGTTCTTCAGCAGAAAAGCAAGTCCGGTTGGTTACGCTATTTTACCAAGTCTGGCAATGAAGAAGTTTCCTCTATAGAGAAAAAGAACGATAATCTTCACGATAGTGAAACCATCAAAAACAAGCAGCATCATATCATTCTCACAGAAGAAAACAGAGACACTGAATATCAATTGTCACCGTGTTGCAATCCCATACCGGGGGATGACGTGTTGGGTTATTTGGACGAGCGCGGAATGATTATGATTCATAAACGCAATTGTCCATTGGCGGACAAACTCAAATCCAATTATGGAAACAACTTGTATTCTGCCACTTGGAACATGCACCATGAGCAAACTTTCTTGGAAACAATTGAGATACGTGGCATCGACAAAGTGGGTATGATCATTGAAATAGTACAAATCATATCCAATACGTTTAACCTGAACATACACGATATTCACTTTACTGCGGAAGGCGGTATCTTCAATGGCACGCTGCAATTGTTTGTACATGATACAGAGGAACTGCAAAAGGTTTGCAATACACTGCATAAGATACAGGAAATTAAATCTGTACAACGAATCGAACATTGACTAACTTGAAAAATAAATAAGGTTATGAAACGAACATTTTTTCTGAGTACACTGCTTTGCATGGCAGTTACTATGATGGCACAACAGCCGGTCATCACATTCAGCAAAACGGAACACGACTTCGGGAAAATCAACGAGGAAGACGGACGCGTCAGTACCATTTTCGAATTCAAAAACGAAGGTATGGAACCTTTGGTTCTCAGCAATGTACGTGCTTCCTGCGGTTGTACTACGCCTACATGGACAAAAACTCCTATCGAACCAGGGCAGACTGGGAATATAACCGTAACCTATAACCCTAACGGACGACCGGGTAAATTCAGCAAAACAATTACGGTCACGAGCAATGCCTCTACGCCTACTTCCAAACTGCGTATCTTTGGTGAAGTCATACCCAAACAGGCAAAACCCGTCAATAAGTACACGGTTACTATGGGAGACTTGAGTCTGAAAACCACAACGATGAGTTTCGGAACAATTTTCAAAGGAAACAATGTTACACGTTCTCTGGAATATGCAAACCTTACTGATCACGAAGTAACGATAGAGATCTTGCAAAACGACCGCGACCAGATGCTCACATCGGTTCTTTCTCTCAAAACGCTTAAGCCGAAAGAAGTCGGAACTCTCAACGTGAACTTCGATACCAATAAGTCCAAACTTTGGGGACCCAACACTTTCTATCTCTATATAATGGTCAATGGCAAGCGCATCATTTCCGATGAGTACAAAATAACCCTCTCTGCGGATATTGAAGAGGACTTTGGCAAACTCTCAGTGGAAGAGAAACAGTCTGCACCTATCTTCGAGATGCAAGACCGCAACATCAATTTGGGTACAGTCAAAGCAGGCGGAAAACTCTCTCAAAAGATCTCATTCAAAAACGTGGGGGAACGTCCTTTGGAGATTCGTCATATCACCAACCATAACCCCGAGGTGATACGTGCCGCTGCATCTAAAACAACCGTCAAAGGTGGTAAAACAGGTACGTTCCTCATTGAGGTACTGCCCAATACGGAAGTCGTTAATCCGGGTACCTATCGCCGTCAAGTGGAGATCCTTACCAACGATCCTAAAAACACAAGAGTACGTCTCACCATTGTTTGGTCTGTCGTAGAATAGTTCGCAACAACAAAAAACGGAAGTTCGAGCGGGTTCTTGTAGAGCACCTCAACTTCCGGTTTTTACTCTTATATCCGATCACATGGAACATCACCACCATCCCGAAAACGATGAACAGTACAAAGGATTGACTGTCAATGCAGGCGTTCAACAGATGCCGAGCATAAACCCTTATGCCACCTTCCGACGCCAAAAGCGCACGCTGCAAGCCGAAGACTATGTGCGTGGAATCCTGCAAGGCGATGTCTCCATCTTAGGTCAGGCTGTCACGCTCGTAGAGAGCAACCTGCCGGGTGATCAGGAGATTGCTCAAAAAGTGATTGAGGCATGCCTGCCTCACGCTGGAAATGCCATTCGGGTGGGTATCACGGGTGTACCCGGGGCCGGTAAATCCACCTTCATCGAGGCATTGGGAACCGAACTTGTGGCTCGGGAAAAACGTTTGGCGGTATTGGCTATCGACCCAAGTTCCGAGCGTTCTAAAGGAAGTATCTTGGGCGATAAAACGCGCATGTCAGAATTGTCCACTTCGAAGAATGCATTCATTCGCCCTTCTCCCTCTGCGGGGTCATTGGGTGGCGTCGCACGTAAAACGAGGGAAACAATTGTCCTATGCGAAGCCGCTGGCTATGATACGATTCTCGTTGAAACAGTAGGTGTCGGGCAGTCCGAAACCGCAGCACATTCCATGGTGGACTTTTTCCTGCTCTTGCAGGTAACGGGTACCGGCGATGAACTGCAAGGAATCAAAAGAGGTATCATGGAAATGGCTGACGGAATTGCTATCAACAAATGCGATGGAAACAACATTGAGAGAGCCATGGTGGCAAAAACACAATTCAAAAACGCACTCATGCTCTTCCCGCCTACTGAATCAGGTTGGAAACCCACTGCCGTCACTTGTTCTTCGGTCGAAAAAACAGGTATTGATGAGGTTTGGAACATGGTGGAAGACTATATCGCCTATACTTTGAAAAGCGGTTATTTCCACTACAAACGCCAGCAACAGGCCAAGTATTGGATGTATGAAACTATCAATGCACAACTGTTAGGTAACTTCTATCAAAATGAAGAAATAGCGACTAAACTGAAAGAGGCAGAACAGCAAGTCCTATCTAATCATGTCAGTTCCTTTGTTGCAGCCCATGATTTGCTGACGGAATATTTCCGCAAGAATCAATTGTAGAACTATTATCACATCTTTGGTTATAGCCTTGTGACTTTCATCTCACGAGGCTGTAATTGTTTTTTACCCGGTCTCCCGTCTCTGCATAAAATAATATACACCCTCGTTGGCGAAATTAATTTGAACAATGAGTGTCAGCAGATTTGTTGCTTCCGGCATTGCATCGGATTTCAAATCATATAAGTATGCAATCATAAACGTTATCTTTTGCACACTCCAAACAAAGAGTGGAATAATTGAACCAAATTCCACAACATGGTTTGTATGTTGTTTTTCTGTATGTTGCCTGTTGAATTATGTTAGCCCCTCCTTTGGAGGGGTTGGGGAGGTATGTACTCACTTCCTGCGACCCCTCATCGAGACCTCAAGCACCCCTCAACGAGAGATGAAGAATAAACCATCTCACCTCCTAAAATCTCTCTATTAACTATAATGTCTATAGTAATCCCGCAAGGGGATTTCCTATTTGACCCATTCGTCTAATCCGTCCCATTCTCTTATAACCGAAAGTCTCACCTCCTCGAACTTCTCGAACAACTCGAACGTCTATTATAAGATGGATTGGAAAGGCTTGATCCATAATCCGAATATACTCTTGCCGGCACGCAAAAAAACTTGTACCTTTGTCTTTGGTTATGACTAAGCAACACACACACAGGGAACAGCCTGCTCATCGTAGTACACGGCGTCGTAAAAAGAAGCGGCAGTCTCTGGGAAAACGTGTTTTGCATATCTCCTTGGGAATACTGATAACCGTTGTTCTGCTTTGTATTCTCATGGTGGTGAGTATGTGGTATTATGGTTGGCTTCCTACACGCGAAGAACTTCCTGAGTTCAGGGAACGGCTTGGCAATATATTCTCGCAAAATCCAAATCGGCAATTACCGGATGCCGAAGTTATTGGTATAGACATCTCACACTATCAATCCTATATTGAATGGGACAAAGTGTGTCTCTACCTTGACAAACAACGCCGCTTGCATCGGGATAGTACGGTTGGAAGGCAACGGAGGGAACTCGACTTTGTCGTAGCAAAAGCAACACAAGGTACCAAGTGGCAGGACAATTTCTATGCACGCAACAAAGCCGGTGCTGCTAAACGTAACATCCTTTTTGGTGCTTACCACTTCTTTTCCCCAACCCTCCCTGCTACGAAACAAGCCGAAAACTACATACGCACGGCAAACCTGCAACGGGGCGATATGGTGCCCGTATTGGATGTGGAAGAATATGGATATGGGCTGCCTGAACCAGATTCCGTTCTCTGTTGGCTCAAGCAGGTGGAACGGTACTATGGCGCAAAACCTGTCATCTACACCAACGAGAATTGCTATCTCTCCTATTTCCTCAAACATCCGCCACTGCTCCGATACCACTTCTGGATTGCACGATATGGAGGACTGCAACCCGACCGGATGCACCTGCTCTGGCAATTCACGGAGACGGGAATCGTGGCGGGAATCAGCGGATATACAGACATCAACATACTGAGGGGTACTAAAGAAGACTTCTTGCAAAAATGCACAATACACTGAAACAATAACAACAAAAACACTCGTTAATACACATATCTATGAAGCAACTTATTGTAGTCGCAGAAAGCAAAGAAAAACGTATGGCGGAAGAGATGATGCCGGAAATTCCCGTCCTTGAATGTGGCGTAGGAGCCTTGAATATTATGCAAAGCCTGCGCGCTGTTCCGTTGGACACGGAAATCATAAACATCGGGTATGCCGGTTCCGCCGACTATCCCATTGGAACAAAAGTGGAAATCGGAGAATGTCGGCTCTATCATCCTAATGTCAACTATCCTGAACCGGTTTTCCACCTGCAAGGCAACACGCGTTGTTTCACGAATACCGATTTCGTACTGCAAAGCAACGAAACAGATTGTGTCTTCGATATGGAATTGGCATTTATATGCGCAATGGGATTCAAGCAGGTACGCAGTATTAAAATAGTGAGCGACAACCTCTCGCTCCACCAATATCATCAGGTAAACTAAATAACACAATAGCCATGACACTAAGCAATAAACACAAATGGGACTTCCAGAACATTGGAGGAACATTACGCGTTAATATCCATTCAGGAGAAGATATTCGCCATTTGGCAGAGTTGGACCAAAAGATGTGGACGGTTCTTTCCTGCCCTGTCAGCGGTTTGGAGATCGATGGAAAAAGCCTTCAATACACCGATGCCGATGCCGACGGGAAGATTCATGTTAAGGATGTAATCACCACGGCTGGCTGGCTGTGCAATGTATTGAAAGATCCGGAAACTCTGCTCCATAAGCAAGATGCACTGCCGTTGAGCAGTATCAACACTGGAACGGAAGAGGGAAAACACATTTTCCAATCCGCCAAACAGATTATCGAAAACCTCGGAAAGGAAGAAGAAAACTTGACTGTGCAAGACACGCAAGATGGTTTGGCTATCTTTGCCAAAACACGCTTCAATGGCGACGGAGTCATCACGGAAAACTCTACCGATGATTCCGTGTTAAGAAACACTATTGCTTCTATTCTGTCCGTTACGGGCGGGACTGCCGACCGTAGCGGTATGCAAGGTATCAATGCAGAGCAAATAAATGGATTCTATGCCGACCTGCAGGCTTACACCCGCTGGAAAGATTCTGCTGTAGAACTGCCGTTCGGCGAACAAACCGATGCTGTTATGGCTGCCTACAAAGCATTGGACGCAAAAGTAAGGGATTTCTTTGTCCGTTGCAAACTGGCTGCATTCAGCACCAATAGTGCGGCTGCACTTGATGTTCAAGTGTCACGTATAGAAGCCATAAGCCGTGAAGACCTTACTTTGCAGACGGAAGAAATCGCCTCCTACCCCATCGCACGTATCTCTCCTGTTGCCGAAATCGACCTGACACTTCCCGTTAATCCTGCTTGGATACAACCGTTTGAGGTAATCCGTTCCGTTGCTTTCCCTGCTGAAGCGAAAGTCATAACAGAAGCGGACTGGAACGCGGTGGGCGACAAACTGGCTCCGTATATCGCTTGGCTCAATGCAAAACAAGGAAGCAGCGTGGAACCGTTGGGAGAAGATGTCATCAGAAAACTGCTGGAAGCCGACCGGCAAGCAGCCCTGCTTCAATTGGTTGAACAGGACGAAGCACTGAAAGAAGAGGCTGACAACATCAGTCAAGTGGACAAACTCCTGCATCTCTACCGAGACTTTGCAACTATCCTGCGCAACTTTGTCACCCTGCAAGACTTTTACTCTCACGATAAGGCCACATTGGCTGTCTTCCAAGCAGGTACATTGGTGATTGATCAAAGAGCCTGCCACCTTTGTATGCGTGTCGCTGATATGGCTAAACATAATACACAGGTTGCTGCAAGCGGAATGTATCTTATATATTGCGATTGCACCACGAAAAACCACCACGAAACATTGCATATCGTTGCCGCTATGACGGTCGGTGACACTGGTGACATTATGGTGGGAAAGAACGCTATTTTCTACGACCGCAACGGATTGGATTGGGATGCAGTCGTCACCAAGATAGTGGAAAACCCGATTAGTATCAGTCAGGCGTTTTGGTCGCCCTACCGTCGGTTGGGAAATTGGGTGGAAAACCTCATACAAAAGAATGCAGCCGACAAAGACAGCAAAATTATGGCAGATATGACCGGCAAACTGTCGGAAAAGGCGGTCGCTCCTGCTGAAGGAACAACAACCGCCGCTGCACAACCGTTCGACATAGCCAAGTTCGCTGGTATCTTTGCCGCCTTCGGCATGGCATTGGGTATGATAGGCTCTGCCATCGCAAGTCTGGCAACCGGATTTAGCCACCTCGCATGGTGGAAGGATATTCTTGTAATCGTGGCTATCCTCCTCATCATATCCGGACCGAGCATGATTATGGCATGGATGAAACTGCGTAAACGGAACATCGCACCTTTGCTTAATGCCAATGGGTGGGCTGTCAATGCGTCCTCCACCATCAGTATTCCTTTTGGTGCTACACTGACGGATACTGCTAAGTTCCCCGTACTTAAACTGCAAGACCCCTATGCAAAGAAAGGATTGCCTGTTTGGAAACGGGTGTGCATTTCGTTGGCGGCATCAGTTGTACTCATCATCGGTTTGTGGTTAGGCAACCTCCTGGCGTGGGCAAAACTGCCATCCCCTTTGTTCCACAAAAACAAAGCGACTACAGAACAAGTAGTTACTATCGACACCCCTGTTTCTACCGATGAAACCGTTGTTATTGAGACTCCTGTCGAAGACGCAAAGTAACCGCACCAAATACCCACTGGTCATTACATAGACGTCTTGTGTTACTGTGACTGACCACAAACGAGAGAGGGCCGACCCGTAAAGGTCAGCCCTCTCTTATTGCACACCATTTCAATTCGTTCTCAATCCGCTTCCGATTCGTTCTCGATTCAGGTTCAGTCCGCAATCCATTCAATCTCGTCCTTTGGTGCTTACATCACCGAATCGCTGCTATCGAACCATTCTGTTATCTTAATTTGGCTCCGAACTTGTCCTCGAAAGTCTTTTGTAAACGCGCCATAATCTGCTCAATCTGCTTGTCTTTCAAAGTGTTCTCGGTATCTTGCAGGATAAAACTCAATGCATACGACTTCTTGCCGGACTCCAAGGACTTCCCTTCATACACATCAAACAGATATACATTCTTCAGCAACTTGCGTTCCGTATCAAATGCTGCCCTCGCCAAATCGGCAAACTCCACCTGCTTGTCCACTAATAACGCAAAATCACGTTTCACCTCAGGGAACTTCGGAAGATCCGTAATAAGAGGTTTGTATTGTTTGTTTTGGCGAAGGAGTTGGTTCCAATCCAAGTCTGCATAGTAAACAGGACTTTCTATATCAAACTGTTTCAACACGTTGTGATTCACTATACAGATTTCGCCAAGCACCTTGCCGTTCGGAGCAAGTATTCTCAAACCATCACTGTATAAGTCACTCTGCAGAGACTCACTACTGCATTTCTCCACATTCACGCCCAACCGGCGCAAAATGTTGTTCACGTATGCGTGCAATTGATAGAAACTCGTTTTTTCTTCCTTGTGTACCCATGTTTGGCTAGTCTTGTTTCCTGTTATCCACAAGCCTAAGTGAGGTTCTTCTCTGTACGCTGCCAAAGGCTCGTCACCTTCTTTGATGGCTTGTTTGTGGTAGCAGTTACCGAACTCATAGAAACACAAGTCACTCATCTTGCGGTTCACATTACGCTGGATGCTCTCCAAACCGCCGAAAAGCAGCGTCTGCCGCATTACGGCCAAATCCTGCGATAACGGGTTCATCAATTGCACGCAATTCTCCAATCGGTAAGTCGCATTTTCGCTCTCATGGGAATAGTATTGTACTTTCGTCAGGGAGTTGTTCAGAATTTCATAAAATCCTTGTGCGGTCAATTGCTCTGCTATCCTGCGTTGTAAGGCTTGCCCGTTTGGTTTTGGTGAATACGACAAACAACTCTTGACAGATTGCGAAATCTCCACATTGTTGTAACCGTAAATACGCAATACGTCCTCCACCACATCACACTCGCGCTGCACATCCACACGATAACGGGGAACCAAAAGATGATATACACCGTTTTCTTTGCTTACGATACGAATTTCCAAACCTTTGAAAATGGTTTCAAGCACATCCTCTCCGAGATTTTTCCCGATGAGAACGTACGCTCTGCCTTCCGTTAATTCCACATCCCAGGGGGCAAAAGGCTCTTCTGCCGAATAAGGAACAACCGACGAAGATATTTTGTCCACGGGTTCGGCGACAATCTCACCACCTGCCACTTGTTGGATAAGAAGCGCACAACGTTTCAATACGTACATCGTGTTATTGGGATCACAACCTCTCTCGTAGCGGAACGAAGCATCTGTCGAGAGTTGGTGTCTGCGTGCCGTCTTTCTTATGCTAACAGGATCAAAATATGCACTTTCCAAAAACACATTCTTGGTCTCAACCGATACACCCGATTCCTTCCCGCCGAACACACCGGCCATACACATCGGTTTCTCCGTATCGCAAATCATAAGGTCTGCGGAACTCAACTCACGCTCCACATCGTCCAATGTGGTGAATTTTATACCCTCTTCAACATTCTGTACGATGACCTTTCCGCCTTGGATTTTGTCAGCGTCAAATGGGTGAAGAGCCTGTCCCATTTCATGCAAAACAAAGTTTGTAGCGTCCACCACATTGTTGATGGAACGCACTCCAATCTCTTGCAACGAATTGCGCAACCATTCCGGTGAGTCTTTCACTTCCACACCGGCAATAGTCACTCCCGAATAACGAGGGCAAGCCTGTTCTTGTCTCACTTCCACTTCTATCGGCTTATAGGCACAATCCTTCGATACTGCGAAATCCGCTACAGAAGGTTTTGTCAATTGCACATCTTTGCCGTGCAAACTATAATAAGCATACAAGTCACGCGCAACACCGTAATGACTTGTTGCGTCCGAACGGTTCGGGGTAATATCAACCTCTATGATATAATCTTCTTCCACATGAAAGTATTCCCTTGCAGGCATTCCTACCGGTGTTTCATTCGGAAGGACGATAATTCCGTCATGGGAATGACCGACGCCTATCTCGTCTTCCGCACAAAGCATACCTAACGATTCCACGCCACGGATTTTGGAACGTTTGATAGTAAAACTGTCATCTCCCTGCCACAGAGTGGTGCCGACCAAAGCCACCACAACTTTCTGCCCTGCTGCCACATTTGGGGCACCGCAAACAATCTGAAGAGGAGTATCACCACCTACATTCACACTCGTAACGTGCAGATGGTCAGAATTTTCATGTAGAACACAAGTCAGCACTTCCCCGACTATCAATCCGGCAAGCCCGCCACGAATACTTTCTCTCCTCTCCACTCCGTCAACCTCCAAACCTATTGAGGTTAGAATTTTCGCTGTCTCTTCTGCACTATCGGGCAAATTGATATAGCGTTTAAGCCAATTATACGAGATATTCATAACATAAAGTTGTTTATATAACTATCGTGCAAAGGTAAGCATTTTTCCCCGTTTCCGCAATAATGAGATTTCAATGTGGAATTTGAGATTTTTACTGCCTTTTTTCAACACCATAGTCAATACAAAACGACCTCCTCACATCTGTATTGTTCAATAGCAAGGCACCGACAATTTTCTAGTATGCAAAAGGTTTGGCAGGAGTTCTTTTCGTTTAGCCGGTCTCAAGCACCCCTCATCGACCCCTGAACGAAATGCCAATAATACAATGTTAGCCCCTTCTTTGGAAAGAACAGGGAGACCCAAATTGTCACATCGTAAACAACTTAGCCTTCTCTACCACGCATAAACCTATCAACTCCTCAACTCATAAACTTCAAGAACTTCCCACTTCTTTCAACTATCAACTCTAAACCTAAAACTTCCAGAGAGGGGCTTGGGAAATCTCTCTGCCTATTCTTCGCTTTTGCGCCGACGGGCATACTCTAATGGAGACACACCAAACTTTTTCTTGAACAAAGTGGAGAAGTATTTCGGGTCGTTAAATCCCACTGCGAACGCAAGATCCGAAACTCGTGTCTTGCCCTTCTCGTCTACAATACGCGCCGCCATATTCAAACGGATGTTATTGACGAAGGCTACAGGAGTCTGTCCCGTCAGGCTTTTCAGTTTGTCGGTCAGGGTCGTACGCGACATGTTCATTTCACTCACAAATGTGTTCAAAGAGAAATCAAAGTCTGCTATATGCTTGTTCACACAGTCTATGGCTTGCTGTAAGAACTTCTCGTCCATACTGGTATAGTTCAGTTCTTTGGCATCAAAAACCAGTTGTTTCCTATAATCCACTACAGTTCGCTTCAGGCGTTGCAACTGAGACGCTACAATAGAATCCAGCACACCCAAATCTATAGGTTTCGTCAAGTAAGCATCTGCACCCGATTCATATCCCATAATGGTGTCGGCAGCCGTTTGTTTGGCTGTTATCAGTAACACGGGAATATGACAGTATTCAAATGTCGATTTTATCTTGGAACAAAACTCATAACCATTCATGCCGGGCATCATGATGTCAGATACTATCAATTGGATGGCATGTTCCTCCAGCAAAGGTAACGCTTCGTCTGCACTGTTGGCAGTGATAACATGATACTGCTTGGCAAGATGCTGTTGCAACAGGAATTGCATATCTTCGTTGTCCTCCACAATGAGGATGGTGGAAACATCTTCATCGCTATGTTCTTTTCCCTGCACTGCTTTGTTTTCTGCATTTTCATCACCCTGTGTCGTCTGATGAAGCGCATTATTGGCAGCAGACGGACTGCTCTCCGCTGTCACTTGCCCGTTACTGGTATTTGCAATACCATCTTCCATCTCGCCCGCCGTATAAGCCGTTTGTTGGATTGGTAAAATTACGGTAAAAGTCGTCCCCTCTCCTTTCACACTGTCCACAAAGATATTGCCATGATGCAAATCCACCAGATTCTTCACCAACGAAAGACCTATACCCGTTCCCACTGTATGGGCCTTCCTGTAATCTCCGTCATAGAAGCGTCTGAATAGGTTTTGTAGTTCCTCTTTGTCCATACCCATCCCTGTATCACTAATCTTCAGTACCATGGACCGCTGTTCTACATCAGAAGACAACACCACTTTCACTTCACCGTTCTCACGATTGTATTTTGCGGCATTCGAAAGAAGGTTATAAAGTATCTTGTCCAATTTATCCGAGTCAAAATAGCCTTCCAAGTCCTGCTCCAACTCCGTGGTGAACACCCAATGCAGTTTCTGTTTGCGGGCAAGAGGCTGAAACGCAACAAAACAGTTCTCCACAAACTGAGTTATGTTGCCCTTCGACACTTTCAATTTCAGGTTGCCGCTTTCTGCTTTCCTGAACTCCAGAATCTGTTGTATAAGCCGCATCAAGCGCATGGCATTGTTCGTTATCAAGCCATACTCGGCATTATCCCTGTTCTTGCTCTTCAATTCGTCAACAGCGGCAATAATTATAGACAATGGAGTCAACAACTCGTGAGTGATATTGGTAAAGAATTGTAGTTTCAGATGAGCCATCTCTTCTGCACGCTTGCGGTCTTCTTCACTTCGTGCCAAAGCGGACTTCTGTTTCTGGCGCATACGGACAAAACGGTATATGCCGTAAATCAGCAATAAACCGAGCAATGTGTAACCCGCATAAGCCCACCATGTAGCCCATGGGGCTGGAGCCACATGCAAAACAAAACACTCTTCCTGTTCTGTCCATATGTTATTCGGATTGGCTGCCATCAAGCGGAAGGTATAATCTCCTGCCGGAAGATTGTTGTAGAATGCATAGCGATGCTGGGCATCTGTGTAGGTCCAGTCTCTGTCCCAGCCTTCCAATAGGTAAGCATAGTGATTCTGCGACGAGTTCCGGAAATTAAGCAAAGCAAACTCTATCTGGATATTGTTATTGCGATGACTCAGATAAATGTCTTTGGCGTAATCAATGGTAGTGGATGATATTCTATTGCTTTCTTTGGACTGAAAGTCACGCAAAGAACGGTTGAATATCTTTATATCAGTAATAACCAATTCGCTTTGTTCCGCTTCAGATGGAACATCCATAGTTGGAATTAGGTTCACACCACCTACCCCGCCCAGCAGACAATCTCCTGTAGCCAATCTGCAGATGGCACCTCTATAGAAGCAATCTGATAGAAGACCGTCTGTCTTCGTATAGGAAAGAATCTTTGTGATCTTGTTATCTTCCGATACATTCATTTGCAGCACACCCGTATTGGTGGTCATCCATATATTCTGTCGGCGATCCTCCCACAAATTATTTACCATCAGACCTTCATAAGAACCCATAAATTTCGGACTGAACAAACTAAATGCATCTTCTTCCCTGTCATACAGCATCAGTCCTGCTTCCGTTCCCGCCCAAATATGGTTCTTTCCATCAACAAAAAGAGCCAATGCACCCTCTGTCAAGAGTTTGTTGTTATCAAGAGTGTAGGCATACAAACGCCATTTCTCCGAATGTGTATCCAGACGGTATATGCCGCAGTTGCTCGTTGCAATCCACAATTGCCCGTCCTTATCGCTCTGGATAGCATAAACCATGGCAGGAGGCATATCATCTTCATCCGGAACGTAAGCATTAAGGGGCGTATACACACCATCTTTCAGAAGACCTACATCAACACGGGTTCCGACCCAAAGCCTTTTCTGAGGATCTACATAGCAACCGTTCACGTAGGCATCACGAAAACCGGTCTTTATTTGACGTGCCTTTCCTGCCTTGGGATTGTAAAGGAGCAACCCGTGTTCTGTGCAGAAATAAATATCATCATCAATCTTTCCAATCTGTTGTACTTGGGATAGAGCCTTATACGAAGAAAGAACTGGTATATGCTTATATGTCAACAACGACTCGGTTCGTTTGTCATAACAAAGCACCCCATAATTGGGCGATGACAACCACACACATTGCCCCGATTCATCATCGTAGACTGATTTCACGGCTTTCGTCCCCGCCACCGCTATAAGACCTTGCGTGTAAGGTTCCACTTGCATAACTTTTGGACGCAAATCGCATACATACACACCACCTCCTAAAGATCCTATCCACATCAGACCGTCGTTGGTAGAAAGAATAGAGTTGATTTCTCCGCAAGGCAAAGGAGATATGCCACTGGAAGAACTATGGATGGAGAATGTCCCGTCAGAAGACAACAACGATAAACCGGAGCGGGAACCAATCCACAATGTACCTTCTATGTCCTCCGCTATGGAATATATCATATTGTCCAACACACTGTTCTTATCGCCATCAACGTGCTTATATTGCACAATATGCGGATCTTGTAAATTATAGGGTTCTGTAAGATGAACCAATCCTTCACCCCATGTTCCCACCCAGAGAGTACGATCACGACCCATAAACAATGTATGCGAAGAACGTAATGCAGGCAAATGACTGTACCTGTAAGCCTGCCGTTTCTTCGTGTCATAGCGGATCAGCCCGTCCGACCATGTCCCTATCCACAAATATCCGACCTCATCTTCCAAGAGTGATTTCATATCAGTCGGATCCAAGTTCCATTGAGAGCCTACACAATACTCGAAATCATCATGGGCATTCCGCCGCACGAACAAACCTTTGTTGGTCGCCACCCAAATATCTCCCGTATGAGAAGCCAATATAGACTCCACACGGCTGTAATTCAGAATGGGAGTATCCGCTTTCTCTATCTTGCCGTTAATCTTGTCAAGGACATACAAACCATTGTGCGTACCTATCCACAAACAATGATTTGCATCTTCTTCCACCATGTTCACAACGCTGTGCAAAGCCTGCCGGTGAGTCGCCGGATCTATCTTGTAAGAGACTATATCGTAGCCGTCATAGCGCACAAGACCGCTATACGTGGATATCCACAGGAAACCTTCAGAATCCTGATACAACTTACGTATCTCGTTGGTGGGTAAATTGGTAACGGAAGAAATGGGACGGAAAACAAGATTCTGCGAAAATAGTTCCTGCATACCTGATAAAAAGCAGAAAACAACAGACAACAACACAATCTTTTTCATAGTTTGGTCAAATTTTGTAAAATCACACATCGGCAACGCAATATCTTTTGAGAAAAAAGAAATGTCACACACAACATGCAAACGCTCCATCTACACGCCCTTCATCACAAAATCACATCGCTATTGCAAAGGTATGAATAATTTATGTTTCCCACAAATGGTATAAATTTTGCCCGTCTCATGACAATGCTTCAACTTCCTTCCGGTATTTCCGTACCACAAAATACAAAACATCTGTTCACAACAAAACAAAAGGGCTGCCCTCTTTTCAAGGGTAGCCCTTCCGTGCCTTCAGCATCGTACAATTATTGGATATCAATCACACGAGTAGGCTGTTTCTGGATTGTCGGATCCAATTTAGGCAACTCTATGTGGAGCACTCCGTGTTCCACTTTTGCCGCAATACCTTCTTTATCCACATTGTCAGGAAGAAGCAACGACTGCTCAAAGCGACTGTAGTTGAACTCATGACGCAAATACTTCGTCTTTTTGTCTTCCTCTTTGTTCTCTTGCTTCTTTTCCACTGAAACGACCAACTCATCTTGGTCATTTACGTGTACATGGAAATCTTCTTTTGACATACCTGGTGCCGCAATCTCTACATGATATGCTTTCTCGTCCTCCTTTACATTGATGGCAGGTGTCGTGCTGGACACATTGTGCATCAGAGGCCATTCCTCACTGAAGAAGTCATTGAAAATACTCGGTAACCAGTTCTGTTCGTTTCGTCTGCTAATCGTTGGTAACATAATCGTAAAATTTTATAGTTGGTTTAGTGCCGTATGCAGAACACCCTCTTTTCCGGATGTCTCTCATTCGACATTCACACGTTATTTCGCAAACCCTATGCCATCACCTTAAATTGCGGTTCCCAACATTCCAAACATCTCTTTTTATGCCATTTTGTCGTATAAACCGCTATTACACTGACATTTTGTCAGTATTTTCAAGTCAAATCTTTTGTTTCACTAAAAAGAGGGATCAAAGTTTGGTGGAGTTCCGAAAAATGCGTACTTTTGCAATTGAGTATGAAGGGTACACGTATCATAGGGCTAACTGGAGGAATCGGTTCGGGGAAATCGTTCATTTCAAAAGGCTTGCGCAATATGGGTTATGAAGTTTATGATTCTGACTCAGCGGCACAACGCCTTATTCACGACAATCTTTGTGTCCGAAGCCAAATAGAACTCCTGTTCGGAAGTGACATCTTTGTTAACGATTCTTTCGACAAACAACGCGTTTCTGATTTGGTTTTCAAGGATCCTGATATGTTGGAAAAACTCAATCAGATAGTCCACCCTGCTGTTGCCTACGACCTTCGGGAATGGGCCAATAACGCTACAGGCGAAATCGTATTTGCAGAAACGGCAATCTTGTTCGAAAGCGGTTTCAGCAAATTGTGCCAAGCCGTTGTGTGTATCACCGCACCTTTCGAAGTCCGCATTGAGCGTGTAATGCATCGGGATCATGTCAATCGGGAGACGGTGGAAGAACGTATCCGAAACCAAGCGGAGCAGGATTGGATTGCCAGGCAATCCAATTTGGTCATAACAAACGACGGACAAACCCCTGTCGAGGCTCTATGCAAACAGATACAAGAGTTTGCGGAAAGGCTGAAAGAATAGTATGGAGACCAACAATCTCATATTCAGATGTTTCGCTTCCGGAAGCAGCGGCAATTGCTATTATTTGGGCAACCGCAAGCAAGGGATACTTATTGACGCAGGCATCTCAGCGCGCACCATCCGGACTGTATTGCGCGAGATGGGATTGGACTTTCACAATCTGTTAGGTGTGCTTGTCACGCACGACCATGCCGACCATATCCGCGCAGTAGGTACATTGGGAGAACGTTTCCATATCCCAATATATGCGACTCCCGAAATCCATGAGGGGATAAACAGAAACTATGGCGTAAAAGAAAAACTGCACACCTGCTGCAAGTATTTTACGAAAGGAGTCCCTTTCTCTTTGGGTGATATGCAGATAAATACATTTGGAGTCTCTCACGATTCAACCGATTGCGTGGGCTATGTCATTGATGTGGCTGGTCAGCGGTTCATCATGGCTACCGACGTTGGCAAAGTCGATGATGTATTCTGTCGCTATATTGAAACGGCAAATCATCTTGTCATTGAGGCGAACCATGATGAGCAGATGCTTCTTAATGGCCCCTACCCTTCCTACCTCAAGTCACGAATCTTGTCCGACACGGGACACTCCAGCAACAAAACCTGCGGAGAAACGTTGGCAAAACATTATCACCCGGAGTTGAAAAACATATTCCTCTGCCATCTCAGTCATGAGAACAACGACCCTGAATTGGCTTATGCCACTGTCAAAGATTATTTGAAGCAAGCAGGAATACAGGTCGGCAAAGATGTAAATTTGGTTGCTTTGCAACGACTAACCCCGTCACCGGTTTACAATCTCACCAAAGGGCAAACGATTGAAACAAAACTAATCTAAATTCTGATTTATATGGAACGACTCGTCATTATCCCCACCTACAACGAGAGAGAAAATATCGAAAACATCATACAAGCGGTACTCACGCTGCCTATAGATTTCCATATTCTCATTATTGATGACAATTCGCCTGATGGTACAGCGGCTATTGTCAAAAGAATGCAGGTGCAATATCCCGATCAGTTGTTTTTGTTGGAGAGAAGCGGCAAATTGGGATTAGGTACGGCATATATTACAGGATTCAAATGGGCAATCGAACATAAATACGAGTATATCTTTGAGATGGATGCCGATTTCTCCCACAATCCGCAAGACCTTCTTTCTCTCTACGATGCTTGCGCCAACGAAGGAGCGGATGTCGCTATAGGTAGCCGCTATGTTACGGGAGTCAATGTGGTCAATTGGCCCATGAGCCGCGTCTTGATGTCCTATTTTGCAAGCAAATATGTCCGTTTCGTTCTGGGCATTGACATCCATGACACCACAGCAGGGTTCGTATGTTATCGCCGCCGCGTTTTGGAAACAATCGAATTGGATAAGATTCGGTTCAAGGGCTATGCATTCCAGATTGAAATGAAATTCACTGCATATAAATGTGGCTTCACCATCAAAGAAAAGCCGATTATCTTCATCAATCGTGTCTTGGGAACGTCCAAGATGTCCGGAGGTATTTTCTCCGAGGCGTTGCTTGGTGTCATCCGTTTGCGATTGGAGTCTTTCTTTAGAAAATATCCTCAAAAATAATTTTTTATCTCCAATAGAGTCTCGGTATGTATAAGTATCAGCGGTTATTACATATTTCTTTGCAGGTAGTGATTTGTACTCTGCTCTTGTTATGGACAGTATCATGCCGTCACGATGCAAAGGGCAATCTGACCGCCGAAGAAACGGAAGGTGCCATTGATGAAGTTCGCTACGAGTATGGTATCCCTGTTGATTCATTCTATTGTATTACAGGTACCGTGGGCAAAGGAGAAACATTGGGAGGCATCTTTAGCCGGTTGGGGGCTGGCAAGCAACTTATTAACCAATTGGGACTGCTGTCTCCGGCGGAGTTCGATGTTCGGAAAATTCGCCCGCAGAAAAATTATCTGGCATTCTATTCTCTCGATTCAACACTATCCTATTTTGTCTATCAGCAAGATTTGATACACAGCATCGTAATGGACCTGCGAGATACGTTGCATATCGAGAAAGTGCAAAAACCGCTCAAGCATCACACCGAGTGCAAAGAGGTGGTTATCGAATCTTCGCTGTGGAATGCATTCACTTCTGTCGGAGTCAATCCGCAATTAGCCATCGAATTATCCGACATCTATGCATGGACGGTCGACTTCTTTGGCCTGCAACGCGGTGACCGCTTCAGGGTTTACTACACCGAAAGTTTTGCCGACACCGTGCCTGTGGGCATCACGCGTATTCATGCAGCAACCTACTATCATGGTACCGACAGCCTTTCAGCCTACTATTTCTCCAATGAAGACTTGTCTGGCTATTTCGATGAGCAGGGAAACAGCCTGCGCAAAGCATTTCTGAAAGCGCCGCTCAACTACAAACGTATCTCCTCCACGTTCACATATCACCGCAAGCATCCCATCTTCAAAACGGTTCGTCCTCATACGGGCGTTGACTATGCCGCACCTATAGGAACGCCTGTAGTCTCTATTGGCGATGGGGTCGTCATTGAAAAAGGCTACAAAGGAGGCGGAGGAAACACAGTCAAGATTCGCCACAACTCCACCTATACAACGGCATATCTTCATCTGAGCAAATATGGTAAGGATATCCAGGTCGGGAAACGGGTCTCGCAAGGGCAAGTCATCGGGTATGTGGGAAGCACGGGAAACAGTACGGGACCTCACCTTGACTTCCGGGTTTGGAAAAATGGAACACCTGTCAATCCTCTCACCATGGAAGCACCGCCTGTTGAACCTATCCCCGCAAAGTACAAAGAAGATTATCAGGCCACCGTATTTGCCTTGCAACATTTCCTGCACTGATACACAGTTTATTGCCTGCTGTTCACATAGTCTTCAAAGAGTAGAATGATTCTTTGAACGTACTCCTCGGAAAATAACTTGAAAGCGGGGGAAAAAATCTTCCCGTTTCTTTTGTATGCCTTAAAGAATGTCATGGTTCCGACGACCCCTCATCGAGGCCTGACCGACCCCTCAAGCACCTTTGGGCGAGAGATGGGTTAAATCCTCCTTGGAGGGGATGGAGAGACCTAATTTGCCACATCGTAAACCTGCTTGTTGTCTCTTATCGGGCGGTACTACCACCCGACCTGTCCGCCCTATCCTCTCTATTCGTCCTATCTGTCTTATTTGCCAAACTCGCCACATTTGTCCAATCCTCCTTATTCCACCCATTAGACTTATTAGACTCATTCGTCCAACTCGCCCTATTCGTCCCATCCTGCCTATCCGCTTCGCCACATCCGATTCACCCCACCTCCTTGGATTTCTCGAACGCCTATAAAATTACCACTCCACAAGATTTCAATATCCGAAGAAAAAGGAAATCGGAATGAAACAACCTAAACCACTAAACCATTTCAACCACGCATAAACCAATCAACGTCTCAACTCATAAACAAAAAGCCCCTCTCTCAGAGGGGCTTGACAAACCTTTACGCCTGTCTGAAGGAGTAAAGGCAATAATTTCAAGTTAGCACTTATTTCGCAAAACTGATGGCGCGTGTCTCGCGTATAACGGTGATTTTCACCTGACCGGGATACGTCATCTCATCCTGGATACGTTTTGCCAGGTCAAACGACAACAACTCGGTTTCCTTGTCTGTCATTTTGTCTGCGCCTACTATCACACGCAGTTCACGTCCTGCCTGAATAGCGTAAGTCTTTATGACACCGGGATAACTGAGAGCAAGATTCTCCAAATCGTTCAATCGTTTGATGTAAGCCTCAACAATCTCACGTCTTGCGCCGGGTCTTGCACCGGAAATAGCATCACATGCTTGGACAATCGGAGCAAGCATAGTCTCCATTTCCACCTCATCATGGTGAGCGCCCACCGCATTGCATATATCAGGTTTCTCACCATACTTCTCGCACAAGTGCATACCCAGTATTGCGTGTGGCAATTCCGGTTCGTCCTCCGGTACCTTTCCTATATCATGCAACAGACCGGCACGGCGTGCTTTTTTCGGATTCAATCCGAGTTCCGATGCCATAGCGGCACACAAATTGGCTGTTTCACGGGCATGTTGCAAAAGGTTCTGACCGTAAGAAGAACGGTATTTCATACGTCCCACCATTTTGATTAGTTCAGGGTGTAAACCGTGAATACCCAAGTCAATGGTTGTTCGCTTGCCGGTCTCTATGATTTCCTCCTCCACTTGTTTCTTCACTTTCGCCACCACTTCTTCAATGCGGGCGGGGTGAATACGGCCGTCTGTCACCAATTGATGAAGAGCCAGTCTTGCAATCTCTCTGCGGACAGGGTCGAATGCGGAAAGGACAATGGCTTCGGGAGTATCGTCCACCACAATCTCAACGCCCGTCGCTGCCTCCAAAGCGCGGATATTACGTCCCTCTCTACCGATTATGCGCCCCTTCACCTCATCATTGTCTATGTGGAATACGGTCACGGAATTCTCTATGGCTGCCTCTGTGGCTACACGCTGAATAGTCTGGACAACTATCTTCTTCGCTTCCTTGTTGGCATTGAGTCTTGCCTCCTCCATAATTTCGTTCACGTACGACATCGCATTCGTCTTCGCCTCGTCTTTTAGTGATTCAACCAGTTGTTTCTTGGCTTCTTCCACCGAAAGACCTGAGATAGTCTCCAACTGGACCTGCGCTTGCTTGTGCATCTTGTCTATCTCCTTCTGTTTGTAGTCTATGGCCTGCTGCTGTTGGTCAAGTTGCTGGTGCTTCTGCCCTATTTCGTTCAATGCACGCTGCACCTCACCCTGCTTTTGGTTCAGTTGTTGCTCACGCTGACCAAGACGCTGTTCTGTCTGTTGCAACTTCTGGTTCTGTTGTTGCACATTCTTGTCATACTCCACTTTCAAGGCTATGAACTTCTCCTTGGCTTCTATAATCTTGTTCTTCTTGATTATTTCAGCCTCTTCTCGTGCTTTGTTCAATACACCGTTCCCTGCATACCTGAGTATGAGATAGCAGATGCCGCCTCCTGCAAGGAAAGCACCCACACCTATTAGTATTACATATAAAGAACTCATCTCTCTAATGTTTTAGTTGTTAGTATTATTTTGTATTGGTTTATTATGGTGTACCTGTCATCTGGTACTGTTTTCTATTTCTTCCGTAGCCCTCACCACTTTCCCGTTCAGAGACTCTATCAGGTCTTCCACGGGTTTCAAGTCCTTGCTTCGTTGGTCAAACTGCAAATCCACAGCCACCTCCAATGCCACATACAGCCATATCTTCTCTGGCGGCAGTTGGGGATATGCCCTCGTATAACGCTTGTACAGCCGGTCTATCTGCACGGCGGCATCCCGATAGGCTGGTTCTTGTTCGCGTGGGACATTCAGTTCCACACTATGATAGTCTATTCTGAGAACTATACGCTGTTTGTCCGCGGAGTTCATGGCTGTATCTTTTTGTTTACTCCGACAATTGGTCTATAGCCCTGTCAACCATTTGTATCAGAGTTGTCAGTCTTCGTTTTGCCTGTTCCTTGTCTTCTGTCTGTGCCGATAACGCATGAGCGGTTTGCAGAGCCTTATACTTTCTTTTCAGTACCTCCAACTCCTCGTGCGAACGCATTATTTCGTTCCGCTGCTCTTCGTTGGTTCTGCGCAACGATGCATTTTGCTCCAGCAACTCAGAGCATCGTTGCAGAAGTTGCTCCACATTAGCCTGAAAATCAAGAAACTGCTGCTGCATCACACGGCTTAGAAACTGTACCCTATACCCAAACCGAGTATGGATTGAAACTGAACTCGCTCGGTGCTGGTTGTCACACCGGCTTTGTCCGTCTTGTCTATCAACACACCGTTGTAGTATTTCAAACTCGTGGAGAGTGTAACATTCAGCACTTTCAAGAATTGGTAAGAGATAGCCACATCCCAATCCACGTCGAAGTTGCCGAAACGCTGGTGGTCGATATACTTGCCGTTGTCGTCTTTTCTGTCATCCCATTTGTAAGGCGTAAACAGACCTACAGTCGTAATGATCTTCAAGTCCTTGTAAGTATAGTTTATTCCACCCTTCAGAGAAAGACCGAACTGAGCATTCACGTTCTTCTTCGAAGCGACGGTCTTAAACGTTCCGTCCGCCTGCTCCTCATAATCCACTACTCCGTATTTCACCTTCAGGAAATCACGATAGTCATAGTCCGCATTGTAGTCGGCGACCTCCAATGTCCCGTCTGCGTATGCCTCACGATAAGCCTTGTTCACCTTGGTATTTACGTGATCGGAAACATAAGCCGTTGTAATACGCCCTGCAAGAGGAGACAGATACACAGAGAAAATGTCATTAGGTTTCCAGTCAATACCCACCGATATATCCGTGTAAGATGGTGCCAACCATTTCGATACCGAAGGATTATAGCCGGTTACATAACTGTAACCTTGCGCATACTGCGAACGGAAACCGCCCAATATGGTCAAATACCATGTCTTGTAAAATTCCCAACCGAATTTGGTGACAAGGTTTATTTTGTCCGTCGATTTCTGCAAAGGATCTTCTTCTTGGTCTATGTACGAATAACCGAATTCCGTATCCAGATTCGTGTCCCATGCAATCGCATCCTTGTGGTACAACAACCGCATACGGGCAAATGCCACACCGTTCACATTGTTCTTGCCGCCGGCTGCCCAATTCACCAACGCCGTGGCAGAAGCATTCAGTCCTACAACTCCGTTGAATTTCCAAACCTTCTCTCCCGTGTCAATCTTCTTCAGATCACCCACAGCGGTCTGGGCAGCCTTTGCCTGGGTAGTAACGGTCGCCTTGTCCACCACTTCTTGAGCGTACACGCCCGATGAGATGAAAAAAAGAAATGATAATAAAAGTAATTTCGTCTTCATTGCTCTAAGTCATTATTGTTACATTAAAAGGAACATTCCGGACAATGCCGGCATTCCCTCCAAAACTAATGCAAAGGTAACACTTATTTTCGTCTCATGCAAATATCACCCGTATAATACAAAACCGTCATTTTTTACATTTGCCCGTCTCAGTAATTTGTTGTACTTTCGCAAGGCAAATATAAAAGGCGTTTATTGACGCTTGTTTTGGAATACTGAAATTCGGTAAATTTCTCCAACCCAAGACAAGAAGACAATGAATGCCCGTTGATGTGTATCAGTACCGCCAGCAGGAGGTCTCAATGCATATCTGCGTGGGCATTATTCGTTTATTCTTGTTGGAAAGGTACTACCGAAACCTCAGTATTAAGAACCAGACGCAATAAGGCTTCACGCTTTTTGTATGCATGTTTTCAACAGAAAACGAACAAACACTGTATCAATCAACAAAGACTAAACGACATGAAACGTAATCGTTTATCCGTAGGGGGTATACTCTTTTTCACCCCCTTACTCACGCTGCTCGTCATGAGCATTGTTCTGCTTCATTTACACCTGTTCACAACACAAACCATCATTATGCAATTTTGGTGCGGGTTTATAGGATTTGCTGTGGCTGTGGCATCAATCGTTCTTTTTGCTGTCAACCGCAGAAAACAACACAAACAGAAACCAAACTATGACTTTTCAAACACCCATAAATTCGATCTTCTCAAAGCACAATTCACCCAATATATTCTTTTCTACGGAGGAGACGACAGACAGAAACTGATTCATGAACTGAATGCACAATTCGATGAAATCAATCGGACCATAACGTCAATTGATTCTATAGTCTGCAAAGATGACATCCTTTGCAGGGCTGGAAAAATTCTCTACAACACATCTAACGCAGACGAAGCCTACAACAAAATAACGCAACAACTGCAATCCTCAACCGATTGCGGGATTGTCAGGAAACTATCCGAAACTCTTCTCCATTGCTCCGATATGCTCAAACAAACTTGCAAAAACAGAATCAACCGGCAATAAAAACCTCCAAAGCCTATTTTTTGGAAAGGCTTTGGAGGTTTCTTCTTATTTTTGTCTTTGTTATTGCAAAAGACGGGAGAAAACTTATGCTTGCAAAATGGCTTCTTCGTCAGTCTGTTGGCGGTATTCTGTCACTCTGTTCCGCAAACGGATAAGCGGTACGGTCATACTCTGTTCTGCTTGCCTCCCCGTTGGGGTATAGGTCTTTCCGTTGCGCAATATCAACACTTACGCAAATTATTCACATCTCACAGGCTATCTTCTGCAGACATTTCCGGCAAATGCAATCCTCATAATGCGTCCTCAAGTATTCTTTTGCCGTTTGGGACAGTTCTATTCCTGCACACTGGCAAAAGACACCGTGCGTGCATACAAAAGTGCCGCCGCATATAGGACAGTTCTTGTTCTCGCCCTTCGTCGGCATAATGCTATTGAAGTCGGATACCCAAAATCGAATACATCACACCCTCATACACGATGACAATCTGTCCATTGTGAAGTATCTTCTGTGGGACATTCAGATTCTCCGCTGAAATCGTTGTTTCTTCCACATTTGCTGGCACACAATCGCAACCGCCTTTTTCCGAATCAGGAAGATTCAGGTAGTCTTCGTCGTAGGTATTTTTCAGTTTAGACAGTGTAACCGTTTCTCCTTTTCTATTTCCCCATATATACTCCGCGAGGCATGGGTATTCGATAAACGGATTACGGTTGTGCTGGAAGTTGCTCACCGCGTCCATACGTTTCAGTTCTTTCTCGGACACAGGGTCTTGCCGGTGCCAAGCGAGCAGCACCTCCACCTCCCATGGTTGGAACTCCAGATAATTGTCGTTCTGCATAGCATAGCGTGAACCCACGTCTTTGTTTTCAATATACCAACCATTGTACTTATTACATACCTCATCTATGTTGCCATTGATGTCCCGTCCATAGCATGTAGCCATATAGAAATAGGCACGTGCAAAGTCACCCTTGTATTCGTCTTTCGGTTCGAACACCCAGAAATCCACGTTCAGCGAGTCATGGTGTATCTTTCCCACGCGCAAGGAGCCTGTCTTGGATTGGTCTTTGATATTCTTAACCGGTACACCGAGCGGATAGTTGCTGCGCGAAGAGTTGGCAGTGCTGTTGGAGGGGTTGAGGTGGTAGCAGTCTTTGTAGGCATCATTCTCTGCTCTTCCCCACCAAGACTTGGCGAAACTATGCTCTATGTTGCAGCCGCTTGCCTTATCACCCGGGTTATTGAGTTTCTTCCAGTCGTCGCAGTACATATCCATGCAGTAGCCTTCCTCATTGCGGTCAGCGTAGAAGAACACCTCCCATGTACGTCCTTTTCCGCTGCCATAAGGTATAACCGTATGGGGTCGGATAATGGCTTTGAGAGTGGCTTTCAGTTCGGCATCATGTGTGCCTTCGATGCGGTCGTAGTAACCTTGGGGCATAGTCTCTGCCAGAGCCGCTGCAGAACAGAAAGAAATAAACAGACAAAAGTAAAATCGTTTCATGGCATATAATCATTATTTATGTTCCGGTATCTGCGAAAACCGGATGCTTCATTTTTCAAGTCTTTCCCATGCTGCATACGTTTTCCGATTGCAAATATAGCAAAAATTACTGGCACAAGACAATAGTCCTGCAAAAAATCCTGTAAACAAATAAAAAATACCTTTTCATCCGGCATTTTCTGACATGGAACACACTTCTCAGAACATATCGGGCAACTTTATTCGGGGGTAAAGGTACTTCTCACATACTTTTTACCAACGACCCCTCAAGCCGACCTCAACGACCCCTCAACGACCCCTGAAACGCCCTTCCTCAAATTTTCTATTCAACTAATTCGCCCTATTCGTCCCATTCCATTATAACCCAAAGCACCACTCCACAAAACTTCTCGAACAACCACAATGTCCATATTACCCGGAAAAACCTTCCTTCCGCATATAAACTTTTCAACTTTATGAACTCCGCAAAATAGATCCCAGCCATTTTCATTTGCCACACTGGAGAATAAATCGTACTTTCGCAGAAATTATTGTCACTAACTCTTCATAATAATATCGTATGCAAACTGCCGTTCGTAATCAACTCCGCTACATCCTTTGGGTTACACTTTGCACTCTGTGGATTGCTGTCACTGCCGTTGTTCCCGATTTTGCCGATAATCCGATAGACGATTTTCGTACAGGTTTCTCTGTTGTTTGCTACGTTTTGGCTTGTAGCGGAGTATCCTTCCTGTTGTTTTATGCCGTTGGAATCAGTCGCCGGGTGTGTGCCGTATTTCTTCCCATCTACGGATTGCTCGGGGCTGCAGTTTCCTACTATCGTATATGCTACAAAGTAACCGTCACTCCCGTCATCGTGGAATGTATGTTCAATACCAATCCGGAGACGGTGAGAGGTGTTGTATCTTGGCAATTGTTGTTGTGGATTATATGCAACCTCTGCCTGTCCGTTGTTTTTCTTGTATGGAGATGGAAAAGAATATCCCCGCTGTCTCACGCACCATGGCAAGCCGTTGTTTCCGTTTTGTGCCTTTCCATATATTGCGTCTCTCCGATGCTCCACAGAAGTCTCAGTCAGCGCTTCCCTCTGAATATAGTACATAGCTTGCGTGAATACAGTGTTGTACAAGCCAAACGGCATACACCGCGAACCATTCCTGAAATACTTTCTGTCACAGAAAACGGAATGCAGACCGATAGTCTTGATATCGTTGTCGTGATAGGAGAATCCGTGCGTGCGGATCATTTGCAACTGAATGGATATGCACGTAAAACGAATCCTTGTCTCTCACAGCGGAAAAATGTGGTTTCTCTTCCGCATATCCGAACGTTATATACGCATACTGCCGCCTCCGTACCGGTACTTCTCACGCGTGCCGACAGTCTGAATCCTGACTATCAATACACCGAAACAAGTTTTGTTTCGGTATTTAAGCAAGCAGGATTCTATGCTGCTTGGATAACCAATCAGGATATGAATGAAACCTTTGCTACGTTCCCTGCCGAGTGTGATACCACAATCTATCCGAATTTGGGGAAATCCGTGTACGTATATTCCGGTTGGTACGACGAAAAACTATTGCCGCCCACTCGGGAAATCATGGCTCTGAAGCACTCAAAAAAACTCTTCATTCTGCATGAGATTGGAAGTCATTGGTACTACAACAGTCATGTGCCTGAACAAAATTGGTATTTCACCCCTGTCACCACAAACCGGATTGTTGCCAACAACACCATCGAACAGATTGTTAATTCCTACGATAACACCATCCGCTACACCGACCAAGTATTGGATTCTTTGGTAACATTGTTCTCTTGCCGAAAAGCAATCATTTTCTATCTCTCCGATCACGGTGAATCGCTGGGCGAAAATGGCAGTTTTTTTCATGCAGGCGATGCCGAACCTATGCATAGTTGCGGTGCCGTGGTATGGTATTCCGATTTGTATAAAGAATCCTATCCAGAGAAAATTGCAGCATTGGAATCAAATAAGAACAATGCTTATCTCACGGATTATCTGTTCCATTCCGTGCTTTCTGCTGCAGGTTTGCGGGTCAAAGACTACAAGCAATCTTTAGACATCCTCACCTCTTGCCGTAACGAAGAAAAATAATTACCTTTGCCATCAAAACAACGATGTCTTATGAAGAAAAACTGCCTGTTGCTTTCCTTGGCTCTGATGTGTTCCACTGTCTCTTTTGGACAAGTGATTCGTGAAGCGGAAACTTCTCTTGTTTACTATATGCCCTACACCACCCTTGTGTTCGACATCGAATACGAAGAGATTACAGAGCAGAAAGGACCATTGTACCAATACTCCGAACGCTATCTCCGAACCGCCGACATTGTGAAAGAAGACCGGACTTTCTATCGTCTCACCGGCATTCACGTTCGTCCCGTCACCTCTGCCGACACAACGCGCGCCTTTGTGGTTCCCTTCAACGAAAAATACCCCTCATGCTCTTTGCTTTCGCTCAACAAAAAAGGTATTCTGCTCGGAGTGAACAGCAACAACCGGCATAACGGACAGCCGAAAAAGACGGTGTCCCAAACAGAAACAGAACAGACACAGATAACCAAATCCTCACGTCCTGTTCCTCTTTTGGAAGAACAGTTGATTGCCAACTCCACAGCCAAGATGGCGGAAAATACGGCAAAACAAATCTATCGCCTCCGTGAGAGCCGTTTGAATCTGCTTTCCGGCGATGTGGAGCATCTCCCTGGTGATGGTTTGTCCATACAGTTGGTTCTGGATGAAATGAATGTACAGGAAGATGCACTGACGCGTCTGTTTGTCGGACAACGTTCCGTTACGAAATGTCACAAAAGCATACGTTTTGTCCCTACCGCTGCAATGGAAGATGACGTACTGTTCCGTTTCTCTCTGTTCAGCGGAGTGGTCGCCAAAGACGATATGAGTGGCAATCCCTATTACCTCACACTCGTCAAATACCTGCCTTCTTATGCTCCTCCCGCAAAAGGAGACGAAAAACTGCAAGCCGCCAAATCACCTGTTTGCTACAATATCCCTGGAAAGGCACATATAACGCTCACCGATGGCGAACGGATCTGGGTGGATACTACCATCGACATTGCACAATGGGGCATTGCGGTAGCACTCCCCTATTCTCTCTTCAAAAATGACACACAAGTGGAATTCTATCCCGCTACGGGAGAAATAAAATCAATCCGGAAATGACACGCAAAATCACTTTTATGCTTGCAGCAAGCCTACTCCTTGCTCTCTCATCCATATATGCACAAGAACTGCAATGCCAAGTAACAGTCAATTCCGACCAGATAGGAGGTTCTAATAAAAGCATCTTCAACACACTGCAAACGTCCATTACGGAGTTCGTCAACACCACCCGATGGACAGACATGGCCTTTACCGAACGTGAACGCATCGAATGTAGTATGCTGATTGTGGTTCAAAGCGTTTCCGACAATCTTTTCACGGCGGAATTGCAAGTCCAGTCACGGCGACCGGTGTTCGGTACGTCCTACATAACCCCGCTGCTAAACTTCAAAGACAACTACTTCAATTTCACCTACCAGGAATACGACCGTTTGGAATACCAACCCAATAGCATCACTGGTAATCTTACGGCAATGTTGGCATACTACTGCTATTTGATTATCGGACACGATATGGATAGTTTTTCTCGGTTAGGTGGCACGCCTTATTTCCAACAATGTGAAAACATCGTCAGTATGGCACAATCGGCTTCTTTGGAGAACAGCGAACTCACAGGCTGGCAAGCCTTCGGAAACAACCGAAACCGATATGCACTCACCAACAATCTGATGGACGAAGCCTTCCAGGCTTATCGTAATTTCTACTACGAATACCACCGTTTGGCTTTGGATCAGATGGCTACCAATGTGGCGAATGCACGCGCCCGCATTGCGGAGGGACTTCCCGTTCTGCGCGACGCCAACCGTGCCCGCCCTGCCACCTACCTCATCAATACGTTCCTCGATGCCAAAGCCGATGAACTGGTCAATATATTCAAAAAGGGAACGCAAAGCGAAAAGGAACAGGTCTATTCCGTCCTGATGGATATTGACCCGACACGTAATAACCTTTACGAAACCATTTTGCAGAACGGATAAGCCGATGGAACCGTTATTAGGAAAAAACATCGAAGAGTTGCAAGCCGTTGCCCTTGCGGCGGGTTTGCCCAAGTTTGCGGGCGAACAATTGGCGGAATGGCTCTACAAAAAAAGAGTTGTTTCTTTCGATGAAATGACCAATATCTCCCTCAAAGGACGCACTGCCCTGGCTGCTCAATATGTCGTCGGGCGATCTCATCACGTAGCAGAAGCCGTTTCTGTGGATGGCACTAAGAAATACCTTTTCCAAGCGGCAGAAAATGCCGTTGAAACCGTCTATATACCAGATGGCGAACGAGCCACTCTGTGCATTAGCACACAGGCAGGATGCAGAATGCACTGCAAATTCTGCATGACTGGAACACTCGGATTCCATGGAAACCTCTCTGCTGCAGATATTCTCAATCAGGTATTCTCTGTCCCCGACAGCCTTTCCCTTACGAACATAGTGGTTATGGGCGAAGGGGAACCATGCGACAACATCGACAATGTCTTGCGTGCATTGCAAGTCCTTACAGAGGATTGGGGATGCGCATGGAGCCCACGTCGGATAACGGTTTCATCGGTCGGTTTCATCCCCGGACTCAAGCGGCTGCTTTCAGAATCAGATTGCCACATCGCCATCAGTCTCCACAACCCGTTCGCTTTGGAACGTGCTGAAATAATGCCGGTCGAAAAAGCCTGCCATCTCGAAGATGTTCTACAACTTTTGCAACAATACGACTTCCGGCACCAAAGACGCCTTTCTTTCGAATACATCCTGTTCAAAGACAAAAACGACACGTTGCGCCATGCCAACCAACTCCGCCGTCTGTTGCAATCGGTTCCCTGTCTTGTCAATCTTATATGCTTCCACGCCAATCCGCAGGACACCGGCAGCACGCTACAAGGAAGTGATATACAGAAACTTGAATGGTTGCGCGACTATCTTACAGCCAACGGCATAACTGCCACCATTCGTAGATCTCGGGGAGAGGACATTTTGGCGGCTTGCGGTATGTTGGTCAATTCCTTACAAAGCAAAGACTGATGAAGTTCGTTTCTTTGGTCTTGTGGCTGTCGTTGTGTTCCGTTGCGTTGGTTGCACAAACGCAAGTACAGATTATCAACTACAACGTCGAGAATCTCTTCTTCCCATACGACGATACGGACTCCATTTCCCCTGACAAAGAATTTACGCCCGAAGGCAATCGCCGTTGGACGTATGGACGCTACAAAGACAAATTAGCCCGCATAGGACAAGTCGTGGCAAACATAGGCGGATGGAATACACCTGCCATCATCGGCTTGGAGGAGGTCGAAAATGAACAGTGTTTGCTCGATCTGTGCAAATTCGGAGTCCTGCGCAACTACAGGTACCAATACTTGCATCGCGATTCCAAAGACGTACGGGGTATTGATTGTGCTTTGCTCTATCATCCCAAGCAATTCCGGTTGCTTCACCATGTCTTCATATCGATTCCTGTTGAAGGACGTCCCACCCGCGACATCATCTATGCTTCAGGGTTGTTGCATGGCGGAGACACCTTGCATGTATTCCTTTGCCACTTCCCCTCCCGACGAGGAACAGGGGATACCGACAGCCGGAGAATGGTGGCTCGGAATACCCTACAGATCCGGTTAGACTCGCTTCTTCGACAGAATTCCATGTCCAAAATCGTGGTCATGGGCGACTTCAATGAAGCCCCTTCCGAACAATTCAGTCCTCTGCACAACCTCATGTCCAACTTTGAAGACCATGGAAAGGGCACCTACAAATGGCATGGAGTATGGAGTTGCCTCGACCATTTCTATGTCACTCCCAATCTGCTCCCTTACGTACATACTGAAATCTATTGCCCCGATTGGCTCTTGGAAGATGATTTGCAATATCTTGGCAAGAAGCCTTTCCGAACATACCAAGGGTACAGATATGCAGGAGGCTATTCCGACCATCTGCCCGTATGGATGGCTATAACCTTGCCTTAATGATACAGCCGATATGAAACCATATACCCCGATTCTTCTCTCTCTCCTCCTCATACCCTCTATGGTGACTGTTGCTGATACCTATTGGGTCGCTTTCACCGACAAAAAAGGGACAATTGGAGATATACATCACCCCGAAGACTTTCTCTCGCCGCAAGCCGTAGAGCGGAGAAACAGACAATGTATTCCTGTCGATTCGCTCGACCTTCCTGTAAGTCATACCTATCTGGATTCGCTCACCCGCATAGGAGTGGATATTCTTTTTGTCTCACGTTGGCTCAACGGAGCAACAGTGCGCACCGGTAACAGTTCCATCATGCAGCAGATTTCCCGTTTCCCGTTTGTCTGCACTGTCGAACGAACGCAATCCGACAAGGCTCCGCAAAATGCACATCGGAAGAATTTGTCCATAGATAAAACCGCACCTCTTTCCTACGGAACCGCAAAAACACAAATAGAAATGCTCCAACTGCACCGGTTGCACGATGCAGGCTATCAGGGGGAAAATATTTGCATTGCCGTCATCGACAATGGTTTCCCTCAAACCGATGAATCGCACTATTTCGACTATGTGCGTCCCCGAATTACTCATACCAAAAACTTTGTCAATCCCGAGGAAGACGTCTTTGCTGTCGGAGGACATGGAACCAATGTTCTATCCTGTATGGCTGCTTATGCGGACGATTATTGCGGAGCGGCACCTGATGCCACCTATTGCCTTGTTGTCACTGAAGACGACTATACCGAGAGCCTGCGGGAAATAGATGCACAAGTGGCAGGTTTCGAATATGCGGACAGCATAGGTGCCGACATCATCACATCGTCGTTGGGATATGCCTTTGATTTCGACGATCCGACCACAGACATGTTCTATTCTCAACTCAACGGACATGTTGCACGGAACAGCCGTGCCGCCACCATCGCCGCGCACAAAGGAATGATTGTATGTATCTCGGTTGGAAACGAGGGGAATGTAGCCTGGCACTATCTCTCATCTCCTGCAGATGCCGATAGTATATTGGCTGTCGGGAGCGTAACCTCCGCGGGTGTTAAAAGCCCTTTCTCCTCCTTCGGACCATCTTCCGACGGACGTATCAAACCGGAAGTTTGTGCCATGGGGACATCCACTGCGCTCTACAATCCCGATACCGATAACATCCGCACTTCCAATGGGACTTCGTTCTCCGCTCCGCTCATTGCGGGTATGGCGGCATGTCTGTGGCAAGCCTTACCGGAACTCAGCAATATGCAAATCATAAAACGAATCCTGCAAACAGCCTCGCAAGCAGATTTGCCCGACAATGCCGTCGGATATGGTATTCCTGATGCTTGGGCTGCCTATTTGGGAGAAAAAACCGGACTTCAAATGACACAAACAGACGTCTCAACATCATCTACAGAAATCTATTCTTTGCAAGGGCAACCGCTTGGAAAAGATATACATAGCCTTCCCGATGGCATTTATATTCAGAAAACAGAAAATACAGCAAAGAAAATAATAGTAACAAACTATGCTGCAACAAATTAGTAGAATAACGGACAACATGATAAAAACAATATACCGGTGACTTCCTGCTTGCTCAAAAATATACAAAAGGTTGCTCGCATGTACTCTTGCTTTACCAAACCTCAACGACCCCTCATCGAGACCTCAAGCACCCTTGGACGAGAGACGAAAGAGCAAAATCGCACATCGCAAATAATCGTAGATGCCCCCCCCTCTCTGAGGGGGATTGGGGAAGTCGCGCCCCTCCTTGGGAGGGGTTGGGGAGGTCTAAATTGTAAATAACTTAACCGATAAAACCCATCGCCTATAAACAAAAAAAGGTAAGCGATCTACATCGCACCGCTACAACCTCCTACCCTTGCTTCGGTCAAGACCTGGGGGAATTCAGAGGGAGCTGGTCGTGTAGGACTTACCCGACCGCAAAAGTACAATAAGTTTTCGTCTCTCGCAAGAGATAGACCATTTTTTTACGCAAAACAACTATGCTGACCGACTTTATTCTCACTCATATTCACCGGCATCTCTCCTATACGCCAAACGAACAGCAGGAAGAATTGTTGCACAAGTTATGCCGCTTCATTCTGTCAACCGACCCCGAACGGCTTTTCCTTTTGTGCGGCTATGCGGGTACGGGAAAAACGAGCCTTATTGCAGGAGTCGTTCAAACGCTTAATAGTCTCCGGCAAAAGACACTCCTTCTGGCACCTACCGGACGGGCGGCGAAGGTCTTGGCAGCCTATTCCGGCATGCCTGCCTATACCATTCACAAACAAATCTACCGCCAGAAATCCATGGGAGACTTCCGTTTCGGTCTCTCGTTCAATACGCACCAGGATACGCTCTTCATCGTGGACGAAGCCTCCATGATTGCCAACACGGGTGGAAACGAAGAACAGAGTTTCGGTACAGGACGCCTGCTTGATGATTTGATAGAATATGTTTACTCTGGTAGGAATTGCAGTCTCTTTCTCATCGGAGATAATGCACAGTTGCCGCCCGTCGGGCAGACCGTCAGCCCCGCTTTGGATTACGACTACTTGCAAGGATATGGTCTGCACATCGAACAGCATACACTCACGCAAGTTGCCCGACAAGCCCTTGACAGCGGTATCCTGACCAACGCCACCGGACTGAGGAAAAAAATTGCGGAAAACGATGTGATGAAGCCACCTTCTTTTCTGTTGGACGGTTTCCATGACATTCGCCTCTTGCAGGGCGAAGAAGTGGTGGAAGAGATTGAACGTGCTTATCAGGAAGTCGGAGTCGAAGAAACAATGATTGTCACCCGCACCAACAAGCGTATGAATCTCTATAACCAAGGCATTCGCGCACGGGTACTGTGGAAAGAGGAGGAAATATCGGGAGGCGACCGCCTTATGGTCACGCGCAACAACTATTTCTGGACAAAGCAATACGAGGGGTTGGACTTTCTCGCCAATGGCGATATGTTCGAGATTACTCGGCTGAAGCACTTCCGTGAGATGTATGGCTGTCACTTCGTGGATGCAAGTCTCCACGCCATCGACTATGATTGGGACATTGATGTGGTTCTGTGGCTTGAAACGCTTTCCACCGACTCACCCGAAGCAAACTACCGTTTGCAGCAAACCCTTGTCAGCCGCATTGCGGAGGACTATCCCGAAATTCACTCCAAGAAAGAAATGTGGAAGAAAATCATGGAGAATCCCTACTATAATGCCTTGCAGGTGAAGCATGCCTATGCCGTTACGTGCCACAAGGCACAGGGCGGACAGTGGAAAAGGGTCTTCATCGACCAAGGACTGATTGCTGAAGACCAATACAATGTGGATTACTACCGCTGGCTCTATACGGCACTCACCCGTGCCACAGAACAAGTCTTCCTGATCAATTTCAAACAATAAGAAACCAATCATAATACAATAAGAATAACCGATGAATACAGAAGAATTTCGCAACTTATGCCTGTCTATGCCTTGTGTAACGGAAGATACTCCTTTCGATGAAACAACAGTCGTTTTCCGGCTCGAAGGCAAGATATTTGCATGTATCCCGACCGACCAACCGATGATGGTTGTGCTGAAATGCGATGAGTCGCTCGCTTTGGATTTGCGCGAACGCTATCCGTCTGTGGAGGGAGCGTGGCATTGGAACAAGAAGTATTGGAACCAGATCTTCTTGGATGGTTCTGTACCCGATGAACTGCTTGGCAATCTGATACGCCATGCCTACAACGAAGTGCGCAGCAAACTGCCCAAGAAACAACGCCTTGAAATAAGAGAACAACTGCCGACCGTCACCGAGGAAACTTTTCAATAAGAACAATGACCGTTACGACCGACATACAGCAACAACTCTTTGCACTGCAAGACCCGCAATACCGTAAGTTCCATAGCAGTCTCATTCCTACTCTTCCGCCCGAGCGGTTCATTGGAGTGCGTATGCCAGCCATGCGCCGGTTGGCGAAGAAGTTGACTGAGAGACCCGACATAAGTCTGTTCTTGAACGACTTGCCACATTTCTATTACGATGAAAACATTTTGCACGGACTGATACTCTGCGAGGAGAAAAACTACGATGAAACCGTCAGGATGCTCAACCGTTGGTTGCCTTTTGTCGATAATTGGGCTACTTGCGATCTGATTCGTCCTAAGGCATTCCGTATCGCAAGCAAAAACAATGCGGACGTTTTGCTCTCGGATATTCGGCGGTGGATGGATAGCGATGCACCCTATACGGTTCGTTTTGGCATAGAGATGCTTATGACCTGCTTTTTAGACGATAAAACCGACGAATCAACGGTTTCATCGGCATATTTCCGCAAGGAATACTTGGACTGGGTCGTCAGTGTCAATGACCGTATCATGACAAGAAACAGCGATACCACTGCAGGCGGCACACACCGTTCACTCAATGAAAAAAGTCAAGACGCTGCTTCCACTGGCAGTTCTCTCTGCAATCACTATTACGTGTGCATGATGATTGCATGGTTTTTTGCCACGGCGTTAGCCAAGCAATACGAACTGACACTGCCTTACATAGAGCGCAAAGTATTGTCCCCTTGGGTGCACAACAAAACAATTCAGAAAGCCGTCGAGAGTTTCCGCATCACTCCTGCGCAGAAAGCCTGTCTCAAGACCCTCTTTCGGAGGTGATTTGAAAGTCCTTCGATTGTGGTTCGGAGGTGATTCGGACAAAGTTCGGAAATGACTTGGGAAAATATCAGATTGTTACCTTTCTCAAGTCTTACTGGCACTTTGCTGACAAGCAACCGAGAGAACCACCTATAAACAAGTGACCGAGAACTCACAGACAAGCAAAACATACAATACTCCAGGGAGCATTGTAATTCCCGAATAAGCAGTGCTTGTAATTTGCATATATCGTTCCCTTTTTTGTATCTTTGCAGTATAATAGGAAAGAAGTAGGCAGTAGTTATGACAAGGTCGGCATTCATCCAACAACATTCCAATCTGTTTTGGTACACTCCTGCCGACCAGAAGGAGGATATTTCTGACGCGCTTTTGGTGGAAAGAGTGCTGAATGACGGCACGTTGGAAGACTATCATACCTTGTTGCAAGTCCTTACCCCGCATCGTGTAGCAGAAGTGTTCTTTGGTGCTACCGAACGCCAAGCGGGGAACTACTACCCAGAGATACGCAATTTCTTTTCTATACTGCTTAGCAAGTATGCACATTGAGATCTTGTCATCGGAACAACAGGCTTTACTGCCATATGTAAAGCAATTCAAACGGGAGTTCTATCTTGTTGGTGGAACTGCTATAGCCCTATACATAGGACATCGTAAGTCTATAGATTTCGTCTTGTTCAAATTAGGAGCCCTTAATCATAAGCGCAATTTGGAGCGTATTCAGCAATCGGACTTTGCATATCAAGTTACAAGACGGATCACAGAGCAGATGAACTGCATTGTGAATGGCGTAAAGGTAACATTTTTCCAATATCCTTTTGAAATAGAGGCAAAGCAAAGTGTTGATTTTGTTGAATGAGCACTTTGCAATAGAACAAGCAAGATATAGTTAAAATAGAATGAAATAGATAGAATAGTATTATTTTGATCGGTATATGATTATGGAAGAATTTATCAAGAATTTCGCAGAGCAGTTTGATGATACTGACTTAGCGGTATTTACCACAGAAACTAAATTCCGTGACCTTGAGGAATGGAGTAGCTTGATAGGCTTGGCTGTGATGAATATGATAGCAAAGAAATATAGTGTCAAGATTACCCCTGCCGAATTGCGTGCAACCAACACCATAGCAGATATATATAACCTGATTCAAAGCAAAGAATAGAAATAATAGTACTTGCTCATATTCACATATATACAAGTATGAAAGCATACAAGGTACGTAAGGCTATTGCTATTCCTTATTTTGACCATGACAATAAAAGTCTGGCGAATACTATTCGGAACTCCAGTGCAAGACGCAAGATGAATCCAATTGTATTCGCTGTTCGTAAAATAAGGAATATCCTTTATTCACGTTGGTCGTTTAAGTCGCCCCTTAATAGTTTGCGTGTAAAATGGAATCGCAAACGTGGCGTAACTATCGGGGATAATGTGTATATTGGTCTGCATACCGTGATAGACAATGCTTATCCTGAATTTGTTTATATAGAAGACAATGTTTCAGTGGCAGAGTCAGTGCTGATTATTGCGCACAGCAATCCCTATCCGCATTTCAAGAATATCGTAGAATCAAGCGTGGCTCCAATTGTAATTAAAGAAGGTGCTTGGATTGGTTCTGGTGCAATTATTTTGCGGGGAGTAACGATCGGGAAAAGTGCTATTATTTCGGCAGGAACCATTGTTGACAAAGATGTTCCTGATTACACGTTGGCTCAAGGCAACCCGATGAAATTAGTAACTGATTTTTCTGCCTTAATTGAATAACCTATGGAGAATCCTTTTTCTTTGAAAAATAAAACCATCCTTATTACAGGTGCATCTTCCGGCATTGGACGGGGGATTGCTATCGCTTGTGCCGGAATGGGGGCAAAGGTCATTCTGACAGCACGAAATAAAGAACGATTACATGAAACTCTAAGCCTGTTAGAGGGAGATGGACATTCGATTATTTCCGCAGATTTAACAGATGTACAGCAACGTGAGACATTGGTTGAGCGAATGCCGCTATTGGATGGATTTGTGCAATGTGCAGGTGTGATGAATAGGCTACCATGCAAGTCCATTTGTCAGGAAGATATAGATTCTGTCTTTTTGCTGAATACGGAAGCCCCCATGTTACTTCAGGCAGAATTACTGCGTGAAAAAAAGATACAAAAAGAATCCTCTATTGTTTATATTGCGTCTATTGCCGCACATTCCGCAGTGGCAGGAAATGCTTTATATAGTGCATCAAAAGCCGCATTAATCGCTTATGCGAAATGTCTGTCTTTAGAATTAGCACCACGTAGGATACGAGTTAATTGCATCTGTCCTGCTATGGTGTGGACTGATTTGGCGTATGTAGGGGCTACACAAAAAGAGTTGGAAAACGATCAACAGAAATATCCCTTGAAACGATACGGCATGCCACAAGATATCGCCAATCTGGCTATATACTTATTGAGTGATGCAAGTAGTTGGATGACTGGTAGTAGTATTGATATAACGGGGGGGGTAAATGAATTGTAAAATCAACACATTATGAACGCACACATACAAAGTATTTCATATTATCTACCTGAGACAATTCTTACCAACACACAATTGGCGGAAGAGTTTCCAGAATGGTCTGCTGAGAAAATAGCCAACAAGATTGGTATAAACCAACGACATATTGCCGCAGAAAATGAAACGGCAACAGATATGGCAGTCTGTGCAGCGGAAAACTTGTTTGTAGAGCATCATATAGACAAATCAGTCATTGATTTTGTACTTCTATGCACACAAAGTGGAGATTATGTTCTTCCTTCTTCTGCGTGTTTAATACAGCAACGATTGGGATTAAGTACTCATTGTGGTGCCTTTGATTTCAATTTAGGCTGTTCGGGGTACGAATATGGATTGGCGGTTGCCAAAGGATTGATTATTTCCGGGATAGCGAAAAATATCCTGTTATTAACAGCAGAAACATACACCAAATATATCCATCCTCAAGATAAAGGAAATCGTACAATCTTTGGAGATGGCGCTTCTGCCACGTTCATTTCCACAAATGGTTTTGCCGAGATAGGAGATTTCTCATTAGGGACAGATGGTTCGGGGGCAGAACAATTGATAGTGGCTTCGGGAGGTGCACGACATAAGCAACTCTATAATGATTTGACATACGCAGAAGATGGAACATCATTAAGCAAGGACTACTTGTATATGGATGGTGGTGCGATTTTTAATTTTTCTGCAGATGTCGTGCCGCAAATGGTTGAAGATGTTTTGAAGAAGAATGGATTAAGGCAAGAGGACATCAGTTTATTCATATTCCACCAAGCCAACAAGTATATGATAAATTATTTACGCAAACTATTAGGTATTGATAAGGACAAGTTCTATATTTATATGGAAAATGTAGGTAATACCGTATCTTCCACTATTCCCATTGCACTTTATGAAGCACAGAAAGAAGGAAAACTGTATGGTAATGTCTTGCTTGCAGGTTTTGGAGTAGGATTGAGTTGGGGGGCGACTATATTACATATTGATTGATTTTTCTTATGCGACGATTTGTAATGACAAACGATGTGGAGACCACGAGCATTGTCAATGGAGGTCTTCGGAATGATACAGGTCTTCGGGTATGGAAAGAAGGATTACCTTTGATATTGGACATCTATGCCAAATACAATATCAAAGCAACTTTCTTTTTCATAGCAAACTATGCAAAACAACACCCAGAGATTGTTAGAATGATACAACCTGCAGGACATGAAGTGGCACTGCATGGCTTGACACATGACCATAGAATGGCTTTTGATACAATGTCTTATGAAGACCAATTACGCCATTTGGTTGAAGGGAAAAAAATACTGGAAGACATTGCCGGTGAAGAGGTTGTGTCTTTTCGCTCTCCTGCATTACGTGTGAATAAAGATACACCAAAAGCATTATGTGAAGCGGGATTTAAGTATGACAGTTCTATAGCCCCTCAACGCTTGGATATGTTTATGTCTTTGGGCAGTAAGAATAAAATGCGATGGTTAGGTGCGCCCCGTGTTCCTTATGAAACAGCCATAGACGATTTGGCTCGCAGAGGACATTCAGGATTGGTGGAAGTTCCCGTTTCTTCTTTTGGTGTCCCATATATAGGAACAGCAATGCGTGTAGCCCCCACTTTGTCAAGATTGACGCGCAGCATGGTTTATCGGGAAACACGGGACTCTGATAAAGTAGTTAATTTCTTGATACACCCGATAGAACTGATAACAGAACCCAACCTACATGAAAAATTGGAACGTCGTTCTAAGAATCCTATAGTGTATTTTTTATCGGATATCCTACGTCACCAATTAAAACTGCGTAATCTTGGAAGTCCTGCAGTTAAACTATTTGAACGAGACATACAGTACTGGCTCAAACGTAATTACAAATTTATTACTATCAAGCAAGTTTATGAAGACAAATAGCAGACATATTGCCATTTTTCTCGGACATCCTGCACATTATCATTTGTACAAAAATATAACAAAACAACTGCAGCAAGATGGCTTTATAGTTACATATTTAATCAAGCGAAAGGACATTCTTGAAGACTTGGTCAAGAAATCAGGAGTGCCATACGTGATTGTAAGAGAAAAAGAGCGTAAACAATCTTCCAAAATAGGTTTAGCATATTCTATGCTAAAAATGGATTGGAAAGTGTTTTGCTTTTTATTGAAGCACAGCCCCATCTTATTAACAGGAACATATTGTCCTATATTCTCACGACTGACAAGAATACCATTCATATCATGCAATGAGGATGATGCGGCAGTGGTGCCACTGTATGCAAGGTTATCTTACCCCGGGGCGGATGCGATACTGAACCCTGTAGTATGCGACAGCGGGAAATGGGACAAGAAAGCAACCAAGTACCCATCGTACCAAGAATTGGCATACCTGCACCCTAATCATTTTACGCCAAAGCGCGAAGTGGTGGAGCAGTATGGGATAGACACAGACAAGCCGTATTTTGTGATGCGGTTTGCGTCACTTAAAGCACACCATGATAATGGGATAAAGGGAATAAATACTGAAATCGCCCAACACTTGATAGATATTCTCAAGCCACACGGGCATATCTACATTACCAGTGAACGGGCATTGGAGCCACAATTTGAGCCTTACAGGATACACATCAACCCGTTGGATATGCATCATGTGATGGCACTTGCATCATTGTACATAGGTGATAGTCAGACCATGGCGGCAGAGGCAGGCGTACTCGGTACTCCCTTTGTGCGGTTCAATGACTTTGTCGGACGAATCGGCTACCTGCGTGAGTTGGAAGATATATATCACTTAGGGTATGGCATTCATGCCACAGAACTGCCGAATGATACGGCTATCCACCACACAGACGGCAGCGTACAACCAAGCGGTACACAGGCTCTCTATGAGACTGTGAGTAAATTGGTAGCACTTCCTGCTGAGGAAAGGCACACTATCTATGAGGGTCGCCGCCAACAGATGCTATGCGACAAGATTGATTACGCCAAGTTCCTGACGTGGTTCATTGAGGAATACCCCCAGTCGGTGTCAGCGACAAAGAATTCTGACCGTCAGTTCTGGGCACGATTCAAGTAGGAAGCAAGGGATTGAGAAACCCAAAATAGGAACTTACCGATGCGGTAAAGGACAGGGTGGACAATATGGAGGAAACGCCCGTTTTCTACTTCTGTTCCGCCAAAGCGGGACTTGAAAGTGCGTACGCCATAGGGAGTGTCCGGTGTGCCTGCACCCATAAAATCGAATGAGGCAATACCATGCGTAGCCGTATACTCAATGGCGGCATAAGTCGTCAATACAGAAGGATATTGTTGCCGGTACTGTTTGTCCAAACCGCAAATATACCACTCGTACAGGGTGCGGTTTTCCAAAACAGGGCAGACTATACCACCGATAATGGCACCATGGTCTTTTATCAATAAAATCTTCCCGACACGCTCCCGATAGAAGTTCAAGAAGAAATAGACAGACGGTAAGGGTGTTTTGACTTTACGACGGTACAAGTCTTTCAGGAGTTGATAGTAGGTTATTACTTCGTCTTCCGATTGTGCTTCGCTAATGATTGCACCATTGGAAAGAGCCTTACGCACTTGCCGTTTGCGGTTGTTCTTAAAACGAGCCATCGTTGACTGCAAGTCGGTACACGTCACTTGAAAGTTCAAGTGCGGAACGTAGTCAAATCCTTGTGCGGCAAAGATATGCTTCCAGTGCGAATAGTCGTGCAGGTTGCGCAGTTCGATGTATATAGCCTTGCGCCCCAGTTGCTTGCGAGTGATAGCGAGCAACAGAGACAATGCCTCATCGCTAATACGTTCATCCAATAACGCCCCACCGAGGATAATAGCACGGCGGGTAAAGAACTGCTTTATCGCATTTCGCTCTCGGGTAATATACCCTGCCATCACCCCTACCAACACATCATCTTCCTGCACTCCAAAGACAAATGGCTTCATCTCGCCGTGCAAAGAATCAAAGAACCGATACGCATCGGGAGACTGAAACCATGTGGCATAAGGAGAGACTGCGAGCAAATGCTCCCAGCCTGCAGCCAGTACCTCTGAATATGCAGAAAGCAAGCGCATAAGAGGAGTTTACTTATACATCTTTGTCACCGCCCAACGAATGAAACGCAAGGGCAAGAAACGCTGCACGAAGACAAAGAGACGATAGATTCTCCCGACAGTATAAACAGGCGGGAGAGAATGTTTACGGAGCAAATGCCCCACCCTGTTTGCCACATATTCGGGCGTCATGCCGGATTGTTCATCATGCTCCATGGACTGAATGGAAGAACACATACACGGGTAGATGTCCTCACCCGTCCAATCCGTTTTGCGAGAAGCCGTGAAATTGGAAGCCACATCACCCAATTGTACCACCGAGACCTGAATGCCATAGTCCGCCACTTCACTCCTGAGGGCAAGTGCCATAGAGTTGAGTGCCGCCTTTGTAGCAGAATAGAATGACTGGAAAGGAATGGAGAACACAGCCGCCACAGACGATATAAACAATATACGCCCATGCCGCTGCGCACGCATAGCCGGCAACACAGCCTGTACTGCAGACAAGGCTCCAAAGAAGTTGACACGAAACTGGCGGTCGGCATCAGCCATTCTTGTACACTCCACTGCCCCTGCAATACCAAAGCCTGCGTTGCAGACAAGCAAATCGATGGAAGATGCCTGTGACAGAACGGTTTGCACGGCAGCACGTACAGATTCCTCATCGGTAACATCGCAAAAAACATGCGTTATCCCCAAAGAAGACACACCATGACGAGAAAAATCAAACACCATATTTCCCTGAGAAGCAAGCAGAGAGGCAATGGCTTTGCCTATTCCTTGGGAGGCGCCCGTTACAATAGCAACCATAGGACTCATTCATCCTCCGGCACAACCGGCCATGTGTTATGCTCGATACCTGCCATCTGCTCCATACGAGTATGCGCCTCATTGCGCATACGATCCACATCGTTTTTGCGGGAAACGGAACGATCTGGGAATACAGGTTCACCGATTGTTACCGTAAGCAACGGTTCGTTTTGTTTTCCAAAGAGACGGAATATGCCTGTACGCTTACGATAAGTGATAACACAAGGCAAGATGGGCATATCGTACTTATACGCCATGGAGAACGCTCCTTTGCGGAAAGGGCGGAGCGGTTTATAGAAACGCCAATTAGCCGCTTCAGGAAAGACATGGAACCACCATCCACGCCGGTGAAATTCGTCGAACGCTTCGTTAAATTTCTTGAGTGCAGATATATTATCCGGTACAGGGATTCCCCCTACATGCTTCAAGAACCAATGGTCTTTTGTGCAGAAATTGTCAGCAAACATAGGGATACGCGTGTGATAACCGGCATGAACCGCCTGCAGGACAGCCGGAGCATCCCAACGATAGCAGTGGTTGGCAATTGTTATAGCCCCTCCTTTGAGTTGCTTGCGGTATTTACGCAGGATATTCCGTCCACGGAAGCGAATACCATACTTGATGGTATTCACTGGCATCAAAGCAGAATACAAGACAAAGACGTACCCTAACCAATTTTGGAAACGGAACGAGAAACTGTCATCCAGATAGGGATAATTCTCATCGAACACGATCTCCCTGTCCTTAGGCGCATTGAGGAGACGCTCCACAGGATTATCTTCGGGATAATTTATTCCTACATCCGGAATATAGACTCCGGCAGACACCTGCAAGTTTTTGTAGCGTTTGTTATCTCTGAGCATAATGAAAAAGTTTTACTTTGCTTTGTATTGAATATATTTGACTCCTATACTTTTTGCCACGTCTCCGTCGGTATCGGGTCGGTCACCTATCATGAGGGCATCGCAGGGTGCAGTACCAAAGTGCCGCAGCACCGCCAAAAGTCCCTCCGAGGCAGGTTTGAGTCCTCCCAACGAAGGAGCCGAGAAGAGTCCATCGAACAACGAGGGAGCAATACCCACTGCACGAAGTTTGGCTTCCACCTCCCCATAGTCGGAATAAACAGCCAAACGTTTTCCCACTGCACGCCACAAAGGAAGTTGCGACAACAGAAAATCATCCGCGGTATAGCAGCGTTGAAGCACCGCCACCATGGCAGGCATATAAACGGAATTATACCAATCTTTTGCTTGTTGCTCCGTAGAAGCACAGAACTTTGCCATGGCAGAGAATAACGCCGAATAGAACGCAACTTCGCTACCAAACCAAACGCCTTTGAGTTGTTTGCGGGCTTTCCGCTCCGCAAGCAACAGAGACAGAGAATGACGGCATGCCCACATCAAGCGCAAAGGCAGCCTCCGCTTGTTGTAGAGTGTTCCGTCAAGATCAAAGACCAACAGTTGTATCTCTGACGGAACAACGAAATGAGCGTCTGCGACAGAGGACATGATGCGTTATCCTTCTATAACCAGTTTCTTGAACTTGGCATGACGTTTCTCATCCTGCATAAGCAAGTTCATCTTGAACTGACCATCGCGTGCGCCTTCGGCGATACATTGTGCCTTGAACGTTTCAAAAGACTCCCGTTGCAAACGATGTGTAATGGGATCTTTTACCCGGAAAGACGCCCGCTTGGCATTGTACTCGATATTGATACGTTGCAGGACCTCGTCCACTTTTCTGCTGAATGCTTCCGCAGCCTCCTGCGTAGTAGCGAGGTCGGCAAACTCGTAGTAGAAATGGTAGGCACTCTTTTCCATATCGGCAAAACCGACAAAGAAGCGCGTCGGCATGCCAAGTGCTTTTTCCGCTTCGTGCACAGCCTCAATGAACTGCCGTTCATGGAGTTTCTCTCCCGTCATGGTGACAATACCATTCACTTTCTGAATCATGTGGACAGTGGGCGTATTCTGAAAAGCAGGTCCGACTTCCACCAAGTCGTTCATATTATAGCGATAGAGTCCGGCGAAAGTGGTCACATACGGACAATAACGTTTTCCCTGCTGCAATTCGTGCAATTGCAAGAAACGGGGGTTTTCTTTCTCCAAATCTTCTTCTGCAATGAACTCATAGAAATGGAAATGAGGGAAGAGTACCGTGTTGTTGGTATCATCGAGAACCAATCCGAAACGACATTCGGAAGAGAAATAACCAAACTCCTGGTGCAACATGTGTTCAGGGAAAGAGCCTTGGAATTTATCCACATAGACTTTCGTATTTCCGCATTTCCACGTATTGAGGATTTGCAGATTCGGCCAATAGTGCTTCGGAAGCACTTTGCCATACTTCTCTTTGAGCGCACGCAACTCTGCCGCACGTTCGGGATCCGGTTTCAAACAGGGTTGAATATCATCACGTATCCACTGCGGGATATCCAAGTCCGCCTTGAGCGTACCCTGCTCAATATCCTTGCAATAATCGTCGTAGTACTCATTCACATTGTTCTGCATTTCAACAATAGTGGAAGGATTTGCCGTGACGATGAGCGTAACATTTCGTTCGATTCCCATGCGCATCAGTGTATAGTAGCGTGCCGTATAGTCGGCAATGGAGAAGACAGATGCCGGAGAAGCATAGAGTTTCTTGACAAAACCCGGGCAATCGCGTTGCGTCACACCAGACACGGAACCATAGAAAGTGCCGTCGGGTGCTTCTCCCTCCTTGACTTTACCGACAATAGAGACAATCTTGCCCGTGAATACACGGGGACGGTTTTTGATGAAATTGAAGAGCCACACTTTTGTCATCTTCCCATACACATTATTCAAATAGAGTTTGGTTATGGGAATCCATTTCGGTTCGGAAGCCGTACCTGATGTTGTGGCATACATTACAGGTTTACCGGGAAAGAGAATGTTTTCCTCTCCATGCTTGTGCCGTTCCACATAAGCACGAAGGTCTTCGTAATCGTTAGGTTTTACATACTTTTGGTAGCGTTGGTGCAATTCGGTTGCGGATTCGGCTTCAAGTATTTCCGCAAAACGGTGTTGCTTTCCATACTCGGTGTCTTTGGCATACTCAAGAATAGCACGCAATGTGTTTTCGCTCTGTTTCTGAGGATTGCGCGATGCGCTTTTCAGTTTCAGATACTGGATTCCTCCTGCCACTCCCAGCAGGAAATTAGGAACAAAAGGACAAGTCGGTTTTTCCATTGTATCTCTCAGTTTACAGGGGAACATTGTTATCCCCATTGGTTAAACGATTATCAGACACATTCCAACAATCTCACGCCATGTGTCCAAGTTGCAATAACAACCCCGCAAAGGTAATGTAATTATTCGGGAAATCCAAAAAGCGGAGAGTTCCAAGAGTTGATAAGTTGACGGGTTTATGAGTTTATACGTGGTTGAAAGAGTTAAGCAATTTACGATTGGACAATTTACGATGTACGATTTGGTTTTACAGACTTCACTTTCATCTCTCGTTTAGGGATGTTTCAGGGGTCGATGAGGGGTGCTTGAGGTCTCGACGAGGGGTCGTAAGTTCTTTCAAGCGAACTCCTTGAATATGGATAAAGAGATATAAACAGATAATAAAGCCCAAGCCTATCTTCAGCCAACTAAAGACTAAAAAGCAAGCAACAGAAAACAATGATGTACACAGATTATAGCCAAGAAAAATTATGCCTGATGGCATGAAACAAGGAGAAAGGTATATAAAAAAAGAAAGGTTGTCATCCCGACAACCCAATCTTTACTTAACCTTAAATCTAATACCATGAAAAACACGATGCAAAAGTACGGCAGTTTTGCTATACCTCCAAATATACAAGCAAGAAAATATGCTATAAAACATAGTTTCTTGTAAGAAATCTCAACTTTGCAATATAGAAATTGCAAAAATGGACAATTTACAGCACCTTTACACAAAGAAAGAAGCCTCCTATTACTGTCATAGGAGACTTCATGGAAAATGCACAACAGTTACAAATTGTGCTATGTAAGTCGGATGAAACTAATCGTCAAGACGCAGGAAATTCCCGTTCTTATCAAATTCCAATTCCAACGAATTATTGAGTTCCACTTTCTGTCCGCGCCGCTCAATTTTATACTTCACAATGAAAGCATTAGTAAAATGACTTTCCACATAACCAACTATCACTGCGGGAACAATTCCTTCCGGCACAGGCTGCAAGCGGCAATCAATTTCTTTCAGTTCCCCTTTGTGATTGAATTCCATTTCCACTCCGCTATTCAACTGCACATCATAATCGTTGTGCAAGCCATCTTTCTCCACCTTGACGAATGCAATATCCGTTTCATTGAAATAGGTAACAATAAAGTTCTGTGCGTTTTTGGGAAGTTCTGCGAATGTACCCAATTGGGTTTTGCTTGCACAAGAGGTCAAGCAAGTCAAGACGGCTGCCAGGACAGCCATTGTTTTCTTCATCATACGTTTTTCTTTTTATCGGTTATACTTCATTTTCAGAAAGGGCAAAAATTATGCCATTAGCGTTCCGGATTCCTATCCCCGTTTAACTGCGCGTTTTCCTTTGACTTCCTGAATGAAGAGATCTTCATAGACAGCAAAACCTTTCTCCAATTTGCGGCGTTGGTCTGGAAAGATGTCGAAGAATGTGAAGTTAGGGGCAATATCGATATTTCCCACATGTATGGAGCGGTCGCGAGTCACTTCGTTGACCAATCCCAAGAAGCGTTTCGGAGACATACCATCCCGTTTTCCCACATTGATCTTAAGACGTATCATACGACTTTTCCCCTGTGTTTCTGCTGTTTTTTGCCCTTTTGGACGGTTGTTTTTCTTTTCCTGCACCGGTTTCTCCACATTCAAGTCTTTGGCATCTTTGTAATAGGACAGGAAGCGGTTGAATTCAAGGGCAAGAAAGCGCTTCAGGAGTTCTTCTTTGGGCAGATAATCGAGAATCTTCACCGCCTCCTCTATAACAGGAGCCGTGAGGTCGGAATTATTGAGAAGATCGGTATCCACGGTCTGCAACTTGCTGACATGGTAGAAGAGTTGCTTTTTGCACACATCCATCGCCGAGGGGATAGGCTGACAATGAAATTCGCGATGCAACATCCGCTCCAGGTTGCGGATACGGCGCGTTTCCCGCTGATGCAAGATACTGATGGATATACCCCGTTGCTGCGCACGTCCGGTTCGTCCTGAACGGTGTGTATAGACTTCGGGATCGTCGGGCAACTGATAGTTGATGACATGCGTGAGACAATTGACATCCAATCCGCGGGCAGCCACATCGGTAGCCACCAAGAGACGAACAGCACGGAGACGAAAACGCTGCATGACATTATCGCGTGCGACCTGCGTAAGATCACCATGAAGAGCGTCGGCATTGTAGCCGTCTTTGATAAGTTTTTCGGCAACCTCCTGCGTATCCGCCTTCGTGCGACAAAAGATGATGCCGTATATCTCCGGATTGTAGTCAACAATACGTTTCAGAGTGAGATAACGGTCGGAAGCACGGCAGACATAATAGATATGCTCCACATTCTCCGTACCCGCGTTCCGTTCCCCTATCTGAATCTCATGCGCATTGTGCATATACTGTTTGCCAATTTGCGCTATTTCTCGAGGCATCGTAGCGGAAAAGAGCATTGTACGGTGCTGTTCCGGCAACTGCCTGAGAATGTTTTCTATATCTTCCTGAAATCCCATATTGAGCATTTCATCGGCTTCATCAAGCACAAGATACTCTATAGACTCCAATGAGACTCTGCCACGGCGGAGCAAATCGAGCAGACGTCCCGGCGTCGCCACAATAATCTGCGGGGTTCGGTCGAGTTGCATGAGTTGCTTACGGATGTCTTCCCCTCCATACACCGCCACGATATGTATCTGAGGAAGGAAACGGGCATATTGCTTCAAATCGTTGGCAATCTGGAGACAAAGTTCGCGCGTAGGCGCAAGAAGAAGAGTACGGGTTGTATTATTATCCTTTGCATTTGCAGAACTATTCAAGAATTGCAGGATAGGAAAGCCGAAAGCCGCCGTCTTGCCCGTACCTGTTTGCGCCAGTGCCATAAGGTCGCCCTGCTCATTCAGCAAAAAAGGAATAGCGGCAGCCTGAACAGGTGTAGGTTGCTGAAAACCAATGGCATCAGCAGCCTGAATGAGTTCAGGAGAGAGTCCAAGTTCTGAGAAAGTCATAGAAGAAAGAATTTAACGTGAAAAAATAACGGAGCAGAAGTCATCATAACATGAGCAGAACTCCTCCCGTAACAAGCAATGAACCAATAAGCACACGAAACGTTATTTTCTCGTGCAGGAAAATGGAAGCCAAAAGGACGGTTATGACAATGCTCAACTTGTCAATGGGTGCTACGCGCGAGGCGTCGCCCAATTGCAACGCCTTGAAATAAAACAACCAACTGAGCCCCGTTGCAACACCGGAAAGAATGAGAAAGAGCCACGTATGACCGCTAATCTGCGAGAAACCCTCCAACTTGTGTCCAAACAGAACAATTCCCCATGTTATGAAGAGAATAATGGTAGTCCGGATAGCCGTTGCCAAATCGGAATTGATATTATGCAGTCCCACTTTGGCAAAGATAGTGGTCAACGCAGCAAACAAGGCGGACAAGACAGCATATAAACGCCACATACTTCATCGAATTACGGCGCAAAGGTAGTACTATTTTCGGAGGTACACAAGTTTGGGAAATTTGTAGTATCTTTGCAGAAACAGAAGCATAAGATTATGGATTTGATGCAGTATATAGAGCAGCACAGCAGCAAAGAAGACGAGGTTCTACAGCAGATTTACAGGGATACGAATTTATATACCGTGCATCCGCAGATGCTTTGCGGAGCAGTGGAAGGCAGGTTGCTGAGTATTATCAGCCAAACAATTAAGCCCAAACGAATACTTGAATTTGGAACATTCACGGGTTATTCAGCGTTATGTTTAGCCGAAGGTCTGACAACGGACGGCATACTGCATACCATTGAGAAAAATGATGAAATGGAAGACCGCATCAGAAGGAACTTTGCACTCAAGCCCGAATTAGCAAAAAAGATAGAACTGCACATCGGTGATGCCAAGACAATAGCCGAAGAGTTGCAAGGCGAAGTGTTTGATCTCATCTTTTTAGATGCGGACAAGAGAGAGTATTGTCAATACTACGAACTGACATTCCCGCTACTGCGCAGGGGAGGTATTCTGCTTGCAGACAACACTCTATGGTCGGGACATATCACAGATCCTGCATACGACAAGGACAAGCAAACTTTAGGGTTGAGAGCGTTTAACGATATGGTAGCACAAGATGAACGCACAGAGAAGGTTATCTTGCCACTACGAGACGGACTGACCATTGTACTAAAGAAGTAGGCAATACTTGTGCAAAGGATTTCTTTGTTTATATTTAGGACAAGCAAGAGATGAGGCTACCTTGATTACGGAAATGCTTACCCTAATTACGCATTCGCTCCGGCAATGGAATGTGTAGGTAGTTTTTTGTAGTACTTTTGCAGCACCAAAACAACAAGCATTATGAGGAAAGCAATAATCATCCTGTTGTCCGTGCTGCTGTGCGGGCAACACCTAATGGCTCAACAATCTATGAATACCAATGTTTTAACCCCTCAACAGGAATCGTTTGTGGCACTCGCGACCTATGAAGCCACGGGCGACCTTGTATCGTTGAAGCCCGCCATAGAGCAGGCGTTTGCCAACGGTTTGACCGTTAATCAAGTGAAAGAAGTGTTCTCCCACCTCTATGCCTACACGGGTTTCCCGCGCTCGCTGAATGCGTTGGGCGTGCTGCAAATCGTTCTCAAAGAGCGTGAGGAGGCAGGGCTCGCTACCGAAATGGGTGCGGAAGCGTCGCCCCTGCCTGCTGACTATGATGCTCTCAAACAGGGTACTGCCGTACAAACGCAACTCTGTGGAGCATTCACCTACTCTTTCTGCCCAGCCGAAGACTACTACCTCAAGGCACACCTCTTCGGTGACATCTTTGCCCGTGATGTACTGACCCACCAACAACGCGAATTAGTGACTGTCAGCGCGTTAGCCGCTATGCAGGGCACCGAACCGCAACACAAGTCGCACAGCCGCATTGCCCAAACGGCAGGCGTACCCGAAGAGACAGTGGAAGCCGCTACGGCATTGGCAAAGCGGTTGACCTCCCCAACCCCTCCAAGAGTACCCCATTTCGCCCACGGGCTTATGGGGACCCCGCCGGAGGGGCTTGCAGATTCTCAGAAGTACCCGCTCTCTGAGGGAAGCGGGGGAATCGTTTTTCCTGTCGGCAAACCCAATGACGCTTATGCGCAGTATTTCATCGGGCAGTCGTATCTTGCGCCGTTGGTAGGCGGCGAACACCCCATCAGCAACGTGACGTTTGAACCCGCTTGCCGCAACAACTGGCATATCCATCACGACGCCCGTCAAATACTCATCTGCGTGGCAGGCGAGGGCTGGTATCAGGAGTGGGGCAAGCATGCCCGCCGCGTGAAAGCGGGTGATGTGGTGGATATTCCCGTGGGCGTGAAGCATTGGCACGGTGCCACCCGCGACAGTTGGTTCCAACACGTGGTTACGCACATTGCCGCAGAACCTCTAAAGGGCGACACCAAGACAGGCAACGAGTGGCTGGAACCCGTTACTGACGAGCAATACAACGCATTATAAACCATAATTCCTAATTCAACTATGATACTCGAAAAAATCAACGGTCCTCAGGACATCAAGCAACTCAACAGTAAGGAGTTGCACATACTGGCAGACGAGACACGGCACTATCTGCTGCAGAAAGTGAGCGAACACGGCGGACATATCGGTCCCAACCTCGGTATGGTGGAGGCGACGGTGGCACTGCACTACGTATTCAACTCACCCGAAGACAAGATTGTTTTCGACGTGTCGCACCAGAGTTATACGCACAAGATACTCACGGGGCGCAAAGAGGCGTTTATGGATGCACGGCACTACGACGACGTGTCGGGTTACAGCGAACCCTCCGAGAGCCCGCACGACCACTTTGTGATAGGACACACCTCCACCGGCGTCAGTCTGGCTTGCGGACTGGTGAAAGCCCGCGATTTGCAGGGCGGCAAGGAGAATGTGATTGCCATCATCGGCGACGGTTCACTGAGCGGCGGCGAAGCATTGGAGGGCTTGGACGTGGCAGGGTCGGAACTCGGCACCAACTTTATCATCATCGTCAACGACAACCAGATGTCGATTGCCGAGAACCACGGCGGGCTATACAAGAACCTGCAGTTGCTGCGTGAGACAAAGGGCGAAGCACAATGCAACCTCTTCCGCGCAATGGGGCTGGACTATATGTATGTGGACGAGGGCAACAACATAGACGCACTCATCAAGGCATTCCAACAGGTGAAGGACATCGACCACCCCATTGTGGTACATATCAATACGTTGAAGGGCAAAGGCTATCCGTTTGCCGAACAGAACAAAGAACGTTGGCATTGGGGTATGCCATTCGACCTCGCAACGGGCAAACCGAAGTTCACTGCCCCCGCAGGCGAGGACTATGAGACACTCACCGCCGAACATCTGCTCTCGCTCATGCCGTCGCACCCTGAACTGTTCGCCATCACATCGGGTACGCCGGCGGTCTTCGGTTTTACAAAGTCGCGCCGTGAGCGTGCGGGCAAGCAGTTTGTGGACGTAGGTATCGCCGAGGAGACAGCGGTGGCACTGGCTTCGGGGGCTGCCAAACGCGGGGCGAAACCCGTGTGGGGCGTCTATAGCACGTTTATCCAGCGCACCTATGACCAGTTGCAACAAGACCTCTGCATCAATGACAACCCCGCACTCATACTCGTTTTCGGCGGCGGTATCGAGGGTATGAACGACGTCACGCACACCTGCTTCTACGATATCCCGCTGCTGATGAATATCCCGAACCTCATCTATCTGGCACCGACCTGCAAAGAGGAGTACCTCGCTATGATGGACTGGGCAATCGCCTACCGCGAGCACCCCGTGACTATCCGCGTGCCGCTCACAATGCGTAATGCGCAGTGCGTAATGCACAATGAGATTGATTGGTCGAAGCCCGCCTACGAAGTGGCGCACAAGGGCAGCCAAGTGGCGATACTCGGATTGGGAGAATACTTTCACCTCGGCGAGGAACTGCGCAAGGCTCTACAGGAAAATGGCATCAATGCCACACTCATCAACCCGCGCCTCATCACCGCTTTGGACACCGAGACACTCGAAAGCCTGAAAGCCGACCACAAGGTGGTTATCACCCTTGAGGACGGACAGATAGACGGCGGCTGGGGCGAGAAGATTGCCCGCTACTATAGTGAGTCTGGCTCACTGACATCCCCCTCCTTGAGGGGGCTTGGGGGAGTCATGCATGTCCTCGTCCGCGGCGAGCGCAAGCAGTTTGAAGACCGCTACCACGTTTCCGACCTGCTCCTGGCCAACCGCCTGACCGTCCCGCAGATGGTGGAAGACGTGGTCGCTATACTACAATAAACACCATCCCACATTCCCCCGAGTTATTACGTATGCGAATTAGAATAGTAACGTCCATTCTTCTTTCACTCAGCACAATTATTACCTTGTGTGCCGCAGATATGCCTACCACCTCGCTCTCCGATTCTATCCCCGAAGTGGTGGTTACCGGCGTGCGCAGCCAAACCGATGTGCGCCATCTCTCGCAAACCGTCTCCGTGATTGACCGCACGGCTATCGAGCAGACGCAGCAACCATCATTGTTGCCTATCCTTACCGAGCAGATGCCTGGGTTCTTCGCTACGGCACGTGGCGTGATGGGTTATGGCGTGTCGGGCGGTGCATCGGGTGCCATCTCTCTGCGCGGACTGAGTGGCAGCACCGGACAAATGATGGTGCTTATTGACGGGCACCCGCAGTATATGGGTTTGATGGGGCATCCCATTGCCGACTCCTACCAATCGCTGATGGCGGAACGTGTGGAAGTGCTGCGCGGACCTGCGTCCGTGTTGTATGGCTCCAATGCTATGGGCGGTGTCGTCAATATCGTTACCCGCCGACCGCAAGAGGGCGTGCAGACACTGGTACATACCGGCTATGGTGCCTACAATACGGTGGAGACTGAGGTAAACAACCGCCTGTATATGAAAGGAATAACATCAATTGTCAGTGCCTCGTACAACCGCACCGACGGGCACCGCGAGAATATGCAGTTTGAGCAGTATGGCGGTTATGCCAAACTCGGTTACGACATCTCCCCGCAGTGGAATATCCATGCCGATGTCAATGTTACGCATTTCAATGCTTCGCAACCGGGAACAGTGGCGCAACCTTTGGAGGACGCCGACCAGCATATCACACGCGGCATGACCTCTCTGTCGGTGAGCAATACCTACAACCGTACATCGGGCAGCATCAGCGGTTTCTATAATTTCGGGCACCACTACATCAACGACGGTTATGCCGCAGGGGCTGCACCGAAAGCCTATCGCTTTGATTCGCACGATTATATGGCGGGCGTTTCTGCCTATCAGAGTGTCCGGATGTTCCGTGGAAACCGACTGACTGTCGGGGTGGATTATTTCACTTTCGGTGGTCGTGCACGCAATATCTATATTGAGGGCGACCGCAACGGACAAGCCGACACACTCATCAACCGAACCGTACATGAGGTGGCTGGTTACCTCGATTTCCGTCAGCATATCACTTCGTGGGTAACGCTCAATGCGGGGGTGCGTGTGGATTATCATACGCTTACCGGATTGGCTTGGGTGCCGCAGGCAGGCGTGGCGGTACATCTGCCATACTCTATCGAACTCAAACTCTCTGCCAACAAGGGCTATCGCAACCCGACGCTCAAAGAGATGTATCTCTTTCCGCCGCAGAACCCAGACTTGCGCCCCGAGAGTCTGTGGAGTTACGAACTCTCGCTTTCCGAGCGGCTACTTGACGGGCGACTGACCTACTCCCTCAATGCGTTTTATATTGACGGCAAAAACATCATTCTCACGCTGCCCAATCCCAATGGCGCGGGTATGCTCAATCAGAACTCGGGCAAGATAGACAATGCGGGTGCCGAAGCACAGGTGGCGTGGCGTATCAATGAGACGTGGTCGGTGAATGCCAACTATAGTTACCTTTATATGAAAGTACCGGTTGTGGCTGCCCCTGAACACAAACTCTATGTCGGTGCGCTCTACCGCGACAAGCGTTGGTCGGTATCTACGGGGGTGCAGTATATCAATGGTTTATATACGTCTGTTTCGCCCGTACAGAAGCAGAATTTTGTACTTTGGAACCTCCGCGGACAGGTGCATGTCTGCAAGTACGTGAGCCTTTGGGTGCGCGGAGAGAACCTCCTTGCCCAACGCTACGAAATCAATGCGGGCTATCCCATGCCCCTTGCCACCGCCATCGGCGGCATAGACGTACACTTCTGAAAGTAATATAACAACCTCATTATATAATTATTTTGTATGAAACGAGTATTTCTTTTCCTTTTGGCGGCAGCGACGATGAGCGCGTGCCACAGCAACCGGACACAGACACAGACCTTTGCACCTGTGCAGGACACGGCAACCGTCTATATGACGCAGGAGATTTCGCAAGAGTCGCTTGTGCGTATATTCCAAGCCCTCGGCGTGGAGCCACAAGGCAAAGTGGCTGTGAAAGTGTCCACGGGCGAACCGGGCGGGCATAACTACCTCAACCCGCAGTTGGTCAAGCCGTTGGTGGACAGGGTGCAAGGCACGATTGTGGAGTGCAACACCGCTTATCCGGGCAAACGCTATACCGTGGAAGACCACAAGCAGGTTTTTATAGACCACGGCTGGACGGCTATTGCACCTTGCGACCTGATGGACGAGTTCGGCGAGGTGCGTATCCCCGTGCGCGACACGCTCCATATTCATTATGACCTGGTGGGCGAACACCTGACGCACTATGATTTTCTGGTCAATCTGGCACACTTCAAAGGGCATGCGATGGGCGGTTTCGGCGGTGTGCTGAAGAACCAGAGTATCGGTATCGCTTCGCGCAACGGCAAGGCATATATTCATACGGCAGGCAAGATCGAAGACCCCGAGCAGTTGTGGAGCAATATCCCTGAACAAGACCTCTTCCACGAGTCGATGGCTGCGGCTGCCGACGGCGTACATCAGTATTTCAACGTAACCAAGAATAAGGAACTCGGTACGGACTGCGTTCGCACGGTGTATATCAACATAATGAACAACCTCTCTGTGGATTGCGACTGCGACAGCCACCCCGCTGCCCCCGAGATGAAGAACATCGGTATCCTTGCTTCGCTTGACCCCGTGGCACTCGACCAAGCGTGTGTGGATCTGGTATTCAACTATCCGTCCACCGAAGACGACAACGCTGCGGCACTCATCGAGCGTATCAACTCGCGCCACGGTATCCGTACTATCGAGCGTGCGGCGGAGATTGGTCTCGGCACACGCAACTACCGCATTGTCAGCATCGACGGCGAAGATATGCTCAACTACCTGAAAGAGAACCAACTGTCGCTGGTAGTGCGCAACCACGGCGAACAGACCACCTATACCCAACATGGGGTGCGCGACCTGTACGACTTGCAAGGTTCGCCTGTGCTACAGGGTGCAGCCGTGGCGGACAAGATTATCGGCAAAGGTGCTGCGGCACTGATGATTGCAGGCGGGGTGAAAAATGTTACCACCAAGGCGATTTCGCAGGAGGCGATTGATATGCTCCGCGCCGCGGGTATCGATGTGCAGTATCACGAGGTGCTCGATTATATCCCCAACCACGACCATACGGGCGAATGTCCCATCGAGCAGCGTCTGCATGGCATTACTGATCCTGCAGAGTGCCTGCCTATTGTGAATGCCTTTGTGGAATCAATGAACAAGTAAGACAATGCTCCGCAAGATTCGTATTGCCCTTGCCACCATCGTCTTTGTGCTGCTGACGGCTCTGTTTCTGGACTATACCGGTACGTTGCACCGCTGGTTCGGCTGGCTCGCCAAGATACAGTTCCTGCCCGCCCTGCTCTCGCTCAATGTGGGGGTGGTGCTGGCGTTGGTGCTGCTGACGCTGGTCTTCGGGCGTGTCTATTGTTCGGTCATCTGTCCGCTCGGTATCTTCCAGGACATCATCTCGTGGTTCAGCGGGCTGCGCAAGAAAAAGAAATACCGTTTTTCCTATTCCCCCGCCAAGTCGTGGCTGCGCTATACCGTGCTGGCACTCTTCATCGTGGCGATGATAGCGGGCGTGGGCTCTTTTGTGGCATTGCTTGCGCCGTACAGTACCTACGGGCGTATGGTGCAGAACCTTCTGATGCCGCTCTACGATTTGGCAAACAACGGCATCGCTTATCTCGCCGAGCGTGTGGGCAGTTATGCCGTCTATGACAAAGAGGTCTGGGTGCGCAGTTGGGCGACTTTCGGTGTTGCGCTGACCACTCTCGTCGTGCTGTTCTTCCTTGCATGGCGCAACGGACGCACCTACTGCAACACCATCTGCCCCGTGGGCACGATGCTCAGTTTCTTGGCGCGTTTCTCGTGGTTCAAAGTGCATATCGATACCGACAAGTGCAACGGCTGCCACCTCTGCGAGCGCAGTTGCAAAGCCTCTTGCATCGACGCCGCTAATCATACTATCGACTATTCGCGCTGTGTCGCGTGCGGCAACTGTTTGGACAAATGCCGCCGCAATGCACTCCGCTACACGCATACTCCTCTGCGCAAACCGGTAACCGATACGCCTAAAGAGAGTGCGGAGCAGGTCGATACTTCCCGCCGTAGTTTCTTAGTCGGTGCGGCTATCGCCACGTCCGCTGCGGCTCTGGCACAGGAGAAGAAAAAGATTGACGGCGGTCTGGCGGTTATCGAAGACAAGGTAGCCCCAAAGCGTCTCACGCCTATCACCCCGCCGGGTTCGCTCTCGGCAAAGAATATGGCAAAGCACTGCACCGCCTGCCAACTCTGCGTCTCCGCCTGTCCGAATGACGTGTTGCGCCCCTCGCAGGATATGCTTACGCTGATGCAACCCGTGATGTCCTACGAGCGCGGTTACTGCCGCCCCGAGTGCACCCGTTGCAGCGAGGTCTGCCCCGCAGGGGCTATCCGTCCCATCACCCGTGAGGACAAGTCCGCCACGCAGATAGGGTACGCCGTATGGGTGCGCAAGAACTGTGTGCCGCTTACCGACGATGTCGAGTGCGGCAACTGCGCCCGCCACTGCCCCTCGGGGGCAATCACTATGGTGCATATCGACGGCTATGCCCACGCCGTACCGTCCGTCAATACCGAGCGTTGCATCGGTTGCGGCGCCTGCGAGAACCTCTGCCCCGCACGTCCGTTCAGTGCTATCTATGTAGAGGGCAACGAAGTACACCGGACCATTTAGCAGCAAGACTATGAACAGACGAGATTTTCTCAAGACTATAGGCGGAGGCGCAGTCGCTTCGTCCGCCTTGCTCACTGCCTGCACCGGTCGCAATACTGACGGGCAGACACCCGCAGAGAGCCGCGAACCCGACGGCAGCCTGATGACCTACCGCACCAATCCCAACACGGGCGACCGTGTCTCGCTCCTCGGCTACGGTATGATGCGCCTCCCCGTAGAGGGCGGGGCGAGCGGGCGGGACAACAGCGATGCGCCCATCGACCAGGAGATGGTCAACCGTCAGGTGGACTATGCCTTGGCGCACGGCGTGAACTATTTCGATACATCGCCCGCCTATTGTCAGGGGCGTTCCGAGCGTGCCACGGGTATCGCCCTCAGCCGCCACCCGCGGTCGTCTTATTTTATTGCCACCAAACTCTCCAACTTCAGCCCTACCACATGGAGCCGCCGCGCCTCGCAGGAGATGTTCGAGAACTCGCTCCGCGAACTCCGGACCGACTATGTGGACTATCTCCTGCTCCATGGTATCGGCATCGGGCAGAAGCCGATGGACGAGTTCTACCAACGCTATATCAACAATGGCATCCTCGATTGGCTCGTGGAGCAGAAGCGCAAAGGGCGTATCCGCAACCTCGGTTTCTCCTACCATGGCGACATCCGCGTCTTCGACCTTGCCTTGCGCTGGCACGACGAGGGCAAGTACCATTGGGACTTCGTGCAAATCGAACTCAACTACCTCGACTGGCACTACGCCAACGAAATCAACCCGCGCAACACCGATGCCGAGTATCTCTATGGCGAACTGCACAAACGCGGTATCCCTGCGGTTATTATGGAGCCGCTCCTCGGCGGACGGCTGGCGCGTGTGCCCGACTATATAGTCGCCAAGATGAAGAGCCGCGAACCCGAGCAGTCGGTGGCTTCGTGGGCGTTCCGTTTTGCCGGTACGCCCGAGGGCGTGCTGGCTGTTCTGAGCGGAATGACCTATATGGAGCATCTCCGCGAGAACCTCCACACCTATTCTCCCCTGCGTCCCGTCACGCCCGACGAAGACGCCTTCCTGATGCAGATCGCCGACGACATCTACAACCTCAAGACCATACCCTGCAACGAGTGCAATTACTGTATGCCCTGCCCGTATGGTATCAATATCCCCGCCGTCTTCTCGCACTACAACCGCTGTATCAACGAGGGCAACCTTCCGCAGCGGTCGCAAGACCCCGAGTACCGTCGTGCCCGCCGTGCTTTCCTTGTGGGCTACGACCGCTCCGTACCCAAGTTGCGCCAGGCAAACCATTGTATCGGTTGCCGCCAATGTGTGGAGCATTGCCCGCAGAACATCCAAATCCCCGACGAGATGCACCGCATCGACCGCTACGTCGAGCAACTCAAACAAGACACACTGTAGCAACTATCGATTTTTTAACCATCAACTCATTAACAATATGTTTGGAATAGGATTACCCGAAATCATTTTTATCGCACTCATTGTGCTGCTGTTCTTCGGCGGCAAGAAGATACCCGAACTGATGCGCGGTTTGGGCAAAGGCGTGCGCAGTTTCAAAGACGGAATGAACGACATTAAGGACGAGGTGGAGAAAGCCGACCCGACTAAGAGCGACGCCAAGACGGAAAGCCCCAAACAGGAGGACAAGGAAACCGCCAAGCAAGACTAACCCCGCCCGATATGGAGCAACAGATGTCGTTTTGGGAACATCTCGACGTGCTGCGCGGCGTGCTTGTCCGCATAGCCGTTGTGGTGTTGGTGTGCGCGTTGGTGGCGTTTTGCTTCAAGGACGGTCTGTTTGCGCTGCTGCTTGCGCCTAACAGTCCCGACTTTTTTCTCTATCGTCTGCTGGCACGCATTATGCCCGATATGGCGTTTCCAGCGGCAGCCATTGAGATAATCAACACGGGGCTGGCAGACCAGTTCACCATCCATATCAAGACGGCCTGCTATGTAGGACTGCTGTGCGCCTCGCCGTATATCCTGTATGCCCTGCTGCGGTTTGTCGCTCCCGCGCTGTACACCCGCGAGAAACACTACGTCTATCGTCTGGTGGGATGGGGGTATCTGCTTTTTATGGCGGGCGTGGCGTTGTCCTACTGCGTTATTTTCCCCTTCGCTTTCCGCTTCCTGGGTACGTATCAGGTCAGCGGAGAGGTGGCGAACAAGATTACGTTGCAGTCGTATATGTCCACTTTCTGGACGCTGGCACTGCTGATGGGGCTGCTGTTCGAGGTGCCGATAGTCTGTTGGACGCTCGGACGTATGGGACTGCTGACTGCCCCGCTGATGCACCGGTACCGCCGCCACGTGATAGTGGTGATACTCATTCTTGCCGCCGTCATCACCCCCACCACAGACGTGTTTACGCTGTTGCTCGTCTCCTTACCGATATACCTGCTCTACGAAATCAGCATCCTCCTCGTCCCCAAAGGCGAAACAAGAGAGGCAAACACATAAAGCCATGAATTAGCCCTTAATTCGTAGCCCCCATTACGCATTACACATTACACATTATACATTATGCATTATGCATTGTGCATTGTCTCACTTCGCACTCTTCCTCCTGTTGCACTCTCTGCACAACATCTGGCAGTTCGCTGCCACCGTCCGTCCGCCTTTCGCCCACGGCGTGATATGGTCGGCTTCCATCTCCTCCAACTCGAAATGCTTGCCGCAAATCGCGCAAATGCCCTGCTGCCGCTCGTACACCTCCCGCCGCATGTTCGCGTCAAATGCCCTGATACCCAAGTGGTGCTCGTCGCCGTCGAATACGTACCAATAGATGCCTTTTTTGTTCTCCACATCGCTGTCCGCCATCAGCCTGCCCACGCGCTCTTCTATCTCGTTGGGGTTCACCGCCGTGTCCTTGTATTGGTTGTAAATCGCACCCCAGTCCACGCCTTTCATCTCGCGGCGGTACTTGTGAAACACCGCCTGCACCCAACTTATCACCTGCTGGAAATAGTACCACAGTGCCCCCGCATCCGTGTCCGAGATGCTGTGCCGCGCCATGTAATCCTCTATCTTGTTGCCTGAAATCCAGCGCAGTACGGTCTCCAAGTAGTCCTGCTGGATAGGCGACCCCTGCACGTACTTATTGCCCATCAGGTACGCCCCGCAGTTCGACTTGGAGAAGTACCGTTTGGCGTCCGACAGCCACGGCGACGCATACACCGCATTGAGCAACTCCTGATTGGTCAGCCGTTTGCCCGCGATGTTGATAGTCTTGAACCATTTCAGTTTCTCGCTGTCCGTCCCTTTGCACAGATACACGCACAGCCGGTAGTCCAGTATCTGCGCCTGTTGGTCGGCGGGCAGGTTGCCGAAATAGTTGAACATATACGCAAAGTCGCCGTTCACGTACTGGCATATCGAAATCGTCCGTTGCTGCCCGTCGATAATCTCAAAGGTGCCGTCCTCCCGCACTGCCCAGTACATCACGTTGAGCGGGTAATCCTTTGTTACTGTGTCAATTACAGCCTCCCGCTCTTTGTCGTTATACACAAACTCCCGCTGGTACGGCGGTCGCACGTCCAACCGCCCGCCGAAGGCTTTCACACCCGCTTCCTGATTGTCCGCATATCCCTCGGTCAGTTCCCGAATGGTAATCTTCCGTTCTACTATTTCCATATTATTCTCTGTTTATGTTTTATGTCTCCGTTAATGCTCTCCGGGGACGCGGACGCCCTCGTCCGCGGTCAAGGCGCGAGCCTTGAAACCGAAAGCCTTGTTATGTGGTTCGTTCCAAACCATCCGCGGACGAGGCGTCCGCGTCCCCCGGTGCTATCCATCTCTCAAAAAAGTGCTTTTTGTTAAGATTTTTCATCCCTTTCCCCCCTCTCAAAAAGTCGCTTCAATCAGCATAGGATGCGCATAGGATAGTTATAGGATAGGCTACCCATAAAAAGTACCAAATTTTAAGATTGGCATATTATTTTATTTCTTCCGTCTGATAAGAATACGAGCATAGGTTGCTTTCCCGTTTATTGCGCCGTCTGCATCTTTTATTAGAGCATAGTTTTTATGCTGTAAACGCTCTATGGGAGTATAATCCCTTGCATCTAATATCTCAAATTGTTCAGGATTGTATTTATCAAGGAAAGTAATAGGTACGCCCATAACGCCTTCATAATCACAAGGTATTTCTGTTACTTTATCTACATTGATGGCATCGTAGTTGTCATATTTCGGGTAGTCTTGTGCATTGTACGTCCTATATAGCACAATATCTTCATGCCGCTTTCGGGTTTCCAAATTGGTCAGCCAGCAGATGTTTCCCAAACTGCGCCATTTCTGACCGGTTTCGTCTATCCAAAAACGAGTCGGACGTGGCTCATAGTAGGCGGGAACCGTGAAACACATATTTCCGTTTTTGTACCCGAGCCATACCTTATTATCTTTTATCAATGTAAAAATCTCTTTATAGGTAACGGCATTTTGGTTACCGAGAATAAGGAACTTTTTGTTATGCTCCATTAATTGCGCCACGTACTCCCTGAACAGCGAGAACGGCGGGTTGGTTACCACAATATCTGCCTGTTGTAGCAGTTCCACGCACTCAGGACTACGGAAATCGCCATTGCCTTGCAGAATAGAAATGACGTTCTTGTCATTCTGCATCAGGTACTGAATATCTGCCAAGTTGATTGCCCCGTCGCCATTGGTGTCCGTAACCTCGGTTATCTCCACTTTGTAGGCAACCTTTTTGGGGTCGTCCACCGTGGTACCGAAGTCCAACAGCAGTTCGTTGCCCGATACGGGCGAACCGTTGTAGCAGGTGGCAATCAGTTTGCGCAATCCTAACTGATTAAAATTCAGAGCAAAATACTTGAAGAAATTGCTTTCATACGGGTCGTCGCAGTTGCAGAATACGACCTTGTCTTTGAAATAAGGCTTGTAGTTGCGGAGTTCGTTGCTGATGTCGGAGAGTTGAGTATAGAACTCGTCCTCTTTGGCACTTTTAGCCCGTGCCAATGTCTTGCTTGCCATAGATTGATAGATTTGTGCAATGCTATCAATCTCAACCGAAATAGACAAAAAGAAAGGTGCAAACTTTTCTTCGCGTTCACAGGAAGCCTAGGAAGAAACCTGCCCTACTCGCAAAAAGTTTACACCCAAAGTAGTGTAATACGAGTAGGAGGAAATCTAAAAGAACTTTCCGTGAAGCGTTAATGCTATTCCGATTTCAGAGAAATCAGTTTCCTAGGCTTTTTTCTTTGAACGCGAAATAATAGCAAATGCTGTTGTTAAATATGTCGTTGTGCCGCCTGCCGGCACCGGTTTACATAAGCAGTTTATATGTTTGGTTAATATATTATTTTTTCTGTTTATAGCCGAACTCTATCAGCAGTTCGTCGGCGAGATACTCATCGCTGAAACAATGCATATCCGCCACACCGTTACTGATAAGGTCGTAGGTGGTCGAGTCATAAAATTTGCCCAATGCGTCCTCGTAAGACAAGCCCGCTTGCTCCGCAAAGAGTTTGACAATGCGGGCGTATTTCATTTGTAAGACGGTCTGATTGGCTTGCATAGTTACAACATTTAGACTATCATTGCAGCACGCCTTTCTTTTGCATGAACGAGACCAAATCATCCACGATGTACTCTTTGGAGAACGTATGCAGCACATCGTAGCAAGGGACGATATATCCGTTGATGATATTCGCCCGTTGCATATTGTGATACACCTCTTTTGCGCTCCTGTTGAGGCGCAACGCCACATTATTGACGCAAAAGATAGTAAAATTGAGTATCTCGAAGTTCATAACCTATATAAGTACGACCTTTGTACATACACATTTCCGCCTGCAAAGATACACGTTTTTAGGCAAATATGCAAATGCTATTAGAGATGAGGGGGCAGAGATAGGGCGGGCAATACTATTGCCCTGCTAAGCAACAATATATTTTGACGCTTTCATAGAGGTATGAACGGCTTCAGGGTACGGTAAGGGTGGCTTGTGGGTATGGTTAAAGTATTACGAAAGTATTCATATCATCTGCTTATGTTCTGCTTATGTTCTGCTTATCCTATACGCAGGTCCCGATACAGACACGACAAAAGCATGAGGCAAACGCGACTTCTACAATGCCTGCCTTGACGAAGGAGTTTTTGATGTCTGCCGCAAGTGGTGTAAATACTGCTCCGGTGGACGGTTCCGCCAAGCCATTAGGATACTTGGATATGTCAGAGGAATCGGATTTGCTCAAGGCTCTACAGAAAATCGTAGATACGTCCGAGTCGGAAGCCACCTTTGAACATACCATTAGTCACACAGCAAAAGGTGGTATTGATGTACTCTATGACAGTGTAGTGAACAAATTGGTATTTCAGAAGAAACGGTATAGCACGAATGCTTACGGAGTACAGTCCGCAAACTATGTAGCCGGCACCGCAATTAGACTCAAGGAAATGGCAAAACGGGTTAGTGCTATCGAAGGTGCACAGCATTTAGCCCATAGCCAACTTCAGCAAATACAAACCCGGCAAGATAGCCAACGCAATCTGACAGCCTTCGTGATTGTCAGACGGCACTACTTTTAGGAACGCTGTCCTGAAAAGAGTAAAAACTGCATTGCTATCGGATAGTAAAATTAACCGCTAAAGCGCAAAGCCTAAAGAAACAACGGCATATACATTTGCATATCTCAAAGAAAAGGCGTATCTTTGCCACGTTGTTTCAGTAACTGAAAGCAGAAGCATAAGATATGAAAGTATTGATTATCACTACCAGTATGCGCCCTAAGAGCAACTCGGACGCATTGGCTAAGGAGTTTGCACGTGGCGCACAAGAGGCGGGCAACGAGGTGGAGACCATCTCCTTACGCGGCAAAGACCTGCGGTTCTGCCGTGGGTGCCTTGCCTGTACCAAGACCCTGCGTTGTGTCATTCGCGACGATGCACCCGCCATGGTGGACAAGATGCACGATGCCGACGCAATCGTCTTCGCAACCCCCATCTACTACTACGAGATGAGCGGGCAGATGAAGACGCTCCTTGACCGTGCCAACCCGCTCTACTCGTCGGACTACCACTTCCGCGACATCTATCTGCTCACCACGGCATCCGAAGACGAGGAGATGACGCCCGAAGGCGCAGAGCACGGCCTCAACGGTTGGATAGCCTGCTTCGAGCATGCACACCTGGCAGGACACGTCTTCGCCGGCGGTGTCACCGCCATGGGCGAGATAGAGGGACACCCCGCCCTCCAAAAGGCCTACGCAATGGGCAAGAGTATCCACTAATCGGATTCGCCCATTCAGTTCCTTTATGGTTGCATACGGTTCGTATGCAACCGTTTTTTATTGTATCATAGTCTATGACATCCCCATGCCCCATGAATCCGTCCACTCAACCCCGCAAAGCAGATTCCTACGTATCCCAAGATTTCCACAATAATACCCCGTCAAGAATGTCTAAAATTTACGATATTACATATCCGGCATCTCCCATTTCTCAGAAGGAAGTGAAAGAAAGACCTTTCCCAATCCTATTGACCGCTTGATGAGGAGTCGTTGAGGAGTCTTTGAGGTCGGCTTGAGAGGTCGTAAAACCATTCGCACAGGTTTCATGAGATTTACAAGACAAACAAGAAACAAAAGGTAACAAATAACAAGCCTACATTTTATAGCGGGTTAGGAGTATAGTAACATGGAAGATTATATATTGACAAAGAAGAGGGCTGCTCCATCAGAGCAGCCCTCTTTGCTTGCAAGATGTTCTCATACGATTGGGAACATCTTATGAGTTGGTTAGTATTACTCAACGATTTGACCCATCATGTTGTAGGTCTTGCCATCGCGGATAATCAATACCTGACCGTTGCGGACAATCTTCTCTACTGTTGCGCTGTTAGCGTTGATGTCATCCACAGAGGTGCCAACCTCTTTCCACGATGCGTAGAGCGTACCGGCGTAGTTGGCGGGGATAGTGGTCAGAGCATCGCCCTCGCACTTCTCATTGTCGAACCAGCCCAAGAATGTAGCACCCATTTTGGTAGGAGTCGGCAGCGTGTATTCCTCGCTGACGGTAGTCGGCAATACTGCATCGTGTACTGCTTGATAAGCCGCACCCCATGCCTCGGGCTTGCCCGCAGTCTCAAATCCTGCAACTTTTACTGCAAGAGAATTTGCAGGCGAGCAATTGAAGAATGCATGTGCACTCCAACGCCAAGGACTTTCTGTGGCATTAGCCATATCGGTACTTAGAGTATAACCTTGCTCAGTTGCTTGAGCATAGATATAATCGCCCAGCCATTTATATTCAGACGTTTCATCGGTCATAATCTTTTGCATAAATGCAGGTGCAAATGTAGATACTTTGTCAATAGGTTGGTCTGCACGTTTCAAAGAATAGAACTCATTGTAGTAGGGCTTGAATGCCTCCCAAAGTTCAGCATTGGTCGGAACAGCGGCTGCGACTCTACCGCCATTGAGTTCCCAGTTGATAATGCCTTCGGCACTTACCACTGCAATCTGCATAGTCTTGTAAGCACTAACAAAACCGATGATATTGTATTCAGCAGCCTCAAACTCTTGGTCAATTTTGAATGTGTTGTAGAATGTAAGTTCGGTCTCAGCGAAAGTACCCTTTACGGATTGCCTACCTTCAGAGGTGAAGGAAGCAGCATTCATAGTCACACCTTCCATCTTGATGTACTTGTTGATGTCAGCCATTGTGGGAACTGCGGTGATAACCTCAGGAGTAGGAACGGTACCCTCGGTGATGGTGAGGTCTGCAAGAGCAACGCTCGGCTCTATCTCCGGAAGTCCATTGAAGATTTTCATAGAACCTTTGATACCCTTTACTACCTGACCTGCTTGTAACTTATCCTTGAGGTCATACGAGTGAACGAGCGTGGTACCGGTAGCGTCTGCCACATAGATATTAGCACCATTGGCATAAACAACGGTTACCGTATTCAGGATAATCTCTGCTTTGTCGGCTGCGGCATTTGCTTCGGCGCAGGTCATAGCCTTGATGTAAGTCATCTCGGCAGCCACACTGGCTTTGCTGATGGTAGCATCGTAAGCGATAGCCTTCACGGTAGTGGTAGCGGTGATAGCAAAAGGAGCCTCGTATTTGGTGGACTCGATAGTCGGTTCTGCACCATCGGTGGTGTAGTAGATTGCCATACCTTCTGCTGCGGTGATAGCCACGTTCATCGTGCCCTCGAATACAGGGTCGGTAACGGTGAATACAGGAGCGTCAGGAGCAGCCACTACGGTAACGGCGCACTTAGCCGTGTAGGTAGTGCCCTCTGCGGGGGTAACGGTAGCCACGATGTTGGTAGTACCTACACCTACCGCGGTAACCAAGCCTTTCTCCACGGTAGCCACCTCTGCATTTTCGGTAGTCCATACGACAGCCGTAGTGGCATCAGCAGGAGTGAGTGTAGCAGTCAGTTGCTCGGTAGCACCCTTGTCCAAAGTAATGGTCTCTTTGTCCAAAGCAATGGCGGTAGCGGGGATTTCGGCTGCACTTGCATAGTATTCAATCTTGGAAATCTGTACAAAACCATTAGAACTCTTCTTACAATCGTAAGTCAGTTTGTAAAACATATCCTTAGTCGGGGTTGTTACTACATACGGTAGCGCGCCTTGAGCAGCAGTAACTGTGATGGTCTGTACATCTTGCGTAAAAGCAGCATCTGATGCTACTATCAAAGTGGTGGAGTTCAAATTTGCAACAGTAACTTTATCCAAAGTAACAACCACTTTTGTGATGGCTTTGTCAATAGCGGCTTTTGTGGTAATAGTTGCTACTGAAGTATTCTTTTTACTGCCACATTTGATATAATCCCAACCGTTGTTATTGTTGTTAAAGTTAACAATATCAACAACAAATTTATTAGTTGTGCTTGACCAACTATTGGAGTAACTACTTACTCCTTTTGAGTTGTAATCTTTGCCAAATAATGCAGTCTTATAGACTTCCTCTTGAGCAAAGATACTACCTACGCTCACTAATAGCGCGGCGAAAAAGATAGATAATCTTTTCATAATGAATTTGTTTAAATAGTTAATTGTTTGTTTTATATAATGATTTGTATCATTCGTTGGTGGGTATTATTCAAGCAAAGCGTTACAAGTTGTAACGCTTTCATTTGCCACAAGTAATCCCAAAGTGTGACAATTTGTCACGCTTTCCGTCCATTCTGCAATACGTAATTTCAGTTGACTACAAATTATAGTCAACTCGCAGCCTTCTTTCTTTAGGCGCGTCTTCAATACGCTCCAATACTCGCGCGCATTGTGGCTATCGGTTAATACTTGAATGACATCCACAATGGAGAAATACCATTTCTCCTGCTCGGAGTCCCATACGGTGCGGACCTTGCGGTCTTCAAAGAGTTGTATCTGCTGCTCGTGGTTCATGGTACTACTGAAATATGGACATACAGTAACGTTCCTTGAAACAAATGAGAGGCTGCTTTCTTTCACCATGAGCATAACCACCTTTTTCACACACAGCAAAACGAGACACACGAAGATTCGGGTGTTTCATCAAGTGAGGATATTGTGTTTCATGGCAGGTATTCATAGCGTATCAAAAGTGGCGTTAAGGATTCATGGAAAGAGGAGACGCTGAGAGATTTTTGAGGGGGAAACACGCACCAACACAACAAGTTTCGTTCCAAACTCTATAATGCCCTATTGCATTGTGTGTGACAAATCGTTGTGCAAAAATACTCATAACAAGCATATCTCTACATTGACGGTTGCAAAGTTACCACATAGTTTCCGGTTGAGCAAACATTTTGCAAGAAAAAATGTCTTGTTATTTATTTCGCAAAAAGTGCTGAGCGGGGACATCCCGCAGATGTTCCCGCGAGTCAAGATTTCGCTCTATTTTTGACACCCTGCACAAGGGATGAAGGAATTGACACGATGACATTCGCTTTGCCAACTAATTCCGCCAACAGACAGACGTCCCAGTTGTTCGAGAAGTTCGAGGGATGATGAGACAACTTAGACAAATCAGACAAATAGGCTAATTGGACTAAACAAATAAGACGAATAAACCCGTTGGCGGAATTAAGTACACTTTTCCACTCATTGTTTGAAGCACACAAATAAATTTTATGATTAGTTTTTCTTTTCTTTTGCCTGACCAAAAGAAAAGAAACCAATGGGACTCCCCCCCCCCTCAAAGAGGGGGCTATAAGCAGCCTTAACCTACAGAGTGATTTGTGTCGGGCGTTGCCAAAAATATAAGTCACTCAAATTTCGGCGGAGACACAACTCGCTACGCTCAAACAGTATCTCCGCGGACCGAAATTCTCGCTCCATTTTTGACACCCGACACAATGCCGGAAGTGACAAACCTGCTGGCACGCATAGTTTGATTTAATTCCGCCAACGGGTTAATAAGACAAATAAGACTAATGGGACGGAGAGGGTGGATGGGGCAAGCGGCTGCCGTGATACACAGGGTGATATTCGGGAGGCATTTGGGCGATATTCGGGAGGTATTTGGGTATGTCGCAAGTATTTTGTAACTTTGCGCCACTTTGTTTGCGCTTTTCCCTGCATAGGCATGAGGCGAACGGAGGCACAGAACATTATTAAACAGAAAACACTTATCTATCAATGAATAAGAATACATTCATCGGCTTTCTACTTATCGCCGTTATCCTTGTAGGATTCTCTTTGTTCAATCGTCCGAGCAAGGAACAACTGGAAGCACAACGTCATTACAGGGACTCGGTGGCCTTTTCCCAACAATTGGAGCGAGAAGCCGCCATACAAGAAGCAAAAGCGGTGCGAGCCGCAGAGAGTCTGGTTCAGCCGACCACGACAGAAGACAGCGTTCTGCTTCACAAACAGATAGAGTTGGCATACGGAGAGTTTGCCCCTGCGGCAACGGGCAAAGACGGATACACCACCATCGAGAACGAGTTGGTGCGTCTGACCTTTGCCAACAAGGGCGGATTTCTTCACAAAGCCGAACTGAAGAAATACAAGACTTACAAAGACACCGTCAATTACCTTTGTCTGTTTGAAGGGCAGGAACAGGCACTGAGTTTCACATTGGTTACCAACAACAACCGCGTGCTTCACACGGAGAACCTGTATTTTGTCCCCAACGCCATAGAAACGGAAGCAGACGGTACCCAGTTGCTTCGTATGCGCCTGTCGGTGAGCGAAGAATCGTACATAGACTATGAATACCGTCTGCCCAAAGACGACTATATGTTGCGGGCAAGTATTCACGCTGCGGGTATGCAAGATATTCTGGCTCAGAACATGACGAGCATGGAGATGCATTGGCACCAACTGATCCGACAGCAGGAGAAAGGGCGTAAATTCGAGGAGCGTTACGCTACCTTGCAGTATATGTTCAAAGGAAATGACATCGAGAACCTGTCGGAGAGCAAGAATGACCAGAAATCCATCAACAACAGGCTGCAATGGATTGCCTACAAAGACCAGTTCTTCTCGACCGTTATCATCCCTGACGATGCGTTCACCTCGGCTCAGTTGGAAAGCAAAGTGATGCCGAAAACATCGGACTACATCAAACAATACGACACCAAAGCCGTGATAGGCTTCGACCCGACGGGCAGCAAGACGACGGACATGCGTATATACTTGGGTCCCAACCACTACCACACGTTAAAGGCATACGACAAGGACGTGGACAAAGCCGACCGGCTGCATTTGCAGGAGTTGGTGCCTCTAGGTTGGAAGATTGTCGCATGGATCAACAAGATACTGGTTATTCCGATGTTTGACCTGTTCACATCGTGGGGATTGCATATCGGTGTAGTCATTCTGCTGATGACTATAGTTATCAAGTTGATCATCTTCCCATTCACATTTACGTCTTACCGTTCGTCGGCGAAGATGCGTGTGCTGAAGCCTCAGTTGGACGCAATCAACGAGAAATTCCCGCCGGAAAAGATGCAGGAGCGTCAGCAAGCCACGATGGCACTATATCAGAGAGCGGGTGTCAGCCCGATGGCAGGGTGCTTGCCAATGCTGTTCCAGTTCCCCGTGCTGATGGCAATGTTCTGGTTTTTCCCGACCGCCATTGAACTTCGCGGGCAATCGCTCTTCTGGGCAGACGATTTATCGACCTACGACGCCATCGTATCGTGGGATACCTATATCCCCATCATATCGGGAACGTTCGGCAACCACATCTCATTGTTCTGTTTGCTGATGACCATTACGAACATCGTGTACACTTATCTGAACATGCAGACCCAGTCGGGAGGCAGCGAGATGAAGATGATGAAGTGGATGATGTATCTTATGCCCATCTTCTTTATGTTCGTATTCAACGACTATGCCGCAGGATTGAGTTACTATTACTTTGTTTCTCTGCTTATCACCATCGTACAGACATATATATTCCGTTGGTCGATCAACGATGAGAAACTGCTCCGCCAGATGGAAGCGAAACAGGCAAAGAATGCCAAGAATCCGAAGAAAAGCGGGTTTGTTGCGCGGTTGGAGAAGATGCAACGCGAACAACAGGCTTACGCCAAAGAACAAGCCAAGAAACGATATAAATAAGGCAAGCAGTTGGCGTTTGGATGCAAGAAGTGAAACCACAGGAGCGAATAGTGTTTGTGGGGGCGGGAAAATTAGCCACCAATCTCTCCGTTGCTTTACAAAAGGCAGGTTACACCATCACACAAGTCTATAGCAGAACCGAAGAAGCCGCAAAAGCACTCGGAGAGCGGCTCGGTTGCGCATGGACAAACTGTTTGGAGAACATTACAAAAGATGCGGATCTATATATATATGCTCTCACAGATTCGGTTCTTCCGCACATAGCAAGCCTGCCTATAGGGAACAAGGAAGCCATACATCTGCATACGGCGGGTTCGATAGACAAGGACGTTTTCTCCACCAAAAAGAGATACGGGGTACTCTACCCTTTCCAATCGTTCAGCAAGGAACAGTTGGCTGACTTTTCGCAAATTCCGATATTGGTGGAGGGGTCGGACGAAGGCGTTGAGGAAATTATCACGAGAACGGCACGGAATCTTTCCGAGAAGGTGTACAAAGCAGATTTGGAACACCGTCAGCGACTGCATCTGGCGGGCGTGTTTGCCAACAACTTCACGAATTGCATGTACGCTATCGCGGAAGAGCAACTTCAGAAAGCAGGACTTCCTTTTGATATTTTACTGCCTTTGATCCAGGAAACGGCTCACCGCGTGGAGACCATTGCCCCCCGCAAAGCGCAGACAGGTCCGGCACGGCGTCATGACACGAACGTGATGGAAAAGCACATACAACTATTACAAGACGACACATCCTTGGAAACATTATATCGTATAATCTCAACAAACATCATGAACCATGAAGCATAAACTCTTATTTATCGGTTTATTGGCATGCAGTCTGTTCTCATGCAAAGACAAAGGAGAAATCCGCATTGTCACACTCTCCATGCCTTCTTCCTTCCAGGAAGAAGCGGACCATCTTCCCAGTATCAGCGTATGGGGGAACGGAGTGGATAATGCCGAATTCGTTTTCTCCGGAAGAAACGCGGACGGACAATTGGAATACCGTTCCAAGCAGGCATTAAGCAACGAAATAACAGGCAATGTACGTATTGTGTGGCCTTACAGTGCAGAAACAGAGTATGACGGAGAAGTCGTCACTTTGCGCCAAAATGATGTGCAGACTCCCTCGAAACAAGCCCTTTATACAGGCGGCAATGGTATTCACGAGGGAGAAAAAGCCGTTATCCCCATGCGTATGATGACTGCACGTATCCAATTGACATTCAGCAATCTTCCCAAAGACGAACAGATTGTGTCCGCCACGTTGCGGTTAACTGCCAAAGAGGGTTATTCATCGGATTTATTCTACCAGGAAGCGACTTACAATTTTGCCACCAACCTATTGAAACCCAACACTTCGATACAGCGTTCCGCCTTCACCACATACGATGCGGACAACCAAAGCGGGACGACGACACTTTATTTGGGTGTGTTTCCCGAATCGTACAAAGACTGCAATCTATCCGCCGAAATCATCACATCGGGAGGCAACGGACATAACACATTGCACGTATTCCCATTTGAGGGGAAGACTTTTGCCAAATCGCAGACCTATACATACGACATTGATTTCGGAACGACACACGAGACAGGTGCCGCTTATATAACGGATGCACGGGGTGTTGTTTCCTTAGGACTTCCCATTGAGATTGACGGTACGACATTTGCGCCCGTCAATTTAGGATATGACGAACTGCAATCGCCATTCGGACTGCTCTACAAAACAGGCGATTTCACAGGAATGCCCTACCACGAAGAAAACCCTATTTCTGACTATTGCAACGACAAAGTTTCCGCCACAACCACTCTTGTGCCTACAGGTTGGCGGTTGCCTTCGGTTGCAGAAATGCAGAAATTAGTATCTGCCGTCCGTTCGGAAGGCTCCATTTGTGGCAACACTTTCGGCTGGTGTTTTTCCGGCAAACTCTATCTGCCCGCCACAGGGTGCATTGAAGAGGACGGCACATCCACTGCAAGACTTCAGGAAGGCTACTACCTCATTGACGACAGGCAGAACGGAGCAGCCGCACAGGGTACGGTTCTGCACATAACAGACAGCGGGACACAGGTAGAGGCTGCAAAAGGCGGTGCCTACGCCATACGCTTAGTGAAAGAATAAGGCATTGAATAACAGGAACAGAAAACGCAAAGCCCTTCGGAAGAGGGGCTTGACTCCCCCAACCCCCTCAAAGAGGGGGCTATAAGGGGGCTATAAGCGACCTCTATCCATTGGTTTATTTGCGTCGGGAGGAGGAAGACACCCGACACAATGCCGGAAAGGAAACCTCCCCAACCCCTCCAAAGAAGGGGCTAATAATGCCAACACTTTATTCATCTCTCGATGAGGGGTCGTTGAGGTCGGCTTGAGGGGTCGTAGGCGTAAGCGACTTTCCATACATCTTCCAGCCATCTTGAAAGACGGAATTGACAACAGCCGGCATAGGAAGATCACTCGTCATGTGCTTTATCCATTGAGGTGTACGGGACATGTTGAAAACTTTTGCGGAAAAGAGTTGCTTGTTAATAAGTTTATTCTATCTTTGCGGCAATCCACCCTCTTGAAAAGGGTAGTATTGCAATTGATTATCACATAGAAATATAACCTTATAAATTACGAGCATGGACACCTACATCATCAAACGTGACGGTAAGGAAGAGGTCTTTACCTTGGAGAAGATCAAGGATGCGATAGCGAAGTCGTTTATTGCGTCCGATTCGTTTGCCACCCAGGAAATACTGACAAGTGTTTTGGGGCACCTGCGCATCCACAACGGGATCAGCGTGGAGGATATACAGAACCAAGTGGAGTTGGCGTTGATGCAGGAAGGTTACTTCAAGGTAGCGAAGAACTACATGCTCTATCGCAACCGCCATACAGAAGACAGAGAGACCCGCGACAAGTTGGAGTTTCTGATCAACTATTGCGATGCATCGAACGCTGCGACCGGCAGCAAATATGACGCCAACGCCAATGTAGAAAGGAAGAACATCGCCACCCTGATAGGTGAACTTCCGAAGTCGAACTACATCCGCCTGAACCGCCGTTTGCTGACAGACCGAATCAAGGCGATGTACGGTAAGGAGTTGGCAGACAAATACATCTCACTCTTGAACCAACACTTCATCTACAAGAATGACGAGACGAGCCTTGCCAACTACTGTGCGAGTATCACGATGTATCCGTGGCTAATCGGCGGCACGATCTCCATCGGCGGCAACTCGACCCCTCCGACGAATCTGAAATCGTTCTGCGGCGGCTTCATCAACATGGTGTTTATCGTATCGTCGATGCTGTCGGGAGCCTGCGCTACACCGGAGTTTTTGATGTATATGAACTACTTCATAGAACAGGAGTTTGGCGAGGACTACTACAAACGCGCCGATGAGGTGGTTGATTTGTCGCTGAAACACCGTACGATAGACAAAATCATTACGGATTGCTTCGAGCAGGTGGTATATTCAATCAACCAGCCTACCGGTGCGCGCAACTTCCAAGCCGTGTTCTGGAACATCTCCTACTACGACAGATACTATTTCGAGAGTCTGTTCGGGAACTTCTACTTCCCAGACGGAAGCCAACCGCACTGGGACTCCCTGAACTGGCTACAGAGACGCTTCATGCATTGGTTTAATCAGGAGCGTACGAAGACGGTGCTGACATTCCCCGTTGAAACCATGGCCTTGCTGGCAGAGAACGGCGATGTGAAAGACAAGGAATACGGAGACCTGACAGCGGAGATGTATGCGGAAGGCCATTCATTCTTCACATACATCAGTGACAATGCGGATTCTTTGGCATCGTGTTGCCGTCTGCGCAATGAGATTACAGACAACGGATTCAGTTACACATTGGGAGCAGGCGGTGTATCGACCGGTTCGAAGAGCGTGCTTACCATCAACCTGAATCGTGCCGTGCAGTACGCAGTGAGAAACAATATACCTTATCAGAAGTATATCGAGGAGATAGTTGACTTGATGCACAAGGTTCAATTGTCTTACAACGAGAACCTGAAGAGCCTGCAAGCCAAAGGCATGCTTCCATTGTTTGACGCAGGATATATCAACATAGGAAGACAATACCTGACCATTGGCGTGAACGGATTGGTGGAAGCAGCAGAGTTTTTGGGTATGAAAATCAGCGACAATGACGAGTACGCCCACTTTGTACAGGAAGTATTGGGTATTGTGGAGAAACTGAACAAGCAATACCGCACGAAAGACGTGATGTTCAACTGCGAGATGATACCCGCAGAGAATGTAGGCGTGAAACATGCAAAATGGGACAAAGAAGACGGTTACCAAGTGCCGCGTGCATGCTACAATAGTTACTTCTATGTTGTAGAGGATACGTCGGTGAACGTTATAGACAAGTTCCGTCTTCACGGCAAGCGTTATATAGAACATCTCACAGGCGGTTCGGCACTACATTGCAATTTGGAAGAACATCTCTCAAAGGCACAATACCGGAATCTGCTACGTGTCGCCGCACAAGAAGGCTGCAACTATTTTACCTTCAACATCCCCAATACGGTTTGCAACGATTGCGGGCATATAGACAAACGCTACCTGCACGAGTGTCCCGTGTGCCACAGCAAGAATGTGGATTATCTGACACGTATCATCGGTTACCTGAAGCGAGTCAGCAACTTCTCCGAAGCCCGTCAGAAAGAGGCCGCTTCGCGCTACTATGCCAATATGCATGACAATCAGAACGAGAAGCAATTTGCTTCTGTGGAAGCAAAATAACAGAAGGATTCACTTATCGGGGGTTGGCCACAGCCAGCCCCCTGTTTGTTTTCGCATACGCCCCTATGCTCAAATACACAGACTACGATATTGTTTTCAGAGAGATACCCGACGAGACGACCCTTGCCATCAATCTGAGCAGGTGTCCGAACCGTTGCAAAGGGTGTCATAGTCCGCAACTGCGTGAAGACATCGGCGAAGAACTCACGACCGATGCGATGGACAATCTGCTGAGCCGATACGGGAACAGCATTACGTGTGTGAGTCTGATGGGCGGAGACGAAGACACAGAGGCGGTAGATGCCATGGCACAATATATCCGCAGACATGGTAAGCATGCGGCATGGTACTCAGGGCGACAGGCACTGCCTCAGAACTTTTGTGCGGAGCATTTCGATTATGTGAAGGTGGGTCCTTATATGGCAGAGTACGGGCCATTGGATTCGCCGACCACCAACCAGCGGTTGTATCAAATAGCCGACGGAAGGCTCACTGACATTACACAGCGCATGCAGAAAAAGTAGAAACATTTCCTCAAAAGGAGGAAAACTGCATTTTGCGGCGGAATATCGGTAAATATCCCCCCATCAAGTGCTATATATTAGTGTATATTTGCGGCAGAATAATCATTTAATTTTGCTGTAATATGAAGAACACTTTCTGTGGCATCACACTGGCGTCCACACTGATTCTTACTTCTTCTCTCGGTTTACCGGCTCAAACGGCACCATCGCCTGAAACAGCATGGCACGATTTGAGTGTTAACGAGATAAACAGGTATCCATTGCATACCGACTTTTTCGTATATGGCAGCAAGGAGGCTGCTCTCAACCGTTCAAAAGAAACGGAACAGACGTACTTGTCGCTGAACGGTGATTGGAAATTCAAGTGGGTGGAGAATGCAGACGAACGCCCCACCAACTGTTTCGGTACAGACTATGACGACAGTGCCTGGGGAACGATTCCAGTACCGGGAATCTGGGAGATGAACGGATATGGTGATCCTGAGTATGTAAACATAGGTTTTGCATGGCGCGGTCATTTCGACAACAACTATCCGTATCCCCCGACAAAAGACAATCATGTAGGCACTTATCGCCGCACAATTACCATTCCGGACAGTTGGGACGGGCAAGAAATCATCGCACACTTCGGTAGCGCGACGTCCAATCTTTATCTCTACGTAAACGGACAATTCGCCGGTTATACGGAGGACTCGAAAGTTGCAGCAGAATTTGATATCACGCCCTATTTACACAAAGGAGACAATCTCATCGCAATGCAAGTATTCCGTTGGTGCGACGGCAGTTACCTGGAAGACCAGGACTTCTGGCGTCTGTCGGGCATAGCACGCGACTGCTATCTCTATCAGAAGAACAAGACCAAAGGGATTGACGATATCCGTCTCTGCGCAACATTGGGAGATGACGGCAGCGGATGCCTGTCAGTAACTGTGGATTTGCGTGGAAACGAAACGGTATATGCTACACTTATTGCTCCAACAGGCGAGGAAGCGGTTCAGACCATACAACCCAAAAACGGCAGAGCGGAATGGGAAATGCGTCTGCCCAAGGTAGAGGCGTGGTCAGCGGAAATTCCTACACTGTACACGTTGTTACTCAGAGTCGGAGATCAGTATGTTGCGCAACGTATAGGCTTCCGCAGAGTTGAAATCAAAGACGGACAGTTGCTGGTGAACGGCAAACCGATCTTGATTAAGGGTGTCAACCGTCATGAGATAGACCCTGACGGTGGGTATCAGGTCAGTCGCGAGCGTATGCTTCAGGATGTGCAAATCATGAAGCAACTCAACGTGAATGCTGTACGTACGAGTCACTATCCTGACGACCCGTATTGGTATGAACTATGTGACAAATACGGACTATATGTATGCGCCGAAGCGAACATCGAATCACACGGATTCGGTTATGAAGACTCCGCACCGACATTTACTCCGATGTTCGGCAAGCAGATACTGGAACGCAACCAACACAATGTGAGCCAATTCCGTAATCATGCGAGTATCATCATTTGGTCGATGGGCAATGAGACCAAAGACGGCCCAAACTTTACGACGGCTTACAACTGGATTAAGGGACAGGACTCAAGCCGTCCCATCCACTTTGAACAAGCGGGCAAAACAGGTATCAACAGCGACATTTTCTGCCCGATGTATTATCACCCCGATTCTTGCGAGGCATATCTGAATAATCCCAACTATCATAACAAGCCCCTCATCCAATGTGAATATAACCATGCTATGGGGAATTCGTCGGGAGGTTTGGAAGTATATTGGAACTTAATCAGAAAATATCCTCATTACCAAGGTGGTTTTATATGGGATTTCGTTGACCAAGCACTTCACCGCTACCCAAATGATCCGGAGTGCAAGCATATCTGCACGTATGGAGGCGATTACAACAACTATGACCCGAGTGACAACAACTTCAATTGTAATGGTATCATCAGTTCTGATCGAGAATTGCACCCTCAAGCCGAAGAGGTACGCTATCAGTACCAGAATATCTGGGTGACGGTATCTAATTTTGAGAAAGGTGAGATAAACATCTACAATGAGTACTTCTTCCGCGACTTGAAGAACGTGTATTTGCATTGGAGTATCACAGAGGACGGAACAGAAACCCAGCAGGGTATTGAGAGCAATTTGAAAGCAAACCCGCAAGAAACCATACAATTGACATTACCCTACTCTTACGAGGCTTTGGACAAAAACAAAGAGTGTCTGCTGAATGTACAATTCTGCCTTAAAGAGTCTGAACCCCTGCTTGAGAAGGACTATGTCGTAAGCCATCAGCAGTTCAGTATAACCCCGACCGTAATGAGTATCCAAACTTTGCCTAACAAAGCAATGAAAGTAAAGGCAATTCTGGAATTCGACCCGGTAACAGGCTTCATCAGCAGATACGAAGTAAATGGCAAGAAGTATGTAGAGAAAGCCGGTGCATTGCGTCCCAACTTCTGGCGTGCGCCAACCGACAACGACATGGGAGCAGGATTACAGATAGAGAAGAAGATGTGGCGTAATCCGGAGATGAAACTTATCTCAATGAAAGATGCAAAAAAGAAAGGCATAAGAACGGTTGTCGCAGAATATGACATAGTTAACACAAACTGCAAACTCTCTATAACCTACGAATTAAGAACGGACGGGAGTCTTCTTATCCGAGAGAAATTCAGTCCGATGGCAGACAGCATTGTAGTGCCGGTACGCATTGGATGGCGTTGGCAGATGGACAAGGAACTGGATGAGATACGCTACTATGGCAGAGGTCCTATCGAAAACTATGCTGACCGTCTGCACTCGCAACCGATTGGCATCTATACACAAAGTGTCAGCGAACAGTTCCATTCGTATGTCCGTCCGCAGGAGACCGGCTTGAAGAGTGATTTGCGTTGGTGGGAGATCTACAACTCGACAACTGGCAACGGTCTGAAGATTATGTCCTCTCAACCCTTTGCCGCTTCGGCTCTTCCCTACACCTTGGAGGAACTGAGCGAAGGCGATCAGAAAGCACAACGTCACCCTTACGAACTCAAGGAAAGCGGCTATACAGAGGTTTGCATCGACGGTGTACATGCCGGTATTGGCGGTATTGATAGTTGGAGCGGCTTTGCAGAAGCGCTGCCTGATTGGCGTGTGAAGAACGCTGAGCAAGAGTATGAATTCCTGATATGTCCCATGCAGAATAATCAGAAATGATGAAAAGATTGTGTTTATGTGTGGTGGCTATCTGCGTGATGCAGGTAGCCACTTGCGCAGATGAGAGAACATATTGGGCAGACTTTGCCTATAGACTCTCTCAGCCTGTGTTGGAACCGTTCTCCAAAGGGGAGTTGCAAGCCACTATGCTGACAGAGTTCAGTCCTTCGTTTGACAACAGACAACGGAAAGTGGTGTATATGGAATGTTTCGGGCGGCTGATGGCGGGTATTGCCCCATGGCTTGATCTCCCTGATGATAATAGTAAGGAAGGACAACAGCGCAAACAATGTAGGGAATGGGCATTGCGTGCGTACGCCAACGCTGTGGATCCCGATAGTCCCGACTGCCTGCTATGGGAGGGAGAGGGACAGATTCTTGTGGACGCAGCCTACATCGCCGAGAGTTTCCTGCGTGCCTACGATGCCCTGTGGGAGCCTCTTGACGAAACGACCAAAGCACGGTATATACACAATTTCCAGCAATTGCGGAAGATTGACCCTCCCTACACCAACTGGTTTTTGTTCTCTGCGGTGGTGGAAAGTTTCCTGGCAAAAGCAGGTGCTGAGTTCGATGTCTTCCGCATCAATACCGCTTGCAGAAAAGTGGAAGAGTGGTATGTAGGCGATGGCTGGTTTGCAGATGGAGAACACTTTGCCTTCGACTATTACAGCAGTTACGTGTTCCATCCCATGTACTTGGAAACGCTTGCCACCATGTCGGAACTTGGCATCAATACCCGTCTTGACTATCCTCGCTACTACGAACGGCAACTGAGCCGCACACAGCGCTATTCCTGTATCTTGGAGAGGTTCATATCCCCCGAAGGCACATTCCCTGTTGTTGGTCGAAGTGCCACCTACCGTATGGCTGTGATGCAGCCCTTGGCTATGATGGCATGGCAACAGACCCTGCCCGAAACATTGAGCAACGGACAAACCAGACACGCACTGAGTAAGGTCATGCACCGTATGCTCGACAAACAAAACAATTTCAACAAAGCAGGCTACCTCACCCTGGGGTTCTGCGGTTCGCAACCCGAATTGGCGGATTGGTACACCAACAACGGAAGTCTCTACATGACCTCGCTCATCCTTCTTCCGCTCGGACTCGATGCCAAGCACCCCTTTTGGACGGACAAGCCCGAACCCACCACGCAGGAAAAAGCATGGAACGGAATGTCTTTCCCGAAGGATCACGTAGCCGTTGATACGATTATCACTAAAGACAAATGGTAATGAAACGATTCTTTCTTTTCCTTGTTCCTTTCTTCGCATGGGGAACCGTGCAAGCAGGGAAAGCAGAACGTCTGCAAGACCAGCAGACTCTGACCGACACACTTTGTTATGTCAACCGCCATTGGCAGCAGACACACGCACCGGAAGCAACTGCCTTCTGGCACAATGCTGCTTACCACACAGGCAATATCGCTCTCTATCACCTCTCCCGCGAACAGGCTTTTTTGGAGTATTCACGATCATGGGCGGAGCATAACCGATGGCAAGGGGCTACCGAAAAAGACACGGCCCTTTGGCAATACAAAACCTATGGCGAAGATCAGCAGCACGTACTCTTTGCCGACTGGCAGACTTGCTTTCAGACCTACATCGACCTCTACAACATCTATGGCGACAAAGAACAAAGACAGCAATGGTTGGGACGAAGCCTTGAGGTGGTTAATTACATCCGTGACCATCAGGAGAAAGACTATTGGTGGTGGATTGATGCCCTCTATATGGGTATGCCCGAGATGAGTCAACTCTATGTGCTGACCGGTGACATTCGCTATATAGATAAGATGGAGGAGTGTTTCCTCTATACCGACAGTTTGCTCTTTGATGCGGAAGAGTCGCTCTACTATAGGGATGCACGCTATGTCTATCCGCAACACAAAACCGATAGCGGAAAGAAGGACTTCTGGGCTAGGGGAAATGGTTGGGCTATTGCCGCTTTTGCCAAAGTGATGCAGGATATTCCTCAGACCCACCCGCTCTACTCCACTCTGCGTAGCCGCTTCACTCGGATGGCGTATGCCCTGCGCGACCTACAGCAAGCCGAAGGCTATTGGACCCGCAGTCTGCAGGACGCAGACTTTGCCCCTGGCGAAGAGACCAGCGGGACAGCGTTCTTCCTGTATGGAATCACATGGGGCGTAAATCATAATCTGCTCAAGAAAGAAGACTTCCAGGTAGCCATCAGCAAAGGCTTCGATTACTTGCTCCACCATGCCTTGCAAAAGGACGGAACAGTGGGCTATGTACAACCTATCGGCGACAGAGCCTTGCCCGGACAGGTTCTCAGTGCCACCTCTACTGCCGACTTTGGCGTAGGTGCATTCCTCCTGGCAGGAACGGAGTATGTGCGCTATCTGTCGGAACAAACCGTGGAGGTATATCTCCACACGGAACAAGCCGCTCAGCGTATTCCTAAAGAGATTTACGGACAGTTCGCCGAGCATTTGGGTTCCTGCATCTACGGAGGAATATGGGTTGGAAAAGAATCAAGTATTCCTAATACCAACGGCTACCGAAACGATGTCCTGCAAGCACTCAAAGACCTCCATATCCCCGTCATGCGTTGGCCTGGAGGTTGCTTTGCCGACGATTACCATTGGCGCGACGGAATAGACGATCCCGCCTCGCGCCCGAAGATTGTAAACACCTATTGGGGAGGAACCACAGAGGACAACTCCTTCGGTACCCACGAGTTTCTCAATCTCTGCGAACTTCTCGGGTGCGAGCCGTATGTGAGTGCCAATGTCGGCAGTGGCAGCGTGGCGGAAATGTCCGACTGGGTGGAGTATATGACTTCCGATGCACAGACCCCACTGACGGAATTGCGCAAACGGAACGGGCGTGAAAAACCATGGAAGATTAAGTATATCGGCATCGGAAACGAAAGTTGGGGGTGCGGAGGACAGATGACACCCGACTACTACAGCGACCTCTATCGCCGCTATGCCGAGTTCGCACGCAACTATAGCGGAAACCGCCTCTACAAGGTGGCAAGCGGGGCAAGCGACTACGACTATGCATGGACGGAGACTCTTATGCAGAAAGTGGGAAGACGCATGAACGCACTTTCTCTCCACTACTACACCGTCAAAACATGGGATGGTGACAAAGGTTCTGCCACACAGTTCTCCGACAAGGACTATTATTGGACCTTGGGCAAATGCCGCGGTATCGAACCCGTACTGAAACGCCACTGCGACATCATGGATAAGTACGATCCCGAACGCCGTGTCAGTCTCTTTGTGGACGAATGGGGTACATGGTGGGCACAGGAACCTGGCACGATCGACGGACATCTCTATCAACAGAACACCATGCGCGATGCTATGGTGGCTGCCCTCTCGCTGAACATCTTCCATCAATACACCAACCGCATTGGCATGACCAATATCGCACAAGTGGTGAACGTGTTGCAAGCCATGGTAATGACTCGTGAGGATAGTATGTTCTTGACACCTACCTACCACGTCTTCCGTATGTATATGCCTCACCAAGAGGCACTGCATATCCCCATCACGATAGAGAGCAACACCATTCTGCAGCAGGCGGACGGTATCCTTGCCGATGTACCGCAAACCGATGCGACGGCATCTCTCTTGGACGATGGAAGCATTGTGGTAAATGCGTGCAACACCGACCTCTATAACTCGCAAACACTGCGGCTGCACGTGGGCAAAAATGGGTTACAGGTAGCGGAATCGGAGATATTGCACGCCATGCACCCGCAGGCACACAACACCTTTGCAGCACCCGATGCCGTAAGCCCCGCCCTGTTCAGCGGCTACCGCATAGATGGCGACTGCATACTATTGGATTTGCCGCCACTGTCAATCGTGAAACTCAAAATACAATGAATGCATCGATGAAATGAAGTCAAATTTGTAGATTAGCGAATCTGTTCCTTTCGGCATTGTGTCAGTACATCAAGCAATAAACACCGCAAAGCAGTAAGAAAGGAAATCATAGAACTGCAAGGCACAGGCATCAACCTTTTTGAGGTTGATGCCTGTGCCTTTTGATAGGATACTTACTCTTTGACGAAATAAATGGGATAGCAATCATTTTTAATTGTATCTGCATTCTGCTGATTCGGCTCATTAGTCTAATTAGTCCAATCCTTCCTGTAATCTTCCTTGCACTTGCCTGACTGCCAAGTAGCCGTTTGTGCATTCCTACGACCCCTCAAGCCGACCTCATCGACCCCTGAAGCACACTCCATCAGGTTTCCTATTCGACCTATTCGTCCTATTAGACACATTCCCCTATGAGACCTATTAGTCCTATCCGGCTCATTCGTCCAATCCAACCAATACTCTTAGAACGCACTGCCCAAGTCTTCCAAATCACTGATTTCCTGAATATAAAGACAAAAAGTTGATTTTTTGCAAAAAAAATGCTCTATCCGTAAAGCGGCTTACTTTATTCTCTTATTCGGATTATTTTCAACTTTTCTGTCATGGGCAGGGTCTAATTTTGCGACCGAGAAAATCGCAAAACAAAATGAAAAAACCTATGTCTATTATCATGCCTGCCTTTGTGTTGCTTATGGTAACACTTGGGGTGGTTGCATGCAATCCCAACAACGAAGTAAAAGAAAATCCCACGATTACACTGGAATTGAGTGCTGTCGGCACCAACAATGTTTCGTGCTTGGTTACTATTAAATCTGACGAGGAAGTGAACTTTGCCGGTTTGCGTTATTCCTTGGTGGACAGCGAAGAATCGTTCGAGAAATACATCACATCCGACGAACTCATTGGAGAAAACTACGTGGACATCACCAATATGGGCAAGCGCAAAACCTATCGTATCATGGCTTTCGCCGACATTGTGGGTCAGGATAGTTTTGTCTATTCCAACACCATAGAAGTAACAACCGGTGACCCCGTGGATTTGCAGTTGGTAAGCAAAAACGACAATAGCATTACTTGCAAACTGGTGGTAAACACACCCATGGAAGTCTATATTAAAGGATATACTTGGAAGAAAAAGAGTGCAAAAGGAGATCCTGAAATCGTTTATGTGGATAACAGCGAAAAGGAAACCGAGTTCACCCTCACAGGTTTGGAAAAACATCAGACCTACACATTGACCGCCTTTGCACAAGTCGAAGGGAATGACTCGTTCACCTACAGCGATCCGTTGGACGTATTCACGGGCGAAGTGGTAGTGGATGGTGACTATCAGTTGGTATTTAGCGAAGAGTTCAATGGCACTGGCGCACCCGATCCCAACATCTGGAGTTTCGAAGAAGGAGAATATATCCGTAACCATGAGCCTCAGTTCTATAGCAAGAGCGTGGAAAACGCCTACCAGGAGGACGGCTGCTTGCATATCGTGGCACGCAAAAACCACATGGGAAGCGATGGCACGGTACACAACTATACATCTGCCAGCATGACCACAAGCAAGTCGTTCGTATGGTGCTACGGGAGAATGGAAGTACGTGCCAAAATCCCGACAGGATCCGGACTGTGGCCGGCTATCTGGATGGTAGGTAACGACTACAACTGGCCGAGCAACGGAGAGTTGGACGTCATGGAATACTACCGCGAGAAAATCCTGGCAAACGCAGCATGGGGAAGCAGCAAGCAGTGGACGGCTATATGGGATTCCTCTTCCAAACCGATGAGTTACTTTGAAGCGAAGAACCCCAATTGGCGCAATGAGTTCCATATCTGGGTCACTGAATGGGACGAAGACTACATCCGAATCTTCCTGGATGATGAACTGCTTAACGAAATTGACTTGAACAAGACCTACAACCAGGGCGGATACAAAGGCAATACGGAAAACCCGTTCCGCTACCACAAGGCAGGTTGGGGCGACTATATCTGGCTCAACTTGGCATTGGGGGGAGACAACGGTGGAACAATCGACGACTCACTGCTACCTGCTACCTACCTCGTGGACTATGTACGGGTATATCAGAAGCAACGTCTCCCGGAATAATGACAACACACAAATAACTTTACATAACTAACCCTATTAAAAAACAACAAAATCATGAAAAAGAACATGTTTTGGAAGGCAGGGTGCTGCCTGAGTGCTATGCTCTTGAGCGTGGCTATGATTAGTTGCAATGGCAACAATCCTGATGATCCGAATGTAGAACCTAACCCAAGCGGAAACAATGACTTGGTACTCTCCGTTTCAAGTGTTAACGTGGGACAAGGCGAAGACGCTAAAGTAGAAATCACTTCCGGTAATGGTGGTTACATCGTTATCAGCGCAGACGAAACAGTGGCTACGGCTACCGTCGCAGGGACAACCGTTACAATCCACGGCGTGAAAGGCGGAAGCACAACTATCAGCGTGAAAGACGCCGCTAAGAAGGCTAAGCCTATCGCAGTGAAAGTATCAGCATCGGGTACGAACAACATCAACACTTCTGTTATGTACACCATTGAGGCTACATCAGACGAGTGGAGTCAACAAGGAGATGCATGGGGAAACACATGGGCTAATTACAAAGGTCCTAAAACTTACGATCCATCTCCTATTTGTACAAAACGAGACTATGTTGGGCATGCTAATAATTGGTTGAAATACGACAATGACGACATTAAAGAGTTATTCGAGGCAATAGACGATGATAATGTCTTTGTATGTGCCGGACTTGGATATGAAGGAACTCTTGACTTTGGACATGCTGCTATAGTATTGTTGCTCACCGATGAAGATGACCCTGCGCATCCTGGTATGAAGAAAGTTACAGTTTTAAGTACAAATGCTGCTGCTTATGTAGCATGGAATGGGTACACATCCACTCCTGGCACAGCATGGTATGACCCATCAGATGGCAGTTTCACCATAAAGAACTGTAAAGGTCATCTCGGATGGGAAAATGGAGCGAAGCCTTTTGAATTTTGCGCAGACCGCAAGTACACTCCTCAGAACTAAAGTCTAACAATCTCCTTGCCTGCTCACGGGCAGGCGGGGAGATTATTATTGTTTTATTTCACCATGAAACGCGTTTACTTATCTATGGTAGCGGCAAGCCTGAGTCTTGCTCTCTTTGCTACCGATTACAACGTAAATTCAGCAACTGCTGAAGACATTCAGATCACCACAGCGGGTACACACCATCTGATCGGTGACGGTTCACAAAGCAAATACAAAGTCGTTGTTGCCGAGAACCTCGGCGACGTTACACTGCTTTCTTCCAACGTAAAGGCTTATCCTGAGACCTCGAAGGGCTCGGGATTGGTTATCGGCAAAGGCACGAACGTGACTCTGAAATTGGACGGTACAAACTATTACCGCGGAAAATCGGGCGGCGCAGGTATTCAGGTGCTTGGTACGCTGACGATTGAAAGCAACGGCAATGCAGCCGACTCCCTCTACACACAAGGTTCCGATGCTGCCGGTATCGGCGGTCAGAAGAGCGACAGTGTAGGTGCCATCGTGATCAACTCAGGCAAAATCTACTGCCTTGGTACGGGCGCCAGTGCATCGCTCGGTGCTGCCACGGGAAGTGCTTCCTATATGTCTGCCGTAACTATCAACGGAGGTTATGTGGAAGCCTACAACAATACAAAGGGTTGTGCAATCGGTTGCGGCACAAGCAACAGCAAAGGTTTCGGAACGATCACCATCAACGGAGGTATCGTGATAGCGACAACCAACGACCCTGCCGCTATCGGTACGAACTACAACATTAAGGCTGGCGGCAAGATCTACATCAACGGAGGTACTATCTATGCAACCTCCGGCGGATATGTAGCAGACATCGGCGAAGCGTACGCTTCCTCTATCGAAGAGATGGTGGTGACCGGCGGTGCTATCTATTGCCTGAAGAAAGGGACTATCTCATCGAAAGCAGTGGACGCCAACGGCAATGCGGTGAAAGCATTCACCACCACCCTGAAGGGCGTGAGCGAGGCTACACGTATTGAGTACGGTCAAATCACGGGAACAGACTATTCAGTGGTTCTCGGCACGGACTATGGTATCAAGGACGCTTACACGAAAGCAGACGGAACCGTAACGTTCTTCCTGCCGGAGTATCCCGAAGATGCAAAGGCTGTCATCAACACCAAGGTTATTGACCTAAACAACGCCATCAACATCACGGAAGCAGGTTCTTACACAGTCGAGGGAACAGGCGCAGCAACAAGCAACGGCATCAACGTAGCCGCCAACTTGGGTGATGTCTATCTCAACATGGCCAACGTGAACATCACGACGGCAACTGCAATGAACATCGGCGCAGGCTCAAGAGTAATTCTTATACTCAACAACGTGGAGTTGAACGGTGCTGTTGTATGCAACGGCGAGTTGGTAATCAACGATGCAGCCATTAAGGTAACGGGCAACGTATCGGGTACAGGCGTTATGACCATCAACGGCGGCACACACTATTTCAAGGGTGCGAACACCATGAGCAAAGCGGTTGTCAACGGCGGCAGCATCGAGACACGCGATGCAGCAGGTGCGCTTGCAGGCTGGACGAATGCAGTAAACGGCGAGAACAAGGCATTGGCATTGTTCACCGCCAACTTCAACGGCTTGGCAGGCAAGAAGATTATGAACGGTAACGTACGTGGCACGGGCTATGAATTCGACCTCGCGACCTCTTACAATGTAGTTGATATGTACACCGGCGCAGACGGCAATGTATATCTTTACATCCCCGCACCGGTTCCGGCAGACGCTGTAGCCGAGTTCAACACTTTGGTTACTATCTACACACAGGAGACCGAGGCAATCAACATCACCGATGCAGGCAAGTACCGCATTGTGGGCGAGGGTGACGGAAGCAGTGCACAGAACCGTACTTCTTTCGCTATCAACGTGGCAGAGAACTTGGAAGGCGATGTGGACATCACCATTGAGAACGTATATATCAAACCTGAAGGCAAGGGCAACGCATTCAACATCGGTGCAGGCACGAACGTACTGCTCCACTTGGAAGGCTACAACCGCTTCGACGGACGAAGCAGTTCCGCAGGTATCAACGTATTGGGCAACCTGACCATTGACGGCGAGGGTACACTCTACTGCCAAGGTGACTACGGACCGGGTCTTGGTGCCGTATCGAAAGCCCACATGGGCAACATCACCATCAACGGCGGTGAGATTATCGCCAAAGCAGGCAACGAGTGTGCCGGCATAGGTGGAGGAAACAGCACTTATATGGGCAACATCACCATCAACGGCGGTTACATTGAGGCAACCGGAGCCGTATATGGTGCCGGTATCGGCAGCGGTATCTACTCCAAGGGTGCCAACAACGACACAGAAGATGCCATCATCACCATAACAGGCGGAACAGTCATAGCAAAGAAAGGCAATCCTTCCAAAGGCGCAATCGGTCGCGGTGAAGGTTCTTCCAGCAAGATGAAGATTGTTATCACCGGTGGTTCCATCTATACTTACGGTGAGGCTATTGCTCCTGCTCCGGTTAATTCATTGGAGGAAGGCGAGGAAGTAGTACTCTTTGAGGCACAGTTGGCAGACCAACCGATGACACGCATTTACGGCGGTCACGTAGGCACCATCCAATTGGGTAAGGACTATGGTATGAACGACGTCTATACCGATGCAGAAGGCAAGTTGTTCTTCTATCTTCCCGCACAGGAAGAGGGCGTAGAGGTGGTTCTCTCCACGGAACCCGACCACGGCACAAGCATTGCCAACACAGAGAACAATGTTCACGTATATGCCCTGACAGGTGCTATCCGCATCGAGGGCGCGACGGGACAGGCTCTCTGCATATATGACTTGAACGGTCAGTTGGTAGCAAGCCAGCAACTCGGCGCAGAAGAAACTATTGCACTGAACAGCGGTTTCTACCTTGTGAAGGTAGGTAACGGTACAGCCAAAGTGGTTATCCGCTAAACACAACAAAGCAGAGATGGAGGGGCAGCGATGTCACTTCATCCCTGCTTGATTAAAGAAACATCACAATAACATAACAATAATACATCTATGAAAAAACATTTTCTTATGCTGGCAGCCGCATGTGCTACTCTTCCCGCTATGGCAGAGTACAAGGCTGAATTCAACACAGACGAAGCAACTGTCATCAACATCACAGAGGCAGGAAACTACCGTGTTTACAACGAATTGTTCGCACAAACCAACGTACCTATCGTGGTAAGCAGTGATATTGCAGACACCGTGTTCATCACCTTGGAGGACGTTAACATCGTTCCCGAGGAGGACGGAAGCGCCCTGGTTATCGGCGAGAACTCGGTAGTGGTAGTGAACTTGGGCGGCGAAGACACAGAGAGTATTCTCAAGGGCAAGAACGGTTGCGGTATTGAGGCAATGGGTGACTTAGTCATCAACGGTACGGAGAACAACCTGCTGACCTGCACGGGTTCAGGGCGTTCCGCTGCCATCGGAACAACAGGCAAAAGCACAGCAGCCGGCAGCATCACCATCAACGGCGGTGATATCACCGCCAAGGCAGGCAGCGAGTCAGCAGGTATCGGCGCAAGCAACGCAGGCCGTTTGGGTGACATCACCATCAACGGCGGTTATGTGAAAGCAACAGGCGGTGCTTATTCATCGGCTATCGGTGCATCTTACGTAAGCAAGGGAACAGCCACTATCACCATCAACGGTGGTATGGTGGAAGCACAATCAGGGTACTACTGCAAGAACAGTTCTATCGGTAAAGGTAACGGTACTCACAGCGGAACCGTGTCCGTAGTTGTTCTTGGCGGTTCTATCATAGCCAAGGGCGAAAAGGGTGCCATGGACGGTGTACTTTACAAACCTACGAACAACAATGATGACGTGGTATTGTTCACATTTGTTTTGCCAGATGCCCCTGCGACGCTCGTAACGGAAGGTCATATCGGCGATATGAAGTTGGGTGCTGATTACGGTATCAAGGACGTTTACACCGATGAGGAAGGCAAACTCTATTTCTACCTGCCCGAGACAGCAAAGAACGCTGAAGTGGTTATCAACGGCGTGAAAGTACAGGAAGCCGGTGAAAGCGGCGATGAAGAAGGTAACGGTGTGGAGAACACATTTGGTGACAAGACCAACATTGATATCATCAACACCGTTAACGGGCTCATCATCAACAACACCGAGAACAATCCGGTATCTATCTGCGACTTGACAGGCAAGACTGTTATGGAAGGCGTTGTCAAAGACAACGAGCCTATCCAATTGGCTGAAGGCTTGTACATTGTACGCGTAAACACTGTAGGAAACTTCAAGTGCATCGTTAAATAACAATCCTATTAATTCACTTCTCTGCCTCGTCGGGAGACAGAGAAGTGAATTATATTTTGCGTTTGTTCTATGAAAGGAGTATTTCATTAAGAGTATTTATAGACGTCCTAGTTATTCGAGAAGTTCTAGGAATTGCTTTTAATCTCTCTGTGAGAAGTCGTTGAGGGGTCGTCCAAGTCTCGATGAGGGGTCGAAGAAATTAACAAATTGACGATAAGACCTCCCCACCCCCTCCAAAGGAGGGACAAAAAACATCTTACTGATTTCCAGTTTAAGGTTCGATGCAATTTCGAGGGGATTGACAACCGGAGATTTAACAGAAAACGACACGAAAACTTTCAGGGATAAACCCATCAGAACAGAGAACAAACGTTAATTACTACAAAAACACGGGAAACAGGATTCCGAACTGCAATGAAAAACGTATTTACTTACACACTGATTTTACTTTTTGCCCTGTCTGCAGCAAGTTGCAAGCACAAGGAAGTGCGCACGACTTTTACACCTGGGCAATACTGGTATGACAACCATAAACAACTCATCAACGCACACGGCGGCGGTATTCTTCCATACAACGGCACGTATTATTGGTTTGGCGAATACAAATCGGATACTACGAGCGCAGCGATGACAGGTGTAAGTTGCTACTCCTCGAAAGACCTATACAACTGGAACTATGAAGGCATCGCCCTGAGCGTATCCGACGACCCGACCTCCGACATTGCAAGAGGTTGCATACTGGAACGCCCGAAAGTGATCTACAACAGAGCAAACAGACTGTTTGTGATGTATTTCCATCTGGAACTTCGCGGACAAGGCTACAGCGCAGCGCGCGTAGGCATAGCCGTGAGCCAACACGTAGCAGGACCTTACAAATTTCTGCGTTCCTACAGACCTAACCCAGGTGTTCAGCCCTTGAATCTCACCATAGACTCCACCTTGAAACCCATAGGCGAGTATGAATGGTGGACACCGGAATGGACCGAAGCCGTACGCAAAGGTCTATTCACAGAACGCGACCTGAAAACAGGACAAATGTCGCGCGACATGACCCTCTTTGTTGATGACAACGACAAAGCCTACCACATCTATTCTTCCGAAGAAAATCTGACACTCCATATAGCCGAACTGACGGACGACTACCTTATGCACAACGGACGCTATATCCGTATAGATGCCGGCGGTCACAATGAGGCACCAACTCTATTCAAGAAGGACGGCAAATACTTTATGATAACCTCGGGTTGCACGGGTTGGGCACCCAATGCAGCACGCCTGCTGACAGCCGATTCGATTATGGGCGAATGGAAACGTCTGCCGAACCCATGCAGAGGGGATGATGCAGAACTGACATTCCACAGCCAGAGTACATACGTATTGCCCGTGAACGGCAAGAAAGATGCTTACATATTCATGGCAGACCGTTGGAAACCCGAATGCCATACGGAAGGAACTTATATTTGGCTTCCTATCCAGTTTGAGGACGGGCTCCCCTACTTGGAATGGAAAGACGAATGGGACTTGAGCATCTTTGACAAACAAGACCACAACGCACAACAGCAATAATACCTTATGAAAAGACTAACTACATTATTCTTAGCCGCTATCGTTTCGTGCCTGACGTTTGCACAGGTGGATACAGAGTTCTGGTTTGCCTGCCCTGATTTATCAGCGATACACTTTGAGACGAGTATACGCCTATGTGTGACCACCTTTGATCAGCCGGCCACAGTAACCATCAGCCAGCCTGCGAATCCCTCGTTTGCAGTTATTACGGAGAATGTGCCTGCCAACAGTTACAAAAACATAGACTTGGGAAGTCTTCTGAACAAAGTGGAGACGACTCCGGGTGCCGTTCGCAAGACAGGCTTGCTCATCCAATCGACTTCCCATATAACCGCCTATTATGCCAACTACCGAGACAACAGCGAGATATACTCTCTGAAGGGGCGCAATGCATTGGGAACGGATTTCGTTATTCCGACTCAATACAGTTATGAAAACAGCGACCAATACGGCGGCAGCTCGTCGGTGGAGATCGTTGCGACCCAAGACGGCACAGAAGTGACCATCACTCCGAGCCATGCGTGCGTGGGTTATCCAGCCAACAAGCCATTTACCATAACGCTGAATCGGGGAGAATCGTTTGCTCTGCGTGCGAAGTCGATGACTGCGTTAGGGCATCTATTCAACACGCGCATCAAATCCACCAAGCCCATTGCCGTAAATTACACAGACGACTCCGTAGCCAGTCCGGGTGTTGACCTCATCGGTGATCAACTGGTACCTATAGAGTTGGCAGGTCAGAAATATGTAGCAGTACGCTATGCGGGAAAAGTGGAAGAACTCTACTTCTTCCCCACAACAGAAGACTCGACACACATCTATGCCAACGGTACGTTGGTTGACTACATTGCAGGCAATGCGGATGTAACAAAAGCCGGCAAGGCCAAATTTGTCCTGCCCACGGGTGCGACCTACATCACGGCAGACAACCCGATTATCGTACTTCAGGTGACCAGCAACGGCACAGAGCCCGGCAGTGCGATTCTGCCTCCAATAGAGTGTACGGGTTCGGACGAGATTGCTTACAAGTTTACGCAATCATCGGGTGCCTCACTGAGTATCGTAACCAAGACGGAATATGTGGACGGATTCACCATCAACGGACAAGCCTACCTGCTGCCGAAAGAGTATTTCACTCCGGTGCCCGCCGCTCCCGAATGGTCGTACACCTACAAGCCGGCTCCCAATGCTTCGCAGATACTGCGCGTAAAGAACAGCAAAGGGATTTTTCATATGGCCGTGATTGACAATCCAGGTACCACATGTTCGCTGGGTTATTTCTCAAACTTCAATACCGTTCCCCTTGGTATAGGAAGTGACAAGCAGTATTACCTTGACGGCAACGAACTACACTTGAGTATCGCCAATCCCGAGGAGTTCACAGACATTGAATGGTGGGGACCAAACGGTTTTCATTCGACAGAAGCATCACCCGTTATCCGCGATGTGACGGAAGCCAATGCAGGGACCTACGTAGTTACAGCAAGCCACAAGGAAGGCTGCCGCACCACACCGGACACTATGCGTGTGAGCATCTACAAGCCGAGAAACCACTACGTAAGTGTATGCTACGGAAACACCGACTCGATAGAGGCTGAGGGTGTAGGTCCTTACAAGTGGATTCCAACGACATTACCCAATGAGAAGAAAGTGCCTATCAATACAACAGAGGACGGGATATACGTGGTGGAAAGCCATAAGTTGGGCGTCAACCGCATCAGCAATACGGCTTTCAGGAACGAGAACAGCCAGCCAGGCGATGTGCTTTGGCAAGAGACGATTGTCAACGTGACAACGGATGTGGAGAATGCCATCTCGGGCATATTCACCACTCCTGACACGCTGACCGCGCCGCGACTCTACTATACCATCAATGATGTGAAAGTGGGAGAATCGTTCACTCCTTCCGCTACCGGCACCTTGGCAGAGTTTGCGTGGACACCCAATGCAAACACGGCAACGCTGAAGATTATGGCAGAGACGACATCGCCTGCCGGAGCCTATGTGGAAGCAAAAAATCTTTCTTTCGCTCCCGTATATGCCGTTACGGACTCGTTCTTCGTGACCGTCCGCGACTCGTTGATCCCCACTATCACCGGTGATCAGTATATTTGTTCGGGCAAAGCCGTTGTGAGCGTTGACGGTGACTATGACACCTATCAATGGAGCAACGGTTCAACCGAAAAAACAACCACATACAATAATTTTGGTAATATTTGGGTAAAAGTAACGAAAGATGATTGTCATGGCACAGGTTTTGCGGAGATTTTTAATCCTGCTGCATTGTCAATTGTGCTTGACCCGCTACCGAAGATTTGTCATGGGGACGACACATTGACAGTTACCTATCAGTTAGGTTCGGGTTCGCTGGCATCGTACGATATTCTCTTTGATGCACAGGCACAGGCTGCAGGTTTCGCGGAGGTACGCAACCAAGTACCTAACGGGACAGATTTCAAGATAGGAATCCCTGCAACCGCTCCTGCCGATGTATATAATGCACGTCTTGCATTCCTTGACCCGATATGCCAAGACACCTCGGCTCTACCCATTGAGATTGCAGTGCGTTACAGGGAGACCATCGTACAACGTTGGAACGATGTATTAGGTATTCGCAACGCTGACTACAACGACGGAGGTCACACCTTCACCGCCTATCAGTGGTACAAAAACGACGAACCGATAGCAGGAGAGACACGGTCGTATCTCTATGTAGCAGGAGGAACACTCAATACGGCAGACGTTTACACCTGCCTGCTTACCCGAGAGGACGGCACACAACTCTTCACGTGTGACTATTCGCCCATTGCAGACCCAAAGGCAGATGACCCAATCGTATTGGGATCATCGAACAATGTAGCCCCAAGCGAGCAAATACGCGTCCAGAATCTTCAGCAGGAGGCACTTGCCACGGTTTACAACATATTCGGCACCGTAGTAAGCACAACAATGCTCACTCCCGACGAAAACGTTCTATACGCCCCTGCCGAGACTGGCATTTACCTACTACACATTGAGAACAAAGAAAACAACAGAAAACCAACCACATTCAAACTGATTGTACATTGACACCATGAAGAGAACACTTCTTATTATGCTTACCTTATACCTACTCTATCCGTATGCGTTTGCACAGAAGGATACGGAGTTTTGGTTTGCATGCCCCAATATCGTTGAGGGAGGAGGCGCACACTCTGACAACCACATGAAACTCTGTTTCATCTCCTACGATGAACCAACCGTGATTCGCATAGAACAACCTGCAGCCGATCCGACAGCGTTCTCCTATTTCCCACCACAGGTTATCATGATGCAACCCAACCAACTCACTGTGTTTGACTTGGCTCCCTACAAGGGATATATCAAAGACAACATGGGCGGCGTGAAACCTTATGGACTATACATCACTGCAGATCAGGAGATCATGGCTTACTTCATCAACACCAGCGACGACTGCGAAGCCTATACCCTGAAAGGCAAGAACGCTTTAGGAACGGAGTTCGTGATTCCTATGCAATATGATTACACAAATGCATACGGAGGACACAATTACATAGAAATGGTCGCCACGGAAGACAATACGGACGTGACAGTGCAACTCATGCCGGGGGTGACGGTGCAGCAAATGAATGCCGACGCAAACAATCAATTGCACGTCACACTGCAAAAGGGTTGGACATTCACAATCCAATCGTCAAGCACCACAGGCAGCAAGCACTTGCATAATACGCGCATCTATTCGAACAAACCCATTGCCGTAAACAGCACTGACGATGGTGTGGAACCGGGAGATTTGATGGGAGACCAGATACTTCCGGTGGATATGTTGGGAACCAAATATATTGCCATAAAGAACGAAGGACAGACCGAATACCTCTACTTCTTCGCAACGGAAGACGACACTCACATCAGCGTACATTCAGGTTCGTCAAAAGGACCCGTAGAGAAGACCTATACACTGAATGTGGGTCAGGCTGGGGCAAAGGTATCGCGCTACACGTTCTCACAAAAGAAGATTGATGCCAAATACAAGGCGGTATATATTGAATCGGACAAGCCTATTGTGGTATTTCAAATGACAGGTGAAGAGCCTGCGGGGGCGATTCTTCCGCAATTGGAGTGTACCGGCTCGCGAGAAGTGGCATTTCAGTCGGTATTGGACAATGTTTGGGCTGACATCATCGTGAAAGCAGACTACGTAGACGGTTTTTTGGTGAACAACGACCCCAATGTACTCACGGCTGCCGATTTCGATACTGTACCAGGCACACAGAAACGGTGGTACTATGCAAGAAAGGAGTTTATTCCCAATGCCGTGCTGCGCGTGAAGAACACCAAGGGAGTATTCCACTTGGGTATGTACGATATGCGAGGCAACTCCAGTTCATTAGCCTATTTCTCCGACTTCAAGGGTGCTGAACTCAATGCAACCTCCATGCAGGGATACTACTTGGGTAGCGATACGCTCTTACTGTCGCTCTACGATGCCAATTCTTACACAAATGTGATATGGAGCCGCCCTGACGGCACCACATTCCAAGGTGATTCATTGAAGATTCCAAACCCGAAGCCAAGTGATGCTGGGTTCTATTATGTGACTGCCGATCATGTGGACGGTTGTACGCTCTCGGGAGGTTCGATGGTTGTTGCCAATGTGTTTAACCCATCGCTAAACAAATACACCAATTGCTCTGGCGAGGAAATAGAACTCACCAACAACTTCGGACATGCGCCCTACTCGTGGTCGCAGAGCAGTGCCACAACACAATCCATCAAAGTGAGTCCAAAAGACACCATACGCTATTTGACTACAAGTCGTCAGGCAGGTCATACCATCGTATTCAACGGGGATTTCCAGTATGACACACTCAACTTCCAATCAGGTTACGTCAATACACCCGCACAACTGAACGGAACAGAACAATTCGCTCTTGTCCAAAACGCACACGATGCCAATGCACAACTGAAAAACTTGCCCGACCATACCTACGGGAATGCACAAGGTAGGCTGTTGGTAGCCCAATGTTCGGACAAAGCAGGCATAACCATTTGGAGCAAGGAACTCAACATATTGAAAGATACGCCCTATATGCTGTCAGTATGGCACGCCAATCCCCACGAAAACGGTGCTAATGCACAGTTAGCCATTCAGATCGACGGGCAAGTGATCGGCACAGCCTTTTCTCCGACCTCCTCCACATGGACGGAATACACTCAACTATGGCAGGGAACAGGCAAGGAGAAAGTGATACTTTCGCTGCACGCTGTGTCCGGCACGGAAAACAATTCTTTTATAGCCATTGACGACATCTGCATGTCTCCCCTTTTCAATATAACCGATACTATGCAAGTGAATGTGTTGCCATTGCCTAAACCAAAGATTTCGGGAGATCCGTACCTCTGCAACGGGACAGCATCAGTGCAGACAGACAACGTATTCTCCTCGTATCTATGGACAGACGAACAAGGGAATACAATAAGCAGTAATCCGTCGGTTACATTTACCAAACCGGGTAACTATAGGCTCCAAGTAACCGACCCGAACACTTCCTGCGTGGGCGACACTGTTATCGAGATGGAAGATGGAGTGGTAATCTCAACCGTGTTGCACGAACTGCCCGTTATCTGCGCAGACCAGACGGAGGTGGCAATCCCTTATGAGGTGTTGGCAGGGCAGTTAGGTCATGTGTCTGTGGAGTTCGACAACAAATCCGTGAGTGCTGGTTTCAGCAACAACGAAAGTCTGAACTTCTCTGACAATGAAGTGTTTGTACCGATTCCGCAAGGTGTGCGCCCGAACCACTATTCACTCAAACTTCAGTTCTTCGGCAATAGTGATTGCGGAGGCGAGCAATTGATTGAACAGGATTTCAGCATACGCTATGATGCCGACCAAGTGATGAAACAGAAGTGGGATGATGTGATTGCGCTCTATGATGCGGCTCACAACGGCGGTTATGAGTTCACGGAATATCAATGGTATAAGAACGGGCAGCCTCTGCCTGGCGAGACACAATCGTTCATCTACCTGAATAAGTCATCGCTCTCGCCCAACGATGCCTACTCTTGTTTGCTTACGCGCAATGACGGTGTGACGCTTTTCTCTTGCGACTTCGTTCCCGTCATTCCGCAAAAAAGCATGATGCCATCGCTTATGCCCGCAGCGGCAACATGGAGAATGGAACTCACGGAAGAGACACTTGCATCGTTCTACACACTGCAAGGCAATCTGATTAGTTGGCAACGGCTCACACCGAGCGACAACGAACTCACAATGCCTGCCGCGGAAGGCATCTATCTGCTGCAACTGAAGTCAACAAAAAACAACACAACACATAAGATAATCATTGACTAATGAAACACATCGGTATATACATTCTGGCTTTCTTGGGAACAGTTGTTTTTCTGCAACCCGCTACAGCGCAAACAAAAGGGAAAAACGAACCGCAAAAGACCGTTCCCGTCCACCGAATAGGCATAAGCCCGAAGATTGGCTATGCTGCCATCTTGAATAATACACCCGATTCACGACTATTGGGCGGATATGGTATAGGATTGGGCTTAAACTACGAACTGCGATATAAACGTTTTCTCTTCAACACGGGACTCGATTTCGATTTCCTCAACTCCACTACACGCTTGAACGATTTCTCCGTGGTACGTCCTATGTTGGAACCTTACACCACGATGGACTATCAATACAACTTCCAACGCTATCGCGACATCCAGAACATGGGCAACCTGTCTGTTCCCATTCTGTTTGGAGGAGAGTTTGGCAAGGTGTTCTTCCTGGCGGGTGCGAAGTTCTCCTACCCCGTCTTTGGAAACTATCGCGACAAAGCAAACCTCACCATTGTAGCAAACGATGTGGAGTTCATTGATCCCATGGAGGATATGCCCAATCATCATCTCACGGATTATCAACCTGCAAACAAAGGCAAATTGGCATACAACTTCAATACATCACTCGTGGCTGAAGTAGGCATGGATCTTGACGAATGGTTAGCCTACAAGCCCAAACGCAAACGCGGGCAACGCAACAGAAGAAAGACATTCAAAGAGTGCCTGCACTATCGCGCCAGCCTGTTTGCCGAATACGGAGTTCTGAATAGCAACCAATTCGACAGAAATCAGCCAGCAGACGGGCAATGGTTGGCATTTGCCGAGACAGGAACAGATGTCACCATGCCTGCAAGTGCTGTAGCATCTCAAAGTCCGAAACTCAACCCGCTGTTTGTAGGAGCCAAGTTTACCATTCAGTATGAGGTGCAACCTCCTGTGAAGAAAAAGAAACCCGCTCCACATCCGCAAAGCAAGCCACAGAGCAGGCCCAAACCAAAGCCGCAGCCAAAACCCGTACCACCGCAACCGAAAATGGTGTTCGTAGTGTTGGATGCCAAAACAATGCAGCCTGTTCCTGCAACAGTTGAAATATACTCCGCAGCGGACGAACTGCTCTATCAGAAACAAATCACGGAGGCTGCTCCTTGCCAGACACAATTGATACCAAACACCTACAATGCCTACATCACATCCACGGGCTATCTGCCTTATACCGAAGATTTCGTATTCTCGGGCGATACGGTCAGGCTGCTGCTGCAACCTGCCAAACAAGGAACAAAAGTGGTACTGAAGAACTTGTTCTTTGCAACCAACAAGACCAAAATCTTACCCGACTCCGAACAGGCATTGGACGATCTGACACAATTCATGCAACAGAACCCTGAAGTACGTATCCAAATCATAGGTCATACCGATAGTACAGGCAAGGCGGAGGCAAACCAACGTCTCTCCGAAGGTCGTGCCAACTCCGTACGGAACGAACTGCTCGCACGGGGTATAGAACCCGTAAGAGTGGAGGCTGTCGGTAAAGGGCAAACCGAACCGATCGGTACCAACGACACCGAAGAAGGTCGTCAGAACAACCGGCGTGTGGAGTTCGTGATTCTGTAACACAAAAGAGATACTGAAGCGGAAGTGTTTCCGCTTTGGTATCTCTGTGAAGGCTGCATATTGGTTTCTTTGCGGGGTTTGCAGTATTGATTCCGACGACACCTCAACGAGACCTGAACGACACCTCATCGAGAGAACATCGGGAAATTTACTTGTCTCTATATAACACTGAAAAGTTGCTACTGAATATGAAAAAGCGATGTCTTTTCTTCTATACTGCCATTATCTTGCTGCTTACTGCTTGCCAACTCGAAAAGCAGAAGCCGGACTATATGGAGACGGAAGAACAACTGCTCACAAGTTTCGTAATTCGTAAAGCGGACAATCCCTTTCTCCATGATGACATAGAGTTCAAGTTCGACTCCGCTACACAAACCTACTACTATCACACGCAGCAGTTTGTTGACTCTGTCCATGCGCTCATACCCACTTTTTTTGCCGACGGAAATGCTTATGTGAAAGGGAAGGAGGTTATCCCTTGTGTAACACCGCAAGACTTCTCCATTTGCCCTGTCACCTACCAAATCAGGAAAGGGAACTTTGTACACAACTATTCCGTGGAGTTCCGGTGCCCGCAAAGCACGGGACTGCCGGTATTGGACATCCGGACCGATAACGGAAAAGACATCACAAGCAAAACGGAATACAGCGAGTCTTCCGTGTCGATTTACACGCCTGGAGATGCCAAACCTTGCTTGCAGCAGCGGGCGGGTATACGCGGGCGGGGAAACTCCACGTGGTGGTATCCTAAGAAACCTTATCGCCTGAAATTGGAAAAGAAAGCGGGCTTATTCGGTATGCAGCCTGCAAAAGCATGGGTTCTGTTGGCTAACGCCATCGACCCTACCCTGCTTTGCAACACCGTTGCCTTGGAAATAGCAAACCGTATGGGTTTCCCCTATGTCAACCACACACAACCGGTGGAACTCTTCATTAACCACCGCTATTGTGGCTCTTACGTACTGACCGAAGCCGTACAAGTCAAGAAAAACAGAGTGAATGTAGATACATTGGCAGGAGGCTTTCTCTCGGAGATTGACAGCAACTACGATGAATTGTACAAAGCACGTTCACGCCGGTTCTCCCTGCCCATCATGATGAAAGCACCGGAAAGTCAGGAAGGACTCAACAACGTCATGGAAATGGTGAACGATTTGGAGAAGGCGCTCTGCAAAACCAACTTCTCGTATGCAGACTATTATCAGATCGTGGACGTGGAATCCGTTATACGCTATATGCTGCTGAACGAACTATGCAAAAACGGTGAAGTGTGCCATCCCAAGTCTGTCTTTGTACATAGAGCAAACAAAGACGACCTACTGCACTTCGGACCGCCTTGGGACTTCGATTGGGCGTATGGTTACACAGGAGGCAATTTCCACTATTTCACTTATCCGGAAAATCTCTTGTTCCATGCAGGAAATACAAATGGAGCGGGAAGCAAATTGTTCGAATCGTTCCTCAAAGATCCTGTGTTCCGCTATTTGTATGCCCAACAATGGAAAGAATACGTTCCCCGTTTGCAGAATCTTGACCAGTTCATCTACGGACAAGCGGAAATCCTGCGCTACTCGCAAGAGGAAAACGCCATCCGTTGGGGACAGGAACATATTAACTACGAAACTTATACAATCTTGATGGCTGACTTTCTGCAACAGCGTATCGATGCCATCAGCAATGAACTTATGCAATATGAATAAACTGTCTTTTTTGCCGCTTATGGCAACCATTCTGCTGTGTCTGCCAAAGACTGATGCAGCCACTCCTACCCAACTGACCAATCTGCCTTCGGTGTATCTCTATACCGACAACGGAGCAAGTATTGACCACGACACCTACGTAAGTGGAACGATTACTGTCATGGATGCTGCACATCCCGAAAACTGCATGACGAATGAGCCTATGCAGATTCGCGGACGAGGAAATTCCACATGGCGTATGGACAAGAAACCATACAGCATCAAATTGGGTACTCCCTCTCACTTCCTGGGTTGCCCGGCCAATGCTTCCACATGGGAGTTTATTGCCAACTATGCGGACAAGTCGATGTTGCGCGGTGCCACTGCGTTCCATCTCTCTGAATGGATTGGATTGGAGTTCTCGCCTGCCACAGCCTTTGCCGATGTATATCTCAACGACAAGTATATAGGAAACTACCATATCACAGATCACATGGAGATTGGGGCAGACCGTGTCCCCGTGGAGGTGCAGGACGCAAGTACTTCCGATAATCTCACAGGCGGCTACTTCTTGGAAGTGGACGGATGGGCTACCTCCGAACCGCACTATTTCACTACCAACCATGATATGCCGGTTACCATTCATTACCCTGAGAAGATTTCGTCCAAGCAGACACGCTACATACAGAGTTTCGTACAAGGATTCGAGACCAAACTCTTCAGCAGTAACTTCAAAGATGCGGAGAAAGGCTATCGCGCCGTAGTGGACACCGTGTCTCTCATAAAGTGGTATGTGGCCATTGAGTTGGTAGGCAATCCGGATGCTTTCTGGAGTACGTTCATCTACAAGAAAAAAGACAACAATCATCTCTTCTTCGGTCCTCTATGGGACTATGACATTGCGTTCAATAACGACAATCGTTTGGGCGATGCCACCAGGAAGACAATGCGTGAGGATGCCCACAATCCAAAAACATGGATTCAGCAACTTTGGAAAGACGAATGGTTCCGCCATGCGTCAAATATGTGCCTCCGGCAATGGATTAAAAACGGTGTAGAAGAGGAACTGTGTCGGTATGTGGATAGTATGGCTGTCGTGCTGAACGCTTCGCAAACAAAAAACTACGAGTGCTGGAACGTACTCTCCACACGGGTTTATCGTGAGGTGAATCTCTACGATACCTATCAGGGATATGTTGACTATCTCAAGACGTACATACATCAACGTGTTGCATTCCTGAGCGAAAACTTCCAAGCGGAAGATCCCTACCCTGCGGAAACAGGCATTGGGCAAACCATGGCAGAATCGTTCTACTATTCTCCTGCCACGCACTCGCTCTGCTTTCCTGTTGCAAAAAATAGAACGATAACCATCTATTCGGCTGGCGGAGCAAAACTGCAGACATTGCAGGCACAAGGCACAACAGTATCTCTCCCCGACCTCCCGCATGCGCTCTACCTGATTGCAACCGACGGCGAACTGCTCAAAGTTGTTCTCTAAGAAATCCACCCTCAATCCCTCGCCTCTCCCTCCTCTCTCATCACCTCATCTTACCTTACATCACATTATCTTATTACCCTGCCCTTAAACCTTAAACTCTCAACTCTCAACTCTCAACTCTCTCCCCGATAAGAACTCTTCTTATAAGGGAGAGACTTTGTTTAGAATAAGGAATAATATATGTCCTAAACAAGAGATATTGAATTCAGAAGAAAAATAACTACCTTTGCAAACGAACTAATCACAATAAACTAATGAAAGCAAAACCATTTGTCAAGTGGGTGGGCGGGAAAAGCCAACTCATCGACCAACTCGAAGCCTTGCTTCCTGCTGACTTTGATCAATGGGAGAACGTTACTTACATTGAGCCCTTTGTAGGTGGAGGAGCCATGCTCTTTCACATGTTGCAGACGCACCCGAACATCACGGCGGCTGTCATCAACGACATCAACGCAGACCTCACTACCTGCTATCAGGTCGTCCGCGACACCCCCGATGCACTGGTCACATCGCTCCAACAGATACAGGCGGAGTACTACGCACTCCATTCTGAGGAATCCAAACGCGATTTCTATATGCAACGCCGCGCAGAGTTCAACACCAAGCAACTCTCGCCCGTGCGCAACACCACGCTTTTCTTTTTCCTCAACCGCACATGCTTCAACGGTCTCTACCGTGTGAACAAGTCGGGGCTGTTCAATGTGCCTTTCGGACGCTACGAAACCCCGACCATTTGCGACCCCGTCACCATATATGCGGACAGCCGTTTGCTGCAGAATGTTACTATTCTCACTGGCGACTACACGCAGACTTTGCAGTACGCGCAGGGCAATACGTTCTTCTATTTTGACCCTCCATATCGTCCTTTGAGCGCGACCAGCAGTTTCAACGACTACGCCAAGGAGCCTTTCAACGACCTTGCCCAGCAGCGTCTCAAAGCCTTTTGCGACCGACTTCAGGAGGCGGGGCATCATTTTATGTTGAGTAACTCGGATTGTCAGGATGGTTTCTTCGACGACTTGTATCTGCAATACCAAATCGCCCGCGTCTTTGCCTCACGCAATGTGAACGCCAACCCCGCCAAACGCGGCAAACTCACCGAACTTTTAGTCCGCAACTACGCAGTTTAACCTTTTAGAATGATGAATACCATGCCAGCACATACACAAGAGCAATTCACGCAATTCATGTCCCAACTGAAAGAAACCAATACCACATTGGATTTCTATTGTGACTTTGCTAAAATAGGTAGGAATGTTAATGATATTGCCATTAGCCTGAATACGCTCAACTACCTGCTCGGAAAGACAGATTTACGGACTGCCGTTGAGGACTTGTGGCGTAGGGATTCCCGTGTGTTTGAGGTATTGGACATATTGATTGCCACTCGTGAAAGCGATGGAAAATTATTCCTAAATGCATTGGGTGAGTGCAAGAAAATACATTCTTTGTTCAACAGCGTTGATGGAGTGATGGAATTTCTTGAGGGGACAGGTTTAGATAAGGTATTTCAAAAGCCCGAGGTTCATAATCTTGTGGATTATGTATTTGGCGTAGAAACGGGACTTGATACAAATGCACGCAAAAATAGAAGCGGACAAATAACAGAGAGCCTTGTTGTCTCTATGTTTGATAAAGCAGGCATTGAGTATCAGAGTCAAGTCTCGTCTAAAACCTTTCCCGAAGTGGAGCAGGCATTAGGCGCGGATCAAAAAGTATTTGATTTCGTCACTAAGACCAATGCAAAGATATACCTTATAGAGGTTAATTTTTACTCTGGAGGAGGTTCCAAACTGAATGAGGTGGCACGTTCTTACACAGATATTGCTCCCAAGATAAATAGTCTGCAAGGCTTTGAATTTGTTTGGATAACGGATGGAAAGGGATGGAAATCTGCTAAGAATAAACTGCAGGAAGCCTTTTCTGTAATTCCAAGCATCTACAATCTCACAAATATTCATCAATTCATAAAAATCCTAAAATCATGCCATTGAAAAACCTTTACCAACATTCCATTGACTTGACTCAACTTTCAATCCGAAATGCACCCCGAACTCAATTTGCACAATCTATTATTGATTTACCATATCGTGGGTATGAGGTTGAAACATGTATAGATGGAAGAAAAATTGTAATTACAAAACCAGGAGGAAAAACTACATATGGACATCCTAAAAAAGAGGACATAATGGTTTTTATATTCAATCCTCAAGATAACACTCTTTGGCAAATCACACATAAGCAAATTTTAGAAGATGTTACAAAAAAGTGCCAAACAGACAGCAACCAGGGTTTACAACTCCTTCTATTATTAGAACGTACTTTTAATGGTGAGGAACCCAATGAGTTTATTAGCGAAATTCAGAGCCTCAACTTTAAATGTGGAGAAAAACCAGAAGAGTTAATTAAAGCATATAAATGGATATGGGGACAAGAAGATGTTAATTATCCCAATGGTGAAGGACGTTCTATGTCATGGGAAGAGTATAAATTGTTAATAGAATCTTTGAATCATGATACCAAATAGTTCCTACCCTGATTTTTTCATTCTTCAAGGTGACTGTATACAACACCTTGAAGATATATCAGAAAACTCTGTTCGAACTATCTTTGCAGACCCGCCATATTTCCTTAGCAATGGTGGCATCAGTGTGCAGAGCGGCAAGCAGGTCTGTGTGGATAAGGGTAATTGGGACAAAGGTGGTACACCCGATTATATATATGAGTTTAATCATCAATGGCTCTCTTTGTGTCGAAGTAAACTGACGGAAGATGGCACAATATGGGTGTCTGGGACTTACCATAATATCTTTGTAGTACAGCGTTGCCTGAAAGAATTAGGGTATAAGATTTTGAACATTGTTACATGGCAGAAATCAGACCCACCGCCAAACTTGAGTTGTAGGTATTTTACATTCTCCTCAGAATTTATTATATGGGCGCGCAAATCGGAGAAAGTGCCTCACAAGTTCAACTATGAGGTAATGAAGCAACTCAATGGAGGTCGGCAAATGACGGATGTATGGCGTTTGCCCGCTGTCGGAAAATGGGAAAAGACTTGTGGCAAGCACCCTACACAGAAACCTCTACGGTTATTGTACCGTATCATTTTGGCTTCTACAGACGAGGGGGATACTATCCTTGACCCGTTTGCAGGGAGTAGTACAACAGGCATAGCGGCAAACCTATTAGGACGGAAATTTATAGGAATAGAGAAAGAGCAGGAGTTCGTAGAACTCAGCCGTCTTCGTCGCGAAGCCCTAAATAATCCTTCTTTATATGATAAATTATCTATAATGATAAGGCAATCATAGGCAGGCAATAAAAACAATATACCTATTCTTATGTTATAATCTATTTGTCCATACAATGATGATCGTGGCAGACTTGTATTTAAGAACTGTCAGAATATCTTTTCTTTTAGACTTATAGACCACAAAAATGGACTATTAAGGGAAAGGATTTTCAATGCCTTAACTTCTTGTTCGTTTGGTATAAGTTTTGTAACTTTGCAACGTGTGTTAGTAGTCCCTTTTAAGGACGAAGAGAGTTCCTGAAATTAAAGTTATTATCATTATATGAGTACATTACAAGAGATAACCGACAAAATCTACGCGGAGGGCGTGGAGAAAGGAAATGCGGAGGCTCAACAGATTGTAGCCAAAGCACAAGAAGAGGCTGCTGCCATCGTAGCCAAAGCACAAAAAGAGGCTGAGGCCAAGGTTGCTGCTGCGGAGACTAAGGCTGCCGAGTTGGATAAGAATACACGTGCCGAGTTGAAACTGTTTGCAGAGCAAAGCGTGAGTGCGTTGCGCACAGAGGTAGCCAACCTGCTGACCAACAAGGTGGCTGCGGACAGCGTGAAGGCCGCTACCGCAGATGCTGCGTTCATGCAGGGCATCATCGCCAAACTGGCTGAGGAAATGGCCAAGGACGGTGAGGTGACCATTGAGACAAAAGACGCCGAGGCTCTGAAGAAATACTTTGAAGCCAACGCCAAGGCTGTGCTCGACAAAGGCGTGAAGATTGAGGAGGTCAAGGGTATCAAGACTGATTTCGCCATTGTACCTGAGAAGGGCGGTTACAAACTGAACTTCGGGGAGAAGGAGTTTGTGGAGTACTTCAAGGAGTTCCTCCGTCCACAGTTGGTGGAGATGTTGTTTTAAGATTATTTAACCGTTTTACAAGGCTTGCGAGGGGGCAGACAGGTGAAGGCGCGGCAGTGGCATAGACCCGCGATACACCCGCGACAGACTCCCGACAGACCCGCGAAAAGGTCTTGACATTCTCCCAGTAAGGTTTCGGTATCCCTTGCTCATCCCTTGCGTATCCCTTGCTGAATTGTAGCCGAAAGTTTCGGGCTTGAAACGGCAAAAACGGGGTGAGGTTTGAGAATTGGCACGATGAAGGAGTGACGGGATTTTGGTGAGTGTTCGGTGGAGAATTTAGTTTTGCAGAACGGAATAATAGGATAAAATACATTAATGATGGGTTACGAATGTTTATTGGCAGGTTTGCCCGAACTGAAGGCAGGCGGCGAGGCTCCGATGACGCTGGAGGCGTTGCTGGCATTGCTGGAGGAGACGCTGAGCGAGAAGGACAAACAGTTGCTTGACCTGCTGCGATTGCCGGCGGACGCTCCCGAGATAGTGGAGCAAGTGGCAGCGTACGACGACTCGATTATAGGGCAGCCGTCGTGGTGGGAAGAGGCACGCGAGACGCTGTCGGAGGCGGATTTGCGTACGCAACTCAAGTACGAGAAGGGCTTGCAATGCAAGAACCGCTTTGTTCGTGAGTGGTTCTATTTCAACCAGGATATGAACAATGTGCTGACGGCGACCATCTGCCGCAAGCACGGGTACGACGTGCGCAAAGCCATTGTGGGACACAACCAAGTGGCGGAAATCCTGCGTAAGAACCTGCAACAGAAGGACTTCGGTCTGGGCGGTGCGATGGACAACCTGCACGAGGTGATGTCATTGGTGGACATTGACAACCTGATGGAGCGCGAGAAACGCATGGACGCACTGCGCCTTGTGTGGTTGGAAGAGCACACCTTATTTATAGACTTCTCGGTGGAGAACGTGCTGGCGTACTACCTGCAGGCGGAGATGCTGAACCGTTGGTCGCTGCTGACGGTGGAACACGGCGAACAGGTGTTCCGCGAGTTGGTGGCAGACATGAAAAAAGGAATAAAATTACAATAAGATATGACAACAGGAAAAGTAAAAGGTATCATCGCGAACCTCGTAACGGTGGTGGTTGATGGACCTGTATCGCAAAACGAAATCTGCTATATCAGCGTGGGCGAAACGCGACTGATGGCGGAGGTCATCAAAGTGGTTGGCGAGAACGTGTATGTGCAGGTGTTCGAGTCAACGCGCGGACTGAAAGTGGGCAACCACGTGGAGTTCACCGGACACATGCTGGAGGTGACACTGGGTCCCGGCTTGCTGAGCCGCAACTACGACGGTCTGCAGAACGACCTGAACAAACTGACGGGCGTGTTCCTGAAGCGCGGCGAGTACAACTTCCCGCTCGACCAAGAGAAACTGTGGAAGTTTGAGCCTATTGCCAAGGTGGGCGACAAGGTGGAGGCTGCCGCATGGCTCGGCGAGGTGGACGAGAACCACCAGCCGCACAAGATAATGGTACCGTTTGTGTTCGAGGGGCAATATACGGTGAAGAGCATCGTGGCTGCCGGCGAATACCGCATAGACGATACGATTGCCGTGCTGACAGACGCTGAGGGCGTGGACCACAACGTGACGATGGTGCAGAAATGGCCAGTGAAGAAGGCGATTCTGGCATACAAGAGCAAGCCGCGTCCTTTCAAGTTGCTTGAGACCGGTGTACGCACGATTGATACGGCGAACCCGATTTGCGAGGGCGGTACGGGTTTTATCCCCGGTCCTTTCGGTACGGGTAAGACGGTGCTTCAGCACGCGATTTCCAAGCAAGCCGAGGCGGATATCGTGATTATCGCAGCCTGCGGTGAGCGTGCCAACGAGGTGGTGGAGACCTTTACGGAGTTCCCCGAGTTGGTGGATCCGCACACAGGGCGCAAGTTGATGGAGCGTACCATCATCATCGCCAACACGTCGAACATGCCTGTGGCTTCGCGTGAGGCGTCGGTTTATACCTCGATGACGATTGCCGAATACTACCGTTCGATGGGATTGCGCGTGCTGCTGATGGCGGACTCGACGAGCCGTTGGGCACAGGCGTTGCGTGAGATGTCGAACCGTCTGGAAGAGTTGCCCGGTCAGGACGCTTTCCCGATGGACTTGTCGGCGATTATTGGTGCATTCTATGCGCGTGCAGGGTATGTGTATCTGAACAACGGAAAGACCGGTTCGGTGACGTTCCTCGGTACGGTTTCGCCTGCCGGCGGTAACCTGAAGGAGCCTGTGACGGAGGGTACGAAGAAAGTGGCGCGCTGTTTCTATGCGTTGGAGCAGAACCGTGCCGACCGCAAGCGTTACCCCGCTGTGAACCCGATTGACTCGTACTCGAAATATATCGAATACCCTGAGTTTGAGGAGTATATCTCCAACTTGATTGACAAGGACTGGCTCGGGAAGGTGAACGATATGAAGACCTACCTGCAACGCGGCAAGGAGATTCAGGAGCAGATAAACATCCTAGGTGATGACGGTGTGCCCGTGGATTACCATGAGGAGTTCTGGAAATCGGAGGTGATTGACTTCGTGATTTTGCAGCAGGACGCATTTGACAAGATTGATGCCGTTTGCCCGCTGGAGCGTCAGAAATATATGCTCAACTTGGTGATGGATATCTGCAAACATGACTATGATTTCCAGAATTTCCTGGACGTGAGCGAGTATTTCAAGCGTGTCATCAACCTCTGCAAACAGATGAACTACAGCGAGTTCCATTCGGCTGAGTTCGAGGAATACCAAAAGAAACTGAACGATTTATTGGCTGAGAAACAAATAAAAGCATAACGACTATGGCAAAAGCATTTCAAAAGATTTACACCAAGATTACGGCTATCACCAAGGCAACTTGCTCGCTGAAAGCCGAGGGGGTGGGTAACGACGAACTCGCTACCGTAAACGGCAAACTTGCCCAGGTCGTTAAGATTATGGGCGACGAGGTTACGCTCCAGGTGTTTGAGGGTACGGAGGGTATCCCCACCAACGCCGAAGTGGTATTCTTGGGCAAGGCTCCGTCGCTGCGCGTGAGCGACCAGTTGGCAGGACGCTTCTTCAACGCCTACGGCGAACCGATTGACGGCGGACCTGCTATCGAAGGCGAGGACGTGGAGATTGGCGGTCCGAGTGTGAACCCCGTGCGCCGTAAGCAACCGTCGGAACTGATTGCTACGGGTATCGCAGGTATCGACTTGAACAACACCCTCGTTTCGGGTCAGAAGATTCCTTTCTTTGCCGACCCCGACCAGCCGTACAACCAAGTGATGGCTAACGTGGCACTGCGTGCCGAAGCCGACAAGATTATCTTGGGCGGTATGGGTCTGACCAATGATGACTACCTCTATTTCAAGAACGTGTTCTCCAATGCGGGTGTGCTTGACCGTATCGTGTCGTTTGTGAACACCACCGAGAACCCGCCTGTAGAGCGTCTGCTTATCCCTGATATGGCATTGACGGCAGCCGAGTATTTCGCTGTGCAGAAACATGAGAAAGTGCTGGTTCTGCTGACCGATATGACGCTGTATGCCGATGCGTTGGCAATCGTCAGCAACCGTATGGATCAGATCCCGAGCAAGGACTCTATGCCGGGTTCGCTCTATTCCGACTTGGCTAAGATTTACGAGAAGGCCGTGCAGTTCCCCGAGGAAGCAGGTGGCGGAAGTATCACCATCATCGCTGTGACGACCCTTTCGGGCGGCGACATCACGCACGCTATTCCTGATAACACGGGTTACATCACCGAGGGACAGTTGTACCTGCGTCGTGACTCCGACATTGGAAAGGTTATTGTGGATCCGTTCCGCTCGTTGTCGCGTCTGAAACAGTTGGTAGCAGGCAAGAAGACCCGTGAAGACCACCCGCAGGTGATGAACGCTTCTGTCCGTCTGTATGCCGATGCGGCTAACGCCAAGACCAAGAAGGAGAACGGTTTCGACCTTACCGACTACGATGAGCGTTGTCTGGCATTCGCCAAAGACTATTCGAGCCAGATTCTGGCAATCGACGTCAATATCAACACCACGCAGATGTTGGATATTGCTTGGACATTGTTCGCCAAGTACTTCAAGCCCGAAGAGGTGAACATCAAGCAAGCATTGATAGATAAATACTGGCAGAAGTAATCCAGTCTGAAAAAAACGAAGCAACGGTGTCGGAAGACACCCAAGACTATGGCTATTCAATATCAATTTAATAAAACATCCTTGCAGGGACTGGAGAAGGACCTCAAGATGCGGCAGCGTACTTTGCCCACGCTTCAGAACAAAGAGTCGGCTCTCCGGCTTGAGGTGAAGAAGGCAAAGGACGAAATCAAAGCCCTCGATGCAGAGGTGGACCGCCGTATCAAGGACTACGACCAGATGCTGGCATTGTGGGGCGAGTTCGACACCAGCCTGATTCATGTGGACGATGTGAAGATGTCCATCAAGAAGATTGCCGGTGTGCGCGTGCCCGTGCTGGACGAGGTCATCTATTCCACCAAGGAGTTCAGCCTGTTCTCCAGCCCTAAATGGTTTGCTGACGGCTTTGAGCAACTCAAGGCGATTGCCGATGTCGGTATCCGTCAGGAGTTCGTGCGCCGCAAGGTGGACTTGCTGGAGTACGCCCGCAAGAAGACCACTCAAAAGGTGAACCTGTTTGAGAAAGTGCAAATACCTGGTTATCAGGACGCTATCCGCAAAATTAAACGCTTTATGGAGGACGAGGAGAACCTCTCCAAGTCCAGCCAGAAGATTGTGAAGTCGAAGCGTGAAGCGGAGGCCCGTGAGGAAGAAGAACAAGCAAGAAAGGAGGCTGCCGTATGATTACGCAAATGAAGAAATACACCTTCCTGGTGTTCCATCGTGACTATGAGGCTTTCCTCACGCAACTGCGTGACTTGGGAGTAGTTCACATCACGGAAAAGGCTGCCGGTATGGCGGATGACGAGCATTTGCAGATACTCTTGCAAAAGGCCGACCAAATCAAAAAGACCCTCGCACAAGGTGCTCCCGACCAACTTTTGCAGGAGAAAGCCAATATCGAGCAGCGCATTGCCGCTACGAAGAAAGAGGCAGAGCGCATGGCTGTTTGGGGCAATTTCTCTGCAGAGCGCATTGCCGAACTGCGCCAAGCGGGCTATGCGTTGCACTACTACGCATGTCCGACCAAGCAGTTTGAGCAGGAGTGGGGCATCAGTGTGGCAGAACAGGAGTCGCGCACGTACTTTGTACAAGTGAGTCACGTGGGTGAGATATTGCCCGAACTGCCAGATTGCTGCCATGAACAGACGCTCAATGAGAAGTCAGCTGCCGACTTGCAGAAGGACATCGACGGACTTAACGGACTGCTGGTAGCGCAGAATGCACGTATCGAACTCTGGGCGAAAGAGAATATCCCTGCTTTGGAGAAGGAGTTGAAGGAGACCCGCCAACAGATAGACTGGAAGCGTGTTACACTCAATACGGATACTCTGGCAGAGGGCAGTCTGAAGTTGTTGGAAGGATTCTGTCCGATTGACAAGGAGAAAGAACTCAACCAACTGCTGGAACAGCAAAGCGTTTACTATCAAGAAGAAGACCCTACGGAAGAAGATAAGACGCCTATCAAGTTGCATAACAACTGGTTTGCCCGACTCTTCGAGCCGCTTACCGGTATGTACGGCTGGCCGTCCTATCAGGAGTTTGACCCTACGCCTATATTGGGTCCGTTCTTCCTGCTGTTCTTCTCGCTGTGTATCGGCGATGCGGGTTATGGTCTTGTGCTGATACTTGTAGGTTTCCTCATCTATAAGGACAAACTCAAGATTGATATGTTCAAGGGCATGGGACCCATCATTATGGCACTTGGCGTGGGTTCGACCATAGTCGGGTACCTTATGGGCGGGTTCTTCGGCATCAATATCTTCCAAGCCGAATGGTTCCCCGCATGGGCGAAAGTGCCTATGTTCAACAATCTCGGTGAAGGAACGACGGGCAAGATTGCCGTGGCAGGGCAGGAATATGACGTGATGATGGTGCTCGCTATTGTCATTGGTGTCTTCCATATCTGCTTGGCAATGACGGTCAAGGCTATCTCGTACACCATTCGCGATGGCTTCAAGAACACGCTTTCCGCGTGGGGTTGGCTCATTCTGGTGGTCGGGGGTATTGCTACAGGCATCTTGGCAATGCTGAAGGTTCTCAGTCCTGAGGCTACACAGATTGTGCTTATCGTCATCGGAGCCGTGTCGGCACTTGGTATCTTCGTCTTCAACACATGGGGACGCAACCCGCTTATCAATATCGGTTCGGGCTTGTGGGATACCTACCAGATGGTTACGGGTCTGTTGGGCGACGTCCTTTCCTATATCCGTCTTTATGCCCTCGGCTTGGCAGGCGGTATGCTGGGTATGGCGTTCAACCAACTTGGCGAGATGGTGCTCGGCACAACGCCCAACGTGGGTACATGGATTGGCTTTATCCTCATCATCACTTTCGGACATGTGCTCAACCTGCTCATGGCGTGTCTTGGTGCTTTCGTTCACCCGTTGCGTCTGAGTTTCGTGGAGTACTTCAAGAATGCGGGGTATGAGGGACAAGGTATTCTGTATCAACCGTTTAAGAAATAATCAACAAGGTCTTCTGTGTCTATGCCGATATGGAAGACCACCCATAGAAAATAAATAAATAAACAAATTAAATACAACTCATTATGATTGAATCACTTTTAGGTTATCTCGGCTTGGGCCTTATGTTAGGCTTGTCGGGTGTAGGTTCTGCGTATGGTACCACTATTGCGGCAAACGCAGCAGAGGGTGCTCTGAAGAAGAACAAAGAAAAATCGTCGGCTTACATGATTCTGTCGGCACTTCCTGCTACGCAGGGTCTGTACGGTTTCGTGGCATTCCTGATGCTGCAACACTGGCTGACAGAGAACCCAATCCTCCTCTTCGGTATCGGTTTGGGCACGGGTATTGTGTTCCTTCTCTCGGCTATCCGTCAGGGACAAACAGCAGCCAACGGTATTGCGTCTATCGCACAAGGCAATGATGTGATGACCAACACCATGATTTACTGCGCTCTTCCTGAGTTCTACGCCATCTTGTCGCTCGTTGCAGCGTTGATGATTAAGTAAATTGCGGCACACCACAAGAAAAAAGCAGTCTCTCACAGACGAGAGGCTGTTTTTTTTGTATCCACAAGACAATGATCCAAGTATGAGTGCAACAGATACATACAACCACAAATGGTCTGCATACGAACGAAACCAACAAAAAGGCGATTATCTGTCCCTAACACAATAATGGGAAAGAAGTACCCTATTCTATTCCGATATGAAACCGACGGAAAAATTCCATCAATTTTCACTCCAATGGCTTTGAACACTCTATGATAACTTATTCATCTATCGATAAGATGGTGCTATCTATTCGGAACATAAGCAGTTACCTTTCATCTTCCCTATTTGGTAAAATACCCGTCCTCAGTCTTTTGTTGATTCGTCTTGATTGTTTAACAGGCAAAGAAAAGTATAATATTATGCTTAGTTTCCATTATTTCGAGCCTAAGAAGAAACATGTCAGCGCGTTAGTCCGAACGACAGGACAAGACGATGAGAGGAAATGCCCACGTTGTTGGGCTGCTGCTGCCAGGCATGAGCATAGAACTGCATCGATTCCATGCGGTACTGGTAGGCACAATCGAAGAACCAACGGCGGTTTCGGTAACCAAAACCAAGGCTTGCATAGTGGGTACCCGCCGGATTAAAGAACTCCGTATCCGTGCGGGTATCGGTTTGGGAAGGCATAACGGAAAAGCCGGTATGCGCAAAAGAGGAACGACAAGCATACCCCATACGCAAGAACCAATTGCTATGCACCACATATTCCCCTCCTATTTTCAAGGTGTGTTCATAGGGGAGGGCTGAACGGAGGCGGCATCGCAGATCGTATTCCAAAGAAAGAAGTCCTTTCGTGGCGAACTGAAAAGCCACTCCTGCAGTCGCCTGCATAGGCAACAAATAACGGCTGATGGAGATGGAGTTGGTCGGAGAAGTGATATCACCATAGCGCACCAGATTATCCACACGCAGATAAGAGACCGTGGGCGAACGGAAAGACGCCCCCAAACGAAAACATGACACAGGCCGATACAAGAATCCGAGTGCTGCATTCCAGCCTATGCCCGACGTGGAAACAGAGGTTGTGTAGGAATAGCCCCCACCCTGTTCAAACGATTCGGAATAGAGGACTTCCTTATTGTGCGTCAGAGACACTATATTGGCAGAAAGACCAAAGTAGAAGCGATTGGAGATATTGGCAGCATAGGAGACAGCGTATTGGTCGGCAGCACCCGTTTCTTTTACCTGCGTAGCAGCCTGCACGTTTTCTCCATTTTCCAAGACTGAATACCAACCGGCAGTTGAACCTACCGTATCGGGAACAATCACTCCGCAATCATAGCCCATTACGGAAAGCCAGCCGATAGACACATCGTTCCACACATTGCCGCCGACATCCAAAGAAGAAGGTGTCAGTCCTTTCGTGAGATTTGCCAACAAATCGGTTTGCGAGAGAGGGAGAGTCGCCGTTGCCTGATAGGAACGGTTATAAGAACGCAAGCGATGATACTGCAAGGCAAAGTTGCTTCGCAGCAGCCCCGCCTGCCGATCTTCATTGCCAAAACCAAAGACCCAAGATACCTGCGGAATACGAATCAAGTGGGTCTGCAAAGACTCGGAAGAAGAATGGCTGAAAAGGAACTGCTCGTCAAGCGTGAAAGACAACTCTCTGCGCCTAAATACACCTAACGCTGCAGGATTGTCGGTAATGGCAGAGACATCGCCTCCCAAAGATGTAAACGCTCCTGCCATAGACACATAGCGTGCCGAACCCGTGATATCCTGTGCAGAAAGAAGATAGCGATCGAAATCCTGCGCCGAAAGCAGCGACGCAAATACGAGCAAACCACCTATACACAAACACCGGACTTTCATTGCACTTGATTAACAACAGTTGTATCGGCAGACGACACAGGACGAAGTGTATCTGCGGGTTCTACAAAGACAGTGTCCACAAAGACAAACTCTTTTATCCGTTTCGAGTCATAGTAGGGTTTCCACGATGTCTCCGCATCGTCAAGAAGAGACAAGGAAGGCGTATAGTAGATATCATCTACATAACGGTTGTCGGCAAAAAGGCATACAGCAAACAACAGACTCAAGATGGCGAGGGGACGCCTCATTTATACAAAGAATTGAGTGTCTTAGCCAATTGAAGTCCCGCCGTATAGAGACTGAGGTCCAAATCGCGGCGGAAACGATAGACATAGTGATAGTTGTTGGTATCACCCATTTCCTGGTAAGCATAGATCTGCTGTTGGCGATCGTAGGTCAGAAAGATACAATCCAGCAAAGACAATTGCTGCAACTGCTTCTTTTGGTCAGCATAGCAATCATTCAGAAAGGCGACGTACTCACTATAGGAATACTGCGTATTCTCGATAAGCCAACGATCCCAAAGAGCATGGAGGTTGGTACCCCTGCCAAACCAACGCATTTGCACCCGATTCCCTCCCTTGTCGTCGGGATGTCCGAGGTGCATAGGCTGAAACAAGTCGCCCATGATATGTACGACAAACTTGAGGGCGACCGCATCCGTTTTGTCGGTCTGCAGCACTTTCGTCAGGCTGTCCAACGCATAGAAAAGATGTTCTCCTTCTGCTTTCGGATTATTGTACAACCCTGTTATATCCTGCCTTGTGAGACCTGCCCGAAGATTCTGATAGTGCCACACGTGTGACTGAGGATAGATGGTGTCGGATTTAATCTCATCGGGCCATGAAGACTGATAGACCATGCCTCTGTTACCCAAAACAGCATCCACCTGCTTGCGGGCTTTCCCTGTAAGGTTCTGATAGGCAATCTCTGCCACGATACGATGTCCTACAGCATCCCACGCATTTGCCCCCAACGCAAAAACGAAGGAAAAGACTGCAAGGAGAAGGAACTTGTTGCTCTTCATACTGACCAAATTATGCTATTAACTTATTATCCGATTGTTATCAAGCGTGAAATCCTATGATTTGACGGACTTCCTCAATTGTCTTTTCCGCACTTGCCGCAGCATGCTCAGCACCGGATTTCATTACCCTGTCGAGATAGTCTTCATCGTTGCGGAACGCCACAATTTTTTCACGGATAGGCGCGCAGAAAGCATTGATGTCTTCAGCCAATTGCTTTTTCATGTCGCCATAACGAATAGACATGTCGTTGTACTTGTCGTTGAAATAAGCACAGGTGTCGGGGGCAGAGACGAGTTCCATAAGCGTGAACAAGTTCTGTATGACTTCGGGCTTTTCCTGGTTTGGCATTGTTGGTCCGGCATCGGTTACAGCCTTCATCACTTTCTGCCGGATGGTTTTCTCATCATCACAAAGGTAAACAGCATTCCCCTCGCTCTTTCCCATTTTTCCTGTTCCGTTAAGTCCGGGAACTTTGACAGCCTTGTCCGTGAGATGGAAAGACTCCGGCTCTTTGAAGTACTCCACCCCATAGATACGATTAAACCGTCTTGCGCAGAGACGCGCCATTTCCATATTCTGCTCCTGGTCTTTTCCCACAGGAACTTTGTCGGCTTTATGCACAAGAATATCCGCAGCCATGAGCGTGGGATAGGTAAGCAGACCTGCGTTGACATTATTGGGGTTCTGACGCACTTTTTCCTTGAAACTGGTAACACGCTCCAACTCTCCCAGATAGGTATTCATATTGAAGTAGAGATAGAGTTCAAGCACCTGCTTGACATCGCTCTGCACATAGATGGGTGCTTTTTGGGGATCGATACCACAGGCAAGATATTCGGAAAGGATTGTTTTGGCAGAATTGCGTATATTCTCCGGTGTCGGGTGCGTGGTAAGCGAATGCCAGTCGGCAATAAAGAAAAGACACTGATATTCATCCTGCATTTTGATGAAACTCTTCACTGCACCAAAGTAGTTGCCCAAATGGAGATTGCCTGTAGGGCGGATGCCCGATATTACTTTTTCCATAATCAATTGAATCGTTATGTTTTAACTTGCGTTATGCCAGTATTTCTTTCCGTTTATTCTTCCTCATCGCGTATGGGGAGAGAGCGTTTGATACGCTGGTCGAGTGCGGTGAGTGTTTCCGTTTTCGCCACGCCCGGGATCTCCTGAATCTTGGAATTGAGTAGTTCCAGAAGGTGTTCATCGTTGCGTGCATAGAGTTTGATAAGCAATGAAAAGGCTCCCAGAGTAAACTGGCTCTCCACCACTTCCGGTATTTTGTCCAACTCGGCAGACACTGCTTTATAGAGATTTCCTTTTTCCAAAGTAATCCCGACATAGGCACACAACTGGTAGCCCAACGTCTTAGGATTCACGAAGTAGCCGGACCCCACGATCACCCCCATATCAATCATGCGCTGCACACGCTGATGCACCGCAGCGCGCGACACGCCGCACATATCAGCTACTTCGCGGAACGGAATACGGGCATTCTGAACAATTATTTTCAAGATTCTCCGATCTAACTCATCAAGTACTTTTTCCATCGTCTGTAATACAATTTAGTATTATAATAAAATATCATATTGCGAAGGACAACATGTGATTTTCGAGCATTTAAGCCCATAAATTCCGCTCATTTGCTTAGCAAAATAATGTAAAATTTATCATCTGTCCATTCCAACGACAAAGGTACGAAATCTTTCCGAGATGACAAAGATTTGCCACAAAAATCAAAATTGTAGCATATTGCTATGATTTCATGCTTATTGCTTGAGAAAAGTAAGAAGTGAGGACTATCCCGATAGTATCTCAAAAAGACAGGGGTTTTCATTCAGAACGGAGGACTTGAAAAAATTCAAAGGATTGAGGATTTGTGCCCAGATGAGATTGGACAAATTAGGCAAATGAGCCCAATAGGGAGCACCAGGGAGAAATTATTATAGGCATTCCAGTTAATCGAGAAGTTCTATGGATTGAAATATTCTGTTTTTCATCTCTCGTTGAGGGGTCGATGAGGGGTGCTTCAGGGGTCGTAACAGACGGGAGAACGGTTACACCATGGAGAGCATTTCCAAACAAAGACAAAGCCATGCACAACGTATCCGCACTAAAGATAGATTAATCCGTATTATTTACGCCTACGGATGTAAACAATACGGGTTTTAAAACAGAGAAAATAGAAGTATGGCGTCATCAAACGGGAAGTAAGATTCCTCTAAAACCGAAGTGCCAAACCAAGGCTTGCGGGAGATGCCGATATATGCAATTCTGCAACAGGCTCAATATGGCTATTATAGATATCGATTGCCTTATGATAGCCAGCATATCCTCCACAGAGGAGTCCGATACTTATAGAAGAACAGACGAGACCTACGCCCAACGTTGGAAGACTGGCTTCCATACCAACAGGAATCAATCCAAGAGAAAGCAAATCGACAGTAACACCTATACCCGCCATAACATAGCCTCCGACAACGATACGCCTTGCTTTTTCCCATTGCCCCGCAGCGAAGACATCGGATTGAATAATACGCTTCACTTCTTTGGTTGATACATATTTACCTGCATATTGATATTCGCCTCTATCACGATAGATTTGCTTGCTATCTCCGAACGTAACCACAGAAGGCGGAAGAGTTTGCGGTATTGTTGAAGAAAGCGATGGAACCGTTTCAGAGTTTTGACTTGCGATCTCTCCGAATGGAGCAGTATCTTCAACAAGTTCTCCTGTCTGAGGATTTTTTTGTTCTCCAATTGTCTCAATCGTACCATCATGATAAATAATCACAGAGATTTGAGAAAGAGGTGTAGAGGAAATGACTGACTGCGGACGATCTGTGCGTCTATAACGGACATTCGTATCCGTTATTTCATATATGGTACATTGGATTTTAGACCGTTCGTTCGTGACAATCAAATCGTACTCTTCGGCAAAAAGCGAAAAAGCAGAAAACAGAAAGAAGACACAAAAAAGGATTGTTTTTCTCATCATGTATTTTTTTATGTTTAGCGAATGCAAAGATCGGAGTTCAGATGGAAATGAGCAAAGAACAGGACAAATACAAGGTTACCAGAAAGAAGGGTTTATGGTTACCAAGCATGAATTCGGCTTGCAGGTTCGGACTACATGGCATAATTTTGCGTGCAGAAATACCGAACAAGAATATGAAAAACAAAGAATGCAGCGACATTGTAATCTTGAGCAGAGAAGAATGCATAAGCGGCATCAGTGAGGTTATGCTCAATGAGAAAAACCGCCAAACGAACTTGGAAATTGCCCAAGAGATATTGCAAAAGATAGAAGAAATAAGCAAGGACGGGGATGTAGAAATCATTTTTGCAGATGACATCCGAAAGTATATCAGAATACTTCAAGAAGAAGGGTTAAGCCCATTGATTGTGGATTCAAAGTTACAAATAAGGTTACCTCTCTACGAACTGACATTAGAATTGCCTCCTTTGGCGAAGGCAATTTATATACTCTATATCCGACACAGGGAAGGTCTTTACCGGAAACAAATTGCCGACTTCAAAGAAGAAATTTTATGGCTTTACGCTTCCTGCTCGGGAAGAAAAGTTGACGACAGAACACGCGCCACCATTGACAATCTAATTGATTTCCAAAGAAAGAATTTAGACAAACAGATGAGTACCATCAACCGTGTGTTTCGCAAATCCTTGAAAGAAAAAGCGAGCCATTACCTGCCTCAAAGCAAACACAGAGGAGAAACAAGACAATTGGATTTTGACAGAGTAAGTTTTCATTTGCCAAACTATCTGGAAGGCGAAGAACCATACCACTCCCACTCTGCAAAATCGGATGGAGTTCTCAACATGAATGAGTTCCCAAAGATTGAAGTTCGTAAAAAGCAATAAAACAATTATCCACTTCATATAGTTTTTATCATGAAAAAGAGTACGATTTTTTTGGCAGTGGCGACAATACTATGCTGCTGCAATGACCCTTATGAAAATCCCTATCCGGCAGACGAAGATACCCAACAGACAGAAGCCCCCATGCCAGAAGCAGGGTTCACGATAAAAGTGACCAAGCCACTGACCATTGAGTGCAAAAACTCATCGAAGAATGCAGTATCTTACAAATGGGAATTCGGGGACGGCTATACATCCAAAGAGGAAAATCCGACTTACAGATACATAGAGAAAGGAGCCTACAAGGTTAAATTGACGGCTATCAATGCCGATGGGAAACGGAGTTATGCTTACAGGAATGTAACCATAGAAGAACCGACAAAAATCATATTCACCGGACTGCGGTACGAGCGCGTGGGATACAACAACAAATACTACAAATTCAAACTAAAGGACAGCGGTCCGTACAGTGTGAAGACATGGGCTAACAGTTCTTACGAATTACTTTCGAATGCCGTAATGCCTTACGACTACATCTTTGCTACACCTGTGGAACTGACCAGTATATACAAACATGACTACTATGACATATTTGTATATTGGAGCGACAAGAATAGCGGTGAGGGTACTCAAATCTTACGACAAAGGATCTATACCAATACCATATATGCAGGCTATCCATACGAAATAAGGAAGACATCGGACAACGGGAGTACGCAAGTAGTGCTACTATTTGACTACAAATAACAGCATGGAGCATCGTAGTTATAAAGATACGGAAATATATTCTTCGGCAAACAACATATTTCCAACAATGATTATCCCCCATTCTTTTTCTTTTCAAGCATAGAGGATAACGGCATCAACAAAATTAGGAATTATTTCTCAGGGAACTTGCAAAACAGAAAGATATTGCTTAATTTTGTAGGCAAAGGAAGGAAACAGATGTTTCCACCAAGAAAAATTGCGAAAAAACAAACATACAGATTATACATGAAAAAGAAAATCTCTATCCTTTGTGTATGCATTATACTATTGTCGTGTACAAACAACAAACAAGCAATCAATTCCAAAGATTTGCAAGGCAAATATGAAGTTGATTTTTCCTCGTTACTACAAGAAATGGGAGATGAGGATGACAGTTATGGGGTTGCATTTGCGGCACTATTATTGTCGTCCATCAAAATGACGATACAATTTGACGGGGACAAGATGATTGTGGACGGCTCAGGAGCGGCTGTAAACTTCGTGAATGCTTTCTCGGAAGACGGTACAATACTTCCGTTTTCAACGGACTACCAAATAAAGAACGATTCCATTCTCTATACCCGTACAGGTTCGGAAGACTTCAAGAAAGCAGGAGTTCTCAGAAAAATGGGAGAATCGTATGACTATCTACAGTTTGTAGCAGATGAAGACAACGAAAAAGGCACAGAGGTGCTAACTTTAAGAAAAATGTCGGAATAGAACAGCCCAATCTGTTCATCACAATAATCATGAGATTATTAACAAGGGTACTAACTTACGTGTACACAGCGTGTTTTCTTGTGAGTTGCAGTTATCAAATGTACCCACCAGTGGTTGAAATGCGCCCAACACTGTCGCGATACCATTACGTCTATATTATCCCGACAAGCAGTTCGACATCGGGTTCTTTTGCCGCCATTCCCATGTATGGAGGTTCTTTTGTGGGCGGTTCTTCCAATTCCGTCAACCCTGCGGATATAATTTCCGGATACATCATGCAGAAAGGATATGTCCTCTTACCCGAGTTGAAAGACGAACTATCTGAAAAGACCATGGTCATCAGTTATGGAGAAACGGGTGAAAAGAACTCAGGTTTTGTTACCATAACAGAAGTCATCATTCAGTTCAGAGATTCCCAAACAGGGAATTTAATCTGCTCAGGAAAGGCAGGATGTACAGGCGGAGAAAAAACCAAACGCATTAGAAATGCCATAGAAAGAGCATTGGATGCCATATTCGAAATCGCCGAGGAACCGAAACAAACATAAAACGGTCTAATTCCATGATCCTCTCCCCATTGTCATAAAAAAGTAACGGATACAATATCATTGGTCTCATTGCTTCATAATCAACAGGAAAGACCTTATAACTCAGTAATAGATACGTCATATTTTGCGTGGCATAGTATTTGTTTTTTCGGGAAGAAAAAGAGATGATATTATGAAAAGAAGCAATGTTTTACTGGTTGGCTGCGTGATGAGCGGTTTGCAACTATTTGCGGGGGAAACAATCATTCCCCTTCAAGATGTCCTATTATTTCAGAACGGGGCGGAACTACACCACCGTGTTGCAATGCCCATAAGAGAGGGAGAAAATACATTGGTGTTGCAAGGAATCAGTCCCGCCGCCGATTTTTCCACGCTCCAAATCACACTTTCGTCAGGCAACACACTTGCAGGACACGCATATACCATCCGTGAAACAAAGGACGAGGAGATTGCGAGACAATGGAAACAACTCCGTACGGACAGCGCACGGCTCAGCAGCGACTATAAAATTATAGAACAATCGCTAGTCATATTAGAGAAGGGATTGCAACAAAACATCGCCACAAGTACGAACGGAAAGAATACATCTGACGGAATCAGCAGCACCATCAAGTATTATCAACAGCATGCCAAAGAACTGAGAGGTCAATTATATGCCAAAGAGACAGCCTTGGCAGACTGCAAAGAGCAGATGAACGAACTGCGCAGGAAAGAGCAAGAGATGCAACAGACCAATTCGCTACGGACGGGCGTGCTTACACTATATATTAATGCCCTCAAAGAAGGATCGGCACAAATAGATGTAAAGTACTTCAGTTATGCGGGATGGTGGACTATGCAATACGATGCCCACATCACAAAAATAGGTGCTCCTATCACATTATCCGGAAAAGCGGTGATACAACAGACGACCGGCATTGATTGGGAAGACGTTGAGATCCGATTGTCTTCGGTTTCGCCAAGCAAAGGAATGACCGCACCCGAACCAACACCTATTGTAATCCGCCGCTATCAACCTCAGCCGAGACCCATGATGATTGCCTACAGCAAGAGCGCAGCCATCAATGATATGTTGTCAGGTTCAGCGATATCGGAGGAATCGGCCGTGGAAGAAGCGGCTGTTCCTTTCGCGGGAAAAGAATATACAATAGGAAGGGGTTACACAATAAAAGGCAACGGAGAGAAACAATCCATTCCATTGGATGAGATGACACTGAACAATGTTCAATACGAGTGCTACACATTACCTCAAAAAGACCAACGTGTTTACCTCACGGCGCATATAGGAGACATCAACAAAAAGGCATTACTTCCAGGAAACGTATCCGTCATATACAACAACACCTATTACGGCGATCAGTATATGGCAACCAACAGGACAGACAATGATATGGTTCTCACACTGGGAGAGGAGCAGAATGTGTTGATCAAGCGTGAAAAAACGGAGGATTATACCACACAGAAACAAACACAAAAAGATGCGCAACGCACTTTCACCTATCAAATAACATTACAGAACAATGCGGCAGAAGAACGAAACATCGTATTGGAAGAGGTGTATCCGACCTCTGCAAACAACCAAATAAGCGTCACGCTCAGTGACAAAACAACGCCAGCCGACACGTTGGACAAAGAAAAGGGAGTATTGAGATACGACATAACGTTGCGTCCACAGGAGACAAAAACGGTCACCATAGGATACACCATAAAGTATCCGAAGGATTGGACAATCAACTTATAAGCAGCAGGATTGAAGGACAGGCGGTCAGTGCATTATCTGATAGATGAGTTCTTTCCATATTTCGGATTCGGTCACACTCGGGTTATTGAATCCTTTGGAACGCACATCCGCACGGCGGATATATCCTATGATACGGAAAGTCTTCCCTTTGGTGAACCGAAGGGAGGCTTTCTGATAGTCTTTCACAAAGTAGGGCGATATTTTCAGCAGGCTTGCGACCGTCCGTTCGTCTTTTTGTTCTCTCGGCAGATAGAGATAAAGAAGGAGGTTTGAGAAGAAGTTGAACAAAGGCATTATTTCCTTCTGAATAGGGTGCTGTTTGCTATCGGCAAAATAGAGGGCTATCCGGTTTGCCTTCAAGATATCGCCATCGATGATAGCAGACTCCAATTCGAAGATATTGTAGTCCTTGCTAATTCCTATATTCCGCTGTACGACATCGGCATCAATGTGCGTTACGCCATGAGGAAGCCCCGCTATCAGCCGGTTCAGTTCGCTTACAATCTTTTGCAAATCGTTGCCGAGGCTCTCTGCCAAGAGTGCCGATATGCGTTCATCGATCCGTATGTCAGCCCCTTTGGAGGTATTATAGTGCCGAATATAATCAGTTATCCATTTTTGGATTTGGTAGTCGCGCAGTTTTGGCGACTCCATCATCACTCCACCCTTTTTCTCTATTTCCGAGAAGACCGACTTACGACGATCGGGCGAGCCGTACTTATAACAGAATACAAGTACGGTGGTGGGCATCATTTGTTCCAAATACAATGCCAACGCCCCCCAGTTGCGGATATTCTGCGCCTCCTTGACAATGACCAATTGCCGTTGCCCCATCATGGGATAACGGCGTGCAGCAGCAATCACAGGTGACAGGTCCCGTTCACAATCTTTGCCATAGACTACCGTCAAGTCGAACTCACGACTCATTTCGTCAAGGACATGTTCTTCCAAGTAGTCTGTGACCAGATCAATATAGTACGGTTCCTCGCCGAAAAGTAAATAGAGAGGAGCGAAATTGCCTTTCTTGAGTTGCAACTGAAGTTCGGAATAGGAGGTCATAACGGATTACTCAAATCGCAGATGCTTTAACGTGAACGAATTGTTCTGGATAGCCGTGAGGGCATCGATTCCTATTTCGAGATGTTCTTTTGCATACAACTCGGTTGTTTTGCGATCCATTGCATCGGTCTTTATGCCTTCGGGCTGGAGCGGCATATCAGAGATAAGGAGGAGGACACCCGTCGGAATGCTATTATGGAAACCCACAGAGAGGAGGGTTGCCGTCTCCATATCCACAGCATAAGCACGCGTAGCGCGCAGATACTGGCGGAACTGCTCATCGTGTTCCCAGACGCGGCGGTTGGTAGTGTAAACCGTACCCGTCCAATAATCGTGTCCATAGTTACGAATACTCGTAGAGACTGCACGCAGGATACTGAATGCCGGCAAGGCGGGAATTTCGGGAGGAAAATAGTCGTTGCTCGTACCCTCACCCCGAATGGCAGCCGACGGAAGGATATAGTCCCCTATTTTGTTTTTATCTCTCAGCCCGCCACATTTTCCAAGAAAGAGCACTGCTTTGGGGTGGATAGCACTCAGCATATCCATGATAAGGGCGGCATTGGGGCTACCAATACCGAAATTGATTATAGTCATGTCGTTGGCACTTGCATTGGGCATATTGCCTTCCCTGCCAACAACCGGCACATTGTACTGCTCGGCAAACAATTCGACATAATGCGTGAAGTTGGTCAGCAAGATATATTCCGAAAAATCTTCCAACTTGCGTTTGGTATATCTCGGCAGCCAGTTCTGTACAATTTCATCTTTTGTCTTCAACATAACACCAAAGGGCTTAAACTCTTGTGCAAAGATACAGAAAAAGCCTTGTCCTCCAAAATTTCCCATACAGAAATTTGGACATTGACGGAAGTTGTTGTACTTTTGCAGCCCCGAGAGAGAACAAGCACTCGAGGCGGTGTTCGATACACCAAGGTGGACAGATTTGGACTGCTTGCAACCACCAAAAAAAATGCTAAAATCGTTCTTATCAACGCAGAAGCAATCCATAATTTTCATGTTAAACCCTGTGCGGGCAGACGCCCAAAGGCGGTATAGTGCTTGTAGATATCAGCGGTAGCCTCTGCCTACACAACAACAAGTTGTACTAAAATTATGTCTTATCTTTTCACTTCTGAATCTGTGTCGGAGGGTCATCCCGACAAAGTTGCAGACCAAATTTCCGATGCCGTATTGGACGCATTTATTGCACAAGACGATGAGAGCCACGTAGCCTGTGAAACACTCGTAACAACGGGACAAGTAATCATTGCAGGGGAGGTCGGAAGCCAAGCCTATGTGGATCTCCAACAGGTTGCCCGCAAGACGATAGAACGTATCGGCTACACCAAGAGCGAGTATATGTTTGACGCTGCATCGTGCGGTATATTGACGGCCGTGCATGAACAATCAAAGGATATCAACCAAGGAGTATCCCGCGGCAGCCTACTGAGCCAAGGGGCGGGAGACCAGGGAATGATGTTCGGCTATGCCACTGACGAGACCGACAACTATATGCCCCTCACGCTTGATCTGGCACATACATTGGTTTACACTCTAGCGCGTATCCGCCATGAAGGCAAACAAATGACTTACCTGCGTCCTGATTCGAAATCGCAAGTGACCATGGAATATGACGAAAACAATTGCCCCGTAAGGATTGACACCATTGTTGTTTCGACACAACATGACCCAGACGTCACACAAGAACAGATAGCAAAAGATATCCGCGAGATATTGTTACCCAGAGTCGCCACCCGCGACCAGCGGTACAAAGAACTGCTCAGCGACAAGCGCATCAAGTTGCTGGTTAATCCGACGGGGAGTTTTGTTATAGGCGGTCCTCACGGTGACACAGGACTGACAGGACGGAAGATTATTGTGGACACCTACGGAGGCAGAGGAGCACACGGCGGTGGTGCCTTTTCGGGCAAAGATCCGAGCAAGGTGGACAGGTCGGCAGCCTACGCAGCGCGTCATATTGCCAAGAACCTGGTAGCAGCAGGCGTAGCACACAGAGTGCTGGTGCAAGTAAGTTACGCCATAGGCGTAGCGGAACCCGTGAGTCTGTGCATAGACACCTACGGAACCAACCTGACACGATTCAGCGATGCCGAAGTAGCAGCCCGCATACGTACGCTCTTTGACCTGAGACCGGGTGCCATAGCAGAGACTTACCACCTGCGCCAGCCCATCTATGAAGAGACAGCATCCTACGGACATGTGGGCCGTTCTCCGCAAACAGTAGAAAAGACTTTCACGGACGGCAACGGCAAGCCGTTCACACGGAAAGTGGAACTCTTCAGTTGGGAGAAACTGGACCGTGCTGAGGAACTAAGAAAGATATTCATAGACTAAGATACATACGTATCCATACATCAAGCGGTGACCGCAATGGGTTTATCAATCTCCCGACGAGGGGTCGTTGAGGTCCCGTTGAGGGGTCGCAAGCGAAAAACAGTTCAGAGCAAACGGCAAAGAGAACAGCCACAAAGCACAAGCCATTGCACAGAGACGATTCGGCGAACTGCAAGAGGTTGCACTTTTTCCCTGCATCTGACAGACCGTTTGGCACATGGATATGATGTTATAGTTTAACAACAAGATTTTTAAGAGGTGGGGCTATTGTTTTTCCCTCACCAAACAGCCATAAGGCAACAACACAAAAAACTGAAAACAATGAGAACAAAAGAAGAACTGACGGGGGTGAGTCTGTTGGGAAACCAGCATACCTCCTACCCGACCGATTACACTCCAGAACTATTGGAGACTTTCGTCAACAAACATCCTGAGAATGAGTATTTGGTGACATTGCATTGTCCGGAGTTCACATCGCTATGCCCCAAAACAGGACAACCCGATTTCGGTACCATCATTATCTCGTATATACCCCGAGAGAAGATGGTAGAAAGCAAATCCTTGAAACTCTACCTGTTCTCTTTCCGCAATCATGGAGATTTTCACGAGGATTGCATCAATATCATCATGAAAGATCTCATACGGCTAATGAACCCAAAGTATATTGAAGTGACGGGGTTGTTTATGCCTCGCGGCGGGATAAGCATCTATCCTTTTGCCAACTACGGAGACGAAGAACATCAGTCACTGAAAGAGACACGACTGAAAGAACAAATGGCAGCCTATCTATCACTAAACAATACAAGACGATGAAAGACAGCATATTAGTATATTCAGGAGGAATGGACTCCACGACCATGCTCTATGACTACAAGGACGAGATAGCCCTGGCTGTCAGTTTTGATTACGGAAGCAACCACAACCAGAAGGAACTGCATTTTGCTTCGCTGCATTGTGAGCGATTAGGTATCAGGCATATCAGCATTCCACTGGAGTTTATGAAACAATACTTCCACAGTTCTCTTTTGGAGGGGGGAGATGCCATCCCCGAAGGTCATTATGCTGCCGATAACATGCGCTCGACCGTTGTTCCGTTCCGCAACGGAATCATGACAGCCATAGCAGCAGGTCTTGCAGAGAACTACGGTTTGCAACGGATCATGCTCGCCAACCACAGCGGAGACCATACCATCTATCCCGACTGCCGTCCGGAGTTTGTGGCGGCTATGGACAATGCTTGCCAGACAGGAACCTATCAGCGCGTGCAGTTATTCACTCCCTATACGGAATGGACAAAGACGGACATAGCCAAACGAGGGAAAGAACTCGGCATTGACTATGCAGAGACATGGAGTTGCTACAAGGGTGGAGAACGTCCGTGTGGCAAATGCGGTACGTGCGTAGAAAGGCGCGAGGCACTCCGAGAAGCGGGAATAGAAGACACCACCCAATACGAAGAATAAGAACCCACAGAAATTACAGGATGTACTACGTAGAAAAAAGAATAAGCATCTCGGCAGCGCATAATCTGAAACTCTCCTACGAGAGCAAATGCGAGGCACTGCACGGACACAACTGGATAATAACCGTCTATTGCAAAGCAGAGGAACTGAACCAAGACGGTATGGTGACAGATTTCACACACATCAAAAGCATTGTGAAAGACACCTTTGACCACAAATATATCAATGAGGTGATTCCCATGAATCCTTCGGCAGAGAACATAGCACGCTGGATTTGTGACCATGTGGAGAACTGCTACAAGGTATCGGTACAGGAATCGGAGGGAAACATTGCCATCTATGAAAGATAGTCTCAGGTATGTACCGCATCAACGAGATTTTTTACAGTCTGCAAGGAGAGGGATTTCATACGGGTACGCCCGCCGTGTTTGTACGTTTCTCGGGCTGTAACTTACGCTGCCCATTCTGCGACACGGATTTTGAAGAGTACTCCCTTTATAGTGCAGAAGATATATGCCGGCAAGTGGAAGAACTCATAGGAGGCAAAGGAGAGTTCCCAACCCCATCCATATTAGTGATTATGACGGGCGGAGAACCTTCGCTGCAGGCTGATGAGAAACTTACATGCGCATTGCATCAATTAGTCAAAACCATCTGCATCGAGACCAACGGCACCCATACGCTACCTCATGGAATAGACTGGATCACCTGTTCGCCGAAAGAAGGTAGCAAAGTGGTACTGAAAGAGGCAGATGAGGTAAAAGTGGTCTATACAGGGCAAGATGTGGAATGTTGGCGGAAAAACATTTCTGCCCAGCACTATTTTTTGCAGCCGTGTTCCTGCCAAAACACGCAAGAGACCATTGAGTATATACTGAACCACCCGATGTGGCGATTGTCTCTGCAAACCCATAAACTGACAGGGGTGAGATAAGGAATGGCATATTCTTTGCTGCCGACCTTGTAAGATGCCGAGGTTGCCGACCTTGTAACCACGAATCGAAATACAGTTCAGCCGGTATGCTACACATTACGAATTGTTATATCAAGCACATCGCCACTATAGCGGCTGTTTGCTTTTATTGTCTGTCGGCCGGTGCGACCAACTATTGCGGACGTGTGGTTGACAAAAACAATGAGCCTATTCCTTATGCAACGGTTTATCTGGCAAATGATCCCATTGTGGGGACAGCCACCAATATGCAGGGCATTTTTACTCTATCCACAGACGCTTCTCCACGGGAGAAAGTAATCATTTCTTTTATTGGCTATACAAAGCACGAGACGACATTGTCAACATTCAGCAATATGCAGATGCCGTTCACAGTACAACTGACAGAGCAACCAATAGCCCTTGAAGAGGCGGTGGTGGCAGCACCGGTGCATAAGCAGAAGAACAGACGCAAGGCAATGGCTGCGCTTCTCTACAAGGTGTACAACCAAATGCAGAGTGAATTTCCCGACACGCCGTCGGAATATCGTATCGTGAGCGACGTAGCAATGAATGCAGACAATGCCCCATGGGGTATGGAACAGATGATTGCACGTGCCGTTCATATACCGCGTGAGGGTAAAGACAGGCATGATTCCATCCAGTTCGCTCCGGAACATTGCAAGCGGTTTCTGAATACGACGATACGGCAACGGGCGGATGTCGTGTTGAGCCACGATGACTTAAATCCCCAGTTGAGGGCGGTAGCCACCGAGGCTGATTCGGGCATCATTGTGCATTGGAGTTTATGGCGTTCCCGGGACGCGCGCTACCACTTTGAAGAATCCATGCAGGATCTGCGACATTGGCAGGTATCAAACGAGAGCGACAGGGAAACAGTGCTTACTTATACCGAGAAGCACAACTACATGGGGATATTGAAATTTACCATTCACAGCCACTACATAGTGGATTCGGAGACGTATTCTCTCTTGCGATTTTCAGAAGATGCCGTGGTGCAACTGGCAATACCGTTCGGATACAAACTCAAGAGCGGCGACTTGGAGTTACTGAATCTGCTCAATGTGGACGATCAAGCCATTGAGCGTTTCCGCTTGCGCAGAATACGTGCCAACGTCCAGATGAATACATTGTTTCAAACAGAGGACGGGGTGCGCTTGATGAAGGAGAGAAATCTGCAGGCAAATGCGCTGCTATTAGGAACACGAAAGGCTGAAATTCCGCTTGCAATAAAGGCTACACAGCGTGCAACGGAGGCGAGAAACAAGGGAGTAAGGACTTTGAACGAGGGCGAAATGAGCCGACGAATAGAGCGGGAAATCGTCCCGATCTACTAAAAAGAGGCAGATAGCAAGTGCGGGAGGTGAAATAGATTTCACCTCCCGCACTTGCTATCCTATTTATGACTTCACGATATTTTTTGCAAAATGTCCCGATTATTTTTTAATGCAGAACCGACATTGCCCCGACAGGAGTTTGTACGATATACAAGCCCGCAGGCAGGGCATCAAACGAATAGGACGAATTAGTCATCGTAAGTTTCCGGCCTGCGGCATCGAAGATATTGACGGGAACATTATTATCGTTGTGCAGGATTATGCCATCGAACCAAAGGCCTTCATCCAAGAGTTCGTTCAATGCGGAAGGAATCCGAACAAAAACCTTGTAAACTTTCCGGTTGATTCCGTCCGTCACGACATAATTGACTCCATAATGTTGGTCGGAAAAGTCGACGGTCTCTCCTGAGGAAGGCGAGACCCATGTTCCCGTGCCAGTGACAGCGACATCGGGCTGCAATGCTGTCAAGTCGGTACCAGCCGGCAGGGTCAAAGTGATCGTCTGCTCCGCTTCGTTGATAGCAGCATTTTCCCCGTTTATCCGGAAAGAGGATATACGCAATTCAGGCAAAGCAAAACTACTATTAGCATCCAGCAGGTACGTTACGATATTATCCAAGAGTTTCTTACCTGTCGGTGTGAGCAGGGAACCGCTTGTTTGTCCGATGGGGAAGAGGATGTATTTAGCCTGACGAAGGGCAGAGGGTATCTCATGCAGGAACGTTTCGTGAGCACCTTCCGAGTAGTAGTCTTCTCCGCGACGAGGAGCCGTTGCGAGCGCAAGCGTTCCATTTAGTTCTATCTGGACGGGCATCAGACCTTTTTTATCGTTTACGCCCGACAGAATGGTAAGCGCATCACCTTCTTTGACCTGCATACCACGAAATACAGGGTGAGAGGGTTGCAGAACGGCGATGTCGGTATTAGCAATGCTTCCGTTGTCGGGATAACCCCAGCCCAATCGTGAGGTTGTGTAGAGGAATACCTTCATGTTAAGTACCGGCAAATTACAACCACCTCGTGCTATACCGATTGCTTCCTGATTGTTAGCATCCACATCTTCGGAGATCAGCACCCATTTATACTTATCGTACTGTGCCTTATCACGCAGTTCGTCTTGTGCCTTGCGCGGCACAAGATTCTTTCCCTTGCTTTTCAAGTAGAGATACACCCCATCTTTCTCGTAAGCCAAGGTGTTAGTGTAAAGATAGAGTACAGGGTCGTTGCCCGGGTCGAAAGTCGTAACAGTCAGTTTACCTGTAATGCTATTTCCGCCCGCTACGCTGATAGTGAAAGAATAAGTTCCTGCCGTGGTAGGCGTACCGCTGATGGTGTACGTACCATTATCTCCGCTTCCAGTTATTCCGGCGGGCGTGCCATTGGTCCATGTGAGTGTGACAGCATCGCTGCTCAAAGCAGAGTAGCGGAAAGTAAATCCGTCGATAGCCTCGTTGACGAAGCCTTCCTGTATGGTGTCGGAGGTTGCCTCGATCTTCGAGGAAACGGTTATCTTGCCGGTCAGCGAGTTGGTTACTTGGTTGCTCCGGTTGTATGCCACCACCTTATATTTATAGATGCCAACGGGGCAGTTAGCCGTACCGCTCAGGGTCAGCGTGTCGCCGATGCCGTCGCTGTTGCCTTGTGTGAGCGTGATACCTGTTGCCTCTGCACCCTCCCATTCCAGAACGGTCTTGCCCTTGCTGTTGTATTTGGTGTAGTACGTAACCGGTGCCATGTTTCGTGTCTGCAGCACATTCTGCGTAGAGTCGTTACCCTTTATCCAACTTACACGCGGTTCGTCCGCCACACGCAGCGAGAAACCTAACAGTTTGCATTGACCATTGATGGCTTTTACGATCACTACATGCTCGCCCGTGGAAATGCTGTAGCGGCGGATGGTATAATTATCTTTATTGAATTGTAAAGGTTGCAGAATGCCGTCTATATATACCTCAAAGTACTGGTTATCGCCGGGCTTGGTTCCTTTGGTATCCTGTTTCTTGTCCTTCGCATAGATGGAGAACTGGTCGTATCCGCTGATATGGTAAGTGTATGTATGTCCGTTTTCCATACGGTGTTCGCGTCCGGATGTGCCTTGGGTAAACTCATCTTGGGCAGAAGCCGAGGTGGAACTAATGGATGCTATTGTTCCCTTAAACCAGCCGTCTATCGCCTCGCAGGCAGTAGTGGTCTCGTTGGTGGTCATGCCGTTTGTTCTGTCCGTACCAGTTGTGTTGAATGTAGCCAAATCGTCGGTATTACGGGCGGCATAATACACCTCATATTCCCGTCCGCCGAAAGTGGTAAGCGTACCCCCGTAACCGCCTGCAATGGCTTCATAGATACCGGGTGTGTGAGTAGTCAGGTCGGAAGACGGCACTTTGATATTGAATGTAATCGTATAAGTCTGCGTACTGCCGTCCTCGGCGGTTACCACCACCGTGGCTTTGTCGGTCAACGAAGAGGCTTGCGTAATCTTAATGGCTGCCTTGCTGTCGTTCTGCGTGGCACTCACTTGCGGCACTGCACTGCCACTCTCTGCGTCCACTGTGTATGCATATACGCCTGCCTGCAACGTAACTGCTTTGCCACCTACGGTCAGGCTCTTGAGCGTAGCATCGCTCGATTTGGGTTGCTCCACTTGCAGCGTAACGGTATAGACGGCTGTCTTACCCGATTGAGACGTGACAGTATATCGCACAGAGGTACTGAAATTCTGTGCGCCTTGCGGTGTATAAGAAGCGATATTGTCGCCATTTATGGTCGGAGTGAGATTAGTCAGACTGCTGCCGATGGGCAGCGAGGCAGTAATAGTCTTGTTCGCTTGGTCAATCGTGGCTGGTACGCCTGCTACTGTAAATGAGGTGATAACAGGCTCATCGGCTACGGCTTGGCTGAACTGAATGGTGTAAGTCTTGGTCGTTGTGCCGTCCTCGGCTGTAACCAATACCGATGCTTTCCCCGTTGTCGAAGCGGCTTGTGTGATGTTCAGCGTGGCTTTGCTGTCGTTGGCAGTTGCTGTTACATTCGGCATACCTGTATAGTTCGCAGGCAGCATCACACTGTAATCCAACTTCCCCGCATCAAAGTTAGGCACACTTGTTCCGTCATATTTCAACTCTTTCAGCGTCGCATCATCAGACTTTTGCGCAGGCGTAGAACCTGTATAACTACCATTGGTCAAGACTATAGTGAAAGCACTAATTTTCATTTCTGTTTTATTATCTTTGAAATGAAGATAATACTTTCCGTCTTTAAGCGTCAGGTCTGTAGCAGAAAAAGTATATGAACGTGGTCCTTTTTTGGACAAATCTGTCCCCTCTTTAGACCATAATCTTTGCTGCGAACTGCCTTCTTGTCCGTTGATAAATAGTTGTAACCATCTGCCATCAGAAATACTATACACTTCCAATGTAATAGTACCTGCTGCATTTGGCGGGACAGGGAGGTATAAAGAACTATTGCTATTGCATGAGAGTCCCGAACTGGTAACTTTTAACTTATCTTTTGCGCCTGCTATGTAGATAATGCCGTTATCTTCTGTTTCTCCGTTAATTTTACTCTCGGACTGTGCTACATTGTACGTCCACTTGCTTTGTGTTGCAGTGAGTGTTCGTGCTGTATATTTTCCATTAGTCGTTTGCCCGTATGTGGTTACATTCGCACATACGCTGATAAATAAAACAGACAGAACCTTTTTGAATATGTTTCTCATATTATTTGTTTTTGTATTAAATTCAAGGTACAAAGATACGTACAAAAACGGTGATATATGTAGAAAGATTGGCGGTAAAAGTGGAAATAATACACATATCTTCCTCTTTGTATCTTATTGATGTCGGCTTCAGGGGTCGTTCAGGTCTCGATGAGGGGTCGTGGGAATACGGATAGGAACTTCAAGAGAGCCATACGGAATATAATCCATTTTTTACGGTTCTTTCTATACACTATGTTCACCGAAAACTGTATTATATCTCATACATACTTCTTTCTTTTCTTTTGCATGACCAAAAGAAAAGAAACCAATGGGACTCCCCCACCCCCCTCAAAAAGGGGGCTATAAGCAGCCTTAACCTACGGAGTGATTTGTGTCGGGCGTTGCCAAAAATATGGGGTCACTCGAATTTCGGCGGAGACACAACTCGCTACGCTCAAACAGTATCTCCGCTTATCGAAATTCTCGCTTCATTTTTGACACCCGCCACAATGCCGGACGGAACTGACCCGCTGGCATTCGTTTTTCTACACGAATTCTGCCAATGGAGGTATTAGATATAACAGAGAAGATATGCACAAGTTATTTATAGAAGTTGTTCTGGAAACTTGCATATTCATTGCGTTTGCAAAGCACACGACGAACAAAGGCTTGCAGGAAACCCAGCCCATAGCCAAAGAGTTGGACAAAGGCTGCCACGACAGCAAGAGCCGTCACTTTGATATTCCTGCAACGGAACAAGGCATCGAAAAAAAGCAAGAGGACGTAGAGCGCAACAGGCAGGACGAACCATATATGCCACAGAGACAGCAAAAGGCAAGCAAGACATCCCAAGACAAAAACCGCCGGAAGGGTGTGCACCAACTTGAGGGATTCGGGATATTTCTTATAGAGATTGATGCGTGCAATTCCGGAATTGAACACCTGCCTATAGAACTGGCTGAAATTAGCACGACGTTTGTGCCAAACCCATGCTTCAGGGAAAAGACGAACCACACAGTTTGCCTTATAAAGACGGATACTGAAATCAATGTCTTCCCCAAAGCGCATAGGAGCGAAGCCGCCCAACCTGTTCCATACATCACGGCGAACCCCCATATTGAAACTACGGGGGTAGAACTTATCCATCTTGCGCTTTCCCCCGCGAATCCCACCCGTTGTAAAGAAAGATGTCATGGAATAACTTATCGCTTTCTGCACGGCCGTAAAATCGGAAGAAGCGCGATCGGGTCCTCCAAAGGCATCCACCTGAACAGATTGCGCTGCAGCCTGTTGCAATTCCTTTTCCACCTCAACGAGATAATCGGGAGGGAGAACACAATCAGAGTCCAGCACAATGATATACTCACCGGAAGCGCGCTCGGCACCATAATTACGACTGGGTCCGGGACCGGAATTGGGTTTGCTGAAATAGCGCAACGCCAGTTGCCCTGAGAACGAGTCGCAGATATCTTTTGCCGGAAGGGAAGAACCATCTTCCACGACAATCACTTCGAAGTCGGCAAACCGCTGCGATGCGAGCGAGAAGAGCAATTCTTGAAGTTCCTGGGGGCGATTGTAAACGGGTATTACAAAGGAGTATTTCATACGTGCGGACAATTTAAGTTGGTTTTACATTGTATTCCGGCACTCTACCCGCTCAATCCGAGTTGCCAACAGATTGAGCGGGTAGTGAGCAGAATGGGAGTCGTACTGCAGAGTACGGGAATGACTACTTTTCGTCTTTGTTTTCGGGTTCGTAAACGAGAACGTTCTTCAGTTCCCAACTACCGGATTTGCCAGAGGCTGAAGTGTAGCGGAAGCCGATGTACACAGACTTACCGACATAGGGTGAAAGGTCCATATCGCCAGATGATTGGAAGGTCCATGATGTACCGGCAGGAACATTGAGTGTACCGTCATCATTTTTATTCCAAGGCAATGCTTCCCAAGTGCAAGTGGTGACATCTCCTTTATAGTCGGACGAAACCAGCACGGTAGCCTCCTCGGTGAAATTGTCCGCCTTGTTGAATGCCTGGTCGAAAATCAGTTGCGGTTTCGTTGCTTTCTTGAGTTTGACCACAGGAGATACCAACCACGCCTCACTCTTATGGCTTGCGTTGTCCTTATAGCCGGATGCGCACATACCGTAGGTGGAAGAATAGTACCAAACATAGGTGAGGGGCGACTCAAGATAAACGTTTTGTATGATAAAGTCGCCTTGTCCATGACCCAAGAACGGTTCGGAGAGATAGGTTGATGTATTGGCTTTCCATGCGTCCTTCATCTCGAAAGACATACTCTCATTGGTGATCTTGGTAAGGATATTCCAAGTCTTCGAAGCCAAATCGTAGGTAAACTGGTCAACTGACGGCTGTCGATCCGCATTGCGATAAATCACCAACCAAGTTTTTTCGTCCGCTGCATAGGGGAAACGCCGGCTGAGATAGATATTGAGCGTTGATTCCGGATTTGCGATGCCTTCGGCTCCTATTTCCCTGTAATCGGCCGTAGCAAGAGCAACCACATCGGGTCCTGACGACGTGTAAGGCTTGAAGGCACCATCCGTGTATTGGTAGAAATAAGTCTTATCATCGGAGAAGTAGACGATGAATTTGTAGCCTTCACGTTTCATACGCTTATCCACACCAGCATCAAGAGCGGGAATAATTTCGTCGATGGAAGCAAGAGGAGTTTTTGGATAGAACTCGCGGATAACATCAAAATCACTGAAATAGACGGGCAGGTCCGCCACGGTGCGATAGGTTACTTCGCAGAGCGTACCAGAAGAAAGTTGCGGATATTTCTCTGCCATAAAGGTTGGAAGGAAAAGTTCCGGCGTGATGAGGGTATCCGAGAAATACTTATCGGTTCCCAACTTTTTGAGACGATTGTAAACGGAGGAGTCGGTTTCGTTTTTACCCATAGTCAATGACGTTGCGATGTTGGTTGCATTGGATGCGACTGCGGAATAGTCGGCATCGGACAATGTATAGGCGAAATTGCGCACGACCGTGATAGGAGGTTCGCCGCCCAACTGGTGATTCAGGTAGAAATCATCGCATGAGACGAGTGCGACGGCGATCAATAGTGATCCTAATATCTTTTTCATAGGTTTCTGTTTGTGAGATGGTTAGAAATTGAGTTTGAGACGAACGTTCCATGTCCTGCCTTGAGAGAAATAGAAATAGACGTTGTCTTTGTTGACCTCGGTTATTGTTTGTGTCAAGGCTGTCGGGTTCCAAGCCTTTTCGATGTAGTATTGATTCAACACATTGTTGACACTACCCGAGAGTACCGCGTCGAGTTTACCCATTTTGAAGTGGTAGGAAGCACGGAGATCCATAGAACCGCCTGTCGGTATTTTCCACGGGCGTTGCAGGTTCATCGCCTTGCCAATCTGCAGATCGTTTCCAGAGAAGGAGTAGTAGGCATAGTTGCGGTCATAGAGAGTGTATTCCGCTCCGATGCGGAAACCTTTGAAAGGTTTGAACGTGATGCCGAGGTTAGCCGTTGTTTGTGCGGAGCCACCGACCTCAATACCTTTCATATTGACCATTGCCCACGCATGATCGGGTGCTCCGGGTGTGGTGAGTTCTCCATCTTTTGTCAGTGCCTGCCCTTGCTCGCTATAGATGTAGCCTTTGACGGAATCGCTGTCCCATTTCCAATCACCGATGGAAAGCATGGCAGAGATTTCCAGCCAGCGTGTGGGGCGCGCTTTCAATTCGAATTCCAAGCCCATGTGGCGTGCATTTACACCTGTCATATTGAGGTTGTAGCGAGTTTGTGCGGGGTCGGACAATGTGTTTTGTTTTGCCATTGTCTTATCCATCCACTCGGTGAAATAACCGTTTACGGCAATGTTCACGTACTCATTGTGGAATCCATAGCCGATTTCCGCACTTGCGATCTGCTCGTTTTTCGCCTCCGTGTTGATGGCGTTGCTGGTACTTGCTGACATGAATGCGCCCTTGTCGAACTTAGGAGCACGCGAGATGTAGCCGAGATTGACAAATACATTGTTATGTTGGTTTATGGCATAATTGGCACCGGCTTTTACCGTTCCACCCACGAAATTGAGTGTTTTGGAGCGTCCGTGCTCGGCATCATAGTAATAGTGGTCTATTTTCCAATAGTGGTTCACATTGACAGAAGCGTTGAGGAAGGCGGACCAATTGCCTTGGTTGTATTCGCCCTGCACGAAGGCACCTTCTTGAACGACATAGCCGTCGTAGTTACGATAGCAGACATCGCCTATTCCCAGTTTCTGAGTAGCCCAATTAGGATCCAGAGCGGCCTTGTTGTTCTCCGCCTTCACGGAAGAGCGGGTTGCATCGATATAGTAGGTTCCGCCCAACATGTCGGAAACGACAGCCGTGTGTATTCCTTTGTAGTAGCGTACGTCGATACCCGCTGTGAAGTCGATGAGTTCGGCAAACTTGTTCTGATAGGTGGAAACCAGTCCATACCAGTTGTGCGAGTTGGTGTTCTGGCATATTACGAGTTGAGAGCCATAGTAAGGTTTTCCTCCGTACTCGGCAGAAGACTCATCGTAAATCGGGTTGTCGGGATTGTTAAGGTCGTAGATAGCACCATAGTCGAAAGAACCATCTTCACGACGGAAGGTGGTAGAGAGTGTACCATAGTTGGCACCATACGTAAGGTCGGAATATTTGTATTCGGTGTTGAGCCCCGGTTCGGCAGTACGTCCGTAACCACGTCCGATAGAGGTGTAGAGAGTAGTGGAAAGAGAAGACTTGTGGTCGATCTGCCAAACGTGGTTGAGCGATATTTGCGGTTTGTGGTACACGTTATAGTTGGCGGAATTGCGATTACCATAGTCATCGTAGCCATACGTAGGGTTATAGCGTGAGAAGTGCATGCCGTCCTTCATGTACTGCTTGACTTTCATCCACTCGGAGAGCGTGAGAGCACCGCCGGAACCTGAACGCTGGTAGTGGCGCTGGGGCGCACCAAATGCCGTGAGAGACAACTGATGGTTATCGTTGATTCGTTTGGAAATGTTGGCAAAATAGTTGTATCCGGTAAAGTCGGTACCCTGTACGTAGCCGTTGCCCCACGTGCGTGAACCGAGGACAGTGATTGCCCAACCGTTCTTCATCAGTCCAGTGGAAACAGAGAAGGACACTTTGTTATAACCATCGTTACCCATGGCATAGGAAAGAGAGCCTCCCTGCTTTGCATCGATATTCTTTGTGACGATATTGATGGTACCACCCACAGACGGAGCAGAGAGTTTACTTGCGCCCAGACCGCGCTGTGTCTGCACAACGGAAGCGACTTCAGCCAATCCCTGCCAGTTGGACCAATACACTTTGCCATCTTCCATACCATTCATAGGAACACCATTGATAAGCATTGCAATGTTGGTATTGTCGAAGCCACGCATATAGATTTCGCTGTCACCCCATGAACCACCATTGCTGTTGGCATGGACGCCGGGTGTATTCTTCAGCACTTCCACGAACTCGCCATTGCCTATACGTTCCTCAATTTCCAAAGCGGTGACGGAACTGACCGCTATAGGTGTCTTGCGTTGTACGGCAATCTGACCGGTGACGGTAACGTCGGACAGAGAGACTGATTCGGACTGCATTTCCAGCACACCCAATGCGTTTTTCTTCGCTTTTACCTCAAAGGTTTTGTAGCCCACATAGGTGAGGCTGAGTGCAGCCTCTTTGCTTTTTACAGGCAACACGAAATTGCCATCAAGGTCAGTGACTGTACCATTGGTGGTACCCTTTTCCAGCACGCTCACACCGATAAGCGGTTCGCGCGTTTCCGCATCGAGAACCGTACCCGTCAAGCGTTGCTCCTGCGCATACACACTCATTGCGAGGGTAGCCAAGAGTAACAAGAGAGTTTTTTTCATAACTTATTTATTTGTTTGGATTGAGCAAAGGGAGCAACACTTCTTCCAACTTGTCGGCATAGGCCCGGAAGCCCAAGTCGGTGAGATGAATACCATCAACAGTCCCTTCTTCATCGCGCCCCGTGAGTCCTTGGGTCGTCACATAGTAGAGATTGTCGGGAAATTCCTCTTTCAAGCGGAGATAGTTGTTATGGAATGCTTCATTCTTTTGCGGGAGATAGTCACGGAAGAAAGAGTCGTAGTGCGCATAGGGATAGGTGAGTCCTTCCACCATGATGACAGGTACATCGGGACGTGCCTCAAGCAAGATACGGACAAAACCATAGGTGAGCGTATCGCACATATCCTTCGTGCAATTGGGTACGGGGTCAATCACATAAGCGACCACATCAGGAATAGCCGCCATAGCACGCGCCAGAGGCGCATCCATCTTACCCTCGCCAGAGAAACCGAGATTGACACACTCCACGCCGAGGTCGCGCTGAATGAAACACGTGGACGCCATACCCGTGCGGGAGGCACAACCGCCCTGCATAATACTGGTACCATAGAAAACAATCCTCCTGTCGGTCACAGGATTCTGCACTTGCGGTCTGACAAGAACCGATGCGCTATCCACTCCGACCTCGAACCACTGAATACCATCGTAGAGCGGAAGATATATCATCCACTCGTGCATCTGCCCATCGAGGTTGCTCACATAGACTTTCTGCTGGATACTGTCTTTCACAGGGCGTGCCGTATTGACGTAGTGCCAACGATTGTCGTCGCCCAAACAATAGAGGTCGGTTCCTTTTGTACCCGTATCCGCCATGTGCGCCATGTGGAAATTCTGACTGAGGCGGTAGCGTGCAGCAATGTGACGCGAATTGCTTGCAAAGCGGACGGCTATTCCGGAAGAGCACAAAGACCGCGCCCAAAGGTCGGGACGAACACTATCCTGCAAACAAGCGGGGATACGAGTGTAAGGCGTAAGCGTATTGGAAAATCCCTTGTTGATAATCTGCAGTTCCAAAGCATTCACGTATCGCAAAGGAACGTCCTCTGCTCTCAAGGGAAGCAAAGCAAAGAGCAAAAGTGCGAGGAAGATGTTACGCTTCATGGATTTTTGTTTTGCGCCACAAAGGTAATACTTTTTCTTCGGGCAACAAAACAGTGTTCAAGTTTTTTTAGTACCCACAGACTTCTTCAAACCCTCCATGAAGGAGGAATGCCTTTCCCACTCTATGTCAAGAGATAAGGGTTCGTTTTATTTTGCCATTCTCCCGATGAGGTAGCAAGTTATTTACGATTTGGCAATTCGGACCTTCCGAACCCTCCCAAGAAGGGGAGTATAGTTGAAAGCCAAGAGTTGACAGTTGAAAGAAGCAGAGAGTCTTGTCAAGTTTACAAGTTGAGAAGTTGGGGTGTTTCAGGGGTCGATGAGGGGTGCTTGAGGTCTGCTTGAGGGGTCGTATAAAAAAAGCAAAGACCTCCCCAACCCCTCCAAAGAAGGGGCTAAGATTATGCCATCACCCTATTATGTATAATCTGTTGACCAAATTAGATTTACCTATTACACTACTTGCTTGAGGCGCACAATTTTGTATTTAATTCTGACATCTATGCAGAGCAGATGTAAAGAATAAGACTGAATCAAGTAAAAAGACGGATACAACAAAGGAAATTCAAGAAAGTTTTATTCAAAGGCTTGTGGGAATGAGAAAAACAATGTATCTTTGCCGCACAAATCCAAGGGGGATTCTCTCTCTTGTATTATTCCAAAGAAAACAGAACAGATATTTATGGTGTATGATGTAACCAAACTCGGACGTCTTTCGTTCGATGAATTGACCGACTTGGCTAAAAGTTTCGGTCTGAAAGTTGGCAGGAATGCCACAGAACAATCTCTGATATACGATATTTTAGACGCTCAGGCCGACCAGAAAGCACTTCAAGTGCAAGCAAGAGTGGACGCAAGAGGGGAACAACCCGAACGCAGGAAGAAACAGCGTATTCACACACAGAAAAAAGCAGAGCGAATCAATTTGGACCACTTCAAACAAGAAGCCAATACGCAAGTGCAAGAATCGTTATCATCTTCTCCAGACAACAAGAAAGAAGATCGCACAGCCCAGATACCATTATTCACAGAGAAGGCACTGAGCGAAGCACAGCAGGCAGTGGAGACACAAGCCGAAAGATCGGGCTATGCAGAAGGCAAAAAGGCAGAAGACTCGAATGACAACACGCCCAAGAAGCGAGGCAGAAAAGCCAAAATGCAAGATGAGGGTACAAGTTCACCTGTAACAAGCCTTGAGAAAAAGGGAGAAACGGCTCTTGTACCTCAAGAAAGCACTATTGCCGAGACAAAGAGCGAGGGTCAAGCAGAGGGTACCATTCAGAAGAAAAAACGCAGCAAGAAAGCAAAAGAGGCAGTTGATACAGAAGATAAAGAAGTTGCTACGGAGAGTGCCAAGAGCGAGGAAAAGGTCATTGGGAACCCCGTTGCAGAAAAACCAGCGGAGGATACAGAAAAAAAACAAACCGAGGAGAAAGCGGCAAATGTGGCAGGAGGCGAAGAAACGCGCGATGTACAGCATGAGCAGAAACGTGCGATACTCTATGATTTCGGTGATCACATAAAGGGTTGCGGCACATTGGAGTTACTTCCTGACGGATATGGATTTTTGCGTTCTCCGGATTACAACTACATCTCATCCCCTGATGACATATACGTTTCCCAGCAACAGATAAAGGCATTCGGTCTGAAAGCCGGTGACACCGTGGAATGCACCATCCGTCCACCAAGAGAAGGCGAGCGTTATTTCCCCATCAACAAGATTTTGAAGATAAACGGTTGTCTTCCTGAGCAGGTGAGAGACCGAGTTGCCTTTGAGCACCTGACACCTCTGTTTCCTGACAAGAAGTTTCGTCTCTGCACAGGGCACAATGATCCGTTGTCGTGCAGAATCATAGACCTGTTCGCTCCTATAGGCAAGGGTCAGCGCGGTTTGATTGTCGCCCAACCGAAGACGGGTAAGACGGTGCTGCTGAAAGACATAGCGAATGCCATAGCCGCCAACCATCCTGAAGTTTATATGATAGTTCTTTTGATAGACGAACGTCCGGAGGAAGTAACCGACATGGCCAGAAGCGTAAAAGCGGAAGTGATAGCCTCAACCTTTGACGAACCAGCGGAGAACCATGTGAAAGTGGCAAACATTGTTCACGAAAAAGCCAAGCGATTAGTGGAATGCGGGCATGACGTAGTTATCCTACTGGATTCCATCACCCGTCTGGCCCGTGCCTACAACACAGTGACTCCTGCCAGCGGCAAGGTGCTGTCGGGCGGTGTGGAAGCACAAGCCCTGCACAAACCCAAACGTTTCTTCGGTGCAGCAAGAAACATCGAGAACGGCGGCAGTCTGACCATCATAGCCACCGCATTGACAGATACAGGGAGCAAGATGGACGATGTTATCTTTGAGGAATTCAAGGGTACGGGCAACATGGAGTTGCAATTAGACCGCAAACTGAGCAACAAACGCGTGTTCCCCGCCGTAGATATCATGGCATCGTCCACACGAAGAGACGATCTGTTGCTTCCACAAGAGGTGCTGCAACGAATGTGGATACTGCGCAGGCACTTAGCGGATATGAATTCCGTGGAGGCCATGGAGTTTCTGAAAGAAAGAATGGAACGGACGTTAGACAACGAGGAGTTTTTGGCTTCAATGAATTCATAAGCCTACTCACACAAGAAGACAAAGGCAGGATCGCAGAGAGCGAGTACCTGCCTTTGTTGCATAAAGCAGGACAGCCAAAAACGAAGAACACACCAAATCGGGAAAATGGTTTGCCTATATAAAGATTTATCCTTAACTTTGCCGATTGAGCATATAACGAGAAATTATGTCAGAGAAACGTTTCCATATAGCCATTGTGAATGGTCCGAACTTGAACCTGTTGGGGAAAAGAGAACCGGAAATATACGGAACGATGCCGTTTGAAGAATATCTACCGATGCTGCGAAGCAAATACGAGGACATAGAGATTGATTATTACCAAAGCAACCACGAAGGGGATTTGATAGATTATCTGCAACAGACTGACGAGAGGGAAGAAGTTGTAGGTATTGTACTTAACGCAGGCGGCTATACCCACACAAGCATAGCACTGAGAGATACGGTGGCGGCCATAAGCAAGCGTGTGATTGAGGTACATATCAGTGACCCACGGAAACGGGAATCATTCCGGGCAATATCCTATTTGAGCGATGTGGTTGCTGCGACCTTTTCGGGATACCTGCTGCTGGGCTATGACATGGGAATAGATTATTTGCTTTTTTCGGACCGGAAATGAGAAGACATTGCATCATATTGCTGTTATTTGGATTGTTTACGCCGGTTGCCATGGCCCAGAATCGTCCGTACATAGACGACAAGACCGTACATTTCGGTTTTTCGCTGGGTCTGAACTTTATGCACTACAGTGTGACAGAAAGTTTAGTTCCCCAAAACGAAGATATATACCATGCCAGAGTGAGCAGCATGTTGCCCGGTTTTTCGGTAGGTTTCATCACCGATGTCCGGCTGAGCAGACATCTGAATTTCCGCTGCACTCCGACTTTGCATTTCGGGATGCGAACGATCACGTACAAGACAGAATCAGGGAACGTGAACAACTTGAAAACAGACGTGTTGTCACTTCCCATATCGGTTCCTGTCTATCTGAAATGGTCCGCCGAGAGAGAGGTGAACTATCGTCCTTATCTGCTTGCCGGAGGAGGTGTCAGTTTTGATTTCGGCACGGACAAAAAACGCCCTATTCTGCAAAAGCCTTTTGACTACTTTGTGGAAGTAGGGTTCGGTTGCGACTTCTACTTTCCGTGGTTCAAGTTGTGTCCCCAGTTGACTTATTCAATAGGTTTCAACAATGTACTGACACCAGCCGACAAGCGGACGGAATTACCTGTCCAAGATGCGTTTTATGCCAATGCATTGAACAAGTTGCTGAATCGACAGATTACGCTTACATTCAACTTTGAATGAGAGGGATATTACAACATAGCACCTTTCTCCTACTCTGCCTTGTATTTTTTGCGATGGCAGGTTGTGAAGAGAAGACAAATACAGATCCGAATGTGCGATTGCGTTTTTCATGTGACACTCTGCGCTTTGACACCGTATTCACAGAGATGAACAGTCCGACATTGCAGTTCCGTGTTTACAATTCTCAGAAACAAGCCGTCATAATAGACCAAATAAGATTGAAAGACGGACGATTTTTCCGGTTGAATGTGGACGGAGAGACATCGACAGAGCGATTGCAACAAATCAGACTCGGCGGGGGGGACAGTATGTTCGTATTCGTAAAGGCACGGATAGAAGAGCAAAGTTCTGCGACACCCGTATTTATAGAAGACGAGATTTGCTTCAAGACAAACGGGAGTCTTCAAAATATCATACTGGAGGCGTTCGGGCAGGATGTGGAACGTCTGAGCCGATATACGATTTATCATGATACGCTATTGGGCGGCGGAAAACCTTATCTCATTTACGACAATCTGGTTGTGGATACGGCTTGCACACTCACGCTGCGAGAGGGAACAACTCTTTATATGCATGACAACGCAAGCATTGTTGTTTATGGGAATCTGTTAGCCAACGGGACTCTTGAAAAACCGGTCCACATTCAAGGCGACCGTTTGGACGACATTTACACAAATGTACCTTATACCGTTGTTTCAGGGAAATGGAACGGGATATACCTGATACAGACAGACAAAGGAGAAAACAGCCGACACCAGTTAGATAATACAGAAATCATAAGCGGCAAGGTGGGACTATATTGTTCTTCATCAGACAAAACGAAAATGCCGGAATTAACACTAAGCAACTCAAGAATACACAACTTCTCCCAATACGGCATAGTGCTACAAAACACCAATGCGACACTGCAGAACACAGAGATAAGCAATTGCGCCCAATACTGCCTACACTTATCAGGTGGAAACTATCAGTTGGTACACAACACGATAGCATCCTATTACAGAAATACAGACATTAACATACAACCTGTCAAGAGGGAGGATGTGGCTGCCGTATATATCAATGACCTATCAAAAGACAATTGTCCGACAGTCTGCAAGATGTATAATAATATCATCACGGGAATAAGGAAGAACAATTTAGTGCTTGCCACTTCCCTACCCCAACGGTACAGAGGAGAGTTTGCAGGAAATTATCTCCGCTCTGACAGTATCGTCTTAGACTGCTTCAGAGATAACATATACGCCGGAGAAGAAGACACCGTTTTTGTCCGTCCATTCTATTCTTTGGACGACTATTACTACTACGATTTTCATTTGGATTCCGTATCACCTGCAAGAGGAAAGGGGCTGAGCGAGGCGGCTGCCACATTGCCTTACGACAGAGACGGCAACCCTCGTCCAAAAGAAGGATCCGACCTAGGCTGCTACCAATATATAGAAAAGGGACAAAATTAAGCCACCACAGACTACCTGCAAAAAGCAGGGTTGTCTTCAAGGAAAGATATTAAAGACAGCCGGTTTTATCTTTTTCAATCGTAAGCAAGTTGCAGAGCCTCTCCTACGACATAATTGCTTCCTCCGATAAATATCAAATCATTTTCCGAAGCAGCATTGACTGCGGCTTTGACAGCCTCAGTCACAGAAGAATACGCTTCTCCACACAGAGAAAGAGACTCTCCGATGTGCTTCATTTCCACCGCAGGAACAGCACGATGCGTCCGGGCTTGGGTAAAATAGAATACAGCCTCAGAAGGCAACAGAGCCATAGCATCCTGCACATCTTTGTCATTGACCATGCCAAAGACTATATGCAACCGGTGATATTTATCCAAGAGCGATTTCAACTGGGATGCAACATAACGGATACCGTGGGCGTTATGCCCCGTATCACAAATGATTGTCGGTTTTGTATGAGAAAGCGTTTCCCAACGTCCACGAAGCCCCGTCAGACGGCACACACGGGCAAAACCATTCGTGATAGCGTCTTCACTGACACGGAAAGGCGAAGTTTGACTCAAAAGGTTCAAGGCAACTTGTGCCGTTTGGATATTTTTTTCCTGATAACAGCCTGTCAGTTCACATGGTATGATTCGATGAGGTAATTGGTCTGCAAAGACAATCATGGAGTGAGTTTCAGCGGCTTTATGAAGAAAGACAGGGGCAGTTTCCTTATTTGTTTCTCCAATGACAACAGGAATATGTTCTTTGATAATCCCTGCTTTTTCAGTTGCAATAGATGAGAGAGTATTACCCAAAAACTCGGTGTGATCTTTACCGATATTTGTGATAACAGAAAGGATGGGTGTGATGATATTAGTGCTATCCAACCGTCCGCCAAGTCCTACTTCTATGACGGCTATATCGACCTGCTGTTCAGCAAAATAAGAAAATGCAAGAGCCATTGTCGTTTCAAAGAAAGAGGGCTTTAGTTCTTCCAAGAACGATTGATTATTCTCTACAAACCGAATCACCTCTTGTTCAGGAATCATTTCGCCCGAGATACGGATTCGCTCACGGAAATCCACCAAATGGGGAGATGTATATAGCCCGACCTTATAGGCGGAAGACTGCAATGCGGCGGCAATAAGATGAGAAGTGGAACCTTTCCCGTTTGTACCGGCAATGTGCACTGCAGGGAAAAGCAAATGAGGGTTGGAGAGGTGCGCCATAAGACGACAGGTATTCTCCAAGCCAGGTTTATATGCAGAAGCACCCAATAAATGGAATGCAGGCTGTGATGTATAAAGATAGTGGACGGCTTGTTCGTATGTCATAGGAAATACCTTTATTGGACGAACAAAGATACAGGTATTTTTGTGAAAATACAATTCTTTTTGTAACTTTGCAGGGCTATATAGAAAGTGTATAACAGATAGAAATATGAAGAAACTAATCATACTATCAGTAGTTGCAATTATGTTTGCAGGATGTAAAAACGAAACGTCTGACAAGATTCGGCAGGAGGCTGTCCTCAACGCTATCCAAACGCGTGCCTCTATCCGTCAATTCACGGGTGAAAAGATTACTGATGAGCAGATTAACACCCTCCTTCGCTGTGCGATGTCAGCTC
>ERZ808278.14-NODE-14-length-184661-cov-9.323581_pt1 | contig 184661 bp, 198 predicted proteins | sample MGYA00521239_ERZ808278 | MGnify/ENA primary metagenome ERZ808278 (study PRJEB31516, sample SAMN03275600) | gut metagenome | biome: mammalia-associated habitat; material: feces | host: Papio cynocephalus | place: Kenya | collected 2012-07-17 ...
CAAATAAATCTACTACCTTCCCATTACGAATAATTAAATCTTTAGGCAAAGAAAGTAAATCTTGTGCTCTTAAACCCACATTAATGTTAAAAGTGAATAGGGTATAATTTCTTAGGTTGTTAGGTTTAGTTAAATCTAAGCTAAGGAAATAATCTTTTAATTTTTGAATATCTTCCCTGTCTAAAGTATCAGCAGGAGTAGGAGCTTTAACACCATTGGATTTATATACTCTTTTTTTCATGATATATTTTCCTTTCTATTTTCTTTTTGTTTTAATTTTATAAAAATTATTTATTGTTATTTATTATCATTTATTTTTGAATTTATTTTATTTATTTCTCATTTAATTTATATTTTTATTTTACCCTCAGAGCTAAAAAATTATAGGTTATTTCAAGAAAACAAATTTGATAATGAAATTATATATTTTTTTTATCATGAGCTTTAAGGGGTAATTTTATTTTTGTATTTGTGGTACTTCTGGAATTTTTGTAAACAATTCTTCTTCAGCTTTTTTACGTATTTTAACTGCTTCTTCAAAACTATCAAAATATCCTAAGATTATTTTTTGTCTATTAGAACCAATTTGAGACATCCATTTTTGTTTATCTGATAACCAAGAAACTCCTACAACTCCTGAAGTATTTCTTTTGGTAATACTTCGATTCTCACAATTTTTTTTTGTTGTAACTATGCGTAAATTTTCTCTTCGATTATCTACAGTATTATGATTTATATGGTCTACTACTTTAGTTTTTTTAGGATTTAGAATAAATCTATGAAAAAGCACCATTTTATTTTTCATTTTTGTTTGTACATAGCCAAAGTAATTTATAAACCAATAATAAGGTTTTATTTTTTCATAATCTTTTTTACTGAAATAAAATTCTTGTCCTTCTTGAGTATATCCTATCATATAATTTTCTTTTTCAATATAATTATTTTTTTTAGAATTTGTTTCTATTCTTAGACAACCACAAGATTTTGTATGTCCGTGTCTTAAATTACTAGTTAAGACTATTATTTCTTTACCACATTTGCATTTACATTTCCATTAAGTTCTATTAGTCTTGCTATTTTCAGCTTTATCAATAACTTGTAGATATCCAAAAGTTTCTCCAATTAAATCAATTCTTTTACAACTCATTTTTTTACTCCTTTATTATTATTTTCTTTTTTTATGTCTATTATATGTTTTATTATCAATGATATTTAATTGTACTTAATTGTCATTCGTTCTTTTTGTTTTTTTAGGAGACTATTGCTCTTTCCTTATCTTGGAATGTTTCTGTAGCTATAATCTCCTGTTGTTCTTGTTATTCTTTCTTGCTTTTATTCTCTTATTATTCTTTGAAATCAGCTATTGCTTCATGCTCTTTATATACTGCTTCTTCTGTTTCTTTATCTCTCTTATATACTACTTTGTTTATAATATATTTGTCTCCTAAGTAGTTATATTCTACTCTACCTTCATATGATATTATTTCCTGTGCTTCATAATCTGCTTTCTGTATGATTTTACTACCGCTATTTACTAAACATATCATTCCTGCTTTTTTCATTGCTTCATAAGCCTGTATGAAACTACTATATATCCCTATCGTACTAATATATATATTTAAATCCATATTCACTGCTTTCTTTACTTTGAGCAATTCATAAAGAATTATATCTGTCTTTTCTACTTCTGATAATTCAAGAGTGTTATTATCATAAAATTGCAATTTCTTTCTTGGGTTTATTTTATTACTGCTAATCACTTTGTTTAATAATTTCATCCTCTCACCTACTTTCCTATAGAAATTATATTGTCTGTACAAAGATTAAATAAATTCTTCTCTTTATCTTTCCAGTAACTATCATTTACTATTCCTAATCTTTGTAGTTCAGATTTACTTATTAACTTACCATTAAGAAAATATTCAGCCTGTGTACTATTAATAGCTCCTTTATGATAAGGTACACTATATAATCTTACATAGGTTTTATATTCTCCTTGTTTATTAGTATGCTCAAGTATTAAACCTTGCTCTTTCCATTTACCCCATGCTAAAGGTGAAGTAGTTAAATAATTATCTTTATTCTTATCTCTCTGTATTGTAGCTACTATATTCTCCTTTGTAGAAGAAGTAGAAAGATTTGTAGGTAGATTATTAATATTATTATCTACCCACTTCTCTATAGCTTGCTTTGTATGTGTATACTTTATACCTTTTCTTACTTGGCTTCTTACTATCTTAGTAACTACATATTCATTTTTATATTTAGCTTTGACTGGTATCTTACTCTCCCATATTATATAAAAGAATGTGCCATTTCTATATTTAGATAATTCTCTTTGTACTTCTTGTAATTTCATATTTTGTACCTCTCTTTGAATTTTAGAATTTTATCCTGGTATACTCCTGGTATACTTTGTGTACTTTATTGCTATATGCTTTTATATTGTATGCTCTTATTATATCATCTATTCTTTCCTTTGTCAAGAGGATATTGAATAGTGTTTTTATTTTTCCTCTTTCTTTATATACTTTATATACTTTATATTCTATATTCTATATTCTATATATACTCTTCTCTATACTAGATCTAGACTAGTACTAGTCTAGCTAGTTTCAACTGTTGTTATTCTTTCCTTGGCTACTCATTCCTTTATTAATCTTTCCTTTAAACTTTTCAGAAGTTGGTTACTTGTCGTTTATGGGTTAGTTTTCACTTGCTGAAAGAAGGGGTGTATTGACATACCCCTCACCTCTCGCTAGCGCAAGAGGCTCACCCCACGTCCACGAAAGCTGATTTTTTAACGGTCTACGCTGTTCGCTTCGACCTAAAATCACTTCCGTGAGCCCAGTTGTTACTTGTTCCTTTGGCTTTGGGGAGCTTATGATGTACTGTCTTGGATTATACCAGTTTTTAAGGTGTTGCAAAAAATGAAACCACAAAGTGGTATAATATTTATGAAAAAATTTTGAAAAAACCTCTACATCCCTTGGAAATAGAGGGATTTCGGGTAAGCACAAACACAACACAAATTTTCTTCTTTACTTATATTTTTGCATTTTTTGATACTTATTCATGCATAAATATTCACAAACTAAGGAAACCTAATAATTTTTCAAAAAATGTCGATACATATATTTTCATAAAATAACTTATCCACAATATCCATAGAGTTATACACAGAATAGGAATTCAAGGAATGATATTGTTCAATGATATTGTTCAAGAATTGATTTTGGTTGTTAATATGTTGTTAATATGCTGAAGAGAATTGTTAATACATTAAAGAGAAGATAATAGAATCTCAAATAAAGGATAGACTTTCTAAAGGATAGAATTTCAAAAAAGCAAATAGGAAATTCACCTTGAAAGATTTTTCAAGGTTTCGCATATATTTTACATTCACATATATTTTACATTGCTTATTAGCTTAATTACTTATTAGCTTACCAGATAGTTTACACAGCAAGCGATTACTAGTCTAGATCTAGTCTAGTATATAGGCACAAAGACAGTTCACAAAATCATTTTACAAACTTTCATTTTGTTGTATGAACTTTTATATGAGCTTTTCACTTCTTATGTGAACTTTATGTGTAATAAATATGAACAAATTATGAACAAAATGTTACAATTGTGTAACAGAAACGCATAAAACCATAAAAATTAGGGACTTAGAAAATGGTAAAAAAAATACAATTTTGATCCTAATATATAGGACTAATAATATATAATATATTACGATCAAAATTGTATTTTTTTTATAAATTTTTGGGAGCGGAATTTAGGTACTTTCGTTCATTTCTGTTACAATTTTGTAACAATTCTGTCATAAAGTTTTAACATTGGAGAAAGAGGGGGGTTATTTTTAAAAATACAATTTTAATCTCATACAATTTTAATTTTAAATTCAACTTTAATCTCTAATCATACAATCATAATGCTATCTCATACAATCATAATATTATCCAGGGAAGGAGTAGCCACAGCTCAAGAGGGTTTACCCTCGCAGAGCTTTCAGGAAGCGAAGCTGTATGAAATGCACGATATGCAATTTAATGGATTTTTTTAAGGGAGTGATAAAAGAAAGGAATTTTCTATATTTTATAATTTTAAGGAATTAAGGGATGGGATTAAAGGAAGAAAATATTATTAAATGAAGAAAATATTAAAGAGAATAAATAAAGAAAATAAAGATAGAAAAAATTTCAAAAACTTATTGACAAGTTAAAAATAGTATGGTAATATAGAATAGACTTAGAGTATAATTTTACTTTATGGAATAAATTTCTAAATAGAATAAATTTCTAATTTTCTATATAAGAGAAGTATTTTCTATATAAGAATAGAACATTTGTATAAAAGCATTTGCAAGAGCATTTTAGTAAATAGGAGTAAAATATAATTCTAAGTTCTTAAAGTCATCAAAGAATAAAAAAGAATGCAATAAGATTCAAAAAATAAAGTAAGAAGGGACTGAACAAAAAGATGGCGAAAATAAAAGATAATACAGAGAAGTTAAAGAAACTTCAAGAAGAAAAAGAGAAGCAAATCAAGGAAAAGGAAAAAGAGAAAGAATTAAAAGCTAAGCAGAAAGAAAAGGAAAAAGAATTAAAGAGGATAGCAAGAGAAGAAAAGAAGAAGAAGATAGAAGCAGAAGAGAAGAGATTAAGTAAGATGTCACAAAGTGCAATAGATGAAGAATATGCAGAGAAGATAGAAAAAGCTGTATTTTCTGGAAAATTACAAATAGGAAAGACATATAAGAACTATGGAGAGTTATGTGATATTCTAGGAGAAATAGAAAGAACAGGGGGACCTAAAGCGAAACAAATTAAAAGAATAAAAAGATTTTTAGACATAGAGAAGATAGAAGGGAGTCAAAATATAAAAGTAAAAGAGATATATGAGACACCTAAAGCAAGTGAAGCTAAGCAGAACGCATTTTGCACAAGATTAATAGAATGGTTACTAATGGAAGAATTAAGGAAGAAGACAGTAGAGGGAGACAAATTTCATTATGAAGTAACCAAGATGCAGTTATTATATGAGTTAGGGATAATAAACGAAAAATATTTGTATCAAAACAGAGATAATGCCAAGGCAGAGATATTAAGGAACAAGAAAGGAATAGAGAATTGGGATATAGATCATTTCTTTTTGAGGACACATCAGAAATTAAATGACATATTAATGAGTGCATTAAAGAGTATGAATAGGAGATGTGTATTAATATATCATGAAGAAATAGCTATAGAAGAAACCAAGGGAGGAAAAAGGGTAACAAGGGTAGCGAGCAAGAAAGAAGAAGAACAACTAATAAAGACAGAGAATGAGATATTAAAAAAAATGCATTTAGAGCAGAAACCATATAGTGATTTAAAGAATTTTTACAATATACTTAACAAGGAATTAAAGAGGAAGTATGGATGGAATAGGGCATACAAGAGATTAAGTTTAGTATGGACAAGGCAATACATAGGGATGGATATATGCAATGTAGTAAAAGACATAAAGAATTTAGTAACAGATAATAAAGAATTATTAACAGAAGAAGTTAAAGAGATATTAAATAGGGATGCAATTAAGAAGAAGGAAAAGAATAAAGAAACGATTGAGAAGTTAAATACAGCATATAAGATGGCAAAAGAAGAAGATACAAAGAGATTAAATGCTCCTGAGAACAAAGGTAGTGACACATATGAGGGAGTAATAGGAGTAGATACTAAAAAAGAGATAGTATTGAAATATGGAAAGAAAGCTAAAAAGGGGATAGGCAGGGTAAGATATAGTAGGGAAGAATTTGATATACCATATATAAAAGAATTTCCTATGAATTACACAGGAAGGCAAAAGGAATTAGCAGAGATATTTATAGCTACATATAAAGACTTGTTAAAAAGTGAAGCGAAGATAGTATAGGGTGGTAAAAGTTATGGAAAATATACAGAAAAGAAATGAACAAAGAGAAAATGGAAATAAAACTGAATCAACCAAAACTGAAATAAAAACTGAAATAAAAAGAACACATAGATGTCCTGAGTCAGTAAAAAACAAAATGCATATAAAGTTAAAAGACGAATTAATTTATAATACAGACAAATGGGAATTATACCAAGCCAAATATGATTTTGATTATGCCACATGGTATTTACAAAAGATAGCAGAAATAAAGTATTGTCCTTTTTGTGGAGAGAGATTGGGTTCTAAGATAGAAGATAATAAAGATATATTAAGCACAGAAAAATAAAACAAAAAACGTAAAAAATATATCATACTAAAAAAGAAAGGAAATTAAAAGGTAAAATAATATGAATAAAATAGTCAGTAAATTACAGGAAAGTACTTCTTTGTACAAATATAATTTTGAAGACTCCAGTTCAACTACAGATACTATTACTTCTGAAGATTTAGAAAGAGTAAATAATAGAATAAGAGATAAAATCAAGCAAAATGAAATAATCCGAGCTAAAAGCGAAGAAGAAGCAGGAAAGTATATTATTCGATAGTATTACTACATTATATTTGTTCAATAGAATAAGAAAACTACCAGTACAGAAAACAAACTTAAAAACGCAGTGTAATTTCATAGGTAAAGAAGTATGTTTTCTACAATAGGAGAATTTACACTTTAGTCACAGTAAAATAAGATTTAATTTTAAATTTCCTATAAAAAGCAAACGAAAAAAATATGTAGTTAAAATATATACTTAGACTAAAGAACGATTAAAATTACTGAAAATTCTTTTAAAACTACCAGTGGAGAAAACAAACAGGATTTTCTGGTATACTTTCATAGGTAGAAAAGCTTATTTTCTACAATGGTAGATTTACCAGTACAGTAAATAAAAAAGAGTAAAAAGAGTAAGAGGAATTAAAAAAAGCTTAAAACTTTAAAAAACTTAAAAAGTTTAAAAAGCTTAAAAAAATCAAATATCCTCTTGACAAAGTAATACATATATGGTATACTGATATTGTTCTTCGGAACAGAAAAAATTTAATGAGATAATTTCTCAGAAAGAGGTATTATTATGGGAGCAAGAGAAACGAGAGCATTTACAGTATATGATTGGGATAACAATGAAAGGATAGTTGCTATAGAGAACAAACCTATAGAGGCAATAGTAGTAAACATAGTAAGTGGAGATGAAACAGCTTACATTTATTATGAAGATGGAACAGAAATTTATGTAGATAGTTCAATGCATAGATTAGAGAGTTATCTTGATGAAACTTATCTAATCAAAAAGAATGAAGTTGAGAAATGGATAAATTTTGAATTTAGGACTGAAGCTCCTGAGGGAAAAGAGGAAATGGAAAGTTTTAAGTCAGCAGAAAGAGCTGCTTATTTTACTAAAAAAAGATACGAAAGACTTTTTAAGTAAAAATAAGTAAAAACAAGTAAAGCAATTAAATTTGGAAACAATTAAATTAACATATAAATTAATATAAAGATAAAATAATAAAGGAGAAAAAAACATTATGGAAACATTTATTAAAGTTAAAAACCCTACGGAATACACAGAAATATTTACTTCACCGACACTTTATTTGTCAGTTAAAGAAACTGAGGAAATAGAAAACAATAAAATTTATAGTATAACAAAGATAACTGAGACAGAAGTTTTTAGTGGAGAAACTTCACAATTTGAAAAATCTTCAGAAGAGACAGAAACACTTTTGACTACTGAAGATAAAAATGAATTTATCAACGCAATAAACAATCTTCGTGAAGAATTTTCCAATAATTTTAATTCACTAAGTGAAGTAGATATAATAGGAGACAAAATAATTTGTACAAAAAGTACAGTTGAGGATAAAATTATTGAAACTTTTGTTTTTTCAGAGCAGATAAAGCAAAATGAAAACGAGACAGAAATCAAATAAATGTATAACAATTGAAAAAGAGAGGATAAAATGGACATAGCAAAAACATATGATGTACTTATAATAGGTGGTGGAATAGGTGGTTTAATGACTGCTTATAAATTAAAGAAAAATCAACCTTCTATTGAAGTATGTTTAATGGAAAAGGGTAATAGTATAGATAAACGTGTTTGTTTAGCTACAAATGGGAACACTTGTAAACATTGCAAAACTTGTTCTATAACTTCAGGCATGAGTGGAGCAGGAGCATTTAGTGATGGCAAACTTAATTTGGGTACTGCATATGGTGGTATTTTAGGAGAAGAATTAGGTGAGCAAATTGCCATGCAATATATAAAACAAGTTGACAATATATTACTTAGTTGTAGTAACAAAGGTGCAGGAGAATATGACTATCCTCAAATATACAGTTCTAATCGAGAGTTGAAGACTGAATGTTTAAGAAATAATTTAACTTTGCTTGATATGGATGTAAGACATTTAGGAACAGAGAGAAATTTATTTATTATGAGTAATCTAATAAAAAAGATAGAGGAAATGGGAGTTTCGATTGTAACCTGTTGTGAAGTTAGAGAAATAGGTTATAGTTCTGTTCTTAATTATGATTACAAAGATTATCCTTATGAAGTTTCATATCACTGTAGTGATAGTGAGGGTACAATACTTACAAAGAACATAGTAATAGCAACTGGAAGAAGTGGAGCTGACTATGTAAGTGAAGTATGTCAAAAGTTAAATGTTGAAACAACTTCTAATACTGTAGATATAGGTGTTAGAGTAGAAATGAAGGACGCTATTTGGAGACATTTTAGTCAAAAAATATATGAGCCAAAGATATTGTATAAGACCAAAACCTTTGAAGATAAAACGAGATGTTTTTGTTTTAACCAAGGTGGAATTGTAAGTGCAGAAAGTAACGATGGAATCATAACAGCAAATGGTCATAGTTTCAGCAATCCAAAGCTAAAGACAGAAAACTGTAATTTTGCTATATTAAGTTCTATTAATTTTACTCAGCCTTTTAATAAGCCAACAGAATATTGTAAAAAGATAGCTTACTTATCAAATGCTATAGGTAATGGAAATGTTATAGTACAAAGATATGGAGATTTGATAAGAGGTAGACGAACGAATGAACGTAGACTTTCACAGAATACAGTAAGACCAACTTTGAAAGCGACAGCAGGAGATTTAAGTTTAGTATTGCCACATAGAATATTAACTAATATTATTGAAACTATACAGGCTTTAGACAAAGTGGCTAAAGGAAGTGCAAATGATGATACTTTGTTGTATGGAGTAGAAGCTAAATATTATTCAGTTAAACCAAAAACAGATAAAAATTTTCAGATTGTTAAAGGAATTTACGTATGTGGAGATTGTTCTGGTAGATGTAGAGGTTTATCTCAAAGTGGAGCTATGGGATTATATATAGCTGATAATATTAGTAATTCAATGGAGTAAAAAAATAAAAGGAAGTATATTATGGCAAAAAGTGAATTTTACTATGTACAAGCAATGTCACAGCACAGAAGGAAAAAAAGTAATTCTGAAGAATGGGAAACCTTGAATTATGATTTTCAAAAAACAATAGTAATAGCTGAAGATAGAAAAGAAGCTATTAATAAAACACATGAAATTGCAAAGGCATCTTCTTGGAGTACACCTAAAGAAGAATTACGTTATGTTTTTAGAGAAGAAGATATAAAAAAAGCAATTGGTTTGACTGTTTTTCGTTCAAATAATTCGACTTTTTTCGTGCCCATAGAAGACATAAAAACTAAAAAAGATTAAAGGGGGAAAAAGATGATAAGCTTATTATTAATACTTTTTATAATAGCTACTATTATTTTTTGGCAGAATGACTTTGATGGCTTTTCTATATTTAGTGGAATAATAGCAGGTCTATTAGTTTTTGTTGTGCTGTATTTAGGTGTAAGTTATATAGATAGTATGACAATAGAGGAACAGATAACATTGTGTGAGCAAAATAATGAAACATTAGAGAATCAAATTTCTATAGTAATCGACCATTATCTTGCGCATGAAAAGCAAACTTTGGTTAATTTAAAGCCAGAAGAAAAAATTATGTTGGCTTCAGTAGCATATCCTGAATTAAAAAGTAACACATTAATTCAGCAACAAATAGATTTGTATCAAAAGAATAAAGAAAAAACATATAATTTACAGACACAAAAGTTAAACAAAAAAATTTATGCATGGTGTTTGTTTTTCGGAAACAAGTAAGTAAAGAAAGACTAATTTATTTATTTTTATTTTTTCTTTTATAAAAATATCAAAAAATCTCTGTTATCATATTGACAAGCAGAGATTTTTGTGTTATAATGATATTATAAATTTTTATTAGTTATAAGCAAATAGAAAGGGCGATAAGAGATGTTAAATTCCAGAAAAGAAAAGAACTGGATAATATTTTCTATTGAAGAAAATGGAAAGATAAAAGAAGTTAAATATGATTTAAACACAGGCAAGACATATGGGTTTTCTGGACGAGAGGTAAAAAATATAAGTAGTCAATTAAAAGGTTATACAATTCAGTCTCTTATAAACACTTTTGAAGATGAGAAGTACAGAAAATTCTTAAAGTTTTTAAATGATAAAGTAGTAAATCATATAAAGAGTTCCCGTCAAAATAGTTATCGTAGTGTAGGAAGTAAAGTAACAAACATAGGGACATTTTTATCACAAATAAATTTCTATAGGTACATAGAGCAATATTTTTCGGCAGGAATAGAAAATATAAGTCCAGATTTCAATCGAAAAATAAGCGAGTTACCAAAAGGATTAATCATATGGTTAAGAGACTCTAAGGTATGTTTAACAGAAGAAGTATATCAACGATACAAAATGTTTAGCAATGAATACGGTGAAATAGAGCGTATAAAAGATAATTTTGAAGAGTTAAGATTAACGACTTTAGAAACCTTACTTATACCAAAGATAAAAAAGTCATGGCGACAAGAATGGTATGAGATACCAGCAGATGAATGGAATGCGAACAAAGAGTGTAATTTAGTCAAGACATTGATAAAGGAATACAGATACAATAAAATTAGACTTTTATCTTATATCGATGACCTTATTACCTTTGAAGGATTAAGCGATGAGTATCAACATGTGCGTTCACTTTTGTCTGATATTGTGGATTATAATAAAATGATGACAGAAATCTCTATGTATAAATATGAAAAGTATCCTAAGAATTTTTTGTCGGTTCATGCTATCACTTGTCGTAATTATAATAGATTAAAAAAGAATTATAAGGTAGAAGATTTTGCTGAAAGAGTTTGTTTAGAATATGAAACTACGATTGATGATTATAAATTTATTTATCCTAAAACTCCACAAGATATTAAGGATGAAGCAGTTCAACAAACTAATTGTGTTGCAAGTTATATTAATAGAGTTATGAATGGTGAATGTCATATTATGTTTATGCGTTATAAAAATACTCCGCAGGATTCTTTAGTAACGTTAGAAATTAGAGGAGATAAAGTTGTTCAAAAAAGAGGTAGGTTTAATAGAGAGACTACAGACGAAGAAAATAAATATATAGCTAAATTTGAAAAACATTTGCACAAAGTAAATTTGCAAATACTTGAAAATAATAAAAATAGTATGAAATTAATTAAAATTAAAACAGAAGAATTAAAAAGAAAGGTTGTTTAAAATGGGAAAAATTTATTGTATTATTGGTAAAAGTGCTACAGGTAAAGATACTATATATAAAACTATAAAAAAAGAGCATGATGAGATTGTTCCAGTTATTACTTATACAACCAGACCTAAAAGAGAAGGAGAAAAAGAAGGCGAAGAATATCATTTTGTTTCTTATGAGCAATTTTTAAATTGTGAGAAGAATGAATTAATTTTAGAACAACGAAAATATGATACTGTGTATGGTGAATGGGTTTATTTCACTGTGAAATTTAATTTTGAAGAAAATAAAAATTATTTACTTCTTACTACTATAGAAGGAGCCACAGCTATTCAGGATTATTATGGCGAAAATAATGTAATAGTTATTTGCCTTACAGCTCTTGGAAAAACTCGTTTGCTACGTAGTATAAATAGACAAGAAAAAGTATTAGAGGGTAAAGTCTATGAAGAAATTTGTAGGCGTTTTTTAGCTGATGAAAAAGACTATGATTCTAAAAAGTTAATGCATTTTAAAAATTTGTTTTTTATATATAATGAAGAAGAATTACATTGTGCTATAGAAGCATGGAATGATATATACGAAAAAACAAATAAGAAAAGTTATAAGAATCTAAGCGTATTTACTAATGATTACAAAGGGTATATAGGTAGTATAGAAACTGATAATACAAATGATTTGTTGTATGGACATATTCAAGATATTAGTGAAGTAGTAACTTATTATGCTAAAACGATGAATAATTTAGAGAAAGCTTTTCATGATGCAGTTGATAGTTATGAAGACACATTAAAAAACACAAAATAAAAAAATTAAGTTTTTTTATATATCCTCTTGACAAACTGGATATAATATGTTATAATGATATTGTTCTTGAGAATGAGAACAAAATTTTTGAAAAAAACAAAAAAATTTTCAAAAAATTTTCAATATCCTCTTGACAAACACGTTAAGATATGATATAATGTAATCATTCTCACAGAGAATAGTAAGTTAAACATAAGAGAAAGGTGATTTTTCATGAAGAAAGATATTAATTTATTAACTGTTTCTGATAAAGAAATAACCGATATGATTAATAATACAGGATTTAATTTGTATGGAAATTACAAAAAAGAAGAGAAGAAAAAGATAATCCATCTCTTTGATGAGTATCCTAACGAAGTAGATTTTGTAGGGGTTCACACAAATGAGTGGGGAGATAGAGTTCTTACTATAATTTTTTGGAATTTGCCTCCTCTTAACGAAGATGAAGATGAGTATTATAAATATACTTATTCATATTGACAATGTAAAGTTTAAAAAAACTTTTAAAAAAATTGCTTATCCTCTTGACAAACGTGTCAAGTTGTGATATAATAAAAATGTTCTCGATAGAGAACGAAAAGAAAGTCAAGTTGCAAAATTTTTCGCGTTTGCAAAATGTTATATAGGATTCCTTTTTGTAATAAAAGTGACTTGACTTTTTATCTCTTTCTTTTTAGAAAGCGAAAAAAATACTTTCTTCTTAACTTAATGTTGAGTTGTGTATTTCTTTTTGGAGAGCTAAATATAGCCGTTTGGCTCTCCCACTCCTTTCTTAAAAAAAGAGAAAAATTTGCTTATCCTCTTAACAAATTTGTTAAGTTGTGATATAATAAAATTATTCTCAAAAGTGTTCGTGCCGCTTATACCATAATAAAAATAAAACACAATGAGAATAAAAAAAGAAAGTCAAGCCACGATTTTCCTTCGTATTATATAAAAATTATTGCATAGTTTCCCTTTTTGTAATAAAAGTGGCTTGATTTCCCCTTAAAAGGGAAAAATTTTGCTTATCCTCTTGACAAACATGTCAAGTTGTGATATCATAAAAAATGTTCCTCCAAAGAACAAATATTTTAGTACCTCGGAGGGTTAAATGTAAAATATAATTTAGCTCTCCACCCCTTTCTTAAAAAGAGGTAAAAAAAAAAATAAAAAAAATTCAATATCCTCTTGACAAAAGAAAATAAATGTGCTATAATAAAACTGTTCTTGAGAGAGAATAAAAAAATATTGGGCTGTAGCCAAGGCGGTAAGGCACAAAACTTTGACTTTTGGATTCCGCAGGTTCAAATCCTGCCAGCCCATCCACATGGAGAAAACAAATCAGGCGTGTAGAAGTTCAAATCTTCATTTCTCCAATGTCACTATGGTGATAAAAACTCATGTTCCACATTTATATGAGGCAAATGGATTTTTGAAGTGGAAGTAAAGAATTCGTTCAAGCCGACAAAGATATGTTTGCGCTTGTAAAACCGTCAAGTTTTTTATTATTTTCTTTCTTGGGGGACATAATACACAGCGATTATGTATTAAAGAATAATTATTAGCAACTCTAAACTGAAAACTTTATTGTCCATGAAGTAAGAGTTATATTGGGCAAAAGTTATTTTTGTAGGGTAGAACGGCGTAAAACTATGAGTGAATGATATCTAAAAGAGCCGTTTAAAATACTCAACTCTATCTATACAAAATATTAAATCTTAGCACAGGGGCGTGCGAGAGACTTCCTGCAAGGAAGAAAAAAGCCCTACCATTAAGAAGGATAGTGATAGCGAAAGCCAAGCAGAGACTCATTAGTCTTCTTAGAAAACTTAGATTGAGCGTTTGAGAAGTATATGGTTATATCAAGAATTTAAACTGCAAGTCAGATTGAATCTTTTATAACAAAGGCTTAAGAGAGATAAATCACTACACCATAGTAGGACTTGCTAAATTAAGGAACATAGATAGTCTGTTCTTACTTAAAGAACTATCAAATACAACCGTTTGTGTAGACAATAAAAAACTTTCATATCTGGGAAGTATTGGTTTATAACAGATATTTTTATATGTGGGAATGACGGAATAGGCAGACGTATGAGACTTTTGTCTTCTCCTTGTATGGAATGATTATACAAGCTATGTGATTAAACATAGAGAGTGCCTAAAGAGAAATCTTTAGAGTAGAAGCTACCTAAACGGTGAACGCGAGAAGAGAATACCGTGCCAATATTTTTATTCAAAGAGTAAAAATAGTGCGTAGAGGCTATACAGTAGCAACCTAAGTCTAAAAAAGATATGGTTAAGATTGAGTCCAGACTACAACATATTAAAATATGGCTATGGTAACATAGAGTAGTAAGAAAATCTCAGGAGTTTAACTCATAAGGGTTCGATCCCCTTTTCCCACACCACCTTATTAAAAATAAAAGAGAGTAGATAGAAATGTATAAAAAAGAGCCAATTAAAGATTACGAAGAATATCAAGTTGATACAAATGGAATAGTATATAGTAAACGAGACAAACCTTTGAAATATTCTTTAAATCACAATGGTTACTGTATAGTTAATCTTTTAAAGAATGGTCAAAGAAAAGGTTTCGGAATACATACTTTAGTAGCTAAACAATTTATTGAAAATGTTGATACAGAAAAATATGTTCAGGTTAATCATAAAGATGGCAATAAACAAAATAATAATGTTAATAATCTTGAATGGGTTACATGTAAAGAAAATGTACGACATGCTATAGAAGTATTAAAAAAAGACAATAAAGGAAAGAATAATGTTCGTTCTAAAAGAGTTAAGGGAACAAACAAAAATAATAAAAATGAGGTTTTAATATTTGATAGTTTAGCTGATGCAGGACGTTATTTTTGTAAAGAAAACAGAAATTTTCGATATGCGCAAAATAGTATTCATAGAGCTTTAAATGGACTAAGAAAAAGTTACAAAGGATATTATTGGGAATACATATAATAGAATTTAGAGAGGGTGTAAAAGCTCTCACACATAGCAGGAAATAGGATAAAGGGAGTGCAAATCTTCCACCTGCTTGTTGCCAAGGTCCACTGTTGGCATTACATACGACCTATTAAACTGAATAGTAAATGCACGTCAACTGTTAGCTTTTCATAAGACGTAAACTTAATAGGAAAAGCCGCTCCTTTCTTTCGTATGGGTGTTTGTGTAAATTTTTTTAGCTTTTATAAAAAGCATAGAGGAGTAAACTTTATTGTTTCTCATTATCGTAATTTCATAGTTATATTTTTTACGGGTTTGTTTCCTATGAAATTTGTTTACTCCTCACCTCCTTTCTAAAACTCAAACTTATTAGATTGAGTTTTTCATATAAAATATCTCCTAAAAAGAGGCTAAGAATGCAAAAATTTTTAGTCTCTTTTTTAAATATCCTCTTGACAAAATAAAATAATTGTGTTATAATAAGGATAAGTTAGAAAGAAAGGAATAAGGAAATGAAAATCATTAAAGAAGGAAAAAAAGAATATTATGAATTGAAGCCTATTGAAGAGTTTATTGATGTTTGTATTTGTTTTCATGAAGATATAGGAGTAAAAATTGAGGAATTAGAAGAAAATAGGGAGCATATAAGAAACTATGCTGAATTATTTGTAGAGTTATATAATACGATAATTGATATATTGCATGCTTCATGTTTATCAGATATTGGCGATTATATTATATCTTTTTTTGATACGGCAAGATATGAAAAATTATGTTTACAAAGAATATTGGGTAATATAGGCGAGGCTTTATTTACTTTAAAAGATATATATGAGCATTATAATACTTTTAATTGTAATAAGGATACGCTTGCAAGTAGAGAACTTCTTCAGGATATAAAGAAAGATTTAATTATTAGTTCATTTTATGTAAAGAAAAATAAACAAGTAGTTACAATAGGAAGGTGACAAAATGAGTAGAGGATTATGGGATTATAAAGACCAAGCACTTCAATCAGAAATTTTCGGATATGGCATAGATAGTGTAGAGCGAGCAATGAAGCAAAATCCTTTAGAGGACAGAGAACTTTCGGGGATATTATATGATATACTTCAGTTATTATATGCTTATGACGGATATGCTTGTGGAGACACAGGAAAAGATGGTTATGAAGAAGCAAAAAAAGAGTTTAAAAATAAGTGGTTAAACAGTAAGCCAAAAGACAGAATAAAGAAGATAATAGACAGTTCGATATTAGATTTAAAAGACGAGTTTTATTCCATGTTTGGTATTACGGAAGAAGAGGATAACAATGGCAAAGAATGAATATATTAAATCAGCATTTCCTTATGTAGGGGGTAAATATAAATTGCTCCCTTCTATTATTCCTCTATTACCTACAGATATTGATTTGTTTGTAGATTTGTTTGGTGGAGGTTTTAATGTAGGAATAAATGCTATTTGTCAGAGAGTAATTTATAATGATACTCTTAAACCAGTAGTAGAGATTATGGATTATATACATAAAACAGAAACACAAGAAATGTTATCAGAAATACATAGTTATATAGATAAATATTCACTTACAAAAGAAAACAAAGAAGGTTTTCTTGAATTTAGAGAAGATTATAATTCTCATTTGAAGAATAATCAAGCTAAACCTATAGAGTTATTTACTTTAATTTGTTATGCATTTAACAATCAAATACGATTTAATTCCAAAGGTGATTTTAATATGCCTTTTGGAAAAAATAGAAGTAGTTTTAATCCTACTTTAGAAGCTAAATTTATTGCTTTTGCTGAGGCAATGCATAACAAAAAGGTTATAATAACAAACATGGATTTTTCTCAATTAAAGGTGGAAAAACTTAGCTCTAAGGACTTTATTTATTTAGACCCTCCGTATTTAGGAAGTTTGGCTACATATAATGAACAAAATGGTTGGGGGAAAACAGAAGAAAAGGCATTGATGGCTTTATGTGATAATCTTACAGAAAATAATATAAGGTTTGCTCTTTCTAATAATTTGAAATATGAAAATGATATATTAAAAAATTGGTTAGACGATAACAAGGAAAGATACATAATTCATTATCTTGGCTCTCAATATACAAATTGTAATTATCATAAAAAAGACAAAAGTAAAGATATTGAGGTTTTAATTACTAATTATTGAGGGAGAAAATGCGGTAATAAATGAGGTGTTAAAATGGAAAAGCCAAAAAAGATAAAAAAGCAAAAGTATCCTAAAGACATGGATAAAGAATGTATAGAATTTTGTAATTTATTTAACACTTTAGGTTTAAAAACTAAATATAGTTGCTGTGGACATGGCAATGAGTGTTACTCAATTATGTTTGACGAAACTGTAAGTGACCTTACTATTGGAGGATTTATATATGACATATCAGATAAAAAAGACCATACTCCATTAGTAGGTGGTTTTTATAAATGGTGTCGAAAAATAGACGATAAATTAGTATGTAATTGGGAATACATAGTAGATAACATTACTTGGGCAGAAATAGATTTAGGAACGATAAAAAGTATTTTGAATTTGAAATAGGTGAATATATGAAAAAATTATGTTTGATAGACAAAGAAAAACTTTTAAATGAAATTGTTCAGCTTGCTTGTACAACAGCTTATTGTAATACTGCTACTGAAGAAAGCAATAGAGAATTTTATAAGAAGTGTATGAAACAAGACATGAAAAAGATTTTAGACACTTTAAAAATAAAAAGCGAATTATGTACTTTTAGTTTTAGTGATGAGTTTATTCAGAATAATAAATAATATAAGGAAAGGGAAAAATAAATGAATGACAAAATTCATTTGAAAATTTACTCTGAAAATGATAACAAAGTTTTAGTTTTTGAAGGACAAGATTCAAAGGATGAAAAAGGTTATTATCCACAAAGATGGGACGAAGAAACAAAAAGGATTGGAACTGTAGTTATTGGTGCTGAACATATTAGAATTACAAAAGAAGCAAAAGACCTGTTTAAAAAACTTGTAAATGAAGCTCAAAAAACAGGAGACGATATTAGTTGTATAGATATTCATCAATGTTATTCGCAAAACAAGCAGTTTCAAATTTGTGTGAGTTATTTGGGACAAGTTGTAGAAAGAATTAATGTTGAAGAAGCTATCAATAATGAAGATTTTTTTATTGGTACTGGAGAAGGATATCCTGAACTGGAATTATTAGAAGAAATACCTTTGATATAACAAAAGGAGAAAATTATGCTTAATTTTGACAATTATTTTGAGATAGATAAAGAACCAATTGAAGAACTTTTTGAAGAATACAAACAAAAATGTATGGAACAGATTTGTAATTCTATTGAAACAGAAATTAATGATATTAAAGAAAACAATCACTATTTAACAAAAAGAAACATTGAATTATTACAAGAAATTCATGATTTAAAAGACGAAATAAAGCAATTAAAACAAGAAGCGGAAAACAGAACATTTATATCTTCTTTAATAGATAAAACACAAAAATCCCATTAACTTTAGCTGATGGAAAAAACGATAGAGAATAATTATATATAACTAATAATTGGAAACCTAAAAGCAGACACAAATACTTATCCAAATATAAATCTATCAAATTTAGTTAGAATCATGAAATTATATACAACTTATCATATTTGGAAACATCGTTAAAACGGAGGATATATAAATGAAAGGAAGTGATTATAAATGTTAGTTGCATACAAATACAGATTATATCCTAACAAAGAACAACGAGAGTATTTTGCAAGATGTTTTGGTTGTGTGCGTTTTATCTATAATCGTATGCTTTCAGATAAAATTAATTATTATAAAGAAACAAAGCAGAAATTTAATAATACACCTGCTCAATATAAAAAAGAGTTTGAGTGGTTAAAAGAAGTTGATTCTCTTGCGTTAGCAAATGCTCAAATGAATTTACAAACTGCTTATAACAACTTTTTCAAAAGACCAGAAGTAGGTTTTCCTAAATTTAAAAGCAAGAAAAATCATAACTACTCTTATACCACTAATAATCAAGGTGGGAATATTTATGTATCTGATAGATATATTAAATTACCTAAAATTGGATTAATCAGAGTAAAGAAACATAGAGATTTTGAAGGTTTGATTAAATCAGTCACAATTTCACAGAAACCTTCTGGTAAATATTATGTATCTGTTTTAGTAAAACAAGAAGACAAAGAAAAATTACCTATTAATAATAATGAAATAGGAATTGACCTTGGAATTAAAGAATTTGCTATTACTTCTGATGGAAAAATGATTAAAAATCCAAGACTTCTTAAAAAATCTGAAAAGAAATTAAGAAAATTACAAAAGGATTTATCTCGTTGTGAAAAAGGAAGTAAGAATAGAGAAAAATGTAGAATTAAAGTTGCAAGACAACACGAAAAGATTAGCAATCAGAGAAAAGATTTTTTACATAAAGTATCTACAAGACTTATTCGTGAAAACCAAACAATAGTTCTTGAAGATTTAAAAGTAAAAAATATGATGAACAATCACAAATTAGCAAAGTCAATTGCAGATGTATCTTGGAGTGAATTTGTAAAACAGTTAGAATATAAGGCTAAATGGTATGGACGAACAATTATTAAAATTGACACATGGTATCCTTCGAGTTAAATTTGTTCTAATTGTGGACATAAAGATGGCAAAAAGGTATTATCTATAAGAGAATGGACCTGTCCTGTTTGTGGAACTCATCATGAAAGAGATATAAATGCAGCGGTAAATATTCTTAACGAAGGTTTGAGAATGAGAACGGCAGGGACTGTCGGAATAGCCTAAGTAAACTTGTGCGGTTATGCATATTGATTAGGAAGCCAACAAGCTTCGGCTCGTGGGTAGTTCACAGAGTATGAGAACTAAAGTTATATTACCTAAAAACATAGAAAATTTTAGATTACCTATTGATTGGACAGAAGAAGAAATGGATATTTTCTTCGAGAATATGTATAAACATGTAAATTGCAATGGTTGTTCATATAAAGATAATTTACGTTATTGGCTTAATAATAATCAAAAGGCATTTACTAAAGAAGAAAGAGAAGAATTAATAAGAATAACTGTAAAGGCAGGAGAATAAATGTGATAGGAAGAAAATCAAAAAATGCAATGAAGAAAAAGATACAGGAGTTAGAAAAAAAGATAGAAATATTAGAAAGAAAAAATAATAATTATGAAATTATAACAAGACAGCTTGGAATTAGGTTGAGTGATGATTCTACTCTTAGTTATTCTTTAGTTTTCGAGGTAACACCAGAAGAAAGAGAACAAATAGAGGAATGGAAAGAGCAACACATAAAAGAAAAACATAAAGGCAATAATTATTCTGGTGCTATTGGTGGTAGATACACATATGAATTTATACCGACTTCAATTGGTGACATAGGTACTATTAAGTGTGGTTGTGGTGCAGAATTTACTTTCAAGGAGCTGAAATAATTTTATGACGGTAACATGGAGTCCTAAAAAAGAAAGAGAAAAAGACAAGCGTAGAAAGAGAGCAAATCGAGGTTGTTATGTTTGTCCTTATTGTGGTAATAATAATAGAATAATACAATCAGAAGAATATTCAAGATTGTTAAGAAAAGAACAAGAAGATTTGCATGATTGTATAACTATAATGACATTAGGCGCAAGTTCTTTTATCAAAACAGGGCAGGTAGATTTCTATACTTGTAAAAAGTGTGGAACGCAATGGAAAAGTAAGATATATTAAAATAAAATAAAAGCATGATTTTATTTTAGAAAAAAAGGGTGAGACAAAATGAGTAAATTATTGAATAACCTCAATTGTATTTTTTGTAAATATAATAAATACAATAACGATGATAATTATGCTTATGCCTGTATGGATTATATAAAAAAAGATAACCTTGGTTATCCAATAGAAAATGAATGTAATTCTTTATCTAATATTTATTATGATAAAATAGTTAGATATTTTCCTTTTAAACAAATTGAAAACATAAAAACAAAAATCGTTTGGGAAAAAGAGGCTCGGTATCATGAAAAAATGGATAAAAAGTATGGCAATTCTGCTTTAGAAAATGATAAAATCAAATTTATTTGGGGAATTAAAAGTGCAGATGATTTTTGTACTGGAGAAGTTTCTTTATTTACAATGAATGATATTGCTATTATATATGATAAAAAGAAGAAGCAATATGTTTTAGAAATTGAAACAGCTTATGATTTTGAGACCTATGAGGAAGAATGTAAATATCTTCAGGAATGTTTATCAGTATTCACTAAATACATGGAAGATAATAATTTAAGAACAGATTGCTATTTTAAATTATTTTTTCATGACCCTAAAACAACTTTATCGGCAGAAACTATTGAAGAATTATATATTAATTTTAAAATTTTTGTGGAAGGATTTTGTAATCTAAAAACGAATAAAAGGGAGACAAAAGAAGATGTATAATATAGATAAAGCAGAAAACAAGCAAACATTATCTGGTGGAAAACTTGCAGGTGGTAATCCAGAGAACGGTAGAGTAGAATATGATTTTTATGCAACTAATCCTGTAGCTGTTCACAAATTGTTAGACCATTATAAATTTATTGGAAAAACAATATTGGAACCTTGTGTTGGAGCAGGACATATAGCTAATACAATAGACGAGTATTATAATCATACAAAAGAAATTACAGCTATAGATATTGTAGACAGAGGATATAAGAATACTATTGTTGCTGATTTTCTTACATATGAAACGAATAAAAAATTTGACGGTATCATAACAAACCCACCTTATTCTTTAGCTCGCGAATTTGTTGAAAAGGGAATGGAATTGCTTACAGATAAGGGACAAATGGCAATGTTTCTTAAAATACAGTTCCTTGAAGGCGTGAAGAAATGGTATTTCTTTGAGAAATATCCTCCTAAATACATATATGTATTTCGCAAACGTATGGCTACTTGGAATAATGGGTCTCCGTTCGACCCTAAAACAGATAAACCTTGGGCAACTACAATGTGTCATGCTTGGTTTGTTTGGGAGAAAGGAAGTAAATCTGAACCTATTGTAAGGTGGTTGTAAAAAATATGGAATGTATAAAAAGCATTAGCTACGACCAATCAGAAATTATAAATAATATATTGCAACTTCATGTACCTTCTCACAAAATAGATTGCGACCCTACTTATAGTAAAGGCATATTTTATAAAAATATTGGGGTACAATCTCCACAATATAAATATGATATTGTACCCCAAACAGAAGAAGTTGTACAGGCTGATTGTAGAGAATTACCTTTGTCTGATAATAGTTTAAACTGTATTATGTTTGACCCTCCATTTTTAGCTACGACAGGTAAATCATTAACTGAAAATGAAAATGGCAATATAATCAATAAAAGATTTGGTGTCTATCCTTCAGAGAAAGAGTTACATCAATTTTACATAGATAGTTTAAAAGAATTTCATAGAATACTAAAAGATAAAGGAATATTGATATTTAAATGTCAAGACAAAGTAAGTTCAGGCAAGCAATATATGTCTCATTGTTTTGTAATGAACGAAGCAATAAAAGTTGGTTTTTACCCAAAAGATTTATTTATTCTTTTAGCTAAGAATAGAATTGTTGCTGATTGGCAAGTGAAAAATCAAAAGAACGCTCGGAAATATCATAGCTATTTTTGGGTATTTGAGAAATCTGATAAAAAAATAGAATATATATAAGAATATTTTTGTTATCCTATTGACAAAAATATAGTTGTATGTTACAATAATTTTAGAATAACAAAAGGAAGTGGAAAGATGATAAAAATAATACAGACGGTAAAAGACCAAGCGAATTTTTATAGTCGAATTTTCACATATAAAAAAACTTGGGAAGACTTTTGTAATCTTATACATAATGCATTAGGACATTATACTTTGACTATAAAAGATATAGAAGATTTGGAAAATAATACTGTAGAAGAAATGACTGCCAAAGTTTTAATTCCTTATGTGACAGATTATATTGTTTTTCAGCAAGATAGTAAACATCTCATGATAGAAACGTATAATAGTGATTATGATTTCGGAATGTTTGAACGTAAAGAATTTATGTTTCAAGTTATTCAAGAGACAAGTGATAAAACAGCTGATAAAATAATACCTAATGAAATAATAATGGCGAAAGCTTTGGCAGAGCTTAATGAGTATGCTAATAATCATCCTTGTTCAACACAAGAAAATCATTATGCTGATAGTTTTTTTTAATATAGAAAAATAGAAAATGTTTAATAATATACGAAGATTATGTAGGATAGGAGAAAAATAAAATGAAACATAAAAACTACGAAGAAACTACAAAAATTAACAAAATTATTTTAGAAGTAGAAACTATAAATGCAGAAGGAATAACACATTCTCGAACTATACAGTATACTCCTGTGTTACCAGAAGGCATATCTGGTGAATTTGAAATATCCACTTTGCCAGACCCTTTTCTTTCTTTAACCGTAAACGGTCCTGTTAATATGGAATGGGAATAAATAAAACATTTATTTTATAGAGGTGATTAATATGTATTTGTTTACAAGTTATTTCGGAAAGTTGAAGTCGTTGCCAAAGAGTATTATACCTATTTCTATTTGTGCTAAAGCTCCAGAATGGTATAAGGGTTTGCAATATAAAAAGTTAGCACCGAAGTATGATTTTTTTATGGAATGGAAGAAAAACCATGATAATGATTATTATATTAAGTGTTTTAACGAACAAATACTATCAAATTTTATTCCTTCTCAAGTATATGAAGAATTATGTGATATAGCTCAAGATTTTGTAGAATCTTTACCAGAAGAAGATATAAGGAAAGAATTGCGTGAAATGGGTGCGCCATATTATGTTGCTTTGATATGCTATGAAAAGCCAGAAGATTTTTGTCATAGACATTTAGTAGCAGATTGGCTTACAAGTGGTGGCTTTCGTTGTACAGAATGGCATGATAGTGAGACAATAGGGCATGCTTAATAGAAGGAATGAAATTATGGATAATCAAGAGAAGGAAGAAATAACTTATGAAGATTTTGTTGAAAAATATTGTAATAAGTGTAGGATGAAAAAATGTGAAGGTATAGGTACGTACTACATGGTCGGTATGTTGTCCTTATCAATCACAAGTAAAAATTCTTTATTAAATTTACATAAAGGAGAAAAACTATGAACGCGTATATATGTCTTAAATGTAATGCTAAATTTCTTGAATGTGATTTGAGTTATACTAAAGTTTCTGAAAATCAAGTAGGTAATGTTTTAGATTTGAATTGTAAAAAATGTGGAAGTTCGCTTATTCTTCGAGGAGAGAAGAAACCGTTTGCCAAACAACAGAAAAAGGAGTTGTTCAATAAGGAAGAAATAGAAAAATTAAGTTGGCTTTTTGCTGATTTAGATGAAAATATAAATATGTTTTAAGAGAGGAAGGAGCTATTATGACTTTACAAAGAATTATTGAATTAAACAAATTGTTTCAATATAACCCAAGTATATTAACCAAAAAAGATTTAAAATTATCTAAAATCATAAAAAAATATAAATATATTGAAGTTTATGAATTTTGGTATGATGATGCTGATTATCCTGACTTAAATACTTGGATTGATATTGAAGGCATTGGATATGGTTGGATATGGTGTGCTAATAAAATAAGAAGACATATAAGTTTTCTTCAAAAAAAAGCAATTAGAAAATGGGCTTTAAATTTATTAGAAACTATTGAAAATAACGAAAAGACATTATATTTTATAGACAAAAATAATATTATTCACTATGGTTTTATGAGTGGACAAGATTGTTATGTTCAGATTAGACTTAGTAAAAAAGATAATTTATATTATTAGAGAAGATATTATGAAAAAGCATATCAATGAAGGTAGAAACAAATGAAAAATTATAATTATTCGGTTGATTTATCAACTTATAAAAATTTATTAAAACAAAAAGAACAAAAATTAATAAAAAAATATTATAATGCTTCTTCAATTCCTATTGAAGAATTAAATAAATTACGAAATCTATCTCAAGGGAAGAAAGTAAAGTTTTCTTCAGTAGAATTAAAAGAAGCCTGTAATGTTTATTTATATTTAAAGAATTTTTTAACATTGCCTAATTTCATTAAAAATGGATATTCAGCTCCTATTTGTATTCGACATCAAAAAACAATGACTTATTTATATTGGCTATTAAAAATTAATGGAGAAGAACATTTAAAGTTCACTTTTAAAGTTCATTGGAACGAATTGCCTTTATCTAAAGTTAATTCTACTAAAACAAGGCTTCCGATTTTAGTTAATATAACAAAACCAAAATATATAGAAGTAAGATTATTTATAAATAATGGTTTCACAATGTAAAAACATTAAAAAGTTTCAATATCTACTTGACAGAAGTTAAAAAATATGTTATTATAAAAAAGCAGTATATAATATTGAAAAGGTTGGTGAAGAAATGTTTTTTTACGTGGCAATAATGATAATTGCTTCAGTTTATTCAGGACTTGTTTCTTACATAATTATCATGGAAGAGAACAATAAAACTTGCATTTTAAAATTATTTTTGTTTTGTATTTTACCAATAGCAATAATGTTTTGGTCACTTTTGCACTAAAGAAAAAAGAAAGGTTTTGCACATGATAGAAAATTCAAAAGAAAATATAATAAAAAATCGAACAAGAATAAAAGAATATAATAAACAATTAAAAGAAAAAGAAAAGAACTTATTTAATATAATAAATTCTTTTGTATATGTTTCAGCAGAAGAAAAAGAGATTTTAGAGAATTTCATAAAAAATATGAAAAGCATAAATGGTTTCAGAACTGTTGCTCGAGATGATATAAGAGCGGCTTGTGAAGATTTTTTATATTTAAAAAGGCTTTTACCTGGCAAAGCCTTTCAAAAAACAGGGAGAACAGTAAACAATATATATGTTTATAATCTAAAAGTTGTGTCTTTTTTAGTTTATTTACTTAAGAAGAGTGAATTTGGAGAAACTTGTTGCTTTGATTTTAAAATTATATGGAACAAAAAAAATGTAAATAATGATACATATAAGAAAGAAAGTCTTTTATCTATTGTTAATGAAACTAAGTTTGATTATATAGAAGGAAGAATAATAAAAAAGGGGAAAAAACATGAATAAAAAAACAAAAGCTGTAAAAGAAAAAGAAGCTAAAGAGATAGAAATGGAAGCAGAAAGAGAGAGAATAGACGCAGAACGAGCACCTAAACTTTCTTCTTTGTGTCCAACAGAAACTTATCACATTAATGAATTTACTGAATAGTTAATAATTAAGAATAATAATAGTTATGTATAGGAGCATAAAGTTATGGATTTTACTAAAATCCATGAAGACCTACTTCGGTATGGCGAAATAATTTCCGATTGGGAAGAGATGAAAATAAAAGAAGGGTATGAAAACTTTTGGCGAGTTAGAATAATAAAGTATGCTTCTCATAGATATTTAGATATCATGTATAATGAAAAAGTAAAAGAAATAACAGAATTACATGACATAAAAGAATTTTACACTTTAAATTAATAATGGGGGATATTAAATGGAAGGCGATAAAACTAAAGTAACAATACATGATTATGCAAGGATGTGTAAAACTATAGGGGTTATTGTCCAGATTGTCCTTTAAGCTGTAATATTAATGGCGAAGATATAAATTGTAATGCCTTGGTAATTAACTGTCCTGAAGTAGCAAATAAAATAATTTTAAAATGGGTTAGGGATAATCTTCTTAAAACAAGACAAAATGAGTTGTTAAAGTTATTTCCTAATGTAAGATTAACTAAACGATTTTCTGAAGAAGGAGTATTAAAATGGTGTCCACGACAATTTGAAAATGATACATGTAGTGAAATACAACAAAAATATGGAGTATCCTATGAAGAAGGTTGTGCAGGTTATTATAAAAAATATTGGTTGGAGGAAATATGAAATGAAGTTTTTATTATTAAGGCGAGAACACTCGCGACTTTAGTCGTGTGAGGTTCACTTGTTTGTTTAAAAAATAAAATAAAGAAAGAAGGTAATAAATATGAAAAAGAATTTAACAGAAATTGCATTGATTTTGGACATGAGTGGTTCAATGGGAAATTTGGTAGAGGACACTATAGGAGGATATAATTCTCTTATTGAGAAACAGAAGCAGGAAGAAGGCGAAGCATACATAACGACTGTACTGTTTGATGATAGATATATTCTTCTTCATGACCATGAAAATATTAAGGATATAAAGCCTTTGACAACAAACGAATATCGTCCTATGGGAATGACAGCTCTATTGGATGCTATTGGTAAAACAGTAAATTCTATTGGTGTAAGGCTTAGCAATACACCAGAAGAAGAAAGACCAGAGAAGGTAGTAATTGCTATTACAACTGATGGGATGGAGAATTCCAGTAAGGAATTTACTAAAGCAAAGATTAAAGAAATGATAGAGCATCAACAGTCTAAGTATAGTTGGATTTTTATGTTTCTGGGAGCTAATGTAGACGCATTTGCAGAAGCAGGAAGTTTGGGAATTAAGAGTGATTATGTTCAGACATTTTCTGCTAATTCAACAGGTACAAATTCTGTATATTCCACTTTTTGCGGTACACTTAGTGCAATTCGTTCTTCAGATTATTCTAATGATGTGAATAATGAAGCCTACCAGAAGTCAGTAACGAATTTTAAAAATAGTGTGAAATAATAAATTAAAGGGGAAAAATAATGATGGATTTTAATAATTTGGGCTCCAGTATTTTTGCAACTGGTATAGGAGTAACTTTACTTACAAAAGCAAAAGAAATCTGGAGCTATATTACAAAATATTGTCATTTTGGTTATAAGTTATATGTATCTACTGATGGTAATTCTATTGCTTATATAAACTTATATAATTATATAAATCAATTATCAACTAAAAAATTTCAAAGAAATACTTCTTTTGATATAAATAAAGATGATTATTGTTTAGGAATAGAAACAGAAGATAATAATATATCTACTATAGTTCACAATGGCACTTATCTTTTTCATCCTAAATGGTATCAAATAATTTTTGTAGAAGCTCATACTGAGCAAAAAGAAAATAATTATAAACCTAATCATAGTTTATCTGTAAAATGTTTTGGTTTTAAAGCTAAAGAATTACAAGAAGATATTATAAAAGAAATAGCAGAAAATTTAAAAGAAAAACGACAAATAATTTATGATATAAAACATTATGATAACATATTTGTGGCTAAGCGAAATTTTTCTACTATATATCATCAAAAGAAAGAAGAAATTTTGCAATTCCTTGATAATTTTAAGAGGAATAAAGAGTTATATATAAAAAATGGTTTGCCATATAAGACGGGACTGCTTTTATATGGTCCTCCTGGCACTGGTAAAACTTCAATGATAAAAGCTATTGCTGATTATATGAATTATTCAATTACTTATGTAAGTGCGAATACTTCTATCAATGCATTTAATATAAGACAAAATTCTATAGTTGTATTTGAGGATATTGACCGTCTTTTAGAAATAGAAGATAAAGGAGAAGACAAAGAAGAAAATTTCTCTTGTATCCTCAATACAGAAGAAGAAAATAAGATAACATTATTAAATAATAAATTACATACTATAATGCAATTGTTAGACGGATTATTTTCTAAAGATGATATTATATTTATAGCAACGACTAATCATATAGAATTATTACCGCCAGAATTAATTCGTGAAGGAAGATTTGATTGTAAAATAGAATTAACAGATATTGATAAAGAAAACGCTCAAAAAATGTGTAAAAGTTTTGGATTTGAATTAACAGAGGTTGTTGAAAAAGAACAGAAATATCCAATCAATCCTGCTTACTTACAAAAATTGTTGTTAAACAAATTAAATTATGTACAAAAAATTTAAAAAAGAAAAGAAGGTTGTAATATGAGAATATTTTTGAGAAAGAAAGGTAAACCTGTAGGGGATAGTTTTTCAGAAGCTCCTTGTTATGGAGCTGAAAAGGAAGTATTTTTTTCAATAGATAATAAAGGTCATCGAGTAGTAGACGTTTGTTGGTATAAAAATTATAATAACATACAAGATTTTTTTAATTTAAGTAAAGAGTTAAATTGTGAAGTAACGCTTGATAATTTTTCTTCTTATAATGGCTCTTATGTTGTAACATTAGGTAAAACCAGAAATAAGTAAAATAATTTTAATATCCCCTTGACAAAGGGGATATTTTTTGTTATGATAAATATATCAAGAAACAAAAGAAAGGTGTTTAGTTATGATTTACAAAGATTTTCCAACAGATGAAGATATTTTACAATGTGATTGTTATAAAATGTGTTTGTTTTCAGAATATAATGATTGTAGATATGCACAGAGATGTGAAATGTTGCATTGTAATAGACTTAGTAAAGAATTAGAAAAAATATTGGTAAAGGAAGAAAGTAATGAATAAAAACAACTTTTTATCTTTTGAAGAAGGTATTGATTTCATTGAAAATGTATTAGGTATAAAATTATTAGAGTATCAAAAAATGTATATAAGGGATGTATGGAATAATAATATAACAAATGATTTTTATTCTCTTGATTCTTCAGATAAAATTGAAGTAAATCATATAGATGAATTAATGAAAATATTTGTAAAAACATTTTTAGAATAAGTATAAAGGAATTAAATATAATTGATTGCCTATTATTGGTAAGTATTAATACTAATTAGAAAAAGGAGAGTATAATGAGTAGAGAGTTTACAATAAGTACAAAACCTTATGACGATTTTAAATTGTACAATAAAAAGAATTTTACTATTCAGCCAGGTTTAACAATTCTGACAGGTTGTAATGGAGCAGGAAAAACAACTATGCTAAATCACATAAGAATGGAATTAGACAAAAACAATATTCCTTGTTTTAATTTTGATAATTATCATGATGGTGGTAGAATGGCTGCTTCGAAAGCAATGTTTTTTGGTCAGGTAAATCTTGCGGCAACATTGTTTTGTTCTTCTGAGGGAGAAAAAATTTTAAGAAATATTGAACAGACAGCGATTCAGATAGGAAATTTTGTAAGGAAAAATCAAGACAAAGGTGAAATTTGGCTATTGTTTGACGCTCTTGATAGCGGTTATAGTATTGATAGTATTATTGAAACTAAGACAGATTTATTTCAGACTATAATAAAAGATTGTAAATATAGAAATGTTGAAGTGTATATTGTAGTTTCAGCTAATTCTTATGAAATGGCTTCAGGAGAGCAATGCTTAGACGTATGGAGTGGTAAATATATTACTTTTAAAGATTATGAAGATTATAAAAGTTATATTTTAAAGACAAGAGAAAGAAAAAATAATCGGGTATATAGTAAGAAAGGAACAAAAAAAGGAAGGGAAAAATATGATAGATAATAAAACAGAAGTAACATTTTATGATTTCGTAAGGTTTAAAAAAAGCCAAAATTGTTTTCAAGGTCCAAGTTGTTCAAAGTGTGAATTGAGTCCTCGTAATAATGGATATAATTTAGATTGTTCAGAATTCATATTAAGATATCCAAAGGAAGTCAACGATATAGTTTTGCAATGGATAGAAGAAAATCCTAAAAGAACGCGAGAAAGTGAGTTTTTAGAGAAATTTCCCAATTCTAATCCTATAGAAATTTGTCCTCAAGTTATGGGAGATACAAATAAGTGTCCACCTATGTTTTGTCGAGATTGCAAAGCAAAATGGTGGACAGAAGAAATATAATATTTATAAGGAGCCAGTAAAAATGTTAAAAATTAAATTTTGGAGAATAGAAAACACTGTATTTATGCAGGTATTAAAGCAGGGAGAAGAGATTAAGCGTGGATATTTTAAATTTAGGACTTCTAATAATATAGAGATAATCTCTGACCAATCTCCTCAAATAGGTCAAAATATTTTGGGTAATATAGACGAGACTATGTTATATATTAGAGGTGAAGATTGCTATGAAGATAATAGTATAGTTGCACGCACTTTCAACTCTGTGTTAATAGCAAAATGTTTTTTGAAAGATTATGTTGACGCAATAAAGGAATATAATGCTTTTTTACTGTCTCAGAAGTCAAAGGATATAGAAAAAGATACTGAAGTAATCATAATAGGATAATAAAAGCATTGTTTTATAAATTGTAAATAGGAGATACAATAAATGAACATAATTCTTGCATTATTAATGATTATAGTGTTAATACTTGGGTTTGTTATATTCCCATTATTTTTGGAACACAATATAAATAGACCAACGGAAACACCTGTTATATTGATTACAATATTTGTAATAATAATGATAGTGTTGGTAGGGTTATATGGTGTGTATATAGAATATATTAGTTAAAAGGAGTATATTATTATGAATGAGAAAATTAAAAAAGCATTTGATAATCTTATAGGCTGTCAAATAATTGATATTACTGAAAACTCAATTACTGTTCGGAAGAGAGACGAGTTATATGAGTTAATTGGTTATGAAGATACATATGATATTTCTTTTGATAAATATGATGGAGATTGTTGTGGATATGCAGAGATAACAAAAGAACTGTTTTTGAGCCGAATAATGAAAACAATCCTGTTATTACAAATTGGACTGCTTCTGAAGAAGAAAATGATTCTTCTCAAGTTGTAACTTTGACACTTTTTGGCATGAAAAAGCCTTTGGTTAAATATGAATTCGAATGTAGTTCTGGGTCTGGATGGTGTTATGGTGCAACAATACAAGTGAATTGTCGTGATGCAAATGAAACTCTTTGCTCTTGGTAAAAAAACAAATATTTGAGGGGAAAAATGGATAATAATAAAACAACTAAGCTTGAAAAAGACGATAGAGAAATACCAAATTATGCTTCTTGGTGGTTCATATTTACTTTAGACCCAAAAGAAGATATAGAAGAGTTAATTGCTCAAAGGAGGTGTCTTCAGTATTTAGAAGGAACGTGTGACACCTCAAATTTTGTTACAGCCTTTTGATAAAATAATTATAAAGTGTTGTAATAATACCATAATCTTTAAAAAGGAGAAATTAAAGATGAATAATAATAAAATTATATATATAGTTATGAGAGCTGATTATTCAGATTGGGATATTAAAGGTTATTTTACAGAAGAAAGAGAAGCTGAAAAATACTGTTTAGCTCATCCAGAAAATTCTTTACATATAGAAAGAATACCTTGTTTTGATGGAAAAGAGCCTCAAAACGATAAGATTCAGACTTTATATGAGCATGAAGTTGTTTTTGATATAAATCCATTATATCGACAAAGAAAACTTTATCGTTTAGGAAATTTTAAACTAAGAGAAGAACCTTATCGGTTTAATATATATACAGACTCAGAACTTAAAAAAGACAAAATAGAAGATTATAATTTAGAAAAACATGGTTGGATAAGATTTACAGTAAATCAGAAAGAATGCAATCGCAAATTAGCTGAAAAAATAGCACAGGATAGATTGGCTCAATATTTAGCAGGACGATTTAATATTTAAAAAGTTTAATATCCCCTTGACAAAACAATTATGATATGTTATAATAGTACTATAATCTTTAAGAAAGAAGGAGAAATAAAACATGGATTTTAAAATAAGAACCAAAAATCCCATTTGGGGAGGACTAATTTTTTCTTATCTGTATCTTTAATCTTTATTAATGCATTAAGTACTGAATCAAATTATCAAACAAGGCTAATAGAATATGCCACATTAAATTATAAATTAGAATGCTTACCAAAAGATACGGAAGAGACTGAAAAATTATACTTAGAAATTATAAACTTTAATAGTTCTATTCGAACGACAAAATATTGGGCAAGCAATCCTTGGACCAGTTGGTTTTGCAATCAACTTATAAATAAAGAAATAGATTATATTACTATACCAAGAAAGGAGACAAACAAATGACAAGAGAAGAATATATTCAAAACAATCAACCTATATATATGAATAATGATAAATATAGCGAACCTAAATACACTTGCGAATGCGGCGGTAATATGAGAAAAAGATTAGATATTGTATTAGCAAGTTATCCACCCAAATATCGATATAAATGTGATAAATGCGGTAAAGTTGAATATTTGATTTTTTAAGAAAAGAGGGATAATATGAGTTTATTTACGTTTATTTTGGCTTCACTAATGTTTCTTTTTACTGGTGGAGTAGTAATATTACTTTGTATATGGAATCGCTATGAAGACGCATTATTTACTCTTATAGGCGGTGTCGTTATAACGGCATTAATAGGTGGAACACCTTTATTATTTTCAAAAGGAGGCTTAAAAATGGAAGAAAATAGTTATATAACAATAGATTTCACAGAAAAAGAAATTGACGAAATTCTTGTAGAGTATTATGGTTTGGATACTGAATATCAATCCGATAAAGAATGGCTTGAAGACGCAAAAGCAGGACTTTCAGAAGACGATTTTAAACGAATTATATTAGAAAAAATACTTTGATTTTGCGCTTTTGTAGGAATTATATAAAAATAAAATTGCGTTTTTGCAAGAAAGGAAATACATATGGCAAAAGTAAAAATAGCTAAACCTTCTATAATTACTTTAGAGTTTCATCAAGAAAAGCAAGATGAAGATTATGGTTCTTGTATGTGGGCAAGGTTTGTAATAGACACTAAAAATTATGAGTTGCATATTTGTTCAGATTGTGGAAATTATGGTTATAGTTGGGTGCCAACGTCAGAACATGAGAGCTTTTTAAGATTGTTGTTTCGAATGGACAGAGATTACTTTCTTGATAAAATTGGTTATTTAGATGTCATAGACGTAGAAGATACATATAATAAAATTAAAGCATACTTAGAATATCTTGTTGAAGGAGAAACTTTAGAAGAAGCAGGAATTGATATAGATAGTTTGTATACGGCTTGTACTTATGGAAACAAACAAGAGATTCATGAAAGTATATGTTCAGTTATAAGAAATTCTAATGTATTAGGAGCGGAAGGCTTTGAAATTTATGAATGTGTTTCTCTAACTTATTCTTATAACCAAAAGAAAATAGCAGAAATTTTTACAGAATATATACAGCCATTTATCAAAGAAAATTTGCTATAAAATAAAAAGACGAGTTTAAAAAAATAAAAAAAGAGAAAATTTTTGTCAATATCCTATTGACAGTTTTCTTTTTTTGTGGTAAAATGGTAGCATAAACAGAGAAAGGAAAAATAATTATGAAATTTACTTTTGTGTTAAAGGATAAAGGAACTCCTAATCAGGGTTGGTGGCTAAAAATATACAATGTTGATGAGTTATGTGCTTATTATGAAACTTTTGCTCCAACAAGAATGGGTAAGATTTTTGAAAATTTTGTGTACGGTAAAGAGTGGAATTCTCAAAGTAATACTCATGCTCCTCATCTAAAAGAAGCTCAACTTACAGAAGCTATTGTACGATATGGAAGTATTCATAATTATAATATTATTCAAGCTATGAGAGGTTTTCAACTGATGGTAGCAGAACGGCAATTAGAAAAAATAAGAGAATATGGAGCTATTTATATTAATAGAGTAGGTGGTTATCATGGATTTTATTCTAAAGATGAAGAATATGCAACTGTTCACAGAAACGAAATAATTTTTCCAGATTACAACAAGAAAGATATAAAAGTTACTAAGTTTCCTTATGGTAATCATTGGTATGCACATATTGGTGATTTAGAAGTGAAAGACGGTAATACTATAAAATGGAATACTTATGAAGAAGCTTATAAAAAAGCTAAAGAATTTTTAGGAGGAATAAAAGATGAGTGAACGAGAAAGGATAGACGAATTAAAAAGATTAAAAGAATTAATAGGTCAAGGTTTAAGAACTATGCCACCAAGTGATACTGAGAGTCCAAAACAAAGGTTGGCAAATTATTTGCTTGATAATGGAGTTGTTGTATTACCTTGTGATAAAGTATATTATATTGTAGATAGAAATAGTCCTAATAACGCAATAGTAGCAAGTAAAAACATAGAAGAATTAACTATTTACGAAATAAAAAACCTAATTCATTATGGTTATTATTTGAATGAATGGGAAGCAGAAGAAGCAATGAAACAGAGAAAATAGAAAAGATTTCGAAAGGAGGTTGTAAAATGACAAAAGAAGAAGCAACAAATACCTTAAAGAAATGTGGAATTTTAGATAAAAATGGACAAGTTAATAAAATTTACGAAGAAATAATTGTAAAAGTAGAAAATAAAGATACAAGCGATAGAAAAATAACAAAAATGACAGAAGAACAATATATTAAAGCATTAGATTGTTGCGTTCGTTTGATATCAGATTGTCAAAATTGTCCTTATTGTAATGAAGCTATTGAAGAAGATTTTGATTGTGAAAAAGATTTGAGGCAAAATATTACTAATATTATTAAATATTATTATATAGAAAATGAACGGCTATACAAAGAAGTAAATCAATTAAAGGAAGTAATAAAAGCAAAAGAAGCTCTTATTAATACACTTAATAAATGCTATGCAAAATCCGTAGCTGATGCTTGTGATAGAATGGTAGAACTACTTAGTGAATAAGCAGAAGTTGATGAACATAATGATTGGTGGATAGAATTGCCAGCTATACATGAAGCTGCCCATATGATAAAGGAGTTATATAAAAATGAAACAAATAATAACTGAAGAAATGGTAACTGACTTAAATGCTTTTTTACACAGAGAAGGTTATCCTTTTGAATTTGAACGAGCTGAAATTATTGGTCTTGACAATTCTTTTGCAATGGTAGCAAAATTATTAAATGTAAAAGGTATTGGCAATATAAATTTTGAATTATCAAATGAATTTGTAGAAAAAATAAAGAAAAGATTTAAGCACAAATATGATATTACATTAAGTGGTCATACAAATTCTTTGTATTAAGAAAGGAATAATTAAATGAACGAGAAAAGATACATTGATTTAGATAAAGCTGTTGATATTGGATATTTAGGGGATTGGTATCAAAGTAGTATTGATACAACTGTACCACCAATTTGGACAGACGAACATTTAGAAGAGTTATGTAATGATTTTATTGTTATTCCAAAAGATACTACTCCTGCTAATGTTTCAGAAATACGATATGGAAAGTGGATAGAAGATGGAGATTGTTTTCATTGTTCTATTTGCAATGAAGTATTCAGTTTCTTAAGCGCGAAATGTATAAGTAATTACTGTCCTAATTGCGGAGCAAAAATGAAAAAAAGTAATAAAAATATCTAAATATAATAATTTATCATAAAGAAAGATTATTAGAGTTAATATTGAGGAGTAATACAAAATGACAGAAGAACAAATTATAGAGGCTTTGAAATGCTGTATAGCCTGAGAAAATTGTGAAGAAGTTTCTTGTGAGATTTGTCCGTATAATAAAGTTTATGATTGTAAAGAAGCAATGATGCAAAATGCCCTTGAAGTCTTCAACTGCCAAAAGGCAGAAAATGAGGATTTGAAAAAAGAAAATGAAGTACTAAAAACAAATTACCAAAGTATGTGTATGTCATTATCTAATATGGCAAAAGCGGAAAGGAGAGAAGCAACAAAAGAGTTTTGGAATAAATTAAAACTTAAAAGTCGAACAACCTATATGCGCTATAAAGAGATAGAATATACTATAAATTATGTTGAAATTGCAGAAGGTGACCGTCTTGTGAAAGAAATGACGGAAGAAAACGAATATTATTAAAAGAATTTAAAGTTAAATATAAAGTTTATGAAGAAGTTGTAGCTTTTGCTATAATAAAGGAAAAGAGGAAAGGTGATATAAAATATGACTTATTTAATTTTATATAACAATGAAGATTTTGTATTTGTGGACGCTGAAAATATAGAAGATTGTATTATTCAAATGGCTGATTATACAGGTGATAATTCTGATTTATTTCTAAAAGCTTTAAAGGGTTGTCGCACTTCAAAAGATTATGTTAATATGTATAATCATTTTAGTAATTATGATATAAATTCTATTTTCATATTAAAAGAAACAGTGTATGAAAAAGAAGAAATGAATCTAAGTGAAATAAGGGTGTGATATAATGATTAAAAAAGAACAATTAGAAGAAATTTATCAACATATAAAACCATACATAGATGAAGAAGATGACCTTCATACTATGTGCCAATATTGTGAAGCTTATTGTGGTCGGGAAGAACACGATTATGAAGAATGTAGGTCAAATAATTGTTTTCAATTTTGGCTTGCTTATAAATATTTAGAATGGGAAAATTCTTGTGAATGAAAGGTGATATATTTAATGAATAATAATCAGAACAAAAAAGAATATAATGCGGTTGTTAATTTCTTACAAGATTTTATAACAGGAGCTAAAATGTCTGACGATTTTGAGAATGAAATTAGAGCTTCTAAGGCATTAAGAGCTTTTGAAGCCAATCCTGAAGACAATATATTTTCTGACGATTTTGTAACAAATGAAGCAAATAGGATGTTTGGAAATGATGAGGATGGGTTTTAAATGGCAGAATTTTGTAAAGAATGTTTTATAAATAAACTAATGAGTTCAAAAGAAAGAAAAGACTATAAAAACAACAAAATAGAAATAATTATGTCAGCTTCATATGCTTTATGTGAAGGTTGTGGTAATATAACTAATTTTGTTGATTTTATAAAAAACAGGAGGGGAAAAATAAAAAATGAAAGAAGTAGCTAAATATCAGTGTGAATATTGTCATACAGAATATCGTGAAAAAAGTAAGTGTGAAGAATGTGAAAATAACCATAAGATTAAACCAAAAATAGATAAAAAGATATATAGAGCTTATAATTCAGATAATTCTGGTTACCCTTATCAAATTAATATTAAATTTGAAAATGGCGAAGTCATAGCTTATAAGAGAGGATAAGATATGGAAAGATTAACAACTCAAATTGAAAAAATAAAAATAAGAGAAGATAGTATTCAAGAATTAAAAAGTACGACTTCTATAGAAAAATTACAACAACATTATATAGAAATCTTTGATAAGTTACAAGCATATGAAGTAGAAGAAGAAAATGATATGCTTTTGCATTTACCATGTGAACTTGGTCAAACTTTGTACCAAGTAAAAGTGCGTTACACTCGTTGTTCTGCTTATCAAGAAACTTATAATTGGAATTGTGAAGGTTGTGATAAGGAATGTGATAGTAAACCTTATGTTGCACTTGAGACAATTCGTTTTGGTTTAGATAATTTATATGGTATTGTAAAATTTTCATTGGGAAAAAGTGTATTTGTTGATATAAGAGACGCATTACTTAAAAAAAAGGAATTAGAAAAAGAATTGGAAAGCAGAGGATAAATAATATGAATTTTACTTTTAGTTTTGAATTGCCTAAGAAATGTTTAAAACATAATAAAGAAATGTCTTATTATAATCATAATTATTATGATATAGACTTTTCTATTTTAGGAGAAGAAATTTTATATTCAATGTGTAATATATTGTATCAGGAATGTATTGATGATGATACATTTGCTTATTATTCTTTAGGATATTTTGAATTAAATGAAAACAATAAAAAGTTTATTCCTTGTTTTACTTGGGAGGACAAATGGTATGACTTGTAGAGACTGTTTATATGAGAGATTATGTAAGAAAAAGTATGAAAAAACTTCAAATTATACAAAACCATATCCTGCTGCTATTTTGCTTTTTAGTGAAGTAGAAACTTTGTGTCAATATTTTACAGATAAAAGACTATGGATAAAATTACCTTGTAAAATTGGTGATACTATGTATAAAGTTTGTACTGTTAATGACGACATTAAAATTGGTGGAAGATGGGACGGACGAATTGTAAAAACTAATTGTGACCGTTGTGGTTATTGTGGTTGTGGTTGTCATGATATTGGTTTGCGTAATATGGGATGTAACAACCCTATTAATGTTATCGTACCTAAAAAAATAACTTCTGTTCAAATGGCTTTAGATATTGAGCCTTATATTGGAAAAATCTGGTTTTATAGCGAATGGAAGGCAAAGTGCTATATTGAGTCTTATGAAAGGAAAGTTAAGATATGAGATATAAAGAATTTGTTAAATGGTGTAATTAATAGAGCTGCTGATGGTTGTTGGGATATGCAAACAGCTATGCTTTGTTCTGAAATTATAGAAGAATTACAAGCAATAAAATGGTGGAAAAGAAACAAATATTGGGTACAACATTATGAAGATGAGGTAGCAGAAGTTATTATAACGCCAATAAATAAAAAAAGAGAAACATGGTTAGGAAGATAGTAGTGGGGAAAATAAAAGCTAAAATTTATTATTAAAGCGAGAACACTCGCGACTTTAGTCGTGAGATGAAATGCCTAATGGAGAATTACATGTGGTGATAATAAGGAGTATCTTCTCGAATACTTATGAAAGAATTTGGAGAATTATTAAGTCAACGATTATGGGGAGAACATTTGTGGAAACCGTCTTATTTTGTGGCAACAGTGTCCGAGAATACAGAAGAACAAATAAGAAAATATATTAAAAATCAGAAAGAGAGGTGATTGAAATAGAAAAGTCATATAAATATCGTATTTATCCAAATAATACCCAAAAAGAAGTTTTAGCAAAAACATTTGGATGTTGTAGATTTGTATATAATACATATCTCGCAAAAAGAATTAAAACATACGAAGAAACAAAAGAAACTCTTTCATATGTTCAATGCGCCAATGACATGAAAAATCTGAAATCAAAGTTAGAATGGTTGAAAGAGGTTGATTCAACTGCGCTTCAATCATCACTAAAAGATTTAGATATGGCTTATCAAAAATTTTTCAAAGAACATTCTGGATTTCCGAAGTTTAAGAGTAGAAAAACTCATGTGTTTTCTTATAAATCAAAATGTGTAAATAACAATATTCAATATTGCGGGAAATACATAAAGTTGCCTAAACTCGGCTTAGTAAAGACAAAAAACAAACTTATACCACAAGGAAGGATATTAAACGCTACTGTTTCACAAGTTCCAAGCGGAAAATACTTTGTATCACTGTGTTGTACTAGTGTGGAAATTCCACCTATTGATTCCACTGGCAATGCTATTGGTATTGATTTGGGAATTAAGGAGTTTTGCATAACCTCAGATGGAGAAACCGTAAGTAATCCAAAATATCTTGGACAATCCTTGAGCAAACTTGCTAAACTCCAAAGAGAACTGTCTCGAAAAACAAGAGGTGGGTCGAATTGGAATAAGGCAAGAATTAGAGTTGCCAGATTGCAGGAACATATATCTAATCAGCGGAAAGATTTTTTACAAAAGTTATCTACGAGACTTATTCAAGAAAATGATATACTCTGCATAGAAGATTTGCAGGTTAAGAATATGATAAAAAATCATAAGCTTGCAAGGAATATTGTAGATGTATCGTGGAGTGAGTTTGTTCGACAGTTAGAATATAAAGCTAAATGGTACGACAGGCTTATTCAAAAAGTTGATAGATTTTACGCAAGTTCTCAAACTTGTAGTGTTTGCGGATACAAGAATAAGGAAGTTAAAAATCTTGCAGTGAGGAGTTGGATTTGCCTAGAATGCAAAACACCTCATGATAGAGACATAAACGCAAGTATTAATATATTAAATGAAGGATTAAGATTATTAGAAGCTTAATCTAACAATAAAACGGTAGGAACTATCGGGTTAGCTTGGTAAATATTTTTGCAGTGGCAAGAAGTTCCCAAGAATCACACGGCTTTAGCCATGTGAGGTTCAAGTTATACTTTCAGTATTTATTAATGAATCAACTTTTATGGTAGATTTTAAAGACGAGTCTGATATAGAGATTATGCCTTTTTGGCTTACTTCTGCATTATGGAGGTTATTGCTTCCTATAGCAAGTCTTTTTGGTCTATTTTATTTGATTACTAAATGGAGTCGTATTTTGTCTAATAAAATATATAATTATTTTCATCGAAAGGAAAAAGAAAAATGTTAAAATGGATTTTGTTATATATAGTTTTAACTTATTTGACTTTAATTATTCTTTCTTTTTTAGTAAAAGACAGAGAAGAAATAGAAATACCAATTAGTTTGTTAGCTGTATTATGGCCCTTAGTATGGATAGTGTCTATTTTTTATTTTCTTTATTTTATAATAGAAAAAATTCGTTGCCTATTAAAAAGAAAGGAAAAGTAAAATGAAAACAGTAATTATTTTTAATAATTATAATTATTTGCAAATAGAAGCTAATAATTTAAAAGAATTTTTCAAAAAACTTGGCAATATAGAAATAGAAGAACTTTTTGCTATTTTACCAGAAACGGAAGAAAATATTGAAGAAAAAGAAAAAAGAAAATCTGCATACTTACAATTATTAGAAATGTGTAAAGAAATTTCAGATTATGTTGAAGTTTACGATCGATTTGCTCGTCATAAGATTCTAAATATTTTTGAAGTAAAACAGACATTATATGAATATTAGAGAGGGGGAAATAAAATGAATATTTTAAGTCTTTTTGATGGCATTAGTTGCGGAAGAATAGCTTTAGAAAGAGCTAATATATCTGTGGATAATTACTATGCTTATGAGATAGAACCCAATGCTATTTCTATAAGTAGATATAATTGTCCAGATGTTATGCAATTTGGTGACGTAACAAAAGCTGATTTTACACAGTATAATGGGAAGATTGATTTGCTTATAGGTGGAAGTCCATGCGTAAACTGGTCCAATGCTAAATGCCATACAGCTAAGAACAAAAAAGAAACAGACATTAATCAAGGAATAGGTTGGAAATTGTTTATGGAATATGTTAGAGCAAAAAAAGAAGCTAATCCTACATATTTCTTGTACGAAAATAATTATCGTATTTCTAAAAACATAGAAAATGCTATTAGTCAAGAATTGGGTGTAGAGCCTATTCTCATAAATAGTGCTACGGTATCTGCTCAAAATCGAAAGAGATTATATTGGACTAACATCCCTAATGTTACACAGCCAAAAGATAAAGGACTTTTAGTCAAAGACGTTATAGTAAATGATGATTTACTTATCAAACATTTTGACGATAGAATTAGGAATACTTTGATTAAATGTAATAATTACATAAAATATGATTTAGGTGGTAAAGGGCATTATTCTCAGCAAGATAGGCTATATTATTTAAATAAAAAAGCTCCAACTGTTCCTCGTAGCAGAACAGAGACTAAATTTAATGTATATCTTGGTGAAGAAACATATAAAAAGACTTGTCCTATTGAGATAGAGCGACTTCAAACTTTGCCCGATAATTATACTAAATATGGCATGAACGACAAGGGCGAAATTAAAGAAATTCCTAAAACTCGAAGGTTTGAGGCGATTGGTAATGGTTGGACTGTCGATGTCATTGCTCATATTTTAGGTTTCTTGCCAAAGGAGAATAAAAATGAAAAATAATCTCAATCAAGTATATCGCTTAGAAATAAGAGAAGATTATATTCATAATAAGAGTTTGTTTTTCACAACACTTCCAACATTATATGTGAAAATCGAGAATATTGGGTCTTACAATATTGCCTTTTCTCTGATTAACGACAAAGTTAATAACGATGAAGTTAAATATCTAATAATTCCTCATTCTCAGATAGAATTTTTAGCACCTGTTTGTTAATTAAATTATATTATCCTCTTGACAAAGACAAAAAACTATGCTATAATAATCTTATCTTAAAGGAAAGGAAATAAAATATAATGAAGAAAAAAGAAGAAGAAATTAAAGTTTCGACATCAATTTCTAATTTTTTAAATCTTCTTAAGGAAATAGAACAAGCTTATCCTTATATGGAAGAAAAATTGCAAGAACAAGATAAATTAACACAAGATTTATTACATCAATTAGAATTAGAAAACTTGAAATATAAAGGACGAGCTAAGGTTGCTACGAAACTTTCTCAAGTAAGACAAGCAAGAAGGAATTATAAAGATTACATAGAAGAATTACAACCAGTAATTACATATGTTCAGTCAAATAAAAAAGTAATTAATGAGCTACAAAAATTGTTAGGCGATACAAGAAAACAAGAAAAGAAACATGTTAATCGACAATATTTTCCGAGAATTATGGATTTTGCTACTTATAAACAAGAAAGCGAGGAATAATTATGAATTTGTATCTTGCTACAATAGAGGTTGACGTAGGATGTCGATTTGATAAGTATGATTGCGTAATTTATGCAGAAAATGAAAAAGAAGCTATAATTAAAGCTGAAGATTTTTTCAATAAACGTTTAAAGGGTGAAGATTATGCAACAGTTACAGAAATTAAAAAACATATTATTACTCCAGAAGGGATAGTCTTTCAGAATTGTTTTATGTAAAAAATTTTAGCTTAATTAGGAGGATATATGAGTAAGATTAGTTTGGTAACAGGAACATATCCAAGAGATTTTTTCTTTTTACCTGTACTTGTTTGTCACAAAGCTGATTTCTATTGGACTATAGAATTAGGGTGGCTAAATTTTTATACTGGTATAAAGGGAGAATATTAAATGAAATGTCAAACACAAGAAAAATGTTATTATTGTACAGATATTGCTTCTCATAAGGTCTTTGATGAATGGGAGTAAAAATTTATACCAGTGTGTGAAGCGTGTTTATTAGATTTTGGATATGACGATAATAGTATAGAAGAAAGTTCACATTGGGAAAATTATAATGAAAACTAAAAGGAGAAATGAAAAATGTTGTATAAAGAATTTGATTGGGAAGAATATAAAAACAATGAGAAGATAGTTGTACATTGTAATACAAGACTTAAAGCTATAGATTTTGCTTTGCGAATACAAGAGGTGCGTTTTGGAGCAAATAAATATCCTTCTTTTGATTCACGCAAAGCATATGAAAATTTTATTGGAACATGTTGGAGCATGTCAAAAGAAGAATTTTGTATAACTTTTACTGGAGCGCATGCACGCAGAGGATATTTTCAAGAAAATGGGTTTGCAATTTTAGAATATGACGATTATTTTGAGGTAAAGGAAGATACTATAAAAAGAAATGTTACACCGTTAATATAAAGAGGAGGAAATAACTATGTCTGATAAAGCAACAATATTTGATTTTACCAGAATGTGTAAAAGTCAACCTACTTGCAGATATTGTCCATTAAAAAATACTCAAAATAATTGTGATTTTTCTTTTAAAGAAGTGGAAGAATTGGAAGAAACAAACAGAATAATTTTGGCATGGTGTAAAGAACATAAAAGTAAAACAAGACAAAGTGAGTTTTTGAAAATTTTTCCTAACGCTTCATTTTATGAAAATGAACAACTATTAGATATATGTCCTTTATCAATAGATAAAAATTTTGAAAACAAAAATAAATGTGTAGAAAAATGGTCTTCAACTAATATTTATCAAAGTTGTCAACATTGTAAAAAAGAGTATTGGTTAAAGGAGGTAGAATAAATGGATATTAATAATATATGTGATAATATAAGAGAATATTTTGCTTATATTACTACTATAGACGATATGAGGGAAGCTTACTATATGCTAAGAAAAGTTATTGATGAAACTTTTGACGAAGAAGTTTTTAATCTGTGTGAAGATATTATTAAATGTAGAGAAGAAAAGGAATAAAGAGATGACTTGTAATGAAGTAAAAGTTGGTTCTTATAATTGTGTTTATAATATTATGCCTCCTTTTAAATGTGGTATGTTAGATAAAAAATATAAATATTAAATATAGACAAATGTCTTATACATGAAATAATTAACTTGTGGAAACAAGGTATAAAAACAACTGGGTGTTGTTGTGGACATGGTGATAGTAATAAAGCTTATATAGGTGTAGAAACAAGGTCTATTCCTAAAATGAAAAAGTTAGGATATACAGTTCGTTATAATCCTTGTAGACCTAAAGATGAAGATAGTTTTATACCAAAGAGTGTTTTGCTTTATGGAACGGCAAAAAGTGAAAAATAAATATTATTATCCTCTTGACATTTGAGACATAATATGTTATAATAAAGATATCAAAAAACAAAGGCGGTATTATTATGGCACAAGCACTTATAAATATTACAGGGAACACTTATAATAAGCTAACAGTATTAGGTTTAGATCATATCGGCAATCGTAGAAGAAGCTACTGGAAATGTCAATGTGATTGCGGTAATATAGTAATTCTTAGAAAAGATGACTTTGCTTATTCATATAGTCACACAAAATCTTGTGGTTGTTGGCACAAAGAAGAGTCTCGTCAAAGAGTTAATTCTAATAGAGACGCAAAAACTGGACGAGTATGCAAGGTTGTATAAGTATACTTCCATAACATAAAACATAAAATAAGTGTAAATACATATCATTTTTATTATTACATATTTAAAGTGAGGTGTATTTACATGCAAGATTTACAACAAAAATTTAAAAAAATGAAAAAAGAAGGATACACATTAGAAGAAATAGGAAAAGAACATAATATTTCTCGACAAAGAGTATATCAAGTAATTCATTACAATTTTCAAAGAGAAGAAGCACCAGTTCCTGCAATAGAACAAATAATTTATCCTAATATTCGTCAGTGGTTATTAAAAAATAATATAACTCCTAAACAATTAGCTAAAAAAGCAGGAATTCCATATTACACATTATATAGCAATTTAACAGGTAGAACTAATCGCCCTCGTTTAAAAACAGCAAGAAAAGTTTGTGACATATTAAATATGAGTATTCCACAAGCTTTTGCAAAAGAAAATAATAAGATAATTATATATAAAGGAGAAATAAAAAATGATGACAAAAGGCAAAATGATAAAAATACTTAAGGCAAATGGAATAAGATATGGTGAAAAAGCTGGAGCCAAAGTAAGGTTGGAACATTTGAAATCTTATCAAGTTTATAAAATGTACTACGATTTTTGTAAGTAAAAATCCAAAAAGGAGAGAAAATTATGGGTATGAATTTTTTTGAGACGAATACTTTAGAAAAACTTCAAAAGACACAGGAGGACATGTTAAATATTAAACCTCTGGAAAATGTTTTGTTTGGTAAACCAGGATCTAAAGATTATTCTTCATTTGGAATAATTGCTAATTCTAATAATAATTCTGTTCCTACTGATTTTTTGTTAAAAGATTATACTAATAAATACAATATATAAATGTATTTTATCTTGAAAACTCTGTCTATATAAAATTAGATGGAGTTTTTGTTATCCTCTTGACAAATAAATAAAAACATGTTATAATAAGTTATAGAAAGCGAGGTGATAATATGAAAAAATACTATCAGAATATATTAACAAAGGAAAGAGTAGAAATTGAAGAAGCTTATGAATATGCAGTAACAAAAACTTTTTCTTCTATAGAAGATTTCAAAGAATTTTTAAATGTTTTTTGTTTTCACTACAATCCAGAAGAAGATGTAAAAAACTTATTCATAACACAAGATAAAAAATTACAGGAAGAGTTTACAGAATGGTTTTTTTCAGGGAACTGGATTTTATATGAAGAAAAAGAAGAAGAAAATTATTAAGAAAGGAAGATAACATGAAAAAAATATCACAAAACTTAAAAAAATATTCCAAGCAAATAATTTTTTTGTTGGTTTTTTTATTTGTATTTAATATAGGATATGAAAATTATTGGAATGTTTTTGCAACACGAAAAATTCATTCTCAAATTTTTAATGCGCAGGAAATTTTGCCTTGCAATGATAAAGTTTATGGTTCGTTTGAAGAACATGCTTTAAAAGTACATTATATTGATGTTGGACAAGGAGATTGTATTTTTATTGAATTACCAAATCAAGAAACTGTTTTAATTGATGCAGGAACTCCAAAGAGTAAAGATAAGATTATAGAATACATAAAAAGTTTAAATTATAATAAAATAAATCATATTATAGCTACTCATCCTCATGCAGATCATATTGGAAGTATGAAAGCAGTTTTAGACAATTTTTTTGTCGAAAATTTATATCTGCCTCCAATAGAAGCAAAAACGATTACTTATAAAAAAACAATAGATACAGCTAAAAACAAAAAAATTACTATTAATTATTCAGCGGAACAAGGACTAAACATTTTAGATTATTATAATTTATCATTTGATATAATTTCTCCTGTACAAAATGTTGAATATAGTGATTTAAATAATTGGTCAATTGTTTCTTATTTGAAATTTGGACAAAGTGATTTTTTGTTTACTGGTGATGCAGAACAAGAAGCAGAAGAAAAAATATTAAAAGAAGATATAAACATAGAAACAGATGTATTAAAAGTTGGACATCATGGTTCTCGTACTTCTTCTTCAGTAAGTTTTATTGAGAGAATTAAACCTAAAATTGCTGTAATATCTTGTGGAAAAAACAATAAATATAAGCATCCTCATGTAGAAACATTAGAACTTTTTAATTTAAAAAAGATACAAGTTTTACGCACTGATATTTTAGGAGATATTATAATTAATTCAGATTCAAAAGAACAATTTAATATTATTTGTGAAAAGGAAAATTATTTACAAATTAAATAAAAAACTTATAAAGAAAGAAAAAATTGTTTATAATAGTTATAACAGTAACATATTAAATTAAAAATAGAAAGGGAAATTATAATGAAAAGAAATGTGAAAAAGTTGATAATTGTAATAAGTTCGATGTTTATTTTAGTATTTTTAAATTCAGCTATAAATGTTTTCGCTGAAGATATGATGAATGTTTATAAGTATGAAGAACCTTTTCTCTATATGGCAACAATACGAGCAAGTCATTTTAAAGCATGGTATAATGAAGGGTGGACATATAGTTTTCCTATAAAAGATTGGGATTTGTTTTGGGAGGAAAAATCTTTGTTCGGTAATAATAAAGTTCTTCGTCTTGGTAGTGTAGACTGGTATGATGATACACAGTGGGAATATCTTCGTGGAAAAGATGATCCAGATCAGATAAAAATTTTGACTACTTTAAGGGTTTACTCACTTGTATATGATGCAAAACACGAAACTTTTTCAAGAGCAGTTTTTCCTATGGACGTTAATGTTAGAAATGTTTTTGCGACAAACAATTGGAGAAAGATATTAGGACAAAATGCTACTTCAGGAGATTTTATGGCAGCTGTTACAGAGAAAATACAATATGATATGACTGAAATTGGAATACCCTATATAAGAAATCAAACCTATGTTAAGGTTGATGCTAGAGCAGGTGGTATTTATGATGTTGCTTATGGCTTTATTGGATACTGGTGGGATCAAGATATATTTGTTGGGTTTAAAGATGGTCATGTAACTAATGTAGAAAGCTTATATTAACCAGTAAAAAAAGAAGTAAGGAAATAAAAAAGCAAGAGATATTTACTCTTGCTTTTTTCTTGTGCTTTTATAAATTTTTAATATGATTATTTTCATAAGTAGCAAAATAGAAAGGAATATTTTCATATTTACTTTTATATGTTTCTGACTTTTCTATCTCTTTCCATGTTGAAGGCAAGTCAGGAAAGAAAGTGTCTGCTTCAAAATCTTTTAAGATATGTGTAATGAAAGCGTATTTACAATAAGGTAAAAAACTTTTATATGTTTTAACGCCACCAATAACTAAAGCATGTTCTATAGTATTTTTCTCTAATATAATTTTTGAAAAATTATTAACGCGGTTTAATTGCTTTAACAAATCAAAAGTAGAAGAAACATCACTACAAAAGAACAAAGGAGCTTCTTTTTTACTTTCTTTAATAATTTGTTCTGTTTTTACTTTAGGAGCTGAAGAAGTTAATACTATATTTATTCTGTTTGGTAATGGTTGAGCTTTTGGTAAGCTGTTCAAAGTATTTTTACCCATAATTACTATTTTGGAACTTAATGATTTAGCTTTAAAAAAGCTCATATCTTCTGGTAATTGAACTAACAATTTATTATCTTTACCTATTCCATTGTTTTGTTCTAATGCAACAATAAGATTCATATATGCTTCCTACCTTCCTTTTAAATACCTATCTCAAACTTTATTTGAGGATTATTCTCCTTAATTTTCTCTATAGGATAGTCTATAACTTTTATGTCCTCTATAGTAAAATCATAAAAATTATTTATATTTGGGTTTAGCCAAAAACTTGGCGAACATTCAATTGGTGTTCGAGAAATCATTTCTTTTGCTTGTTCTACATGTCTATCATAAATTTGTACATTAGCACAAAACCAAGTAAACTTTCCTACCTGATAATTGCAATGTTGTGCTACCATATAAAGTAAAGCTGTATATTGTAATTGATTCCAACAACCAGCTGTGCAAAAATCACTGGAACGTTGTATAAGCGTCATGTCTAAAAAATCCACGTTATTTGCGTCATGTCGAACATTCCATATAGTTTGAAAAGCACATGGTTTTAAGCCGTGAGGAAGTAAAAAATCGTCCTCCTGCCATAGATTAATTATATGTCTTCGTCCGTCTGGGTTTTTTTTTAATCCTGTTAGAAGATTATTCATTAAGTTATGTTTCCTAACTGTTTCTCCATAGCAACTACCAATAGTTCTATTACCTAAATCCCATTCGTCCCAAACACTACAATTATATTTATCTTTTAGAATATCTAAATCATTACTTTGATCTTGATATATCCATAGTATTTCTCCTATAGCCTTTTTAGTATACATAGGTCTTAAAGTAATAATAGGAAATTCACCCCTACTTAAATCATATGTGTGCATTACATGATTGATAGAAAAAGTATGAGCAGGGGTTCCATCTGCGTAATGTGGACGAGGGTTCTTATCTAAAGAACCCTCTTTTAAAATTTTGTTAATAGTTTCGATAAAATATTGGTCGCCTTTTGTAATCATTTTCATGTCTTATCCCTTCTTTATTTTATAATTTTTATCTACAAAGCATTATTATAATATAAAAATCTTTGTAAAAATTGCAAATCTCTTTTATAAGAGCTAAAAAATTTGTATCTTTTATATAAATAAAAGGAACAGCTAATCTATGAATTTCATGTTCTCTTAAAAAAGAAACAAGTCTTTCTATAGCTTCTTTAGAATGGAAGCATTCATATATATGAGAAGAAAAAATAGTTACAACATTACCACTTATACAAATATCTTCTAATCCAAAATTATCTTTTTGAACTTCTGAATTATAAGTTGTTGTCAAGTAACGTTCCCAATCTTTTACTCCTGTCAACCAATCCTTTTCTTTTTTTATTGCTTCAGTAAGCTCGAAATCTTTTATTATATTTTGAGTTGTTGACATTTGTTTCTCAGAATCTATATCATATACACATAAAAGGTTATAATTAAGAGGTACTTCCAAATAATTTTTTTCTGCTTGTGTTATTATAACATTTTCATAAACTTCTTTTTTGTGCTTTTCTTTAATTGGAACTAAATAATCTTTAATGAATTTAGTGTACGCTCTTTGAAAAGCAAGTTGTTTACCTGTGTTTAAATTATAGGAGTCTTCTTTATGACAAGAAGATTTTCCTCTGTATTTTTTACTAGTTATCTTATCAATAATTTTTACAAAAGTAATACGTCTATTTGTTTTATAATAAGCAGTATATTCTTTTTCATTTCTTAATACAATCCATTTAGTCCATTCATGTTTTATTGTAAAGAAATGAAGTAAAGCTTCTTCATCAAGACTAAAGACAAAGAAATCGTTACAAGGAAAATGTACAGGTTTAATTGTATATATTTTACCTATAGTGTTAATTTCTGAAACGTTCTCAATCTTCCATTCTTTCCATTTTTCCAAAGTTTTAAAAGCATTTTCGAACATATCTTCATATTCAAAAAAGTTAAATGAAGAATAATTAGAATAAACTTTTGCCAAATCTTTTTTTAATACGAGGTCATTTTTTAATCTAAGACACGTACCTTTTTCTAATTTTTCACGCATAATAGTTTCTCCTTTTTATTATATTTATATTATTTTTTAATCTTGCAATAATTACCTTCTTTAACGCACAAGAATTTTGTTTCTAAATTTATAGGATTGATACTGGTTCCTAACAATATAGCTTTATCATTTGTTATTTCAAACAAAGAATATTTATTTTCCATAGCAAAGAAAGTGATAACAAAGCAAGGGAAATCTGTTTCCTTGTTAAAATATTGTACAGCTATTTCTTCTTTTTTGGGCAATATTTTTTTAAGTAATTTAGTGTTTTTTTTAAAGTCCACTTTTATTGGCTCAATGTCCACTTTTTCCATATTCTTCACCTTCAGCTTTAACTAAATACAGATTTTCCTTTGCTCTTGTTAAGGCAACATAACTTAGATTATATTCCTGTTGTCTTTGTTCTCTACTCATAAATTTATCTATAACTGGTTTACCTTCATTTAAGACAAATACATTTTCGGCTTCCAAGCCTTTTACACAATGAATAGAAGATACAAAAATACAATTTTCAGACTTAGTTGTGTTCAAAATAGAATCTATATACTTTAGAAATTGGTTTTTACTATTGGTCGTATACTGTTCTTTGAAGGAATAAAGTAATCTTTTTATTACGTCTAATATCTCTGTCTGTCCACTGTTATCTTCTACTTCTTCCTCTATTGTAACTTCTTGAGCTTCTATTTCTTCTGTTTCATTGCCCTCTATATCTTCGTCCTTATCTACGAAGTCCTTTTTTTGTGCTTCTTGCTCTTTTCTCTTTTTTTCTTCTAATTTATTTCTAAGCTGTTGCTCTTTATTTTTGATTTTACTTTCCAATTCTATTATAGAATTAAAATTAAAATCTTCTACTACTTTTTTGATGGCTTTTACAAAAGCTTCATCTTTTATATAAACAGGCTTTCCTCTTTTTATTAATTCCAGAATCATAGGAAGTAACCATTTGTTTTTACGCCCAATTAAATAATCTCCTGCTTCTATAAGTTCTAAAGCAGTATTTTTATTTATTCGTTCTATAGTACCAATAGGAGCTGTAGGACAAGGCTTTATTCCTATATTATGAAGTCTATTTACATATTCCAAATGTGAAGTTGCACACCGATAATTAATAGGTAACTGAAATTCTTTTACTGGTGCATAAAGAGATTTTACTAATTTAAAACTACTACTATTAGCGCCAGAAAACAAGTAAATAGCCTGATTAGGATCAAGTATAAATACAAATCTTCCATTTTTCCTTTTGAAAAAACGTAACAAATATAATTGTATTGTACTATAATCCTGCAACTCATCATTTACCACATTGCTATATAAATGCCAATAAGGTACAGACCATTCTCCTTCACATAACTTTATATAAGTTATATAAAGCATATCTGTAAAATCATAAATCTTTCTGTCATTAAATAATTCAAGTGATTTATTATGTATTTGTCTGCAAAAAGGTAAAACTTCTTCTATAGAAGGGGTTTCAAACTTATCATGAAAAAACAGATTCTGTTCCATAATTGTTAGAGCCAAGTTTTTTTTAGCATGAGCAACGTCTTCTAAATTTATAACCTTTAAGCGAATAAGATTATATAATTTAACATAGTTTTCTTTTAAAAATGTTTTGTATTCAAAATTTTTTCTTGCTTCGGAATCTCTATAAAGTAAATCGTCAATTATTTTATATATTTTATAATAATCTAATTGTCCTTCTGAAGAAGGAGTTCCTCTATTTATTCCGATTGCTCTTTTAGCATTGCTACTATTTTCTCTTTCATTATTAAGATTATAATTCAAAATACTATTACACAAACCATGCATAGTATAAACCTTAACTTTAGGATTATTCAATTTAGCTTTCATTTCTTCTGCAATAGATTTATTAAAAGCTAAATAAACAGAATTGTTTTCAACATCTTTAAGCATTTGTGCAGCTATAAAACTTTTTCCACATCCTGCTTTAGCATTAACATATAAATTATTAGAAGGATATTCCTTAAAATAATTTAATATTTGCTTTTGATATGTAGTTAATTCCATTATTCTTCTCCTTTTTCTTTCTGCAATAATTCATTTTCTTCTGCTATTGTTCTTTTAGCTTCTATATTTTCAATATCAGTTTGCATTTTATGTATAAACGCCTTCGTTTCTTCAAGAGAGTTTCTTATTTCATTAATTTTTTTATCAATAAGTGGATAATAATTTTTCATAAAATAGCTCCTTTATTTTGAGGTATTAATAATTTCCTCTAAAGTAACAGGGGTATATCCCCATTTCATGCAACCAACATTATACATATTACAAGGTATATCATATAATGTAGTCATTTGATATTTAATATGTTCCATCATATTATCTTCAAAACTTGTGTGAACATGTCCATAAAAATGATACCAGCCATAATAATGATTTTTAAAACAAGGTATAGGATAATGACAAAGTACAATAGCTTTACCATTACCTATATCTAATTCTTTATAATCAGTAATCTCACAAAATCTTTTTTGTAATTCTCTATTTTTTAATAGTTTACCATCATGATTGCCTTTTATTAAATGGATTGAACCATTTAATTCATTAAGGATTTCAAGAGTTAAGGTTGAATTATACCAACTTACATCTCCAAGTAAATATACGTCATCGTCAATTCCTACTTTATTATTCCAATTTTTTATAAGAAATTCGTCATGTTCTTTTATGTCTTTAAAAGGACGATTATCAAAACTTAAAATATTTTCATGTCCAAAATGTGTATCGCTAATAAAATAAGTTGCCATTATTTATTTCCTTTCTTTTTTTTAAAACCACAAATCCCAAAAGTTTTCTGTTAATAATTTCATAGCTGTCTCAAACTGGTGCTTTCTATATATGAATTTTTCTTCTTCTGAAAATTCTGTTTTATCTGTAATACTACTTGTTTCTTCATCAGCTTCTTGAAAACAAACAACTAATCGAGAAAGTTTTTCTTCCCATTCTTTTTTATATTTGTCTTCATTAGAAGTTGTATAAGGACAAGGACAAGGGAAACAATCACAGTTTTTAGAAAATTCCTCTAACAACTTTCTATTATTAGTCAAAAAACAAGAAAAATAATCAAACACTTCTCTTTCATCATACCCTCGAGTCGCTCTTTGCCAAGCATATATGATGTCCCATTTTTTATCGTCCAAATAGTTTTTAAACTTTTTGAAATATCGAAACATATTTTTTCTTCCTTTCTATTTTTTATAAGAACAGTATAACATAAGAAAGAATTTTTGTCAAGAGGATATAGAAAAATTTTTTTCTTTTAGTTTTTCAAGCCTTTTTTCCATTTCATAATTATTTTTGAAAGTGTCATAAGCTTTTTTTATTTCTGGCTCTACTGTAAGCATTTTAATAGCAAAATTAGAATCAAAAGATATATTTTCCATTGTGTTCAATATATCATGAATACAATCGCTTAATTGTTTATTATATTTTAACAAAATATTGCTAATAGTTTCAGCTACAGCTTCTTGTAGTTCTTCTTTACTAAAAGTTATATCTGTTTTTGTTTCCTCTATTGTTTCTTTACTATCATAAAAACTATTATTTAAATCTTTCATTTTGTTTCTCCTTTCTATATATTTTTTCTTTTATGTCATTCAAGTAATTTTTAAAAAAAGTTAAATTTCTTTTTTTGTGATAATCTTTAGGAAAGAAAGTATCACACATATCAACCACTTGTATGTTTTTATAATCTAAATCTTCTTCTGAATTGTCATAACATGTAAATCTTTTACATATAAAAGGACGAACTTCATAAATATTACACTTCCGTTCAGAATTTAAAAAGGGACATTCTTCATTATCCTCATTAAATATATTTTGTGTTTTTGCTGTTGTAATTTTATTTTCTTTTATATATTTTTTTATTGTGGAAATTTCAGAGGGAGTTAAAAATAAAACATCGGTACAACAGTTACCACAATTTTTACACTTATTCATAAATTAATTACGCCTCCTTTAATAATTGAATTGTTTCTTTTAGATTCTTTGTCTTTGTTCCTTTTAGTAATTGAATTAATTCTTTTTCATTAATAATTTGTATACCTAATTGTTGAGCTTTATTTAATTTACTTCCACATTTATCTCCTGCTATTAGCATATCAATCTTTTTACTTACTCCCGAAACAAAAATTCCTCCCATTTTTTCTATGTTTTCTTGTAATTCGTTTCGCTTTCTGCATTCAAAAGTACCACTTATACAAAATCTCTTGTTCAAAAATGGAGAAGCCGAATCAACTACTACGTTTTCTGGAATTTGAAAACTTAGTTCTTGAGATAAATTTAATAATTCTTGATTTATTTTTTCTTGTTTAAACCAAGATTTTAATATTTCAGAAGTTTTCTCTCCACAATCTTGTAAGTTATTGTAGTCAATTCTTTGTTGTATACCTTCTGCATAAAATTTATCAAAATCATAATTATAATATGTAGCTATAGTTTTAGCTAAAGATTTACCTACATTAGGTATTCCTAAACTTACAATTAGTTTATCTAATGTTACTTTTCTACTATTTTCTATAGAAGTTATTATATTATTATAACTTTTTATACCAAACCCGTCCATTTTTATAATTTCATTTTTATAATTAGACAAATGATATAAATCTATAGGTTTGCGAAGCCATTTTTTATCTACAAAAGTTTTTATAGTGGCTTCAGATAATCCTTCAATATTCATAGCTCCTTTAGAAGCAAAATATTCAATCTTTCCAATGATTTGAGCATAACATGCAGGGTTAGTACAAACTAAAAAATCCCGCACTTGGCTTAAATACGTTCCACAAGTTGGACAAGTTTTAGGTATCAAATCTTCTTCTACTCTATCATGATTAGTATAATTTCTTTCAACATAAGGAATAACTTCGTTTCGTCTACTAATTGCTATAGTATCTCCAATATGTAATTTCAAATCATTTAAAAATTTAAGATTGTTTAATGTAGCTCTATTAATTTTTACACCATCGACTTCAACTTCTTTAAATATTGCTGTAGGAATAACTAAACCATTACGAGAAGTATTCCATTCTATATCAGTTAAAGTGGTTTCATACCAATCGTTTTCAAATTTATAAGCAATCATATCTTTATAAAATTTTTCTGTTCGACCTAAAGATTTTCCATAACTACGAGAATCATATCTTAATATAATACCGTCATAGGGCAAACCTAATTCTTCTGCTAAATCTTTTAACTGTAAAGTAATCTGTGTCATTTCCTCTTCTGTTACGTTAGTCGGTACAGGAACATAAGGGGCCACAGAAAAGCCCAAATAATTTAATTTGGCATAGCATTCGCTTAAGCTATCTGTTTCAGGGAAACCATGTTCTACATTAAATGCAATAAAACGAACTTTTCTCTGAGCAAATTTTTTATTGTCTAATAAAGTTAAAGACCCTGAAGCCATATTCCGCGTATTAGAAAATCTTTCTCCAGTAGAAGTTTTTACTTTTTCTTTTAAATCTTCAAAATCTTTTTTAAAAATAACACTTTCACCTGTTATTCTTAAATCTTCTATGCAATTAATATTATAGGGCAAATTATACATATAAGAAATATTATGAGTAATATCCTGACCAATTTCACCATTACCTCTAGTTACTCCCTTTGTAATTTTGCCTTCTTTTACATAAATATTAGTCGTTAATCCATCACATTTTATAGAAGCTATACATTTGTTTTTATGTGCAAAAGCAACTAAATCCTTTATAGATTTAGTTTTATTAGCAGATAATAAAGGTGTTGGATGTTTAGTTTTAGGTAAAGAATCAATTACAGCATATCCTACATTTATTGTAGGTGAATTTTGTAGCCTAAAGTTAGTTTCTTGTTCTAATGCTTCTAATTCTTCTAAATAATTATCATATTCTTTATCACTTATAAAAGAAATCCCTTTATTATAATAAGCTTCTCTACAATGATTTAAATATGAAGTTAATTCTTTTATTCGAGATACTTTATCCATATTATTTCCTTTCTATTTGTTTAATTCTGCCAGTAATTTATTATATTCCTTTTCAGAATAAATCCATATTTCTCCACAATTATCATGATTTTTAGCATCTATGGCTAAATTTATCATACTTCCAGAAATATAATTATTTCTTCGAGAAGTTTCTTTTAAATACTTATAAGCTTCTGCTTTTATTGTATTTTGATAACAAGCAATTCCCCAATATCGATTCCTTTTTAAAACACTTAAGTCAATACCATTATAATAATCTTGTTTGAATGAATATTTGACATTTAAATTTTCTTCTTGAAATAATCGAAAACATAATTCTACTTCACGATTAAATGAATTATAAGCTCTACCAATTCGTGCAGCCAACTCATCTACAGAAAAAGTTGGAGAAGAAAATCCTAAAAGTTTATATTTTTCACTTAATTTATAACAATGTTTTTTAACTTTGCTTTCTGTACAGAAACGCAATATGTATTCACAAGTAATTTTATGAGGAGTAGGAATAGTTTGTTCTTGTAAAAACAAGTTGTAATAAATTAAATTAAAAGGAATTAGACGGGCTTCTTCTAAAGCAGAATTTCTATTTAAATTTCCTCCTACTCCTTGATAAAAGTTGTTAAACTTAATATCTACAAGTTGATTATGAATATCTTTTAAAGATATGTTTAATGGATAAGTTTGAGTAGTAGAAACAAAATCAAAATTTTTATCAAGGTTAGTAAAAATACTGTTTTTATTAAATCCTAAAATAACTTTTTGTGGTTCCAAAAACATATTATTTTTCCTTTCTTGGTCGCCCTCGTTTAGATTTTTCTTTTGTTTCAATTTTTTCTTCTTCTTCAATATCTTCTTCTTCTTTAAAAGATAATTCAAAGATATCTACTATTTCCATAAATTTTTTAGTAACTTCTTCTGGAGTTAAATCATTAACACATATACAATAATCTGCTTCCCATTCTATATCTTTAAACTTTTCTTTGTCAATATCTAATCTTTTTTTAATTTCTTCAGAGGTGTCTCCTCTATGCTTCAACCTTTCTTCTCTAATTTTTGGACTCGCATAAAGATAAAAAACAACAAGAGGAATAGCGTCACTTTTTTTTAGAGCGGAAAGCGTTTGTTTAATTTGCTTTAATCCTTCTGGTTCTACAATAGCAATGCAATTTTTCTTTCTGGCTTGTGCTCGTGTTAAGCCATAATAATTTCCATTATATTCCGCATATTCTAAGAAACCATGCAAATGAGTAGGAATTTTTTCTTTTAATTTAATTTTTTGTTTGAATTCTTCTTTAGTAAGAAAAAAATAATCTTTTCCTTCTTCTTCTCCTACTCGGGGTTTTCGTGTTGTACATGATACAGCTTTACAAAAGCCATGTTGAGAAATCAATTCATTACATAATGTAGTTTTACCACAACCACTTTCACCTATTAAAACTATCATTTTACACCATCCTTTATGATACGATAAAAGTAAAATCTCTTAAATCTATATTGTTATTTATCATATTTTTAGCTTTTTCTTTGGAAAAAGTTTTAAATAATAATGTTTCTTTTTCTTCTTCTCCCAAAAAACATCTTTCCATTTGAGTAACATTAAAATCAAAATGTACCAAATCTGTTTTATCCATTTGCATATTTAGAATATCTTCTAAAAATTCTTTGTTTTGAATTAATACAAATGGATTAGTATGTTCAATTAGTGCGCCTTTAAAATGATTAATATAATTAGAATGATGATAAGTTTCGACAGGTAGTACTAAAAATTCTAAATTTTCTTTGTCTTTTATCTTTGAAAACTGATTAAAAAAACGCAAAACAGCTTCACTTCTACCTAATAAAACATTAGCTTTATTAAGGTCAAAATTGTCTAATATATTTTCTTTTTCCTCGCATATTTTTCCATATTCTATCTTCATCTTTTACTCCTCAATTTCAAAATCTCTTTCTATTTCTATAATGTTATCTCTAAGATAATCAGTGACTTTTTTATATCCTTCGTCATTATTCTGTTCTGCAAAACCTCTAAATCGACATATTGCAGGACTGATTGTATCTTTATTATGGTCATACAAAATCGCCATACCAAACTGATGCAAAATTGTGTTTACAAACCATAACATACCCGAATCCTGAAATTCTTTTCCAGTAATCTCTTTTATATATTCTTTTTCATTAAAATTTCTCTCAATTTTCATAATGGTCACCTTCCATAATATTAATCAAATCTATAACTTCTTTATTTAAATATTTTAACGAGAAATATGGTAGTTTAATTTTAATTGGATATGTTTCTTCTTCACATTCCGTTATCCATGTTTCCCATTGTGAATTTAATAAATCAATAAATTTATTTGTGTTACCTCTATTTTTATATCTTTTTATATAGTCTTCTTTTTGAAAAACATTAGGATATACAAGTATGTAATGAATACCTGCTTCCTCTAATGCTTTCCTTACTTCCTTATGACAAGATACAAATATTACTTCAACTTTACCTATATTTTCTTTGATATGTTGTATATAATTATTGGGAAAATCTGGATTTTTTTCTGTTGTATTTTTTCCGTTATTATCCTTTATCCAACTAAAATCACTACTGTCACTGTCCAAAATACCATTAAATTTATCCTTTTCATTATTAACGGTATAACTTTTACCAACCCCTGCAAAAGCAGATATAACTAATGTTTTCATTCGTTGTTAGTCTCCTTCTTATTTTCTTCTGTTTTTTCTACATTATTTTTTTCTTTGCTTGTTTCTTCTATGTATATTTCTACAGCTTTTTTTATATCTTCTGAATAATTTTTATTTTTTTTCTCAGAAAGCTCTTTTAAGCGTTGAATTTCTTGACAAGGCAAATCAAGTTGAGCTTGATTAACTAATGTTAATAGTCCAATAAGACCATAATAAGGTATATTTCCATTTAACATACAAGTTTTACAACAGTTATATTCTAAAGTAGGTTCTAAATAATAATAAATATGATATTGATTATTTATATCTGTTATTACTTCTCCACAACATTCACATTTTTTATTAATTTCTTTTGACATTCTTTCACCACCTTGTTTCTCTTTTCTTCTGTATTTTTATTTTAACATGTTTATTACCTTTTGTCAATAGGATAAAAGATAAAAAACAAAAAATTTTTTATCTTTATGTATAAAGTATAAAAGAAAAGAGAACAATGTAAGTAAAATAATAAATATTTTAAAAAAGAAAGGATATTTAAAAATGCCAAGAGGAATTAAAAAACAAATTGATTATTCAGAAGAACTTAACAAGATTGAGGCTCGTATCATTCATCACCAAAATAGCATAAAAGAATTAAAAGAAAAACGAGAAGAATTGTTACAACAAAGAGACAAAGAAGAAATATTATCATTAAAAAATTATTTGCAACAAAATAATATTAGTACTCAAGAAGTAATTAATTTAATAGAAAATCAATTAATTTCTAAAATTTCATAACGGATAAAAAAGGGGCGGTAAAGCCCCTCTTTGTTTTTATTATTTATTCTCTAAAGCAGTTACGCGATTTATTAAATCTTGAATAATACTAACTAATGTCGTTTTATCTGCGGTTAATAAAGAAGAAACATCTCCTATAGTAGAAGTAATTTCTGTTTTTATATTTTCAGTAGTAGCAACTGTTTTTGCATCTGTGTCATCATATCCTGTACCACCTATCTTAATATTACCTTCAAACCATCCATTACCATTCCAGTCAATTGTATGAATATTTTTGCGCTCTGCTTCTGAATCGCCAGTGCCATTTCCTATTATATGTGCATATATATTATTATTGTCTATTTTATTACATTTGCCCTGCACATGCTGAAAATTTCCTTTTGCAATGGTAGCCCAACCTTCAGCGTGTGAATTTTTTCCTTCTGCTGTTGTACTCTCTCCTTCAGAATGCGCATTTTCACCATTAGCATGAGTTAAAAAACCTTCTGCATGACTATTTTCACCTTCAGCAATAACATTAAAACCTTCTGCATGAGAAGATTTACCATTAGCATGTGAATAAGTTCCTTCTGCATGTGCTCCAGGTAATTTTGTTTCTGTTTCATAACCTTCTGAATGAGAATTAGCTCCATTTGCTTTAGTTCTTACACCCTCAGCATGAGCAGCATATTCATTAGCTTCACAAGCATCTCCTTCAGCATGAGCATATTCACTTGCTTTAGAACCTACACCTTCAGCATGTCCTGCATAATAAGCAACAGTGTTTTTACCTTCTGTGTGTGCATATCTTCCATATGCTTTAGTTTCTTTGCCCTCTGCATGTGAGCTATCACCTACTGCGATTGAACTTTCTCCCTCTGCAAAAGCATTTCTACCAAAATCAAAATTACCAACTTCAGGTTTAGCAGGTATTCTGAAATAATTAATTTGTGCACTTTCTGACTTTTGATAATTATCTACTGTAATTTTTTGATTTTCATTATCTATTACTGTTATTTTACCAAAATCATCATAATTATTATTAAATTTTAAACTAAAGACATCATCAACAGCAAGACCCTCAACAGAATCAAGAGTATAAGTTTTATGTTCATCATCAAAAGCCATTATTTTAAACGCTTTGGAACCTGCTATTGTTGATTTACCATGTGAAGAAGAACTTTCTGAAATTGCTTTAGTATTGATTCCTTCTGCATGAGCAGCTCTTTCTTTGGACGTTGTTAAAAAGCCTTCAACATGAGAAGATTCTCCTTCCGCATGATTTTCTGTACCTTCAGCATGTGCGCCCATTTGTGTTACAATATTTTTTATACCTTCAACATGTGAAAAGCTACCTTTTGTTTCTGTTTCTAAACCTTCAGCATGTGAACAATCTCCAATAGCTTTTGTACTTTTACCCTCAGCATGAGAAACAATACCAGAAGCTAATGTAATACTACCTTCAGCATGACTATAATCTCCTGAGGCAGTAGTTTTAAGACCTTCCGCATGAGAAGCTTTTCCTGACGCTATCGTTTGTTTCCAATTTTTGAAATCTAAATCAGACATATCTCCTAAGCCTTCTGCATGAGAATAATCACCAGAAGCTAATGTATAAAATCCCTCTGCATGAGAATTAGCTCCACTTGCAGTAGTGTTCGCATTAAATTGTTCAGCATTACTACCGCTACCTTTTGTGCCTATGAGACTATCTTTTAATACTTTTCCTTGATTAGCTGAAAGAGCTTTGTCTGTTGCTTCGGAAGTCAAATTATCTTCCACGTAATTTTCTCCAAAATTTTGCATTTTAGCATCTAAAACAGATACTGTTGCTTTTGTAGCACCTATAGTATTATTTAATATTCTACCTTGATTTGCGGACAAAGCTTTATCTGTATCTTTAGAAGTTAAATCGTCAACTATTTCAACACTACTACCCCCACTATGTGAAATGTCATCAATTATTGTTCCTAACTGTAATTCATAAGCAACATTACACATATTATTTAATTTTTTAACCTGTTCTTGATTCATATTTAATCACTCCTCTTTTGAAAGCCAAACAAAAATTTTTTAATAGATTTAAAAAATAAAAAAGGGCTATAAAGCCCTCTTTTTATTATTTATTTTCTAAAGCTGATACACGACTTACTAAATCTTGAATAATAGCAACTAATGTCGCTTTATCTTCTGTTAATAAAATAGAAGTATCTCCTATAATACTAAGTTTAGTGTCTACCTCTCCTTTTGTGTAAGCATCTGTAATACCATAACCTGTCAAAGTGGTTTGTTTTGTTTGTTTTTTATTAATTTCAGTTGTTAAATTATCAAGAGCTGTTTTTATCGCACTTGATTTAACAGGATTATCACTATCAGCAGTAGGTATACTATCAAAAGTTAATTTATCCTGTTTATCTTTAATCTTACCCACTTCTGTTTTATCTTCATTGGTATAATCGTTTGTTGATAAAGCTTTACCAGAAACCTTAGTAACTTTGTTGTTTAATTCAGTGTAAATACCACTTGATTTAACAGGATTACTGCTATTTGCAGAAGGCGAGTCGTCAAAAAATAACTTTTCTTGATAATTAGATAAGTCAATTAATCCTGCCAAGTTGTCCCATTCCGTTCCTGTCCAAGCAATGTTATCTCCTTTGTTAACTTTAATATCTCCCGAAAGAATACCACTATCAGAAATATTGTAAACATCACCTGCGCTAAGAGTTTTAGTATCTATTGCTGTTACTTCTGCTACAGTTTTTGTTCCAATATATCTATATGCTCCTGCAAGTTTACTATCTATTTCAGCTTTTGTATAAGCGTCTGTAATTTCATATCCCCCTAAAGTCGTTGCTTTATTTGCTTTTTTATCAATTTCGGCAGATAGATTAGTATTTATTTCTTCTATAGCGTTTTTAATGCCATTAGAAGTTACAGGATTACTACTACTAAGAATTGGAACGTTATCAAAAGTGAGTTTATTTTGTTTATCTTTTATGTCAGTTTTTATATCTGCTATTTCTTCAAATAACTCCTCATGTCCTTTTTCTACTTCATTAATAGCATTAACAATAGAAAGGTGATCACTAGTTTTTAATCCCTCCAAATCACCTATAATGTCAGTGGTAACAACTGTTTTTGCATTATCATCTTGATATTCATCGCCACCAATTTTGATATCACCTGCAAACCAAGCATTACCATCCCAATCAATTGTATGAGCATTCGAACGATAAGCGACACTTGTTCCATTACCTACTATGTGTGCATATATATCAACCTGATCTTCTGTATTATATTTACCTTGTACATGTTGCCATTTACCAGTAGCTATTGTACCTAATCCCTCAGCATGCGTACCCTGTGCCCAAGCAATTGTATCAGAACCTTCTGCATGACTATATTTTCCCCAAGCTTGATTATATCTATAATCATTAAAAATTTCTGCTCCCTCTACCAATTCATAGTCAGTATCTCTTCCTTTTATACCTATAAGACTATCTTTCAATATCTTGCCTTGATTAGCCGAAAGAGCTTTATCTGTGTCTGTAGAGTCAAGATTGTCAACTATTTCTATTGGAGTTCCATTTTCTTGTATTTCATTAATAGCATTGACTATATTATCTTTTTTAGTTGTTTTTAAATCAGCTAAATCACCTATGGTTTCTGAAGCAACAACCTCTGGCTTGTTTTTTATATAAGCCATAGATTCGTCATTATCTTCTAACCAATCACTTTGTACTGCAACTCCACTACCACCAGTTTCAATCGTTTCAATGACATCATTTAAGATAGTTCCTAATTGAAGTTCGTGAGCTACATTGCACATATTATTAAGTTTCTTTAATTGTTCACGATCCATAAAATTTCTCCTCTCTATTTTTTTAATTTTTTATCCTCGATAAGTACCAATTACTATCTGTCCTTTTTCTAAAAAATACTCTTTTATTATTGAATATGCTAAGCCTTCAGTTAAAATAATTTCTGGCAAATGTTTACCTTTTGTCATGTCAAATGAAACTAATGGAATTATTTCTATTTCTGTATTAAATTCTCTTTGTGCCAATTCTTGCAAATAATTCCCAACACTTTGACATCCACAAAAAATAGGAGACTTTTTTTCTATAGCTAACTTTACTAAATTATATGATTTTCCTATTCCACGAATATTTAAATCTATATCATTAATTAAATAAGTTCTTTTGTTATCATAAGCTTTTTGCATATTTTTAAAAATTTCTTTTGATTTCTTTATGTAATTTTCCTTCATATCTTTCTTACACCTTTCTTTTATCATTGTAAGTCCAATTACTAAAATCAGTTTCTAAACAATTATAGCAGGGAGAATTGATTAGTCTATCACAAGTCCCGAAATCCCAATCCATACAAGTCCAATCCCAATCATAGTAAGTACCTTTTTCATCATGCATACCTGTTCCTTTTACATAATGTTTGCAATATTCATTACAATCATTTATTTTATGTTTACAAAAAGAACAAGGACCTTCATTTCCTTCTATGAGAACTTTTTTTAAATCTTCTTTTAATTGCTTTTCTAATTCTGTCATTTTTTCACTCCTTTCTTGTTTTATTATTATATAGACACAAAGAGGAGGCGAAACCTCCTCAATGTGTTTAAAACTTAATCACAAAACAAAACAATTTCTTTATCTTGTTTTGATAACGTTTTTTGAACATCTATTACTCTTTGATTTCTTGAGCCTCTCCATTTTAAAGTTATATCTTTTTGTTCTTCTATATAAGGTCCGTCCACTACCACATCACACATACGTATTATTTCTTGTCTATATACTCTATTAACATCAAAATTATCTGTTACTACTTCAGGAAAAATATATTCCCAAATATATCCTGTATATAGCCATATATTCTTTTGTGGAAATTTCTCCTTTACTTCTTTTAAAAGTTGATATATAGTTTCAACATTGTAATCTTCTAAAGGATGTCCACCAGACAAAGTTAAACCTGCTATATAAGGTTTGGAAAGTTCTTCAAAGATTTCTTGCTTTGCTGTTTCTTCAAAAAGCACGCCACTGTTTTTGTCCCAAGTTTGTGAATTTTGACAATTATAACAATGTATTTCACAACCAGAAACCCAAAGTACAACTCGAAGTCCTAAACCATTTGCTATATCTTCTTTTGAAATTTTAATGTAATTCATTCGTTATCTCCACCTAAATGAACATATCTTTCTTTTATTTCTTGAGTTCTTCCGTAATTCCAAAAATGACTTCCTATATCTTTTCTACCCTCCCTTTCGGGATATTTAAAGGGAATAGACTATACCATGTTATTTATGACAAAATTGACCTTTTTCATTTCTTGTTCTGTTTCCATATTTCAACCCATATTCTAAATTCTGTTGATGTAACATTCATTCTAAGTTTTCTAAATGGTTGTTTTGAGGATTGCTATCTTTATGATTTACCTCAGGATAGTGATTTGAATTGGAAAGAAACAATTCTGCAATTATACGATGAATATACACATCTTTTCGCTTTCTAGTAGAATCCCGTCTCATATATACTCTACAATATCCAGTTAGCGTGGGACGCACTTTTAATTCTTTTGGCTCTTTTAACCATTTAGCTTTATTAAATCTATCTCTACAGCCCTTAGGAATCATTGAATAAATTTTTCCGTTTTTTGAAGCTTTATATCCAGTAAAATCTGGAATATCATATAATTTCATTACTTTCACCTTCTTTATTTGTATTTTTTAAAAATCATAAATAACTCTCTATTATAGTCGTTGAACGTTCTTCCTTTCAAGGAAGCTTCGCTGCGTTTGGTTACCCAATCTTCAATGATTTTACCATACCTTGGTCGCTAACCTCGCCACTATTATATTACTATAATAGTTTGGTTATTGAAGCTCTAAGGGCTTTCCCGCAATTTAAGAGATTTTACGTGGGCAATATTGTTTACCCACAAGTTCTTCGAGCAACATTCATTTTGTTTTGGTCTGTGTTACCACAATTAGGACAATACCAATTCATATTTTTATCTATTAATATTTCACCAGTATAACCACATTCCTGACAATAATCACTTTTTGTATTAAGTTCCGCATACATAATGTTGTCATAAATAAATTTAATTACTTCTAATACAGCAGGAATATTATTAGTCAAATTAGCTGTTTCAATATAACTAATTGCCAAGATTATTAATATCTAAATCTTTAATTTTATTTATAACTCTTTCTTTTATTTTTTCTTTTTCATTAAATGAAAGGTCTTTTGTGAATTCTTCCTTCTTTTTATGTTCTTTTTCATTTGCAAAATTTTGAAAAAGTAATTCTTCTGCAACATAGCGAGCATATACTGCTTCTTTTAAATTCTTACAACATCCCAAATGTTTTCTTTTACCCCCAATTTTAATTTCTGGATCATAATAATTTCTATCTTTTCTATAACAAACTCCTATAAATCCACTCGTATTGTTAGACATAAATGATTTGTTTAATACATTCTCAGATTGTAGACAAATTCTTAAATTAGACTTTCTATTGTCTAATGGATTTCCATTAATATGATCTACCACAATATTTTTTTCTTCAAAATCTTTTATAACAATGTCTAAAACTACATGAGACAAATCTCTTTGTGTTCCTTTCGCTGGCAGTCCAGTTACGACATGAGAATGACTAAGTCTCCATTTATGGTATTTAATTTTTTCTATATCCTCAAAATCTATAATAAATTCTCCAACTTTATTGTTTTTTTGGTTATATAGATTAAAATAAACTCCATCGCCTTTTATTTCATAATCATTTAAATCATTGTTTGTTCTTGGATTATTGTCTAAGAATTTTCCATGTTTATGTAATTGATGCATATGCTTTGAACATAATGTATATCCACCATATCTAATCTTTTTAAAACTTTCTCTTCCACAAATTTCACAGTTATACATTTTTAAAACCTCCGACTATTTCTTAAAGTAGCAGTGAAACGCTGCTTCACTTCTTGTGCGCTTCGAATTGTGCTAATCTCAATCCTACAAATTAGTCAGTACACCTTTCTATTGTTTAATAGACTTGGCACGGAGTTGCAATGCTTTCTCCGTTAGCATAATTTAAAAAATAAATTACACACCCTTTTTGCATAGGTTCACACAATTTTAGGTGGCTATTAAAGTTATATTGAAACAACCACCTGGACTAAGCTTTTGAAATTTACTTTCTATTTTTAATTTTTCAAAAGCACTAATTTTTTCAAAAACAGGTATATGATAACTATTTGTAATATAATTTCTATCTTGACCATCTAATTTAATAAAAACATCTTCTCCAAAACGTTTTTTTAATTGTTTTGCAAATTTATAAGTAGTGGATTCTATAGGTGAACCATAGACAGAATAATCAATATCTTCTTCTTTTTTCCATTGATTACACTTGTCATTTAAAGCTTGCATTACTTCTAAGCCAAATTTTTCTCCCACTCCTCCATCAGAATGACTATGACCAGTCATATATTTTACACACTCATATAAACCAGCAAAACCTAAAGAAGCAGTACTATATCCTCCATGTATTAAATTATGTAATTTTTCACCTTTGTGTAAACGAGCAAAAGCTCCATGTTGCCATAAAATAGGGGCAACATCTGAAGTAACTTCTTCTAATCTATCTATTCTTGCTTTTAATCCTTGATGACATAATTCTGTTCTTTCTTCAAAAAGTTGCCAAAATTTTTCTAAGTTGCCTTGCGAAGAAAATGCTAAGTCAACTAAATTTATCGTAGTTACACCATTGTTGAATCTTCCGTAATATTTACTTTCATTTTCTCTATAATTAAGAGCTTTAGCTGGATTACCTTTTATTCTATCAGGTGTCAAAAAACTTCTACATCCCCATTTTATTCATACGATTCGTAACATCGCACAGTTTTTAAAAACTTCCCTATATTACTATAGGATATTAGACTATATCACATACCTAATATTATTACTATATTAGGCACCCTGCCGTTTCGATTTAAGTGGCTTTATTTACCCATTACCACACCATCATTAACTTATGGCTCTACTCTACTCACTTCCAAACTTTTTACTTCCTTAATGTTTGCGTTTTCGATAGTCGTTAGACTTTTAAAAATTGAATAAAATTAGTTTCGTTCAATTTTATTTAGTAAGGTAAGTTATCTTATTTTATTAAATAAGATTTTCTCCTTTTAAGCAGGTTTGCTAATAACATTACTGTTATTAGGCACAGGTTCGTTTATGCACGGGTAACAATTTCCTTTTCCATTTTTATCGATTTTAAGTTCAAGCATTATTTTTTCAGAAATATAATCAGGCACCATTCTTTTAGCTGTGCATTTCGCTGCTAATTCTGTAAGCCACCAATAAGGAGCTTCTTCTGATATATTATCTGACTCTAAAACATACAACAATTTTGGAAAAGCTGGAGTAATATATACTCCTTTTTCATTTTTTAAACCTTGTATTCTTTGCTTTAAAAATTCTTCTATTAATAAAGATAATTCGTGTTTGTACTCTTGAGTTTCTCCCAAATACATACATACACTCAAAAATGGACTTTGCAATCCGTTTACATATTTCTATGTAGGTGGACTATATCTTCTATTTCAGTCTTGCGCTTGGGGAAATGTGCCTATCTCATTCCCTACAGGGCTACACTCATCACCCTTAGTCTCTACACTTTTACCTATTTCTAATTAATATATAGAAATAAATACTTAGCACGGTATTGCCATATCCTTATTACAGGACTTAGGTTCTCTTATCACTTACTATTATTTCAGTTGACCGTTAGCAACTTATTAAAAGTCACACCCTTGGGCAAGGTTCACAAGATTTTACAACAGCCAAATCAACCGTTTGTTGTAGACATAGAATTTATTTGATAATTGAAAGTTTGCACAGCGTCAGAAATTTCTTTCTTTAAATCTTCTGTAGCAAATTGTTTTACTTGTTCTTCTAATAAATTCCTTTTTTTATATTTTTTTATATAAATATCATAACTTTTTCTTACATATGGAGCCAAATGAGTCAGACTAATTGTAGTTCCTCCATATTGGCTAGAAGCAACTGCTGTAATTATCTGAGTAGCAACAGTAGTAGCTGTTAGCAATCTATGTTGAGGTTCTATTTTTATTCCATTAATAACAGTGCCATTTTGCAACATGTCTTCTAAATTAATTAAACAACAATTGTTTAAAGCTTTTTGAGCTAAATAATCCATATCATGTTCATGTATAATTCCTTCTTCATGTGCTTTTACAACTTCTTTAGGTAATAAAAAACGCTTAGCAATATCAGTACTACTAATACCTGCTAAATAATCTCTTTGAGTTGTTACAACTTTTGCATTTTTATTAGAATTTTCTTTGTTCCAATAATCATTTGTTCCACTTAAAAAAGATAAAACAGTTTCATCAGTTAAACTACCTCTTTTTATATTTCTTGCATTCCTATAAAGGATATATTCTTTAGCAACTTCTTTATAAGAAGAAGACATAAGTTTTTTTTCTACTAAATCTTGAATATCTTCAACATTTAAATCTTTATGTAGATTTTCTATTTCATTAGCAATTTTATTACATAAATCTATGTTTTCTACATTACAGCGTTTCATTGCTAATCCAATAGCATTAGAAATTTTACTTTTGTTAAATTCTACTTCTCTACCATCTCGCTTAATAACTTTCATATACGCAACTCCTTTCTCTTTATAATATCTATATAACAAAAGATATTCTTATTTACCACTACTACCCAATTTGCCCGTTCCTCATTCTCCTGTGCTTCCAAAACCTTTGTCTCCCCTTTCCGTTTTGTCAAGGGTGTCTACTTCTGCAAATTGGACATTTACATAAGGTAAAAACACCAATTGTGCAATTCTATCGTCTTTATGTATAATACGAGGTTCATCTGTATCATTGTGAATAGCAACAATATATTCACCCGTATAATCTTCGTCACATACCCCCACACAATTAGAAGGTCGAAGCCCTTGTTTTGTTGCAAGCCCACTACGAGCAAAAATCGCACCAAAATAACCATGGGGAGGTTGTATTGAAAGTCCAGTTCCAATCTTAACTGTCGTATGTGGTAAAATAGTTATTGGATTATCAATACACGCTGATAAATCATAACCCGCAGCATATTCACTACCTTTACTTGGAATTTTAGCATTTTCTTTTATTTTTGCAAATTTAACTTTTACCATCTTTTTTTACCTCTACTCTCTTGTCAAAATATTTGCTTCTTCTAATTCAATCTGCAATTCAGCAACATCCAATGATATTTTATCAGAATATAATTCTATTTTGTTGTCCAAATCCAATGTAAAAATACCCAAAATAGATTTTGCATCGACTAAAAATCTACCATGTTTTAAAGTATAATTATCTTTATACTTATTAACTATTTTCAAAAACTTATCAATTTGAGAGATTTTAGCCAAATCAACATATCCAATAAATTTTGTTGTTTCTAACATTTTTTTCTTCCTTTCTTATTATTAATTATATATTATTTTATTTTTTACGAGTTATAAATAGCGCAATAACTATCTACTATCATTTTAAATTTAGCATACAATTCTTCAATAGTATTACTTTGTATACCTTCTCCTATAAAGCAAGTAAAAACTTCATATAAAGATACTTCATAATTAATATTATAATTATGATTTTTCATCCACAAAGTAAACTTTTTCATTAAGTTTTGTAAATATAAACATTCTCCTTCTTTGCCTTGAGAAAAATAATAAATAGTTTCTATACTTAAGCAATATTTTTTAGTTTCTGTATTATACAGAATTTCAAAATCATTCATTGTATAAAAATTAGCTTCATTTTCATTACTTAGATCATCAGCTGATAATATTCCCCAAATAAACTTATAAGGATAAAAATCTTCCTTCCAACAATCACGAATGTTTTTTTGAGTCAGCCAACATTTTAATTTTTGCAAAATTTTCATAATACACCTCTTATATTTTTTTAGAATTTGCAATATCTGCTTCATGTAATAATTTTAAACTATTAAAAAGATTTTCTCCATACAATTCCTTTTTGTTATTTAATGTTTTTTGAGTCATTTTATCCCATTGAAAAACTTCCATGTGATAATTAACCATTCTTAAAACATTTAAAAAGGTATTCCAAGAGACATAATGCCATATAAATATACACAACCATAATAGATTATAAGTACCAATATTTGCATGATTAAAATAATGATATTCTCCTCTTTCATCAATAAAGAAATCAAAAGGCTTTCCATAATCATGAAGATAACCTGCTAAAATCAAACTATTACAAAAAGATTTTTCAATCATTATTTCTTTCGTTCTAATTTTTTGTATTAACATTTGACTTGTTAATTCACAATGCTTACCCAACAAGTAATCATGATGGCTATTATGCTGTTCAAAATTCTCCATAATGGTAAAATATGGGCTAACACTTTCATAAAGCATTTTCTCTTTTCTTGTGTGTTTAAGTAAATCTACATGATCTTTATGCATTAAAACTTTAACTGTTTGACAGCCATGTATTTCAATATCATCAAAGCCTTCAGATTCTACAGGAAATTGAAATCGCTTATATTGTCTTTCAATAACCTGTTCTGGAACAACATTTTGTCTTTTAATATTTTGAGCTTTAGCAAACAAAATATTTGTTGGTATTATATAAGCAATTTTTTGACAATTAATTTCATTCTCTTTTATTAAGGATAATATATGTTTTCTATCTTTTATTGTTAAATTAGTAGCATCATATATAACACTTAAATTTTTCTTGAGTGATTTAATAGCCAAATCATTCATAATATTAAATACTTTTTGATTACTTTGTAAATCATAGGTTGTAATTTGTTCTTTAGAACGAATATCGTCTGAAGATAATAATACACATTTACGATTGTTTAAGTTCTTTGAATTATTACTACTTTTTTTAAATAGTTTTAACAATTTAATTGCAGAATTGGTTTCACAATTTAATTCTTCTTTAATTTGATTTGCTACTGTAGTTTTACCTGCTCCAGAAATACCAATCATCATAACAAAATTAAGCTTCTTTTTATTTGTGATTAAAGAAGGTTTTTCTTTATTAGAATTATTTTTATTCATTTTTTTCCTCCATAAATTTGCGAATATAAGTGCGAGCTGGTTCAATTCGCATATTATTAACTGCCCAAAACAAATATTCTTTATCTTTATTATATATTGTTTCTAATGTTTCACCTTTATGTTTTGCACCAAAAGTAATTACAAAGTCTTTTGGTTCTACTGCTTTCTTTATAGTATCATCTATTACAGATAGATCTACATTAAGAAATCTTCGAGAAGCAATATAATCACACAAATGAACGAAAAAAGTTCTCTTATCAATAGGTTTAGGTAAAATCTCTTCACCTTTTTTATTAGTATTCCATTGACCCGAATGAGCAAGAATACAATCACAAATTATTTGCCTATCTTCTTCAGATATAATACCTTCAAAAATTTCACTTGCTAACCAATTACCACACAAAAGGGAAAGTTCTACTTTTGTATGTTTTCTTTCTTCGTTATCACCATATTTTTTAGCGTCATGCAAAAGTAGGCTAATAAGCAACAAATCCTGCTCATGCTCAGTAAAAATATCCTGATAATGTTCCAATTTTAAGAGTTCTACCCCCAAATAAAATACAGTTTTTATATGCCTCAAAAGTCCCCCTTCTCCTAAGTCTGACAAAGGATGATACTTCCCTGTACTTGAAGCTTCTCTTGTAAATACATAATCTTCCATGTTTTCTATAGCTACTTCTAAAAACTTCTTTAAATTTTCTTCTTTAATATAATTTAATTCGTTCTTAAAATAACTTAGCTTTTTTTCTTTAGTCATTACTCTCTGCCTTCCTTTCTTCTTCTTGAGCTAAAAATTGTCCATATCCTTCTAACTCAAAAAATTCGGTGTGAGAGCCAACATCATATATTAACGTTCCTTCTGGTGTCGTATACTGACGTACATAATAAACTGGAAATTCTTTCTCTTCTAAAAAGTTATGTATCATACTCCATGCTTCTTTCTCTATTGAAGGTTCTCCCATAAAAACTAACTCTTGATTATAACGTCTAAAATATAGTTTCATCTTTCTGTTCCTTTCTTTACCAAATTTTCTTTTAAATCTTTAAACAAATGTGCTATCACATCTACTGTCCAACCTAAACCACATAATGCTCTACGTTTATGAGGAGATTTTATACAAATAGTATAGTCATCTGGTAAAGTTTGTGCTCTTTCATATTCTTTTGGTGTAAGATAACGCCAATTACCTTCTGTTGCAGGTTGTCGTTCTCTTTTCATCGGAACAGCAACATTGTCTTTACTTACAGTTGTACAGCAATTTATTTTATTATCTGCACGACATTCTATTTGCTGAACTATAGGAATAGATTTATTATAATCCTCTCTAACTCCTCGTTCATTAATTCTTCGTCCTCTCATAGACCCTGCAAACCAACCATCTTCACATATATCAGAAAAACTTACTTCTTTTTCTTTAATAGGAGTTGTTTCCCAATTACACCAATATAAACGCTTTCTATCTTGAGCTGAAATTACTCTACTATTAATAAAAATTGGTTGAACACCCAAATAAGAAGTAATAACTTCTTCCCATTCCTTTTTCATTTTTACATTTTCCATTAGAAATTTTATGTTAGGATTTACTTTTTTTAAATAATTAAGTATATCTACTGCAACAAAAAACAGTTTACTGCGAGGGTCTTCAAAATTTAATTTCTTTCCTGCTGAAGAAAAACCTTGACAATTATGAACTACTGCATTATTAGCTATATAACTATGGTCTTTTTCTACCTCTAAATTATAAACAATAGTATGCTTATAAATCTTACTATAACCTTCATAATTAACCCATTGTATTTCTTTGGCTTTTGGCTCAAAACAAGCTAATCTCATTTCCTCTTTCAAATCCTTAACAGAAGTCCAAGAAATATTACCTTCTTTATCTTTAGTATAATAAGGATGATTTAAAGTTACCAAAGTTTTTGTAATAGTGGCTGTTGCATTTAATGCAACAACCTCTGCTATTTTACTTCCAGTTGAAATAACTTTATGATATTCACCAGTATGGGTTTTAACTAAATCTCCTGGTTTAATATCCTCTATTAACTTATAACCATATTTTGTTGTAATTAAAGTACCAGCTGAAAAACAAGGGCTACCAAAAGTAATTAAATCTATACTTTTCCAATCAATATCCCATTCTTTCCATTTTTCTACGTCACCCAATTGTATTGTATTAGGAAAATGAGACATAGTTACTTGCATAGCATTCTTTTCAATCTCACTTGCATAATATGTATTAACTGGTATATTCGCTCTATCTAAAGCTAAATGACAACAACTTATGCCATCAAATAAACTAAGTACATTAATAGTTTCCATTTGAAATTTCCTTTCGCATTTTTGTCACATTTTTCATTGTGTTTTTGACACCTTTTGTCACATTTTTCCATGCTTTTTTAGTAGTAAAATACACATTTTTCATAGAAAAAATTGCTTACTTTTTAACATTTCTTCATAATCTTCTTGTAAACCTAATTCACCCAATGTTTTATAATGAGGAGAATTTGAAATAGCCTGAGTTTTTAAAAAGTTTATAGGTTGACCTTTATATTTTTGTATGATATATGTTCTATCTTCTTTTGGATAATTTTGAACCTCTTTCATAAAGTCCACAATTTTCCCATGCGTTTTTCGATATATATCTCTATAACACTTATCTATATTATTGTTTTTTATCCAACAATATTCATGTAATATATCAATTAACCCTTCAATACGCCAACGATGTTCTTTTGGAATTTTAACAATTAAATCGTCTATCCAACTATCAGCATAAGCTTGTATAATTAAATTAGGCGAAGATATAGCTGAAATTAATTTGTGACATTTAACATAATCATTATATTTAATTTTTACTAAAAAACCATCTATATTTAAAACTACACCTTCAGCTTCTGAACTCTTATATTTATCTAGACTATTTAAGACTTCATCTAAAGTTTCTTTATGCAAATCAGTTGTCAATTTCACATTGTATTTTTTTGCTTTTTGCAATACTTCTTTATAAGACCACTGTTTTCCAGTATTATTTTCTCTAACACCTATAAGATATAAACCTTCTTGCTCTTTAGTATATCTTACAACATGTGCGTCTTTTAAAGAAATATACTCAAAAATAAAAGTTAAACCTTCATTTTCCATAATCATTTTTATTAAATTATCGTTAATAACCAACCGATTAAAACTGTCTGTTAATCTCCAACTTTTATTTTTGTTTACAGCTTGTGCACCAGTCAGTAATATGCCTTCTTCATAATAAGTAGCACACTGCATACTACCATCTAATTTAGTTGTAATTTCAACAGGTTTAAAATTAGAAATAGCTTTCGTTATTCTTTTTTGTATATTTTCTAAACTATATTCTTCTGATTGATTTAAATTCATAAATTTTTTAAAAGGTGCAATAACTATAGTATTATGTACTACATCTATTACTACGCTTCTACATTCTTTATAAAAACCATCATATATATTCCAAAATTCTTCGTCAAAAGAGTTAATTTCTTTTTCGCCTTCTTTAATACTTACATGGTCTGTATATCTGAATAATACTAAATTATCATTTTGAGCAATATGAAGCGGAGTTAACCGTTTTATATAATCTTGATTGTTCAATAATCTTGCCCAATTTTCTACACATGTTAATTCTCGTCTCCCACCATTCTCATTGGTAATCTCTTTTGTTTCATAAGAGACTTCTCCAAATTGTTTCTGAACTTCTTCTTTTAATTTCATAATAAAATTAAAAACTGGATTCCAAGAATATAAATTACTCACAAATTTCACCTACCACTTTAATATAATATTATTATAGCACAAGAAAAGAGATATGTCAATAGGATAAATAAACTTTTCTTGTGCTATAATTTACCTTATTCTTTAATTGGTATTAAGTCACCAACATAAAATAACCATTTTAATGGAGTAGGGTCTTCCTTTAAGCACACAAATAAATTATGAGGTTGCTTTTGTACCTTATCATATTCAATAGTAAATGTTTTATTTCGGTTGTCAATTATAAATTGCTTAAATTCTTCTCGATATTCATGAAAAATTTTTGAATTTGTAATTGCTTCCACATTTAATTTTACTTTCGTACCCTCTGGTATTGTCAAACTTGTCTTTTCTGTTAAATCAGCATACTCTTTTATTTGTTCAATATCCTTTTTAGATAAGCTTGTTTTTTGTGCTTTTTCCATTTGTTTTTTAAATTTTCTTTTTTGTTCTCTATTCATAATTTTATTTTCCTTTAATATTAATTTTCTAACATTATCTGAATAATACTATCAAAATATTTCGTAAAACGATCAATAATTGTTGCTGTTTCTGCACGAGTAATATTTTGCTCTGGCTCAAAAGTATTATAAGTTTTTCCTGAAATAATATTTAAAGTATATAAATTTAAAATAGCTTCATAATACCATGAATTTCTTTCAACATCTATAAAAGGCAAACTGTTTAAATAGTCATAATTAAACACCTTAGAAATTTCTTTGTTGTTAATAGATTTGTTTATATTCTTTAATATTACTTTAAAACTATCTTTTATTGTTTTACTTAATCTATCTAATAAAACAACAATTTCTGCTCTTGTCATAAAATCATTAGGAACAAATTCTTTTTCTGTCCTACCTTTTATCAAATTTAAATTATATACCTTTTTTAATGCTTCATAAAACCAATCTTCTTTTTTTACATCAGTAAATGGTAAATCTATATTTGTAATTTTATTTATTTGCTTTTTTAAATCATTATAATTACGTTCATTAAGCTGTGCACACACGTCTAAAAAAGCTTCTTTCCTATTATTAGTTAAGTCTATTAATCTACTAACAATAGTTACCATTTCTGCTCTTGTAATATTACGATTAGGTTCAAAAGTAGTTTCAGTTACTCCATTAATAATTCCTGCCAAAGACATGTTTTTAACATATTTATAAAACCAATCTTCTTTATGTACATCTGAAAAATTAATATCTAAAATTTCATCTGTAACTATATATGCAGCATCAATAGCATACTTAGGTATCTCTCCTACACCTTCACTATCTCCCCATGCTTCTCCCCATGAGTTTTTAATCTTATAAGTATTATTTTTATCATTCCAACCAACTATCATAATACAATGAGATTCATAAAAATATTTTTTACTTATTGCTAACAAACCATAATCACTATCCATTAAAGCTTGTTTTATAGCTTTATCTGTTTCTTCTGCCGTTCTTTTGGTCAAAGAAGCATAACCTTTAATTTTATATAATTCAGCTATTTTATTTAAACTATTTATAGATTCTGTTTTTCTTTTCATGTCTGGCATTTCTTCTAAAATATTAAAATATTTTTTAGGTACGATTCCTTTCTTCGACCATTCTGACAAGGCAACTGTTGGCAACATTCCATAATTCCAATCACATTTTTCTCTTAATGCACCATATGCCCAACCTTCTGAAAATTCTATAGAATCTATATCCGAATCTTTATCTTTTTCTTGTTCTATAATATTTAATACTTCAGCTAAAGAAGAAATAACACATCCTACACAAGCTCCTACATCTCCTTGATCTTTTAAAATTCCTCTATGTTGCTGAGAAATAATAAATTCTGAAGGAAATTCTTTTTGAACTTTCGGAACATTACCTCCTGCACGTAATACAATATCATAATCATAAATACGCATAGGTTCTATTTCTATTCTTGCTCCACAACTTCTATCCATATGTATCACTTCCTATTCTAAAAGTTTTTACAAAAATAATTATATGTTTCCATAACAATAATAATGATTAGAATTACCAGCTGAATTGATAACCTTTTTCCAAACACCCTTGCCCTGTGGTCCTCCAGATTGAAAAATTACATTCTTTGGCATACCAAAACGTTCTCCTAATAGTAACTGTTTTGCTATTTCTATACAATCTGTAGGTGGGTTTTGATTGAATTTTTTATTTAAATAAGAAGAATATTGACCCCTTGCTGAAATAACAGATTTAATTGTATTACCCCATTTTCCACAATCTAATCTATTCATTACTACAGCTCCTACATAACATTTGTCCGTATAATTATCTGCCGCCGCTTCAGCATGTATTATTTTTGCTAATAATATAACATCTTCTTGCTTTATCAAACTTTCTTTCGCTTCTTTTTCTGTTAAATACCAACCCAAAGTTTGATATAATTCTATCTCTGAGTTTAACATATACTCAGTTCTTCCATCAGCAGCATACATAATCGTAACAGGTTCTTTATACCATCCTACTTTTTCATAAGCTTCTAATTCACTTTCTTTTATTTCTAATGTTCGATTATCATTACTATATACCGTTATAATTTTATCTGTCTCTATAATATTATCTTTTACTATACTATTTTCTATGTTCTCGTTATCTCCCTCACAACTTAAAACAAACAAACCATTTATAAGTATACAACAAAACAACAATATAATTATTTTTTTATTTTTTTTCATCGTTGTACTCTCTCCTTTTTTATTTATCTAATAATAATGTAATACATTACACCTCATTTAATATAATTACTTATACGCCACTACAAGTATAAATGTTATGCATTACTATTCCTTATTTCAAAAGGAACGAGCCTGATTTTACCATCATCTCAGCTCTTGATTAAGTTACAAGCATAATACGTCACCACCTTTCATAAAAACTAAATATTTTCACTTTATTATTATAACACAAAAAATTCCCCATGTCAATACGATAAGGGAATTTTTTGCTAATTTTATTCTATATTAAAATTTTACATTTTCTACTTTTTCAGACAAGTATTTTTCTTTTCTCTTATTTATCGCTTTATTTAACGCTTCATAATCAGCTTCTGTTGCTATATCTTTATCTAACATGTCTAATAAAAAAGTCTTTTTATTAGATATTCCACTTTGGTCTATAGCTTTCCTAATTGCTCTATTTTGCCCTACAACAATACATTCCTTTTCAGCCCTTGTTATCATTGTATACAATAATTCTTTTGTTAGCATCATAGGTGGAGTAGAAAAATCAACAGAACCTATAATTATTTTAGCAGAAGCACCTTGCATTTTATGACAAGTTATTGCATATCCCAATGTAAGAATATTTTTCTTTTCATAAGAAATAACAACCTTTTTGTCTATTAAAGGAAAATAAACAGTAATAGTTTGAGAATAATCTTCTATGTCTTCTACTATTCCAATCCAACCATTATAAATATCTGTTTTTACATTTTCTTCTGTAGTTTCTATGTCATAACAATTTTTAACACATAATATTTTATCATTTTTATGAATTTTATAAAGTTTTTCTGCACTTATTGGTATTGTTACTGTATTATGTTCGTTTTCTAATACTGGATTTACAATCTTTTGAATCTCTGTATTTAGTATATAAACACTACTGTTTCCTCTATCTTTTACAGGTGAAATTAATTGTACATTCATAATATCAAAATCAGGTTGTTCATAATAATATTCAAACCGTTCTATAATATGTTCTACAACTTCTTCTTTAGGACAAACATCAAATGTCATATCTTGTAATTCACCTATAACATCTTCTCCTTCAAAAGTATTACTAAAAACTTGTTCTCCATTTCGAATAGAATGCGAACTTAAAATTATACCACTTTTTTTAGCTTGTCTATGTATTGTCTTTAATTCTTTTGTAGGAATATTAACTGATTTAAACAAATCACTTGCTAAATTCATACAACCAATACTTTCAAGCTGTCCCATATCTCCCAAAATAAATACTTTTGTTCCATTTGGAATAGCTCTTAATAAAGATAAGAATATTTCTCCACCTATCAATGAAATCTCATCTACAATAATAATGTCATATTTTAATGGATTGATTTCATTAAAAATAAACCCTCTTCCTGGTTGATAACCTAATAAACGATGAATAGTGTATCCTTCTTGTCCTGTTACCTCTTTTAATCGTGCGGCAGCTTTACCAGATAAAGAACATTGAGCAAAACTATATTTGCTTAATACTGATAATATACCTGATACTAAGCTTGATTTACCACAGCCTGCCGAACCAGTAATAAAACAAAGCTGTTTTTCTAAACCTAATTTAATACCTTCAATTTGTTCTTGTGTAAATTTCCAACCTTGTTTACTTTCTTGTCCTTTAATTCTTTTTTTCCAATCAGACCAATTAAATTTGTTCTCTGATTTTAACAAACGCTTTAAATGATAAGCTGTTTCTAATTCCATCCAATAATATTTGGTTAAATATATTTTACGTTCACTACGTTTTTCATTCTCTTGAATACGTATAATATCTTTTTCAACAAGTTGGTCTATAGCCATACTTATATTATTACCAGTTATATTACCTTCAGAATCAGTGTATACTTTAAGTATATTTTCTTTGCCCTGAAACTGATCATAAATCCATGTCATAAGTTCTTTAGCATAAACATAAGAATTACCTTCTTGAGCTTTTTCGTCTAAAACAAATTCTATATAAGCCTTAATACGCTCTGGAGATTGTGCAGATATTCCTACTTTCATAGCCAATTCATCTGCTCTTGTAAAACCTACACCTTCCATTTCTTTAGCTAAATCATAAGGATGCTTTCTAACTTTATCTATTATTACTGGTGCTACTTTGTAACGCGAAATTAAACTGTCAATAAAATTAGTTGTAAGTCCTAAATCTCCAAGCTTAATATATAATTCAGCATTAGTTTTAGAATTTTCAAACCGTTCTATGATTTTTTGAGCTAAAACCCTTTTTATGCCTTTTACTTTAATCAAAGAATCTATATCATGTTTTGATATAATTTTCAAAGGATTATCATAAAGATTATATAAATTATCTATTTGATTTTCAGTCAAAAAAGTAGATAAAAAGGTTTTCTGACCAGATACCTTAGAAAAATCTATATCTTCTCTCCATGAAATTACTTCATATTGTTGTCCATACTTAGGATGAAAAACTTCTTTAACTTGAAGTATGTATTCTATCCGTTCGTTTGGTTCAAAATAAAACTTTCCTGTTACAAGGGGGAATTGCGAAGATACAATTCCCTCTATATTTTCTAACAACTGCCATTTTATAATTCCAAAAGGCTCGTATTCAGTAATATTTTTGTCACGAGGATATATTTTAGTAACAAATTTTGCTTTAAAAGTAATATATCCATTTTCATTTATATTATCTAATTTATTGCCCATAACCAAAACCATCCTCTTCTTCTTCGCCAATACGATTACTTTGTAATTTTAACTCTTTTCCTTCTATTCCTGTAATTAACTGTAAACTATGTCGATAAACAGAATCTTTATATTTTTTAGGAATAAACATATCCTCTCTCCTACAACCTGTTATTAACACTTTATTACCTCTTGTAAACCAAGAGCGTTCAAGTACAGTTTTCTTGCCATTCTCATCCACTTCAGAAATTTGTCGGTCATAAAAGTTAAATTGTCCTTTATAAAATTTAACTAATACAACACCAGTAGGAGTTAATACTGTTACTATATGTTTATTTTTGTCTTTGTCTAATACTGTTCCACATATTCTTGTCAAAGCAAAACGTGGAATTTCTCTATCTTTATATTTTCTATATTCCACAACTTCTGGTGTTAATGATAATTCCTCAAAATTAGATATATTATATCTTTCAAAATCTATATCTGCTAATTCATGTTTATGATAATAGAATGATAAACTATCCATTTCCCATTTCGATATTGTACCAGAAGCAACATTATCCCAAACTTCTTGAAATCTTTGATAATTAATTGCGTCTAAATTTTCTTTTGAGCTTAATATCGTTTCTTTAAAATCTTGCATTAATTTATTAAACTCTCTTTCTAAACTTCCTCTTTTAACAATAACTTTACCTTCTTCATTATATTCATAATCTTTATCTTCCTGCATATTACAAGCAAAATGTTCAAAAAAGAACGGTTCAGCATATTTTGGTTCTAAATAATAATATCCTGTATTTGCACTTTTTCCTACTTGTTTAACAAAAAATTGTTTGCTTAATACATACTTTTTAAATTTGTATAACCTATATTCATATGCCTTTTGTTCTTTTGTTAATAAATCCAAATTATACAAATCAACTATATTATCCATAGATAAAGATTTTAAAGGATTAGAAATACTTTTTATATATTCTTTCATTATTTCTACTCTGTCTTTATGCTCTATCTCATCAAAAGCTCCTGCTTTTATAAGAGCAATAATAGCTGTATTACCAAATTTATTATCAGAAGATTGACTCTTATAAGCATTTATCTTTTCTATAAAATCATTTAAAGAAGTATACGGACGATTATCTATTATGGCTTTCACTAAGTTATTTCCAACTCCTGATATTGCGTTCATTCCAAAAATAATTTGTTGATTTTTTACATCTGGTTTAAAATTATAATCAGAATTATTAATATCTACCAAAGATACTTTTACATTTGCTTTTTGTATGTCTCCAATAGCTTTAGCTATTTTACCATAATTCGTTCCACTATTATCTAAACCACCACTATCTACAATGAGATTTGCTGTGTTCCAATAAATAATAGGATATTTATAAGCTAAGTTCATTTCTTGTAAACCTACTAAACTGTATCCTAACGTATGTGCTGAATTGAAGCCATAGCCGCGATTCATATATATTAAAACATACCATACATAATGACATAGCTTAGAAGATAAATTTTTCTCTTTCTGATTCTCAAAAAATTCTTTTTCAAGTTGTTCAAAATCCTTTGGGCTTTTTTTTGCTATTGAACGTCTTAACCTATCGCTCCATAACAAATCAAAACCGCCTATTTGAGGCTCTTGTACTAATATCATAAATTTTTCCTGAGAATCACAGATTCCATAAGAGCCTTCCAAATGTTTCCGTAACAATAATTGCTCTTCTTGTGTCAATCCATAATCGGTCATCTCTTTGTACCATAAAGAAATATCTTTCTTAAAACGTGCTAATCTTTCCAAGGGTTGCTCTGTTGCCCCTTCTGCCGCCATCAATCTCATAACTGAATTAATAGTAGCCAAATCATCAACAGACGTAGGTTTTACTAAAGCAATAGCTTGAACACCCGATTGTTTTTCCATTTGGAATAAAGACATGATTTGATGATTCCAAACCATTTGCCACATTTTAGGGTCATTGCGTTCTATATTATAAATTCCCAAATATTTTTCATAACATTCACGAGATTTCCCATCTCCTTCAATTAAATGATCTTTAGCTAATAATTCTAAGCATGTTTTTTCTCTTCCTAAAGCATCTATTGCTAACAAATCCCATTTAATCAAACCAACCGCTTCTGCATCATGCAGATTAAATTGAGTAATAATATCTCCTGTATTAGTCTTCATTAAAGCTGTACTTTCATAAAAAGGCTCTTCTGTTAAAATTATTCCTCCAGCATGAGAACCCACACCATTGATAAGCCCTTCTATTTTCTGAGCTACTTCCCATATTTCAGGATATTCATGTGTCATTATTCGTACAAATTCTTTATCAGGAGCTATGCCATTTTTTTCATCTCCATAAAAAGTTTGTTGTAAAGTAAATTGAATACCTCTTTCTGATTTAATAAAAGAAGCTAAATAAGTTCCAATATCATTGTCTTCTCCTATACCTCTTGCAGCAGTTAATAATGCTGATTTTGCTTTTTCTGTTAGTAAAGTTTGTACCTTACTTATATGTAATTCCCCATACTTTTGTTTTAAGTCTAACAATACTTTTTCTTTATCACTCCCAATAATATCGAGGTCCACATCTAACGAGGATACTCGTTCTGGATTTAAAAATCTCCAATGATAAGTTTTTGTTGTTTCTCTTAATGGATTTACTTGCGTAATAGATAACATATACAATAACAAGAAACCGCCACCACTATTATGTACAGCACAATTATTAACTATATATGAATGAATGTCTTTTACTTGTAAATCATATACGTTACCCTTATAATCACAACAACCAACACTTTCTACTGGAAAATAAAAATTATCATTGTCTTGCAAATAATCATTTCTATAATAATTCTGTTGTGGGATTGATATCAAAGGAAAATCTTTTTGTAATTTAATTAATTGTTTACCTGACGCATTCCACTTATAACTTTCTCTCATATTATCATGAGCAAGACGAGTTTTTATGTTTCCAAAAATTCCTAAAGAAGCAAACAACATCTTCACTTGTGAAACTAAATTATAATTAATAGAATCATAAGAAATTAGAAGTCCCTTTGTATGATAACAACCATCAGAATTCATTAATCCTGTTAACAAGCCAACTATCATCTCTCTATCATTAGTAATTAATTGATTAGGTATATGCTTATTAATATCATGTTCACCAATCAATTCAGAAAACAAATGTGCTAATAAAGAAGTATAACACATTAATTGTATTAGTTTTTTGCCATTTTTAGCATAAATACGTTTAGTTGTATATCCTAATTTATGCAAATAGTTTTCACAAAAACTTAAACTATCTAAATCTTTTTTGTTTTCAGAATGAAAAGCTATACCAATTTCATTTCCTTTACGCGTCCAACCATCTCCAATCATAGTACCAACAAATTGAGCAAAATCACGGTCAACAGTAATATAACGATTGTATTTTGTTAATGGTTGATAATCAAGTCCATAACGTCCATACCATATTTTTTCTTCATCATAAAAAGCATTAGGATTGTAATCTTTTAAATCAATTTGCTTCCAAGTAAATTTTGGTAACTTAGGTTTAGGGTACGCAATTAAATCTCCCACTTGTATATCTTGTGCCTCTATCCATTTAATTTTTTGTTCCTTTTTAAAAGAACAATTTTTATAATTACGACAAGTATCTTTACACCAGTGTCTTTTATATATTGGATTTTCACAGTTTTTGCAAGTTTTTACATAAAATTTATGATTAGTAGTACAAGTAATTGCCTCTATTCCCTTGCCTTTTATAACAGACATTTTTTCTTGAACGGGATAAGTGTAAATTGCTTTTACAGGTTTTATTTCACCTTGATGAGTAACAATTTCATCTCCTTTTTGTATATCTTGTATATTTGTCTGTTGTCCATTTGCCAACAACACTTTTGTGTTAGGCACAAAACACCCTCTTGTTGGTCCAACCCAAGTTCCACTTTTCCAACATTCGTTTACAAAAATAGCTGTTTGCAACAAATAACCAGACCAATTAGCCTTCATTTTTTGAGAAGATTTTATAATAGATTGAAGATTTACTTCTATTTCTTCATAAGTTGCTTTGTTATCAAATTCTTCTGGTTTTTGTTCTAAAGCTTTTAACAAATCTCTTAACAAATGTCTATCGCAATCTACCTTAGAATTATAAAAATATTCAAAAGAAGGTACTTTATCCTTATATTTTAAGTATAATTCTCGATTTGGTTCTTCAATATTATCTGGCATATAAGGTATTTTCAAAGGTTTGCGAATATCATAATTTTCACACATGTTATAAATCTTCATGGTATTATCAATACCTTTTTGCACTTCTTCATAACTTAAATATTTATCCATGTATGAATGTATTTCTTCCTCAGACATAACATAAGTTGTAGCATAAAAATCATCAATCTCTCTATCACCATCTTGAGAATTTAAATAAGCTTTATGAATTTTCCTATCTTCTTTTTTTAAGTAATGAGAATCAGTAGTAATAATATAATCAGTATTTGTTTTTTTACTTAACTGTATTAATACTTCATTAACAATTACCTGCTGTTCATTGTCTGAAGGTTGTAATTCCAAAAAGAAATTTTCTTCTCCAAATATATCTTTCATTTTATAAATCCATTTTTCACATACAGAGTAGTCTGGATTTTTACTATTAGTATATATTTCAAGAATTTTATGAGGCAAAGAGCCTCCCAAACAAGCAGAAGAACCAATAACGTGCCCCTTATTTTCACTAATAACCTTAATAAGATTATCATAATAAGTTGGAACTCTTTGCATAACATAAAACAAAGAATTTTCCATCCATGCTATTGTACTTAATTTTCTTATTTGTTCATGTCCAATAGCATCTTTTGCTAATAAAATAAAATGATAGAAATTATAATCTTTATCTTCTTCAATAGCTTTACGAGAGCACAAATAAATTTCATTACCTAAAATCAATTTATAATCTTGCCAATCATCTAATTGCCTTCGATTTTCTATTACTTTTAAAGCCTCAATAGTAGAGCCAACAGTTTCATGTTCTGTAATAGCAATACCTTTGTGACCTAATTGATGTGTATAATCTATTAGATTTTCAATTTTATTTATACTATCACGAAGTCGATAATTACTATGGTCTGAATGATTATGTAATCCTATAAACAAAATAAAAGTCTCCTTTCCTTCTATTTTCTTTATTATAGCATAAAAATCTCTGCATGTCAACAAGATAACAGAGATTTTTAGCTATTTTACGAAACAAAATTAAAAAATCCAATCGTCATCAATTTCATTAGGCTTTGGTTTATATTCTTCACTATCATAAAACCAAATTTTAACTTGTGGAAAAACATTCCCTTCATATTCATTTAATACAAAAGAACAAATTAAATTCATATTTAACTCCTTTTTACTGCCACCAACCATTCTACGGTCTGCCAAAACCATAGCTTTATAATCTCCTTTAGGGCAATATTTTTTAATAAAAGGAATACCCTTATATACAAAACGAATAAAGCTTTCATTTTCACCATAAGCTTGAATATCTTTAGCATTTATTTTTAAATTTGTAATTGCAAACATTGGTTCTGGGATATCGTTTCCCCAAATCTTATAAGAATTAGCTACTTTTTGAACGTCTTTCAGTTTTAATTTATTAGCCTGTATTTCATAATCCACTTGATGAATAGTAGAAAGACTTTCTATAGGTAAAGCCTTATTACAGCAATCTATTAAATCCTGTATCTTATCCTTTTTAATTCTAATACCAAATGCTTGAGCATGACCCATAAGTCCGTCAAACAAATCAAATTGATTTAAAAAGTCTTTAAAATTCTCTAAATTACCCAATCCATAGTTACGACCAGAACCACCAAATTCGTCTTTAGTAAAACTTTTTAGCATTAAAACAGGTCTTTTATATTTAGTTGCTATTTTATTTGCTACCAAGCCTGTTACAGTATTTTTTGTCAAAATATTGGAACCGTCTACAACAATAACGCTATTTTTATCTAATTCATTTTTTGTAATTTCCTCGTCTATTTTTTTCATAAAATTTCTTACTTCAGTATTTTGCCTATTTTTTACATTATCACAGACACGAGCCATTGTTTTTTGTAAACTATGTATTTCAACAGGAGGAACGGGATCATTTTTACTTTTCCTTCTTGGTTGATATTCTCTATCTTCTTGTTCTCCACATATAGCTCTAAACAAATCTATTTGTTCTTCAGATTTGCCATAACGAATAACCGCGTTTATAGCAGGTCCTATATACCATCCTATGGTATAAATAGTCACTCCTAATTTGAAATCTTCTTCGTGTCTTTTTATATATTCTTTAATAAATTCATTATGTATATTAGCTTCTGTTAAACCTTCTATTATATAGTAACGATTTTCTAAACTTTTTAAACTCATAGAATCGGCAATAATTCCTAAAGCGACTAAATCTAAAAAGTAATCTATATTACTAATATTACAATTATATTTCTCACAATAAGCACAACAAAATTTATAAACTACTCCTACACCAGACAAACACTTATTTGGATAATCTCCCAACATACAATTAATCACCGTAGTATCATTTAACATATCAATATTATCTTCTTCTATTTCATGATGATCAATAATTAAAATTGGTATATCGCCCAAATTTTTTCGAATCTGTTTTAATTCTTCCGTCAAAATACTTGCGTCAGGAATAATAATAAGCCCCAATTCTTCTTTTTTATAATGCGCAACATTTTCATAAAATAAGCCATGTCTTTTATTAAAGTCCAAACCATATTCTATTTTTACATTAGGATTAAGTTTTTCAATAAATTGTTTTAATACTGCCGCAGAAGTAAAACCGTCTGTATCACAATCAACTTTAATAAATATTTTTTTGTCTATATTGTCATGTAATAATTGTATTCCTTTTTCCATATTATTCAAAAGAAAAGGATCATAGGTACAATTATAAGTTGGAGAAAGAAAAGCTTCCACATTTTCAACTCCATCACTATGTAAAATTGTTTCTAAAAAATCTACTTCTTCTGAAAAATCAATATTATGTTTTACTTTCCATTGTAATTTTTCCATTATAATCTTCCTTTTTTTAATTCAACATTCTCATATTTATTTCTTCTCTTTCTTTATATAATCTTTCAAAAATTTCTTTCCCTTTATCAAAGGGAGAATCCTTTATATCCAATAAATTTTTTCTATCCCAAATAACAGTCACCTTGCAATAAGGAGCAAACTTTTCACCAATATTAATTAAACGATCACAAAAACGCTCATATTTTTTATATTCTTTTGTGTTTTTTAATTGTTCTTCTTTGCCTTCAAAATCTAATGGATTAAAATCTTTATCAAAAGCAATTACTATTTCATTAATTCCTAATTTTAATAATATATTTCTTTGCCAATTAGAAATAGTAAAACCACATGTTGCAACAGTAATAGAATTATCTCCAAAATAAGAATCTGAAAGTAAAACACTCTTTTCACCTTCAGTAACAATAACTGTTTTACTTTGTTTTATAGCTTTTTTTGTATAGTTTAACCCATATAAATTTAAACCTAAAGAATGAGAAAATTCTATATTTCCTTCATACTTTTGCCAGACACTTTCTGGCATATACTTACCATATGGTATTTCTTCTTCATTTAAAGTTCTTCTTCTTATACCAACTAATTGTCCATATACATTATAATGAGGTATTATAATATGTTTTTTAGTTTCATACCAACGTATATTATATTTTTGCATTGTTTCTATAGTAATACCTTCTTCAATCCAACCAAGATAATATACTGGTTCAAAGTAATTCAAAATAGAATCTTCTATTATAGGAATAGGATTAGCTTTAAAAGCCTTTGAAGTTCCCTGTCTATTCTTCTTTCTACGTTCAAGAAAACTTTGTTCTTCCTTTAAAAAAGGAGAGATATTAGAGGAGACCCCTTGTCTTTTACGAAGTCCTACTCTTGTTCCTAAAAAAGACAAAGCTTCTTTAAAAGAACAATTTCGTATATTCATAATAAAAGAAAACAAATTCATTTTACCACAATTAGTATAGCAATAAAAATCCTTAGATTCTCTAAAATAACACAGTTTATGAGAATCACCGCCATGACAAACAGTAGTAAACCATATCTCTTTTTCTTTTATTTTAAAAGGTTTTTCTTTTGTAATTTCATAAATAATATTTAAAATTTCTTCTTCAGTTATTTTATTTAATACCTCTTGCGTAAAAGAATTACGATACTCCATTTTTAAAACTCCCAATCGTCAAAGTTTTCCTCTGTTTTTACATAACCAACACCATTATTATCTGTATATACATTAACATTAGAATTATTATTAACCTCTTGTTCTTTAGTTTCTTCTTCTAATTCTTCTTCTGAAGGCAATGTATAATCTTCTAATTCTATATCCTTTTTAATTTGTTCTATATCTTCATTTACTTTATCAATATCTTCTGCAAAAATTGTAGCACCAAAATCGTAGGCTACTTTACCATCTTCCCCCGAAGTATTTATATAAACTTTGGGAAAATCTTTCCATAGCTTATATGAATAATCCGTAACAAACATATCATGTGTACGCATTGTGCTATAATCAATATACAACCAAATTTTACATTTATTAAAACGACCGCCACGATTTTTATAAATACTATAAATAAGATTAGGTAACGGAGCACTGCCCACCTTACCTCTTTTTTGAATAATACCCTCTACCAATTTTAATTCCTTATCAGTAGGTGGCATAGCTATCATACCAATGTCTGCTTTATCTACTAAAGATTTAGCACCTCTAACAATTGTTACGTCTCTATTTTCAATATTTTTGAAATCACCTGAAACCTGTGTAGCAGTATCAAAAGATATATTATAAGTTCGACATATATCTTTTAATTTCTTACTTAAATTTACTAAAACTTGATCTTCTCTTACAGTCATATGTAATTTTACTGTTCTTGCATATTCAGCCATTAACTCACTTGTAGGTTGTATATAATCAAAGAAAACAGAAGTTATATTATACTTTAATTTATGTTCTTCAATAATTTCTGTTAAAGTATCAATATCATAAGAAGGGCAATAACATAAATAGATAAAACTTTCTTCCTCTAATATTCTTATTGCTTCTCTTACTCTTTCTTCTTCGTCATCTTCATATAAATTAAATTCTATATGGTCTTGAGGAACATCAGCTAAATACGCCCAAAGAATAGGCTCTATTTCATCTATAAGTTCCATTTCTGTTCCTATATACAAACAACTATTATGAGTACCATTTGGATTGACACACCATTTCTTTTCTTTTTTGTTATAATATTTAGGTGAAAAAGCATGACAAATATCAGCTATTGCGGTACGAGTTTTCACTATGTTATCGTAAAGTTTTTTATCTTTACTTCAATCCCATTACAGAATTGGTCAGCATAACTTTTTGCATAGTCCTTACGGATTTTTCAATTGTAATGCAAAGCGGACTCTTGGATAAATTATTTCATTATCTATGCGTTGCCCCTGACTAATTGATATTACAATTATCATTATGTTACCATAATTTAGTTATTTATAAATAACGCCTTCGGTTCTGGTTATCTATCTTTCGATTTTACGACTTTCCAGCTTAATTCCACTTTAATACTTTTAGGATAATTACAATCTTTATCCTAAAACGGCAATTGTCTACCTACTCCAGTACCTGCTGATTTAATTAAATATCTTCTTTGTCTAATACCATATACAGCCGCATTTAAATAAGCACTTGCATAACCTAAACCCCATGCTGTATTTTGTTTCCATTTTTCTAACTGTTCTATACCACCGACTCCTGCCTTTTTACAGACAGTATCATTATTAGATTTATATCTTGCACTAATCTTATTATAACGACTTTTCAAATTTAATAAAATGTCATCAATTGAGCTATCGTCTAACAAATGTCTTTTTTTCTCTATTATATTAACGTCATAATCTTCTGGGTCATAATATTCAGAAACGTCTATCCCTAATTTTACACAATCACGCAACAGAGAAAACTTTTTAACTTGAGATATATTATATTCAAAATTCTCTAACAATGACAAGTCCTGCCAACCACTTAATATATCAGGACCATTATTAGCCATAAAATTTTTATATTGAGTTGGAAACTGCTCCAAATAATCAATAACAGTTTCAACATCTATAGTTTTAACACCATCTTTATACAAATGTTCAATAGCTAAAAATATGTATTGATAAATCTTTTCTGCAAAATCTTCATAAACAATATTATGTTCTTTTATTAATGAAGGCTTTTGCATTAAACAACCTAAAACTTCTCGAGTAGCAGGACGATTACTATACATCTTCAAAGATTTCATCTTCGTCCACCTCTATTTCTGATATTGAGATTTTATTTTTAGGATTTCGCCATCGTTCTTCAAATTCTCGTTGAAAATTCTGTCTATTTTTTTCACTAACGAATACATTTATAACAGGAATTTTCTGTGGAGTTCCGTCTGTTTTTATATTCTTTTTGTTAATATAAAATTCTTTCGCTTCATTATAATAATAAGGAATACACCAAACAGTAGGCTTATCTGGAACAACATTACCTAAAATATGATAATAGTAATCTAAAGTTGTTTTCATTCCTTGAAAGGAACAATTCATTTGATTATGATATTTCATAATTGAGCTATATATTAAAGGGTCAATTTCATTATTCTTTTGATTAAACAGTTTATTTATATAATCAAACAATTCCCTCATATCTGGTTTTTCTTTATAATAATCTTGTGCTTTTTTATAATAATACGGTACAATACCTATACTTACTTTATCTGGCACAGGATTGTTTAATACTTTATAATAAAAAACCAAAGTATCTTGAATACCCTTGTAAGTATAATTCAAATCTTCTACATAATCTTTAATTGTTTTATACAAATTTTTAATTGTGACTGTAGTATCTACCCCAAAAAGAGCATAAATATAATCAATTAATTCATTTCTATCCTTATTTTCTTGTTCTGATAATTTGTTACCTTTCTTTTTGGGGGTTTTATCTGAAACTTCTTCTTTTGTTTTTTCATTAGTTTTTATTTCTGAAGAAGGGTTGTTTTCTTTTTTTGATAATATTTTGTTTGCCAATTTTCATCCTCCTTTTTTTAAAAGCGGACAAAAAAGGGTTGTATTGTTTCATTATTAATTTTAATACAACCCTTTCCATTATTAAATTTAAGAAATACCCAATTCCTTAGCTTTATCTTTCAAATCAGAAAGTATCAATTCAAGCATATCAAGCTGAGCCGCTGTACAACTTGCAACTGTTCTTGACTGACCTTCATCTGTATCTCTACCAAGATATTTCTCAACAATATTAGTAACTTCTTCTTTACTGGAAGCTTTAGCAACTTCCTTGCCAAGCTCACCAATTTCTTTTTTTACAATTTTGTAATCTCTCTTTTCAGTCTGGTCTTTATAGACCTGTGTAGGAGTATCACTTACTGCACCACCTGCTTCTGCTTCCTTATCAATAGCCTGTTGCATATCAGCCAACAATGCCTCATATGTAAAAGGTATCTCTTCTGACATAAATCTACTTCTGGAACCTGCCTCCAGATATTTATCTCCTCTCATAGTAAGAGCCATGTAAGTATTTCCGTCTTCATCTTCTGCTTCATGTGCGTAACCAATTACATCACAAAGACCAGACAAAATACTACCGCCACGCTTATCTATCTTCGGCTGAATACGCTCATACTTTTCATTGCCCTTTTTAACCTGACGAATTTCAGAATGAGCAATAGCAACAACTGTATAACCTGCCTTTACCAGTTCCTGTAGATATGTATCAAATTCTTTTGCAGTATTTTTATAACCTCTTTTACTTTCTGTTTCATCGAGGTTTTCTACTCCTTCTTTATCAAGAATAAATTTTTCACACATATTATAAGCAATTTCTGCTGTATCCATAATAATTGTCTTAAAAGTTGTTTCTTCTTTTTCGCCTCTTTCAACCATTCGAGCGTCCTGAAGCAACTGCTTTTTTGCGTCCAAAGCTTCTCGCCATGAATTAATAGGCAAACCCATAACATTAGAAAGCATATTCCAACCTTTTTCAAAACCAAGTATCAAATGCTTAGGAAATTTAACAGCATTACTTGTCTTACCTGTCTTAGGCGGACCATAAATAAAGAAACTCTTACCACTCAGGTCGCGAGAAATAACTGAGGGTTTCAATTCAAAAATATTAATACCCATAATAAAAAATTACTCCTTTTTCAATAAATTAGATAAAAGGTAGGACACAACATATAGTGGCTACAATTTTCTACCACCACAATATATTGTGTTTACCCATACAATAAAATCCACCTTTTATCTTACCTTTTAATAAATTTTTCTTCCACTTACTATACTTTTTACCTCGTTTTTAGTGAAAATAGCCCCACTTTACTATAAAATTAGCCCAAAACGAGTTTCTAAATTCCACTTTTATTAGAACGGAATATCATCATCTGATACTATATCTTCCATCTGTGCGGAAGAAGTCTTTGCTCTACTTGCCACACCTTTTCTCGAAGTAGCTTTCTTAGCTCCAGTTTCTGCGCTTGCCTCATGTCTTTCTTTAACTTCTTCAAGATGAGCCTGTCTATTATTCATAAGTTCTTTAAGTACCTTACTATCAATGTAATACGGACTATCTTCATCATAAGGTACACTACATCCTTCAAATATAAGCTCCATATAATCCTTGCCTGTTGTTGTTCTCTGACGACCAATACCGCCTGAACTTACAGCTCTCTTTTCGCCCTTGTGTATATAATATCCAAGGAAGAACTGTGCACAAGTTCCCTTCTCAACAACGTCTTCAAAATCTCCTACAAGCTCTTGCGGAACAATAATATTCTTTATAATAATAGCTCTACGAGTATAATCTGTAGTTATAAGAGTAAACCTTTTACGTCCAGTAGGCTCGTCATTACGCACTTCATCAGCAATACTCTGAACATAACCATCTATTGTCATTGAAGCCTGAGAAACATATGTTTCATTTTCTTCCTCATAAGGATTAATAAATCTTCCGTTAAAACCTATGCCTTCTACCAATTCATCCTGAGCATTATAAAAATCATTGTCTACTACATTGGCAGTCAGACACAGCTTAGTAGCATTTTCTACACTGTCTGTCATCGGCACTGCCTTATCTACCCAATCACACAGCGTTTTATATGCCTTGCTTTCTGTACCATCTGCCTTTTCTGCAAGGCAAAACATTCTAAACCTTGCTGTTTCTACAGCAGTATTACCATAACGAATCTGTCCGTCTACCGATATGTAAGGTGTATTCTTTTCCTTTGTGTTTCCTTCAAAGGTCTTGAGTTCTGCAAGCGTCCCATTGATTCTGACTTGATTCACAAGTTCCTTTATCTGTTCACTATTCTTTGCCATAATCTTTTTTTCTCCTTTTAATTTTATAAATTATTTGTTTTTTCCTACTCAGTAGTTACATCAGCTTTTGCTACCAATTCAGACTGTATATCTTCATTGTTCTTTTCTACTTCTTTATTATTAAGAAAACGTCTGTTTGTAACCTTGTTCTTATCTTCAATTTTCTTTCCTTCTCTACACATAGGACACAATGTAGAAAATACATTTCCACTTTCATGTACCTGACAAATTTTACCCAAAGTTGTTGTCCACGCTGTTCCACACTTTTCACACAAAATGTTTACTATAGCACGTGAATCTCTATTCTTTTCTTTATTTGTCAATATTGTTCTCAATCCCATTTTTTATTTCTCCTTTTTAATCATTTTCTTTAACTTCGTACTTTATAGCTTGGTATCTTTTACAATTATCAATTGAAATATCCAGACCCAAATCTATTTTAGCTTCATCTGTAAAAGGCTTCAACTTTGATTTAGGCAAACAAATCGGAGCCAATTCACAATCTTCACACAAATAATTATTAATCATTTAAATCACCTCTTTTATAAAAATATACTTTTGTTAGTAGTAGTTTTTCTTATGTGTTTTACTAACATACTTAATATACCACATTATATTCTTTTTGTCAATAGGAAAACAAAAATTTTTTAAATATTTTTATATGCTATAAAGCAATTGGAAAAATGAGAGCCAATTTTTTCAAAAACAATAACACTATCCCCTATTGATAATAATTGCCCACTTTTATTCAATAAAGATTTCACTTGGGTGTAAACTAAGTCTACACCGCAAGTCTGTTTAAAGGGGTCTGTTTCCTCCGTATCGGATATATCTATAACCGTTCCCGAATGAGTACAATATAAATTATTTTTTTGCAAACAACTTATTATTTCATTATGAACAAAATTTTTAATATTGTTTCTAAATTGTTCATAATCTTGTATTGTATGATTATTCATAAATTCACTTCCTTTTATAAAGGTAATTCTTTCAAGTTTGTAATGGTTAATGACATCTTTTCATTAGGATTTAATGGAATAGAAACACTATCTACTATAAATTCTGTATTTACATAATTATAATCCTTAAAAGACCATCTTACCAAATCATTAGGACTAAGATGTGGAATAAATAAACAATTAAATGAAATAGAAACATTTCTCATATAATTCTTTTTTAGCTCATATAAAGCTCGTTGTGAACAAAGATTATTTGAATAAATTAAATTATCTTCTATTACCTCTGGTCTTATTCCAAATAAACCATTAACATTATAAGAAGAAGCAGGATTTTTATTTTCTGCTATACCTTTACACTGTGCTCCATTTATATTACTACCTTTGACTATATATCTATTCTTAATTTTACTCCATTCATCTTTTCTTTTTACGTTCAAAGTTTCATTGTCATTTTTAAAAGTCCAACTAAAATTTCTATTATGATAATCTAAATCATCTAAATTATCTCTAAAAGTCAATCTTCCAACTTCGTCATAAAAAACATCACAAGATAAACAATTAGCTAAATCTATAATAATTTCTCCTAATGTATTATTTGCTGTTTTTTGAATGCTATATGGAGTTTTTTCTTGCATATATTTCATAGGAAAAACTATTCTTTGTGAATCATAAGGATTACCTAAATTATCTTTAGACAAACGTAAAATGCTTCTCAACGCTTTATAAATATTTGTTCCCATAGGTATTTCATAATTGTTCTCAGTTGTACCCATAATAGTTCCATCCAACAAAGCAAACTTATCAAACAATTCAACAGATACAACCTTGTTAGAATCACCATTGGACAATTCTGGATCTTGACATACAAAAATGCCTTCATCAGTCCAATAAATACCTTTCTCAGTTTTTACACCCATTTGTAATTTAAACTTAGAATTAGCAAATAATCGTCCTGCCGAAGCCGAAGGATTCCAAATATCAGAAGAATTAATTAAATTAATTGACATACTTCGTGTTTGCCCTTGTTGATAAGTTTTTTCTAATGTCCCGTCCATAATTACATAAGGAGTAATATCTTGTTTTATGGTTTCATCTTCATGTAACAAATATAATTTAAAAAACCTTTCTAAAATTGGGTATCGCAAAATATTTTCCATTTCCACCAAAGGGGCTAAACCAGTAACAAGGTCATCCAAAACAATAATACGTCCGTCTTCCAATTGTAAATCTTTTAATACACCAGTATTTGGGTCTTCTATTTTAATTCTTTTATAGGGGACAAACATATCTTACACACCCTTTCTATTCTATTTTATATATCGCAAAATTTTCTTCAGAAGCTACTTGCGTCCATTCAAAACTTACTGATATATTAGACGGAATAGCCAATGGATTATAATCGAATGATTTTACTGTTATATCAACTGGTATAACATTACCGATTTCATCTCTTAGCATCTTTATTTTCCCATTATTAGCAAACGCTTGTAATTTATTTTGCAATACTACACTATCTCTATAAGTCCAATTTTTAAGATTCTTTTTGAACATTGTTTCATCACATTCTTCATTTTCATTGTAATAAGAACCAAGAAAAGCAGTAATAGTACCACTTTTATAATTTCTATTAGTCTTATTAACAGTAGCAAATGAAGAATAATTATCATAAACCACTTTATCTGTATTAACAGAAACATTTTTTGCTTCTGTATTATATCTAAAGATCCAACAATTATATGCACTTGTATCAGCTTCATATTTGTTTTGTAGATTAATATTTTCCTCTTCTTCAGAAAAATCTACTAAAGTTCCTAACAACATTATATTGCAAACTTTTAATGAAATATCTCTTCCTCCCTCAATATTATTTACATAATAAAGAGGACTATAGTTACCTGAAGTATACTGCAATAAAATAAAATAATTATATTCAAGCTCTCTACTTGTACTATAGTCATAAAAAGTTCCCACTTGATTTCCTTTAGCTAAAACAATCTTTGTGTCTGGATTATCTTTTTCTTGTCTTAAAATATAATAAGATTTTACATCACTTGTCATTATATTTGTATCTATATTAATATATATAGCTTGCTTTTTACAAGCATCTTTTGCCACTCTGCCTTTTGAAGTCATAGTATAGTTAACAAAAAGATTATAATTTGTAGTAACTAACAAACCTTCTTTTGTCATAATTTCTAAAGTTAAAACATATTCAGTATTATCAAGTAAATAACAATTATAATAAATATGAGAAGAATATCTGTTCTCTACTCGGTCTCTTTCTATTTCTACTCCTTCATATTTTTCTTTTAAAGTCCAAATATAATAAGAAATATTTCCATCATATTCTACAGTAAAATCTGCTCCTCCTCCATTTATATTAAAATTATTTCCCTGTCGTTGAGTACCATTTATAGATAATGTAACGGTACCTTTATCAACAGTTTGAAAATAATAAGGGGGAGTAATAATATAATTACTATAAATATAATATCCTGTGTTTGCTGCTACTAATGTATTTTGTATAGGAGTATCATCAAGATTCTTAACAGTTAAAATACTACTATATCTTTCGATTGTCATTTCTTTTTCCAAACTTCTTTCTGAAACCTCAAAATCTTGTGCTCGAAGAACACTTTTGCATGTAATAGCATATAATTTTTCTCCATGTTTTAGACCAAAATTTGCAGTGCTTTTATCATATAAGCTAATACTATCAATATCATAAATATTTATATAATTTAAAGTTAAATGCAAGTCTGTTAAATCAAAATCTTCTTTAGAAGCAATATCTATATAATTATGTAAAATAATATCATGCCATAATTCATTAGTCTGTTCAATTGTATAGCCTTTATTTAATTTGTCACTAAAAGTAATTTCTTTAGTATTCTTATTTATACTATTTATATAATAAGTAACACCATTATTCAAAACAAACCATGTACTATTTTCTTGGTTTGTATTGTCTACTTTCATTAAATCAATTAAACTTCCTTCAACAGTAGCGACATTAACTTCTTGATTTAAATCTCCATTAATTAAAATTCTTCCAGTTGTATCAATTACAACAGCTACTTGATTTGTATTCAAATTATTAGATAAAATTAAATTTTTATCGGCTAATGTCATTTGTACACTATTATATCCAGTTCCACTTACTTCAAATCCTGGCGTAAAACTTATATTATAATAATCATTTATAGATTTTATCTCTTGAACTGTATTATCTACTGTTACTGTAAATTTAGTTCCTGTCTTTACAATATCTATCATTTCTGTTGGTAATGAAGCCTCTTTGACTTTTGCCTTTTCTAAACTAATTATATCATTCCAACCATATTGAATATCAGAACCTTCTGTTAAATCTACTTGCACAATTCCATTTACCATACTAATAGTACCTTTTAATAAATCTACATCAAATTTAGAACCAGTGGAAAATCTAATCTTGTTTTCACTTAAAAAAGGTCTTAATTCGTCTTCTATAGTCCAAGCCCCATTTTGTTCGTAAGTTAGTCTTCCTGTAAGAGTAGCATAATAAGTTAAACTTCCTTCAATTATACCTTTAGTTTGTCTATAAAATATTTTGTTTGTATAATTAAAAGTTTCTATCTTTTCTATATCATATGTATTTTCTCCTTGCAATGTAATTCGATGTCCAACTTGCATTTTTTCATTGTTAGGCACATAAATTTTAGGTAAATAAGAATATCCATCTGCATAAGTATTATTATCAGTTATATACACATCATATTTATCTGAATATAAATATCCTTTCCATGCATACTCTTTATTATTAATAATGCTTAATAAATTTAAAGAAGTATTTGAATTTGGCAATGCATAAGGAGTAACAGAATTGCCACCTGCTCGCAATGAGTTTTCATAGTTTTTTGCTGTTGCTCCACTTGTAGTATAATCTAAATTTCCATCAGAGCAAACAAGTGTCGCAGTACAATTTTGAAAAGCTCCACTATCAAAAATTGTTTTTACTGTAGCTTTTGTTAATGTCTTAAATGTTATTGTGTTAATATTACAATCAGTTTGAGAAAGGTAGGAAAAATATTGAAAATTCTCACGTTGACCTAACATTAAACTATTAACATTATTATACATAACAGTTAATAAACTTTTGGGTACTCTAAAATAACAATTATTTGATTTGTTATAAAAAAACCAATAAGTATACTCCCATACTTCACTATGTTTAAAATTTTTCTCGTAATAAAAAATAGCTCCAATATGATTTCCTATTCCTTCTTCCCACAATAAAGGTAACGTTATATTCTTCAAAGTTTCACATTGAAAAGCATTTATTCCTATATGAGAAGTGCTTTTAGGTAATATTAAATTAACTAATTGATTTCCTAAAAAGGCATTATTACCTATAGTTAAATTCCTGATATTAGAATCAAAAATCAAACTTGTTAATTTATTACAACCATAAAAAGCATTATCACCTATAGTTAAATTCCTGATATTAGAATCAAAAATCAAACTTGTTAAATTACTACAGCCTTTAAAATTTTCTGCAACAATTGTTATATCATTTTCATTACCTTTAATTGATATTTCTTTTATATCAGAAGCAACATTAATAAAAGTATTTTGACCAATATATTCAATTTGATTAAAATTTAAAATCCCATTAGGAGGTATTTCAAAATACTCACTATTACTACTATATATAGGATTTTTTACAAAAGCATTATTTCCTATATATTTAATATTAGAAAAATCCAAGTAATTTTTCCCCTCCGAACGAATTATAAAACCAATATTATCATAAAAACATTCTTCTTCAAAAACATTGATATTTTCTGATATATAAATATAAGAATAAAGTAATTCCGAATAAGAAAAAAAACTTGTTGGTATTTTATTACTATACGAATTCCTATAATAAACTTCTTTAATAAAATTATAATTAGGAGAACCAAACTTTGACATATAAAATAAATAATCTATAGAAATTTCTCCAATATCACAATCTAAAGAATAAATATAAAGTTGTTGTTTTTTATCAGAATTTTCTGTGTTTAAACAACCTTTTTCTACAATGCAATCTTTTAGTATTTTTAAAGTGCCTATATTATAACTACTATCGCAACTATTAAAATTCGAAAAAGTTTTCGAATGAATAGTTCCACTTTGAAATTCTATTCGTTCAAATTTTCTTGCAGACATAGAAGCTGTTGAAGAAGAAATAAAATATTTATATATGGAATCTTGACTATATACCTTTCCATAAAATTTCAATTGATTAACACCTGAATTATACAATTGTCCATAATTATCAATAGAAGTATAATAATTTTTAGGAAAATCAAATGATTTTAAAATTGTACAATTTGAAAAACACATAGTATCTAATCTAACATTATTGTTTAAATTAGGTAAAGAAGATAAATTTTCACAACCTGAAAAACTATACTTCCCAATACTTTCAACCTTACTCATATTTGAAATAGTACTAATTTTAGTTTCGTAAAAAGCATAATCACCAATAGAAGTAATATCTGGTGGTAATACAATAGAAGTTATATTCTTTCTTGCTTGATACCATGGAACTTTTGAAACTTCACTAAAATTCCACATTTTACCCTGTCCTGTAATTGTTAATTTTGTATTATCTGCATTTAATTGATAAAACAAATTGTCTCCACACTTACCACCTTGTTCTACTATAGTACTAAATTGTTGATAAGCCAATGTTTTAACTGCAACTTTATTATTATTACTATCTAATAAATAAATACCTTCTTCCTTATCTGAAGCTTGTTTTTGATAAACTTCGTTTTTAGTAGTTTGTGCTTTTTCGTCCCATTTTGCATACTTATAACCATAACAAGTAAGATTTTGACTATTTCCATCTTTCCATGTACTGCCAATATTTCCTTGCCACTCATATGTATACCAATTTAATTTTTTTAAACTTGGAATATATGCAAAAGCAGAATTATTTATTTTAGTTACTTTACTAGGCATATTAAATTCTTCAAGTCCTTTTTCAGAATTAAAATTATTAAAAGCTGCTCTTCCAATAGTTGTTATTTCATCAGAAACAAAACATTTTTTTATAAAAGATAAATAATGAAAAGAAAAAGCAGGAATTATTTTTAAATTACCAATTACTATGACTTCTAATGAAGTTGGCAAAGACAATCCATTTATTTCATCTCTATACTCTTGCGTTTCACTATCTGTCGCATTTTCTCCCAATATTTTAGTGCAACCAAACAAATAAGCAAAATTAGTATTTTCATTTACACTCTCTCCTATAAAAGGGACAGAAATTTTTGATAAATTTGTACATCCCTCAAAAGCACCCAATCCAATTTGAGTTAAATATTCTGGCAATTCTATTTCAGTTATATTAGTATTATTTTTAAAAGTATGAGAGCTAATTTTTAAAGGTTGCCCTTCTTTTTGAAAAATAATATTCATTTGTTTTCACTTCCTTTCTTTTTTACATTCCAAATGCATATTCTCCTATTGTAGTTACAGTAGTTGGAACAATTAATTCTTCTAATTTAGAACAATTATAAAAGCTATATTCATTTAAAGCCGTAATTCCCTCATTTAATGTTATACTTGTTAAATTCACGCAATTAGAAAAAGCTCCAATAGGAATAATTTCTGCATTTGTAATATTTACAGTTGTTAATTTTGAAGGAATTAGATATCTTTGAGAAGTTTTATCTACTTTATAAAACTGCTCAACTCCTGTCGTAGCAGAAGTAGTTCCAAAAATATACCCTAATACGCTATTAATTGTTCCATTACTTTCTTTTGAAGTTCCGACAAAAGGTATATCTAATTTTTCTATGTTAGTACATCCTTGAAAAACACTTTGTCCTATAGAACTAAGAGAGTTGGGTAAATTTACAGTTTTTAATTTTATGCAGTTTAAGAATGCATTTTCACTAATAGTTTGTAACCCCTCTACACATTCTAAAACATCTATTCCAATTCCTTCAAAAGCTTTCGCTCCAATACTTGTTAGATTCTTATTAAAAACAACTGTTTTTAAATTTGTACAATTAGAAAAAGCTGAAGATTTTATTGTTGTCACACTATCTGGAAAATTAATACTCTCTAATTTTGAACAACCATAAAATAATTTAGAAGATATAGTAGTTAAAGTATATGATAATCTACATTCTAATAAGCTTATACACCCCGAAAAAGCTTCGTCTCCTATTTGATTAATACTATCCAAAAGAGTTAAACTTGTTAATCCTGTACATCCCAAAAAGCATTGACTTCCTATTGTCGAATTACCATAATTAAAATATATTGTTTTTAATGTAGACCAACCTTCAAAAGCATTACTTTCGATGTCACGTATACAAGAAGGAAAAACTACAGAAGTGAGATTAATATTTGAATAACTACTTTTTTTAAAAGCTTGTTTTGCTATTCCTATAATATTTTTCCCATTATTTTTATATGGAATAACAAGTTGTGCATTAGGGTTATCAATAAAATACGCTTTTCCTGCTGCTGAGAAGCCTTTAATTATAGTGCCACTATTATCATAATCAAAACAATTTGCTTCAGTTATTGTTAAATTGCTATAATCAGGAGTTTCTTTATAATATTTACTTTTCTCATATTGTTCAAGAGTTACTAAATAACCAGAAACGTCCAATTCACAAAAGCTATCATTACCATATCCACCTTTAACAGGCAAATCATTCTCGTATGCATATATATCTATATAAACTTGTTTTTCATTTTCATCATATATTTCTATTATTTGTTGCTCTCCCTGAACCACTTTATTGTTTTGAATTTGTCCCACACTACGAACAATAGTATAAATTTTTTTATTCCTAAATAAATCATATATTTCTATTTTAAACTTATTAATAGTATCATAATTATCTACTTTAAAATAAAATTCCAATCCTTCTGTTACATCTATTCCTATGTTACAAGGATAAATATTAGTCGGTTGATAAGGCATAAAGCCACTTCCTTTCTTTAATTGATTTTAATAATATTTGCATAACAATTTCAAATATTAAAATAATTGTACAAATATTATTATACGAGAAAAGAGGAATTTCCTCTTCTCTCGCATTATTGTTGTAATTAATAACGAGACAATGAATTTGTACGTTGTAAGAATCTATTCAATTCAGGAATAAATTCGCTACCATTTGTTACATTATCTAATGTAATATTTTCTATGTTTACTTTCATTGTTTGATTATTCGTTATATTACTTGAATATGAAGGTGTCATACTATTAATTAAATAAGGATTCATAGTTCCCCATTTCAAAAGATTTTCACTTAATTCATGAGGTACTATTTGGTCACCGTATTCCATTTGTCTTAAACGTCCAGAAGGAATATGTAATTCGTCACCCTGTTCGTCAACATTATACAAATCATTTGTAGTAGAAATATCACCAGAAGCAGCTTTTTTAACATTATAATTTTGCTTACGAAGATTTTTCGTTGCATTTTCAAATTTTTTAGCCGCATCATTTATAGTTTTATTATTACTAATAAATTTATTGGAACCAATTTGTGTCCATCCAGAAGATGAATATTTATAATTCGATTTTCCATTAGCACTTGCAGAAACACTACCATTTCTAACAGCTTCAGCTAAAGAAGTAGCAACTTCTCTAAATTGCTCAGGAATATCAGCTACATAATTACCAAAATTATCTACATAAGTACCATTTTCAGTAACATGTGAACCCCATTCATCTACTAATTCTCCTTGTTCATTAATACTACCTTTCCATTGTTCAACCCCATCTTGAAAAACAGTTACATTATTTCCTTCTACTTCTACTGTAGTTTCAAACGTTGCAAGATTATCTGCTTCTCTTGAAGTTATTTCTTTTTTCTTTTCAATATCTTCTTTTTGTGAGGTATCTTGATTTTGTACTATATTAGAATATTTCTCTAATACTTTATTCCATTGTTCTTCATTTTTTGTAGAACTCAGTTCTGACCACCATGATTTTGAAGTTTCTAAATCATTTTGTTTTAAGAAATCAGAATAAGCATTATAACCTTTCTTGTTCAACTGTTTTCTTAAATCTTCTGCCTTGTCTGCAATATCCTGTAAAATATCGTATTGCTTTTCAGCATAAGCTCGTGATTCTTCGTCATCTTTTGTCATCGCTTCTTTATATTGATACAAAGTATCATTATAATCTTGCTTTAAACCTAATATACTTTGAATAGTAGAAATAGTTTCGCTATCTAATTTATTAGGCATTTCATAAGTGGTTTTATATTGCGCATTCGCTTTTTGTAAAGCTTCATTCCAATACTTCTCATTGGTATTTTCCAAAGTTTTTCTAAAAGCTTCCGAACTTTCCCAATTATGGGTGTCCAAGAAATCTGCTATATTTCCATAGCCTTGTTCTCTTAATGAAGTTCTTTTTTCTTCTGCTTTTCCAGAAGAATTTTCTTTTATTTTATTTATTTCTTCTTTCTCTTTCTCCCAATCTTGAATATTAAAAGTTAAGGTAGCGATTTTAGCTAATTCTTCAAAAGAATAATTCAAACTCTTAGGAATACTATTTAATTCTTTTTTAGCTTCAGCAATTTTAGCGTCAAGTTCAACACCACGTTTATCAGCTTCTTCATACTTATATTTTTCATAAACAACATCATTAACATCTTTGTAAGCACTATTATTATAACTTACTTCCATTTGTAATTGTGATATTGCTATTTGTAATGTATTAACCAAATTTTGCAAACTATCCGACAAATCTTCATTTGAAGTTTTAAGATTTTTGTTAATATCATTAATTTGATTAGAAGTATCTGCCATAGCCGATTTAATTTTTGAATTTACAGCTTTTATATAATCTTCATCAAATTCATTGGACAAAGTATTTCTAATTCTTCTAATTGCGTCCATTAAATCTTCGTCAACTTCTGTTTCAAAAGTTTGACTAAAATTAAATATAGCTGTGTTTAAAGTATCAATAGCTGTTTTAACGCTATCTGTATTTAAATCTCCACCAACTAATCCTTGAACTAATTTAGAAAGATATTGTGCTAATTCTTGTTCAGTATTATTCGTATACTTTGTAGTATTTTCTATAGAAGCTTGTATTTCTTTTAAACCGTCTATATACTTAGACATTTGCGCGCTTTGAATTTTTTGCAAGCGTTCTTCCTGTGCTTTTTTATAAGCAGTTTCTGCATCAGCTAAAGATTCTGAATTTGATATAACATCTTCTGTATTGGCAACATATTTCCATTCGCCATTAACATACATTCTTGTGTTTTTCTCTTCTAATACATTTTTCAGTTTTAATTGTTGCTTTTCCAAATCCACTCTTTTTTGTGTTATATTATACTCTGCTTCTACCAATTCCATACGTCTCTGATATTCAGCAGTAATATATTCTTGTTTATAAAGAGTATCTTCTGTCAAATTCATCATTTGAGAATAATAATCTTTATAATAATCAGAGCTTTTATTTTCCATTGTATCAATAGCTTTGTACAATTCAGCATAATCTTCTTCATTAAAGATTCTTAATCTTTCACTTTTTGTAAGCCATTGTGTTGATTGTTTAGCACTGCGCAATTCTTTATCTAAATCTGAACGCAAATCAAAAATTTTACTTTCAATATCGAATTGTTTTTCTTTTAATGAAAGCAAGGATTCCATTTTCTTAATTTGCCAATCATAAGACTCACGATACAATTGATTTTTCTTTTCTATAAGTTCATTTTCAACATTATAATTATTTATAATATCATCATTAGTTTGAACTTGTTCTTTTAAATTTTCTTCTACCATGTCAAGATTATTTTTAATAGTCATTTGTTGACCAATAGTAATCTCGCCATCTTCAAGCATTTCATCTAATTGTTTTTGCACAGCATTATATCTATCTGCAACTTGTTCTCCTTTAGCTGTAAAAAGTGAATTAACGTCTATTCTATCTGTAATTTTATAAATCTCACTAATAGACTGTTGAATGCCACTTTCCAAAGTAGAGCTTTTTGTTATCAAATTATCTCTTTCAGCTTTATTTGTTTGTAATTGTGAATTAAGCACAGTATATTTTTGATCTCGATTAAAAGCATCAAAAACATTAGCTAACTTATCCAAATAATTATAAACTAAAGAATTACGATCAGAGTTAACATTGATTGCCGATAATACTTCTGACTTTAAAGTCTTCATTAATTCTTTTTGATAAGCTAAAATATCCTTTTGCATACTTATTGCTTCACTCATAGAAGAATTAATATTACTTAAAGTTTGCGCTCTTTCTTGTATAAGGGTTTGTAAGGTATTCATTGAACCTAAAATAGCCCCTATTTGAGCAGCTCCTAAACCGACATCTTTATTAGTTCCTTCAAAAGAAGTGCCAATTTTATCACTTCTGTCTACTGTTTGTCCTTTATATAATTTTTCTAAATATGCTTTGTCTTTATTAAATAAAGCAGTAAGACTATTTCCTTGCATATCAGCCCAATTATTAGCATCAATGCCATCTACACTATAACGTTCATTAAAGTCATAAATTAAGTCTTGAACGTCATTGTTTTGAGCATTGTGCAATTTAATTTGACTACGAACGACATCCATTAATTTATCATATTCAGAGATTTTATTAATACTCTTATCTCTAACATCTGTATCTTTTATTAACTGACCTTGCATATTTACCAACTGTTTCAAATATTCACTATTTTGAACAATTGCATTATATAAAGAATATCTTTCTTCTTTAGCTTGTGTTATATAAGCCTCATTTTGAGTTACCATATCCCACAAAGCTGAATTTCTTTCTTGGTCTAAAGATAACTTTTCTTTTTCTGCGTCTGCAATAGATTTTCCTAAGTTAGTTAAAGAACCCATTTTAATAGATATATCTTGTAATATACTATTAGCTTCTTCTGAAGCAATTAATTTCCCTGCTTCTTTTATTAAATTGTTAGCTAAATTAGTTAAATCTTGTTGATTAGCAATATCTGCTTCACCATTCTGTCTTACCAAACCATTTATTTTGGCAAGCAAAGCATTTTGATTATTAGGATTAAGACCTAAGCGTTCAAAATCCTTCAATAAATCTTGAGTTAATTTATCTTTTTGCACATTACTTGCAGTAATTTTATTATCATTGGTATTCCATTTTTGAATAACTAAATGGAATTTTTCCAATGCTGTAGTTGCTTTTTCAATAGTTTCATAATCTCTTAATTTGTCCATTTTAACATTTAATTCATCCAAAGCTTTTTCAACTTTTGCTTGAATTCTGTCAATATAAGAGAATGAATAGTTTAAACTATCCTGATAGAAAGCTATCATTGCTTCTACTTCTTCTTTAATTTTTTCGTTAAGGTCATTTATTTCAGCTACAATCTTATCATGTAACTCATACCAACTCTTCATGAAATCGCTATCGTTTTGTCCTAATTTTATAGCTTTTTCCATTTGAGCATTCATTTTTTCTAAAACACTATAATATTCGTTTGCTTTTTGTACTTGAAGAGATATTTGTCTATTATGAGTATCATCACTCACTTCTTTATTTAAATCTCTTGCATAAGTAGCCGCTGAAGATAACGGTCCAACTCCATTTTTAGCAATATCTTTAATAGTAGCAACTAAATCATTTTGACGATTATATGAAGCTAATTGTGATTGCATAAACGCTGTAGTAACAAATTTTCTCAAGTCAATTACAAGACCTATATCGTCTGAATACTTATCGTAAGTTTCTTTCAACTGCTTTGTATCCATTGAATTGAAATCTGTTTCAGCTCCACCAAAACCTTCGTTACCACCAACATTACCACTATTATTTCTAAAAGCATAAGTTTTGCTTGAAGGATTTATTGTAGTACCATTCTTTTCTACCTGATAATGTAAATGCGGACCCGTACTTCTACCTGTGTTTCCAGTAACACCTAATTTAGTACCCGCCTTAATTTTTTGTCCTGCTTTTACATTTATACTATCTAAATGACCAAAAATATAAGTATAACCTTCATTATCTTGAGCATAAATAGCATTGCCGAAACCAGAAACCCAACCTGCTGTTGTAATAGTCAAGTCTTTATTAGCATAAATAGGTTCGTAATTATAGGCTAAATCAACACCTTTATGAATGCCTGTTTTACCTTTTATATTACGAGAAACATTATAAGGACTTGTAACACTATGATTATTAACTTTTGTTGAATTATAATTAGTACGCTTTGCAGAACCACCTATACCTGCTTTTGCAGAAACTTGTTCAATATATTTTCGAGTTTCAGCTACAGGATTAGTAGCTCCTCGATAGCCACCATTGTAATGTCCAAATACTTTACGCCAATCGCCCTCATATTTTTCATACAAATCTGCTAAGAAATGAGTTCCACCCATAATATTTTGTGTTGGGTCATAAGAATTGATTACTCCATAACTTCTTGCAGTCTCATCCATAAGTTGCATAAGACCTTTTGCGCCTACTTTAGAAGTTGCTAAAGGATTACCACTACTTTCAGTATCTATTATTGCTTTTATAATAGCTTCAGGTACATTGTATTTTTTAGAAGCGGCAGCAATAATACTATCATATTTATTATCTAAACTACCAGTATACTCATATTCATTTTCTTGAATATTATCTTGAATATTATTACGAATATTATCAAAAGCTTTACCAAACAACTCAACAATTTCTTCCAATGATTTTTTCGTTGTATTTTTAATTTCCCAAAGAGCATCGTTGGTATTTTTCTTGTTGGTATTCCAAGATTTATCTACAGTATCAACAATTGATTTGTTGTTATTAGTAATATCAGTTGAAATTTGAGTATTAACTTCTTCAATATTTTCTGAGATTTGAGTAGAAGTATCCGTTACATTATTAGAGATGTTATCTGTTTCTTTAGAAACTTTTTTAGCGGTTTCTTTTGTCTTTTCAACAAGATTATCTTCTCCACCACCATAAGCATAAGGAGTAGTAGCAATTCCATTATATTTGCCGTTATTAGCATAAGAAGCATTAGAAACGAAATCAACGTCATTACCATTTAAAATAGTAGTTTTATCGAATATCGCTCCCTGTCCATTCTTAAACATTACAAATTCTGGCGCTTTTTCTCCTACCGTAATAGGTCCTTTTGCTATAGAGGTATGTGAATTTGCATATGCATAACTATTAGGAATAACTTTGAAGCCTTTTCTTTGTAAATCACTTAAGGTTTTATTATCAAGTTTACTACCGTCATCAAATTTAACATCATAAAAAGTTTGTCCCTCATGTTCAAATGTATGATATACATATCCTACACTTCTCTTTTTATTCTTCTCGGCTTTTTCTGAATTATATATATAATTATTCAACAAATTGTCAGAAGTAATTTCTTCTGCATTGTCCTTGTTAATTTTATAATTATCTAAAAATTCATTGCCATATAATCTTCTCGGTTTGTTAGTATCATAATCTTTAATATCACCTTTATATTTCTGAGCTAAAGACATTCTTACATTTTGTTGTTCAATTGCATTGTCTACAACACCTGTGTTTTGACCTTTATACTCTTGCCATGCAGCATCAACGGCTTCATTTAAAGTGCCAACAGTAACTTTAGTCTTATTCTTTTTTGCATTTTTCAAAGAAGAATAAGCTACACCACTTTGAGTCATTATAGGATTACCATCTGCGTCAACCATATTAACTACAACATCAGCTTCAAGTTTACTATCTTTTAACAACTGTTCTAATTGTGCTAAAGTTGCTTTCAAAGAAGAAATAGTTTTTTCAGATTGAGAAGTTCTTAAGTCTTCTCCAATCACTTCTAATTTTGCTTTTAATTTCTCAACTTCATCTTGAGCATCTTTTATATCTTCTTCTCTACGTTTAGAATTTTCAGCGTAAATTTTATCTAAATATTGTCTCTTAATTTTATCTAATTTCTGTTGTCTTTCCTTTTCTTCTTCTACTAATTTTTTAGAAAGCGCACGAGCTTTTAACAAATCATCTTTATTCATATCAGGTAAGAAATTGCTCGGATTTGTTAATGCTGATACATTAATATAATTAAAATCTTTTGAACGAGCATTTTTACCTTGCATATCTAACAAGTTTGCTTCTCTATCTAAAGTATCCTTAGTATTTTCGAATTGTGCTTCAGCACTATCAAAGAAAAGTTTGCTCAACTGTTTTTGCAATTGTAAACGCTGTTTTGTGTTTTCAGTAATTTGATCGGAAACTTTACTCAAAGCTTCTCCAACTGCTTGCATTGCTTCTCCACTTTGAGCACTACTAAACTCACCTAATAAACGATCCCACTCATTATTTAATTCACCTAAATATTCAGTAGTAGTATTTATTTGTTCATTAGTAAAATCAAACTTACCAGCAAAATCTTGAGGGTCTAACATTTCCATTGCACTACTACAAGTTTGTATTGACTTTGCTAATTTATCAAAAGTTACTTGCATTTTATTAATAGCTAAATTAATTCTGTCTAATTCTGCTTCTTTATACAAATCATCTAAAGTTCTTTTTGCATTTCTCAAACTCTTTTGAAGTTCTTCTTGTTCCTCTTTAAGCCTACCTCTTGCAAAATCATCAGAAACTTTAGCGCTACCATTTTCCAATGCGAATATTTGAGCCTGAATTTGTTGTTTATAAGCTTTAGCTCCTTCAACAGCTACGGCTTGAACTGTTTCATCATTTAAGCCTTCAAAATTATTGCCTGTAACACCTTTAACAAATTCTGCTAAATGTTTTGTATCGCCTTGTTTAAATAAAGAGGCAAATTGTTCCAAATTATTTTTACTACTATACAAATCACTATTTGTTAAAGAATTAAGAACGCCATTAAGTCCACCTAAAGCTTGAATACTTTCTTTTAATTTATTTTTAAAATTATCCAACTCTTTTTCAGAGCCTTCAATTTTAATTCTATCTATAAAATTATCCAAACTATAGATTTTTTGTGTATCAATTATGTTCTGACGTAAATTTTTGTCAGATAAAAGAGAACTTTTATTTACAATGTCTACTATCTTTTGTTGGTCTTCATTAAAGGTCTTTCCTTTATTAGCCTCAACTTTATTATTTTTGTTTATATTAGCTGTGCCTTCTGCTATTAAATTCCGTACAAATTCAGTAAAAGCAGTATCTCTACCACCTTCTATCCCTAATGAACGCAAATTTTGATCGTAAGCATTAATTGTTTCTAAAGTAAAATCTTTGCCTTTTACAGAATTGATTAATGCTAAAGTTGCCAAATTCTTAACATTATCAGGATTTAACGAAACTCCACCTTGTCCATTGCCAATCGCTGTTTCCATTTGTTTATCAGTTAAATTAAAAGTAGTTTGTAATTCTTTTAATTTACCAAGTTGCTCAACAGTAACAACTCTCTGATATTTACCATTAGAATCTTTATATACATTATTGTTATAATTACCAACTAATTCTTTTAAATCACTAAACCCTTTAGTATATTTTTGTAACTCTTGTATATTTATTTGCTCTAATACCGTTTTCTCAGCATTGTCTTTCCATTTTTTAATAGCTGTATTTAAAGTGTTTAAACCACCTTCAAAAGGCTTTATAATTAAACTATCTAAATTATTGCTAATTTCTTTTAAATCTTCTTCATTTAAAGAATCAACCTGTTTTAAAATTTTTGCCCTGTCAATATCAGTATAGCCTTTATCTTCTAATCTCTTTTGAATAGAATAAAGTATTGGATCGTAGTTAGCAAAATCTTGTATATAGTTTGATTTTTCTTTTTCACTTGCTTGGCTATATTTTGTTTGATCAAAATTAGCATAACGATTTACTATGCCTATTTGTTTAGCAATATCGAAACCTTCTGCACCATATTTGTTTAATAAACCTTCTAAAATGGTTTTGCGACTTTCCTTGTTTTCACCAACAGTATTTTTCCCTTGATTTTCATAATAAGTATTTATTGCACCAAAAACTGAAGACTGCTCAAGTTTGTTTATTCTATCCAATATCATAGACATTAATTTTTGCGTGTCATTTTTACTAGAATCACCTATTGTTGCTTCTTCAAAATCAAGACCTTCTACTAATTTATTATAAATGGTTTGAGCAATTTCAGAACTATTTTTATATTCATCTTGAGTAGACAACCAATTTTTCATAAGATTCTGATTATCGCTTTGAATCTGATTTCTTTCTTTTTCAAAGTTTTTCTTATTATCTTGAAAATCAATTAAATCTTCTACATATCCTGGTATAAAATAAGCATTACCATGTTTTTTATTTTGAGCTTGAGAACTAATTTCTTTAAATTTGTTTTTCCATTCTTTTTGATTGAAAACTTCTCCGTAATGTCTATTCGCCACAGCTTCTTCCATCCAAGATACGTCAATCCCATTTTGTTTACCCCAATTATAAATAGCATCTATTTTTATTGAATTATTACGCTCATTATAATCAATACCTTCTCTTCTTTTATACTGTTTTCTTAATTTTTGTACCTTTTCAGCATTATCCTCAATTTGTTGCTTAACCACAGAAGGAGCATACATGCGTTCTCTTTCTGTTGCGGCTTGTTCTTTTATCAATTTAATTGATTCTTCTAAAATTTTATTGCGTTCAATTAAAGCCTTTCCTTCTTCATCATAACCAACTATTAATTCAGAATGATTTTCTGTAAGGGTATCAATCATCTTTCTGTATTGTTCATATTGTTCTTCTGTTAAAGAAAGATTGTTACCAAATTCATCTACGCCTTGTGATAATTCCCGAAATGTTTTTTGAAAATCATTATCACTAATTTCTTTTAAAGATTTCTTTGCTGTATTAAAAGCTTCTTGTGCCTCATTAAATGTTTGACGAATATTTTCTTTTATTTTTTCATTATGGTCTTTGAATACCTTATAAATAGCACCCACAGCACCAATACCTGCTGAAGCTACTGCTCCCCACATGCCTTGAGTTGCTAAAATTTGAGAAGCTATTCCAGTTCCCATACCGACCATAGAAGCAGTCGAACTGCTTGCACCCAAATCTGAAGCTAACTGCGAAGCTCCCGCAGCTCCTCCAATCATACCAAGTGTACCTGCCATTGCAGTTATACCTCTTTGATGTTTATCATAAACTTGTCTCAAAGCAGATTGATTTTCAGGGAGTTTAGGAGCGGTCGAGTCGTCTGTAGCATTTAAAATAGGTTGCGTGGTTGAAGGTTGTTCTTCTGACTTGTTTGCAGAAGACGCTTTTCCTTTTTGTTCAGAAGTTTGTTCTTTAGGTTTATCCTTTTTATTATTTTCTTTTATTTTTTGAGTTAATGAATGTCTTTCTTTTTTTAAAGTACTTAATCGTTCCTTTTCTTTTTCAGTTCTTTGTTTTTTAGATATTTTTGATAAAGTTTCTATTTCTTTATCAATTGATTTAAGATTTTCTGTATCTACAAATTCAGGATTGTCTTTTAAAAATCTTTCTTTTCTTTTTTTAGCTTCTAATAAGTTTTGTTCCGCTTGCTTTTTCAAGTTTTGTTTTTTATCTTTTGAAACATTTGGTAAATGTTTTGTTACTTCTAAAGCTTCTTTTTTTGCTTTAATTTCTTCATTTATTTCTGTCAATTCATTTTCTTTTTCCAATTGAGTCTTTTTTATAGAAGGATTTATATTTTTTTGATTGTTTTGAATTATTTCTGCTTCTTGTTTTTTTGAAGAGTTTTCTGGAATAGCATTATTTTTATTTTGACCATGAACGCCTTCAGTATTTCCTTTACCTTCAATAGCAGCAGTATTTTCTCTAATTGCCGCAATTAATTCACCCATGGTTTTTACTAAAGCTTCTTCTTGATTCATAAGAGCTTCTGGATGTTCTTCTAAATATTCATTATGGTTTTTAGTTAACTCAGCAGTATTTTCATCAGAAACTTTTGAAATAATTTGACCTTGCTCATTTTTACCAAGTAAATATTTATTTAAAGTTTTATTGTTTAATTGACCCATATCAGCCAATTTACCCGCATTAGCATAAACTTGATTTCTTTCAGCTTCAGTCATTGAACCATTAACAACAGCTTCATCAGTCCATCTCTTTAAATTTTCAGTGAAAATAGAACCCTTTTCTATCGAGCCATTAACTCTTGCTCTTTGAAGAGCTAATTGACCTTTTAAAGCTTCTTCTCTTAAACCTTTTGCTGCTTCACTATTATCAAATTTCCCTAAATCTTGCATATTCTTTTGGAAATTAGCTTCTGCATTAAAAGCCAATGTACGTGAAGCTAAAGCATTATCAATAGGTTCAGAAGGCTTGCCTGTTACAGGGTCTACAAAAGCAGTAACACCACCACCAGAAATAGTCTTAATATTAGCATTACTTAAACTTGTAAGAGCCTGTTTCTTTTGTAACTCTTGTTTTTGGAATAATGATTGAAAACTGGTTTTCAATTTATCTACTAAACCAATTTGAATATTATATACAGCATTTAAACCCGAACCATTTTTGCCCATTATTGCATATAATACAGCTAAAACTCCAAGCACTTTTCCCATGCTAGCAAAACCTGTTGTTAAATCTACTACCCATTTGAACATGCCAACAGCACCAGGAGAACTTGCAAAATCTTTTAAAGTATTCTGTAATCTTGCTATTGAAGTATTAATACTTTCAGTAGACGCTTTCATCTTATCACTTGCTGAACCTCTTGCATTTTGTTCAGTATCCGAAAGAATTTCTTCATATCTATCCCAATTATCAAACAAGGACATAGCAATATTACCCTGACGAGTACCAGCCAAAGCTTCAATTGCCTCACGCTTTTTAGCGGTATCATTACCCCAAGACTTCCATTTCTCAGCAAATTCTTCTAAGATTTGGTCGCCTTCTTTCATCTTGTTGTTGTTGTCCATAATATGTATACCATATTGTTTCAACATTTTATCAACATTAGATAAATCTTCACCACTTTCACTATCTACCAAAGCTCCAACTTTAACTTGTTGAAGTCTTGAAATCATAGTTTTATATGCCTGACCAATTGTAGAAGCACTTAAACGAGTAACCTCACTGGAAGTTGCAATCATAGCATTAAGTTTTTCAACTTCTATGCCAGCAACACTTGCGGAAGAAGCTACATATTGAAATGCAGTCATTAATTCTTGTGCACTTGTTGCCGCAATAGTATCCGTATAAGCAACTAAATCTACTACTGAAGCAGCGTCATTAGCTTTTAACTTAAAACCATTTAAAGTAGCAGTTAACAACTCAGCCGCTTCATTCTCTTGCATAAAACCAACTTTAGCTAAGATAGCACTTTGTTTAATAAGGTTATTAGTATCCTTTATATTTCTACCTTGTCTTAAGAAAGTTACAGAAGCAGCTGTAACAGCTTGTGTTGTTGTTCCTAATTCATCAGCAACAGCTTTATAATCTTTTATCATAGAAGTTGCTGTTTCTTTATTCATAGTTTTAGTCAATCTTAATTGTGTTTCTAAAGTATCAAATTCTTTAATACTTCCTATAATAGTATAGACTTGCGCAATTAAAGATTGAGCTCCTCTATAAACGACTCCATACTCCATAGCTGTTTTTAACATGCCCTTTGTTTGCGTTGCTAAATGTTCTACAGCAACACTGCCTTTCATGGCATTCTTAGCAGTATCTAAATATAAACGATTTGTTTTTTTATATTCTTCATTAAAAGCACGTCTTTCTGCATATTGTTTAGCTAAATCACCATCTTTAGTATAATTTGCTATATCTTCCTGCATTCTAAGATTAGCTTGTATACCAGCAGACTGCAAATCTAACATATTAGCTTTTTCAGCCATTACTTGATTTCTATAAGGATTTAATACAAATTGCTTTTTAGTATTTGCTCCAAATACATGTTCATTTGTCATTTGTTGTTCCAAACCATAACGTTCGAAATCAATTTGTCTATCTTGAGTCAATAAGTTATTATAATTATCTAAATTACCTTTGATAAATTTAGATTTTTGTTCTTCACTCATACTATCAATAACGTCCGACCATTTTTTTCCAAAATTATCTAATTGATTTGTATTATTCTGCAAATCTTTTAACATGGAGGTTAAATATTCTGTCGGAGCATTTTGTTGCAACATTGAATTTAAAGTTTCATAGTTACTTATTATATTTTTTACTAATGAATTAGCCTGAGCTTCTCTGTTTTTATAATCGCTTTCAAATTGCCTATTCATATACTGATGTTTATGACCAGTTCCCATTAATATATTATAATCTTCAGTATATTTTTCTAATGCAGTTTGATATTTTCTGAAATTTGCCCCTGTTTCTTCATTAATAGCGCCTTTCTTTCTATCTTCTGCAACTTGAGCATAAAGTTTTTGTACTTCTCGTTTTCCCAATTCTAAATCTAATAAACGAGTACCTGTTTCTGTATTATTAATTGAATCCTGAACTTCTTTATTAGCTTTTGCCTGAATATTTTGTGCTACTTTTGTTTTTTGAGAAGCTAATTCTTCTAAAGCCGCCTCTTTAATATCTTCTTGAGTTGCTTCTTGTCCCTGTTTGTCACCTTGTTTATGATAATATTTTGTTTCTCCCTCTATTTCTTTCTTATCAAATGCTTTTTCTTCAAGAGCTTTATTAATTTTTTTTACTCTTTCTTTTACATTTTCAGGTATATTATCAAGTTTTTCTCCTATTTCCATGATATTATCTATTTTTGTATCTATGATTTCTTTTGCTTCTGTTAATTCCTGCGACACTTCTGGATTGTTTGCAATTATTTCATCTTCACTTAAGCCTTCAAGAAAACTTTTAAAAGCTATTTTTTTATTTTCTCCTTCTCCAGTGGTAACGACCTTTGCTTTACGAGAAATAGGCTTGCCTTCTTCATCTATCTCTTTAGAATCTTGCCAAGATACAACAATGCCTTCATTTTCTGCATTAGTAACAGCAAAATTGTTTTCTCCAAAAACTTGACCTAACATAGTTAAAAGACCTTCACTTATAGGTAAACTATTACTATCAAATAAAGAAAAATTCTCATTAAAACCGACAATATTGCCTTCAGCATCTTTTTTTAAAATATCTTCAACTTTTGTACCTTTAGGCATTTTTTCTTCAATTTCTTTTTCAAGACCTTTCATCCACTCATTATACTTGTCTTTAAAGTTTTTAAAATCCTTAGGTTTTTTAAAATCTTTAAAATTCAAACTTAATAAATGTCCTGTTTTATCACCTATTCTCAAAGTATTTAAATTCTCATAACCTTCTTCTAATAAAAGCTTTTGCATAGTTTCAATGTCTTGTATACTTGGAAGAACACTACCTGAAGTATGCGTGTGTAAAAGAGAGGTTATTTTAGATTTATCAGCTCCTTCTTTTAAATTACCGTTATCATCTAAAAGACCATTGTTTTTCCAATATTGACGCAACATATCTTCCATGTCAACACTATTATTATTACCTGTATATGCAGAGCCTTGTAAATAAACGTCTTTTTTATCCTCTATATTACCAAAAAGAGCAGCTCTTTCTTTTAATTCGCTACCATTTTTTATATCTTCTTCATTTTGCTTTATAAACTTCTTTAAAATATCATTAGCATAATAATTTTGATCGTCAAAAATAGTAGTAACACCACTCAAATCAGTTTGAGTTTCTCCATGTGCTTTAGTTATATACTCTGAACCAAATTTCGCTCCTTCTAAGCGATATTTTTCTAAAATTTCTGGTAATTCAATATATTTTCTATTATTTGTCAAAAGACTTTCTGTTAAATTAACTAACTCACGAAATTCTTTAGAATTTGCATTTAATTTTTGATCGCCAAGTGCACGCAAACCTAATTCGTTCATAATAGCACTAGAACTCAACACCATTCTCTTTTGTTTAGCACCTTGTCCTAATAAGGATACTAATCTACTAGTGATTTCTTCTGGCTCTAAATTTTCTAATCCTAAGTCTTGTTTTATATCTTCTAAAGATTCTACAAATTTCCCTGTGGGACCATATAAACGCACTCCACTTAAAGTATTATACAAAGATTTTTGTTGCTCGTCAGAAAAAACTGCTCTCATTTGATTAGTAATATTATTAATTGCTTCTGTATCAGGCTCTTTCATCATTTTAGCTTGCTGTAATTGCCAATACAAATTTAACATTCTTTGATTTGCGGCTTCATCCATTGCATCAAACGATAGAGATTTAACCCAACCAACTTCTTCACCTAATGCATTAGTTTCAGTTCCTAATTGAACTATTTCTAAATTAGGGGCATGTAATCTTTCATTATAATTATCTACATTCATTATATCATTATAAGAATTTATAGAAAAACCATATTTAGACCCCTCTTTTGCAACCCAAATATTATGACCTTGTTCATCAAGTATTTCATTACCTTGGTCATCTTTAGCTTTTTCAGTATATCTTGCTAATACTCCCTGCTCAAATACTCCATTAATTTTTTTTAAACGTTGTCTTTCTTCAGAAGTTAAATAATCACCTTGTGAACCAATAATTTTAGTACCAGCTCCCAAACTTTTATCGCCATAATTATTTTTATCTACCATATAACTTCTTTGAATTTCTGCGATTACAGCTTTATTTAATAAATTTAGCTGCCAAGATTCTAAATCCCCATGTACAGAACCTTTATACTTATAATCTCTAATACCTGTAGCAGAAATCATATCTGCTGTACCTACAAGATTGAGCAAATGACCATTTAAACCAATTGTAAAACCTAAAGAAGTCTCTGAAGACAATGTTTTATCAACTTTATTTCTAGGATCGTTAACATAATTTGCATAAGCTTGTGTTATAGCTTTTAATTTTTTTTCAGACAAAATATTGTCTTTTAAACCTAACATTTTTGCTTGTTTGTTTACTTTTGCAATATTATTTTGTACACTTTCATCTTTAAAAACATTTTCAATGTCTTCCTTAGAAATTTTCGCATTTTCTTCTTCTTTAGAATTGGATATTTTATTTAGTTTGTCAAAAATATCATGTTGTATTGAACCTCTATTAACTGGCAAGAACAAACTTTCTAACTTCGAGGTTAATTTACTATGATCACCATTAGTCATTGTATTATAATATTGAACTAACTTTTCATAAGGTTCTTCAAGATTTTCAACATTGTTCCATTGAGTCCAAATGGGCTTAGCTTTTTCATCGCCTATTTCATTGTCTGTTAATGATTTAACTTTTTGAATAGCCAATTTTGCTAATTCTTCATTTTCGTCATAATATTTTGTATAAGGATTTACCATTTGATTAATCAAACTGGTTACAGAAACAATTGACGCACCTTCCGTCGAACCATCCGCAACCCTTCCTATTTTAACCGAAGAAGGCAAATTAAATTTTGGGTCTACTTTACTTTGTTTATAAAAATTTTCTAATTCTTCAATTGTATACTCATAATTAGTATCCGTAATATATTCATGTTCTCCATTAGGATCCATTAATTGAGCAAGAAAACTTTTATAAGTAATTTTATTTTCTGCGTCTTCCACCTTTTTTATTATAGGTAATCCTTTTTCATCTAATACAATTTGTCCATTAGCCTCTTTTTTTATTTCATACCCTTCCATTAATTGCTTTTTATGATAATCAAAATTATCTCGAACATGTCTTTGATCATATTCTAATATACGTTTTTTTAGGTTTTCTGCTGTTGCTTTTCTTTGACCGTCAGTATAACCTCCTGCCACAGACACTAAATCTCGACCAAAGATTTTTGCAGTTTGTTCTTCCATAATTTCAAACTGTTTTATTAAGCCTTCCTTAGTGAAACCCGCTTCACTAAACAAACCTTCTTCTTCCATATTAAGAGAGCGTCCTAATTGCTTTCTATATTTCAAATATTTATTAGCCATATCAAAATGACGCAAGCCTTGTCCAAAGATAACACCATTTTCATCCTTATTTAAAATTTTTTCTTCAAGCATTTTGTCTATAACATTTTCCCATTTTAAATAAGCTGCTGTTTTACCTTGAGCTTCTGCCGCTTCCTTAAAATTGTTATCAAGTGATTGACGCATAAGAGAATTTATTTCATCTAATGTATTATATATCGCTTGTGCTCTTTCATCATCACTTGCCTCTCCATTAAACATATCATTAGCGATATTTTCTCCATGTTCATTTTGGAATACTAATCTGTCTGCAATTTTTTTAGCACTAATTGCATCTTCTTCAAGAAATTCTAAAAAATGCGCTACAGTTGTACTTGCTCTTAATCCTTCTTCGCTTTGAGTTCTATTACCTAAATTTTGCACGTCCATTAAATTTCTTATGGCAGTATTTAAATTAGAAAACACACCAATTTTAGCAAAGTTGGTCCTAGCAACTAAAGCGGCAATATTATCTTCTTTTATTCCTTCAGGAGTAAAAATTTTTGCTACTGAAGCATAAGCTTTAGCAAAATCTTCTGCACTACCTACCATATCAGAAGTTACTGCTTGTGCCATTTCCATACCTAAATCTTGCAATGATTCAGATTGAGTTGCTACAACTTTTTTTAATTGTGAATATCCTTCTTTATAATCAGCGAAATCTTTAGAAGTGGTGTTTACTAAAGGATTGTTTATATAAGCTTTATCTGCATCATGATCTGCTTTAACTTGTTTTTCCAAACCAGAAGAAACTTTCATAAGATTGCTTTTTATTGTTTTATCAACCATAACATTAATAGCTCGCATTGATAACATATTTGTTGAAGGGTAACGATTAAAATACATTGGTAATGCTTTTGCTAAGCCATCTTTTCTATTAATATCTAATTCCTCAATGGTTAAATCTTTTAATAATTCTTCTTCCATTATTCTTTCTTCAGCAGATAATTCTTCATAATTTTTATCATAAATATTTTCTACCTTTTGATTAATTTCTTCTTCTGAAAGTTGATCGTTTTTATTTTTAATTCTCTCTTTTAAATTTTTAGTAATTACTTCTTTTAATTTATCTTCGTCTTCTATATCCATTAATGACCCATACTGAAATCTTAAATTATTTAAAGCCTTATTATAACTTTCTTGTTCTTTTAATGGGTCAAAATTTATAGAAAGCATTCCACGTAAATTATGAGCACCCATTATAGCAGTATTTTCAAAACGATGTGCTTGACCATTTTCATTAGCATAATCTGCCATATTATAGCCTTCTACCGTTCCTAAAAAGCCACTACCTCTTCTTTTACCATGTAATTCTTCAAATAAACTACCTTCTTTGTAAGCCACATCATTATAAGCATATGTAAGAAAATCATCTATAGCTAATTGTGCTCTTTCTTGTTTTATTTCTCCTTTTCCGTAAAGTTTCAAAGCATTTAACATAGCATTAGCCTTTTTTGCGTAATCAGATACAATATATCCTCCATTACCCATTTTCTCTGGCTGAAGCATTGCTATTGAAATACTACTTAAATTTTGTATGCTTTGATCTTTTATGACCCCTGAAGTAAAAAGATTTCGCCATGCCTCTGGTAAAACTATCGACACGAATTCATTGTCTTTTCCTTCAGAATTTTGTCCTAAAAGATTAAAAAGTTTCCCATAAGCACTATTTTCCCAAACACCTTTATCAACGCTACCATTTTCACCATAAACTAATTCTGCCCAATTATCTAAATCTTTAAAGTTAACTTGCTTAGTAATATCATCAATATTATAAAATTCATTATCTGCTCCAATAGTAGCTCGAACGGCTTTCATCATACCACTGGCTTTTTTCTCTAAATCCAATTGTTTTTGAGTTTTGTTTAATACAACTTCTCCATTCACTATTTCAGCTTGCATACCGTAAGCATATTCTAACATTTTATTTCTAAGATTATCAAACGCTTTATATTCATCAGCAGAAGCTGTATTTTCAGCATCTGATATTCCACGGAAAATTGAATCTGCTTCTTTCCAACCAATTTTATGACGGCTATTTTTATCATAAAAATCTTGACTACCTATACCAATAAAACCCGTGTATTCATGCTCATCAGCAACGCCAACACCAGAACGCAATATATGTGGGTTATAAAGCTCTTGCAATTTTTTTACTCTATCATCAGTAACATTAACATCAAAAAAGCCAAAATACTCTAATACTTTTCCTATATCACTTTCTTGTGAAACTTGTAAATCAGCAAAAGATTTACCTTGATAATCCACTTTATTTGTAGAATAAAATGGATTCATAAATGCTTCTGCTTCTTTAGTATCTTGCAAAATTGAATTCCCCATATCATCTACGAAAACAATTTTACCTTCTTTATTACGTTGCTTTCGACCTACAGTTTTAAAACCGCCATTAATATATTTTATATATTGCTTTGCTCCAGAAGTGTTTTGTAAAGCTTTTGCTATTTCCGTATCTGAATATCCAAGTTTACCTAACAAATCAAATAAATATTCATATCTACCGCCAACCTGTTCACCAACATTTGCCGACTTTATTTTGCTCGCTTCTTGAAGTATATCTATATCACTTCTTTTATTAGGGTCATATTTTTCTCCACCATTACCAATAATAGCTTCAAATAAACGGTCTGCAATACTCATATTAGTGGTTCGCCCATATGCGTCAAGCAACATCCTTGTACCGCCCTTAACATTTAAAGCTTTATCAAAAACCAAACGTAATTTACCATCTTGAACAGTTAAAGCTGTTAGTTTGTCTCCAAGTGAGCCTTTAAAATTAATAGCGTCTTTTTCTTGTCCTGTTTTACCACTTACAATAAAATCTTTATCTAATGCAACACCTGATAAATCTAAAGTTGCACCTTCTTCTCCTAACATTTGTGCTAAAATCTGCCAAGTAACAAGTTTGTTGCCATTATCATCTTTTAAATCCGCTAATGCAGTAAAAAAATCATCGGAAATAGAATTAAGTTCTAATACTTTAGAAACGCCTTTACGAGAAGCATTAAACATATTTGCTTCACTTTCTCTTGTAAGAATAGTTCCTTCATATACAGAAGGCATATTTTTTTGATAATACTCTAACCGTTTTAAATATGCTTGATCTTCTTGAGACAATGCTTTTTTATTCTGTAAGTATTTTAATTCGTTTTCAATAGTGTTTTTAATAATATTATCATTAGTGTTTAAAATATTATATTGAAAACTCTCAGAACGGTTATTATATTCTTCTTCAGTTAATCCAGCAAATTCTAAAAATTTTTGGTCAAGCAATCCAGAATTAATTTTTCTTTTACGATAATTTTCCGTATCAGAAAAATCTTCAATGCCAAAAAGTGTTTTTAAAGATTGTTTTGCTAATTCTTGACTTTTTTTTATAGCTTCTTCTGTCTTTTCTAAAGTATTAAATACCTGTGCAGAAGAACGCTTTGATTCAGAATTTAAATCTGCAAAAGCTCTAAAATCTCGCGGTCCTGCTAAATGCAATCTTCCTGCTGTTGTAACAGTAGGACCTTTTGTTGCTGTTAAATCTATCAAAGGCAATTTAAGAGCAAGTTCTTCTATATCTTTTTCTATACTCGTTACCACTTCAATATTATCTGCTCCTAATAACTTACCTAATTTACCTTTAATTACACCATTAAAGCCCCTATTACTCATTATTAAATGTGAAATCATAGAAGAAAAAATATCACTACCATAAACAGTTCTATTATTACTATCTATAAAAGAATCTATATTAGCACCAGTTCTACGTCTAAATATTTCTTCTAAAGTATCCCTAACATCAACTGTTTGAGTTCTTATATATTTTTGTTCTAATGACCCACTATCCTTTAATTGATCGTTTGCTTCTTCCATTTGTTTATAAGTATCAACCGAAGAAACACCTTCTAAAAATCTTTTTTTAAAATAATTTAAAGAACGCGTAGCACTAACAGTATCTCCTTGTTTAATTAATTCTGTTATACTTAATCTTCTTGTAGGGTCATTTGCTTGCTCCGCATCATCTGGAGCATTATTTGAAAACTGACGAATAAGATTATCTATAATTTTATCTTGAGTAGTTGTTATCTGAAAATTAAAATTACCTTTTTCATCAATATTGGAGTTAACACCTAACGTATTAACTATATTCATGCCATTATTATTCATAATGCCTTCATCTGATACTAAAGGTAAAACAAATTTGGTTGCCTTATCACCATTTATAGACATTTTACCATTTTGAACACCAATAACCTCATCTGCTCTACGTTCGTCATAAAAATAAAATTCTAAAGCTCCTTCATCTTTTGTCGGAACTATAGTCATTGCTATTCCCTTATTTTTTGCAATATCTTGTAATGCATTAATTTTATTGCCTAATGTACCACCATTAAAATTAAAGTTTTCTTCTGTAGCATCTATATCTTTTAAGCCCAATCCCTGCTCAAAATCTTTTTTATTTAAAGCAGTATTACTATTACTTATTTTCAATCCTTTAATTCTATGAAATTCTGCTCTTCCGTCTAGATTTTTTCTTAAACGACCTGAATCCGTCCCCAATTTATATAATTTAGAAGCAATATTTTTTTTGTCGTCTACAAAGAAATTTTTTACTTCTTTTATTGTTGATTCAATCGCATTAGCAGCAGAATTTTTATCAAAATTATTTTGACTTTTAGCTCTTGCTTCTTCAGGAATTACTTCTTGGAAACTATCTGAAATCAATTTGCCCAAACCATAAAATAAATTTCCTTGGGATTCTAACATTTCTTCAGAACCACCCTGTTGCAAGGTTTTAATAGCATTTATAATATAATTATAACGTTCTTTTCCTTCTTTAGTAGAATAGAAAATCATTTTATTATCTGCCATAAAATCTTCATAGGCTTTTATATATGAATTAAAACGATTAGAAGTATTAGCTGTAATATAATTATGTAATTCACCTGGAGTAAGTCCTTTTAATGAATATAATCCTGCTCGTTGAGCAAACATTTTCACAGCTATATCCTTTTGCATTTTAGTTAAATCAGTTTCTTTTTCTATTTTGCTTACAAAATCTGACAATACTTCTTGATTAGCTCTAATAAAGTTTTCTGTAACTTTAAAACGACCTGTATGTTTAGCACTATTAGAAGCATTAGGATTGTTTGCTAATTCTAACTGCTTTTTTAAACCATAAAAATCTTCAAATATTGAATTAATAACTCTATCTTGAGTAGAATATCTTTTATCAAATTCTGTTGCTTCTTGCCAATTACCAAGACCAAAAACTTGTTTATTTCGTTTTGCTAATTCTTCTCGTGTTCCAGAAATATGAACATCAACATTTCTTTCTTCGTCATGATAAACAGCTTCGTAACGATTATTGCCAAGTTCTTTTAATCCACTAAAGGAATAAATGGCTCCACTTCTAAATAATCTATGAGCATTATATTTATTATCAGAATTATCTAAAAGTCTATTATCTTTAGTGTTTGCATCTGTTAAATAATCTGTCTTAGTTGTTCTATCTTCGGCACGTAAAGCTACCGCCTTATATCCTTTTTCAATTATTGTTGAAGTAGTACCCTTTTTAAAAAGAGAAGTTGCTTTTTTAGCAGCGTCTTGCTCTACTGCTTTATAAACACCTTCTGTAATAATTGTATCCCAATCAGATAAATGTTGTAAACCTTGATAAATTTCTTCTGTGAAAGCTTCAGTATGTCCATGTTTAATCCACCATTGTTCAGCAACAGATTTTAAATCTACGTCAAAGAAATCAGCTAATTCTTCGTTCTGATAACCTAATAAAACTTTAGCTTTATTATCCTTACCTTTACGAATTGCACCATGTTGATAATGTTCTTTAATAAAACTCATCATATCAAAACTATTATCACCAACATCTATACCAAAAGCTTGACTTATACCTTTATCATCAAATTTATGATTGTTTTGTCCTATCAAAACAACATTAGAAGCAATTTCATATTGACCCTTTTTCCCTGCTTTAGGAACTATAATTCCTCTTTTTACAAGTTCAGAAGATACCTGTTCTGTTTCTTGTCTATTGGTAAAAGTATAATTATCACTAGTTAAAGCAATACCACCATTTATAACTTTATTTATTGTATCTTGCGCATAAAGATTAACAGTTTTATCTTTATTGTGAGCTGTTTTTATTTCTGCAATTTCTTTTCCTTGTACATCTTTTTGTCCAGTTGTTTTATAAGTGTAATCTAATAACCAAGTAGCAGTTCGTTCTTCAACTTGATTTAATTTTTCTCCTCTTTTTAATTTATTTATAGTATTAACTATTAATTTTTTAGTTTCGCCTTCTGCTTTAAGAATAGCACTATATTCTTCATTTGGTTTGTCTCCCCAACGAAATGTTGCTTGTCCCACACCAAAATTTTTGTTATTAAGGTCTCCAAAAGTCTCTAAATCAAAGAAAACTTTTTTTGTACCTTTTTGCGTAGGCATTTTAAAAGCTTCAACTTTTAAATTATTATCAGAAGCATCAACCCATTTTTTTGTCGCTATTTCTTTTACTTGCTTTTTAGTAGGTAAAGAAGGCATAGTTTCTATATCTAAAGTATCTTTTAAAGCAAAAGTGTCTGCTTTAGGACTTATAGACGTAACGCCAACTGTATTAAAAGAATTCCTCTTTTCTGCCACAGGATTAGTAAAACGCGAACTTGCTTGTTTACTTGTAAAAGCTGTTTCTTCGCCACTTTTAACTTGAGCTTTAACATAAGTAGTTAAAGACTTTTCATAACTATCTTGCAGTTTTTCAAAGTTTTTTATATTAGTTTCAATTATAGCTTTTTTTATTTCATTTGGTGTTCCTTTTCTTGTTGAACCAGACCCAGTAAAAATAGTATTTAAATCATTTAATACTGCTGTTTTGTCATATTTTCCTTCCATTGCTTTTTTAGCAATTTCTTGTAATTTATTTGTTGACTTATAATGTTCTAATGCAAAATTATTATAAGTATCAATTTCTCGAAGTTCTTTATCACTTAAATATAAGTTACTCATTTTAGCTACAGGCTGACCATCTGGGTCAAGTATTTTTAATTGTGGTGTACCATTAGCATTTTTTATAATATTACCATTCATATCTGTTACAATTACAGCTGTGTGTACATAATTAGGAGAAGCTTCTGCCAATTTAGCATTTAAGTTATCTAAATCGCCAATCCACATATTAGCCATTGTATTTTCTAAATTAGCATTATATTCTTCTAAATAATTCCGTTGAATATCTTGAAATCCTCGTACCAATTTTTTATTTATATCTTTGTTAGCCATTCAATATCACCTCACTACATTTCCATATCGAAATAATCTTCAAAATCTTTAGCAGTATTTTTTATAGTACCACTAACATTGTCATATATATTTGTCATATTTTTACGTTGATGTTTCATTAAGTTATTCTCCTGATTAAAATTTTGATAAAAAGTATCATTCACCCAAAAATTAAAATCTCGTTCAGCATTATCGCCAATAGATTTCATAATATCAGAAGAAGTTATATTATTAACCCATCTAATTTTTTGAGTAATATCATTAGCTACTCCTTTAGGAGTACTTTTTACGCCAAAAATTTCTTTAAAAGACTTTTCAATGCGTTTAGAGAGTTCAGATAAAAAATCACTTTTATCTTTCCATTTCGACTTTTTAAAACCAAAACTCTCTGTTTTTATGGTATCTTCTCCCATTACCCCTGCCATTGAAGTATCAAACATTTTTGTTCCCTTTTCAAATGCTGTACTTAATGTCGTATCTTGAGAATAAAATTTTAAATAATACATTTCTTTCTTTCCCCTTTCAAATCGGTAAAAAAAAGAAGAAACCATAAAAATGATTTCTTCTCTTGTCTTAAAGTTTATTTTCTCGAACCATTTTAGCTACTTCTGCAATCAAAGGATCATTAATTGTTGCAATATCAGCTAAATGCTTTAAATCCTCTGAAGAAAAACCATTCATAAAATCTTGTGCTGTTTTTAAGTTTTCCTTCATATCCTGATAATTAATATTTCCCATGTTCATATAAGTTTGAAACATACTCTCAAATTTAAAAGCCTGTTCTATTAAATTTTCTAATCTTTGATAATCTTTTCCTGCTATATTCATTATATCATCATATAACCCACTATCAATTAAAAGATCATACATGTCAAAAGTTATCGGCGTTGTTGCTACTGTTTCCAAATCAACATTTGTATAAGCAAGCAAGCAACAAAAAGCTTTGCGCATTTCCAAATCTATTGCCGCTAATTCTGACACAAATCCATCCGAATAAGTAAGATGGATTACTAAATTTAATAATAACTTCATTTTTGTTTCCATAGGTAAATATTTTTTTATATCTAAATTATCAATAAAAACAAGATAAGCGTCATTAGTTATTTTCTTTTCCTTACATTTTTCTAAAAAAATCAACAATTCATTTAAACTAATTTTGTCTTCCGTCTCTACTTCTACTGCTTTTTTTTCTTTAGTTTTAAAATCATATTCCTTTTTTATTTTATCTGTAACAACTATTTTTTTTACTTCTTCCATGCTTTTCTTGTTGTCTCTTTTTTCATTCATAATTTTTTTCTCCTTTAAAAAAATATGCTATATTTTAATTTCATTAAATATATTTTTCTTTTTATCTTCAAATTTTCTCAAATCATAAAAAGACTGAGTAGTTGATATGTCATTATGATGAGCTATTTCTTTTGACACTATAGCCATATCCACTCCTTGCTCTAACAAACGAGTAACAATTGTAGCCTTAAAATTATGATTCGTTATTCTTCTACCACATATTTTACTTAACACTTTTTCACATAAACGATTGCTCCATTGTCTACTTATTACACTAACATTGCCATTTTCAACACGAGCAAATATATATTCACTTTCAAAGCCTCTATTTTCAACATATAATCTCCAATATTTTAATACCTCTAAAGGTATCATATATGTAAGAGGTTTGCCTTCTTTACCTGCACCTTTTCCTCTTACAACGTGAGATTCAACGTAATTTTGTCCTTCTGGAATTTCGTAATCTAAAATTTCTGTCTTAAATTGTATTGCTTCAGAACGTCTACAACCACATCCCCATAAAGTAACCAAATATGCTAAAGGTAAATACTTTTTATGCTGTAAAAAATACTTTTTCATCGTTTCATATTCTTCTTCTGAAACTGGTTCTTTCATATATGTCTGTGTTTTAGGGATAGCTGGCATTCCTCTAGTAAAATTCCTAAAAGTTTTATAATTTTCGTCATCATCTGCAACTATATTTTCAATATAAATACACAAGCTTGATACCGCCGATTTGCGCAAACCAATAGCACTTGAGGACAACCCCCTATCTTGCATATATGCCATAAATCTCATAAAATCTCTTTTCGTTATTTTGTACAAAGGTTTGTCAACTAATTCACTATAAACAAAATAAAAGAATTGTTTCAAACATGTTTTGTATTGAATACAAGTGTCTTTGCTTAATTGCTTTTGAGTAGCAAAAAATTCTTCATACATCATTCGATTTTCTTTATTGCATTTTAGCCACATGTCTTCAGTTATTTCTTCTGCTCGTCTTGCTCTATCCTTAAGCATATTCATTTTTACAGTAGCATTTTTAAAATCTATTTCTATATCATCTTCTTCGTCTTCATAGTTTTCCACTGTATCTTCTATTTCTTCTTCACTATCCAATTTATTTAATTCTGCTTCTATTTCTAAATGATCTATATCATTATTTGCATTAAACATAAAAATCACTTCCTATCTCTTGTTCTTTTGACAAAACATATTTGTCAATATCGTCAATCATTTTATCCACATTATAAGAAAACCATTTGCGTTTACAAGTAGCTTCTATAGGTATACCCCCATTTAAAACTATATCAGTTGCATTTATACTACTTTTGTCTGTATTGTATACAAAATTATTAAAATCTTGTATACTCATAAAATAAACTTTTTCCGTATTCTTTTCTTCGTCTTTAAAATTAAAAACAAAACCAGATATTATATTGTTATACTGCAATAAATTGGTCAAATCATTTATTTGATGTAATCTTATCATTTTATTATCGTCTTCTTTTCTATCAAAACTAATGCTTTTATAAGTGGTTGTTTTTAATTCTAAAGCATATAATTTTCCTTCAAAAAACAAAAAATAATCACATATATTTTTCGGTGTGTAATATGTAGTTATCCTTTGACTATATGACATATCTGTATCTTTTAATCTATGTACAAAGATTTTACCTTCTTTAGCTTTTTTAGCTTCTGCGGCAAAATCTTGTTCAAACTTTTTACCAAAATTAGCTCCCATTTGAAGCCCCCCTTTAAAATATTTTCTTTCAAACAATACCATACTAAAAAAACATACTATTTATATGTTTATTTATAATGATACTATTAATAAAAATAAAGAGAGAGTAAAAGTATTACCCTCTCTTTTGTAATTAATAAGTATAGTATGAAATTTCTATTTTATTTGGCTTTATATCGTCTATAAATTCTATATGATTTATTTCTTCCTTTTCTTTTACAGGCATTATAATCCTATCACGATTTAATAAATCACACTTGTAACTTTCTTCGATGTCTATTCCTTCAGAATCTTCTGCTAATATAATTCTTGCTTTATTATAATTATTTCCTCCTTCTATAAATAAAGAAGGTGTATTTCCTTTTTCTAATCGAAATGCAACTGTTTCATTAATATCAACATCTGTTACCTTATTAACTAAAGATACTCTCATTAAAAACATATCTCTTTTAACAATAAAAGAACAAAAATTAGCATTCAATGCTTCAGAATAATTTGTACTTGTATTCGAATTAAAAACTATTCTTCCATAAATATCTTTAATCTCTATTCTACATTCCAATTTATCATTAGCATTAAACAAAGTAAAAAGTAAAGGTTCTCCCACTTTTACATTATACAATTTTAAAAAGTTCTTAGCGTCCACAATATAAGTTCCACCTTTAGAACTTGTATTTCCAGTCACGTTTATAATTTGAAAGCCTTTTTTTGTAAAAGTTAAATTGTTATATTTAGCACTGTTTTCTCCAAATTGCAGACTTGCCTTATACATTATATTTTTATGTAATAAATTCATATCAATTACTTTTCTATTATTCCCCACATAAGGAACAAATTCTGTTACTGATAAATTTTTAGAAACAATTATATCCTTTATCCAACTTTTTTGCTCTTGCGAGCCATATGAAAAATAAACTTGTAAAACTTTAGCTCCTTTTTTGGATATTGTATTTTTATTTATATTAATCCAAGTTTCAGCTTCCCATGTAAATGGGTTCATACAAACACTTTCAACTGTTCCATCATCATAGGCAAACACAATTATAATACCATGTGATTTTTCGGCTCTTTTGTATAAATATTTAACTGTATAATGAACCGATAACTGTCCCATATAATCTTCATTGTTTTCCCATAAAACTTCACCAACAGGTTTGGTTAGATTTTCGCAATAAAAACTTCCATCTTCTTGCTTAACAAATCCTATCTTAGGCAAAACAGTTTCCTGATCAAACAAATTATCTCCAGTAGCAACACTTTCTTCTTTACCCATTTTCTTATACGGTTCATAAGCACAATAAATAGCAGGTGTGAAAACTAAATTGTCACAAACAATTCCTTTTTCTATACCTATATAAACAGTAATTGTATCAAAATTTTTATCCTTTGTTTCCAAATAATTTTTACTTGATAATTCCATATTTTTTTGCGAATATCCTGTATCATAAAACTCGTCAATTAATGTGCCTTCATTATATATTTGACTGAAAACGCTATAAGTTTTTGTTGCGCTATCATTTATCGGTGCTCCTGCAACTTCATAAATTATAGGAGAAGAAAAAAAAGATTGTACATTATATAAAACATAAAAATTTGCAGTATTAGTCGCCGTTCCATTAACAGTAACTGTTCCATTATCAAGATTAGGAGTAAAAGTAATTCCATTCTCAGTCTTTGCCGTAGAGTTATAAAACCCAAAATTATCCAATAAATTATTTTCTTCTGCAATCATCACTTTTACGTTTTTATTAGAAACAGTAATGTTACCTTCAATTACTAAACTAATCGTCAATTTCACATCTTTATTTGGAGTATATGTTTCCCTGTTATTTAAAGTAAAAATTTCTATATTTTCTTCTTTTCCTCTTATTTTTACTTCAGAAGCAAAAGAATAAAAGATATATTTTATTCCACTCTTTAAATACACTGAAGAAGATATTACCAGTTCACTTTCTGCTGTTGAAGTTCCATTTACTGTCATTATATTCGGATCTTCTGTGTCTATTGTCCATGTAATACCATTTATTGTTGAAGTCAAAGCCGTTACAAGCACTTTGTTCCTCCCACAATTACCATGTATAATAAAACTTCTTAGTCTTTCTTCTGCTACATTTTTTATCTCGTATTCTTCCGTATTTTCATAATGATATGTAGGTAACAAACCATTTCTACTCATTAGCAAGCACCTACCCTTGCCACTATAATAGGTTTATTTTCGCTGTCCATTCCTACACACTTAAAACCTATTTCATATATAGTATCTGCTACAGGAGTAAACTTCTTTTGAAGATTGCAATCTGCTCCAACCCAACGAATATTCGTATCTGTATCTGTTATAGTTGTACCAGTCGCTCCAGATAAAAATGTTAAATAACAATAAAAATCATTTGAAACTGTTGTTGGCAAAGCTATTATTAAAGTTGTAAGAGCTGTAGAAGTAAAACGATAATCCATTTCTGCTCTCAATGTTAAAGTATTAGAAGTTGCTTCTAACATAGTATAATTATTAGATAGAATTGTATCTTTTAAAACAACTTTTCTTGCAAAATCGCCATGATTATCAGTAGATGGATCTCCCCCAACTGTAATTTCGCCAGCAAACCAAGCGTTACCCGACTGATCAAGCGTATGCGCATTAGAACGGTCTGTATCCGAAATTCCTTTTCCTACTATGTGAAGGTACTTACCATATGTATCTATTACATTATATCTTCCCTCTACATGTTGAACCGAACCTATTATTGTGGTTTCTGTTCCCTCACCTTCAGCATGTGAATTTTCACCTTGAGCTTTTGTATGACTGCCTTCAGCATGCGAATTTTTACCTATAGCTTGTGTATTATTACCTTCTGCATGTGAATTTTCACCTATAGCTTGTGTAAAATTACCTTCAGCATGCGAATTTTCACTTTGAGCTGATGTGAAAAAACCTTCCGCATGTGAATAAGAGCCGTCTGCTGTTGTACTTTCTCCCTCAGCATGTGAAACAGTTCCAAGTGCGGAACTATATTTTCCTTCAACATGAGAATAGTTTCCTCCTGCCACTGTAAAATAGCCTTCAGCATGAGAAGCTGTTCCTGAAGCTTTAGTATTATAACCCACTGCAAATGCTTGGTTTCCTATTTTAAAAATACTTGTGCCAATTGTTGGCTTATTTGCTATTCTAAAATATTTAGGACCACTTGTAATTGTAGGCATAATATAATTATCTACTATAATTTTTCTAGTCGAAGAATCAATACTAACTATTTTACCATAATTATCATATATATAATCTTTATTGCCTTGTGAAGCATCCATACAATACAAACTAAATTTATCTCCAACAGCTAAATTTTCAACGGTTTCAAGAACATAAGATTTAGTATTTTTATCAGAAGAAGTTATAGCAATTAACTTTGTACCTGCCATTGCATTATCTCCATGAACAAAAGTTTCTTGACTTAATGCTTGAGTATAACTTCCTCCTGCATGAGCATTCGAAGCCAAAGCTTGAGTTGCTTGCCCTTCTGCATGACTAAAATTTCCAGAAGCTATTGTTTGTGAACCTTCTGCATGAGCTCCTTGAGCATAAGCATTTGTTTCATACCCCTCTGCATGTGAATACATTGCTGTAGCATTAGTATTCATACCTTCAACATGAGAATAATCCCCTGTTGCTCCTATTGCTTCTGTCTCTTCTTTTGTATTTCCTCCTTCAGCATGGGAGTAACGTCCTACAGCTTTTACTTGATAACCTTCTACATGAGCTCCTTCTCCTAAAGCTCTTGTCATATTTCCTTCTGCATGAGAATAAGAACCAAAGGCTTGGGTACAGGTTCCCTCCGTAAAAGCAACTTTACCAAAATCAACAGTTCCTATTCCAGGTTTTACTAAAACCATAAAATAATTATCCTCTGCTCCTTCTTTTCCCTTAAAAATTGTTGAATCTACAGTGACTTTTTTGTTTGTTGTATCAATTGCTGTTATTTTCCCTTCATCTAAATATGTACCTGTTAATTGCAAACTAAAAACATCATCAACAGCAAGACCTTCAACAGAATCAAGAGTGTAAGCTTTATTTGTTCTATCAAAAGCCGTTATTTTAAAAGCTTTAGAACCTGCAACAGTATTAAAGCCATGTGAAGAAGAAGCTTCTGAATTCGCTGTAGTCATTCTTCCTTCTGCATGACTACCCTTTCCCATAGCCCATGTCATTACACCTTCTGCATGGCTATAAAGTCCATAAGCTTTATTGTTTACATAATCATTAAAGATTTCTGCTCCCATCACTATTTCGCTTTCAGCATTTTTTCCTTTTGTTCCAATAATTTTTTCATTTAATATTTTACCTTGATTAGCAGATAATGCTTTCTCAGTATCTTCTGAAGTTAAATTATCTATTATTTCAATATTTCCACTATTTTCTTTTATTTCATTAATAGCATTAACAACAGAATCCTTTTTGGTAGTTTTTAAAGTAGTTAAATCACCTATAGTTGTATTTAATTTCTTACCTTGATTAGCTGAAAGAGCCTTGTTTGTATCTGTAGAAGTTAAATTATCTACTATCTCAACAGTAGTACCACTTTCTTTTGCTTCATTAATAGCATTAACAATAGTATCTTTTTTAGTAGTTTTTAAATTAGATAAATCTCCCACTTTATTTTCTAAATCTTTTACTCTTGCACCTGTTGTTGTATTATCTGAATCTAATATGTATTTTAAATTATCACTTGAATTATTAATTATTATATCAGCCATTAAAATTTCATTCCTTTCTATTATATCTTGTATGCTTTACATAACAAAGCCATAAGTTCACCTTTTGTTACCCATCCTTCAAAATCTTCTGACCATACCTCTGGATTTTCTATAATTCCTTTATCACATAAAGAATTAAGATTTGCTCTTGCCCAATAATCATATTTAACATTTAAATATTTTTCTTTTGTGCCACCAGTTGCTTTATCTATCAAAGCAAGTAACAAACTTTTACTAATATATGAATCTGGATTATTAATCCATTCTTCTTTATTTTGAATTATGTTTTTTCCGCATAAGCTTATAATATAAGGTTGGCTCCAATGAATATTTGAATTACTTTCATTAGATTTCCATATTCCTCCTGTTATTTTATCTATTAATGCAACAACATAACTTTTTGTTACTGGTTCCTCATATTTTGACCAGTCTTCTTTATTTGATATAAAACCTTTGTTATACAATTTATCTAAAAAATTTTTTGCCCAATGTTCAGAATTATTTTTATTTAACGTTTCATAATTGGGATTTCCATAACCTAAAATTCGGTTATAAGTTCGAGAATATTTTTTCTTAAAAACACCCCCACCATTACTTACAACGCCATTAGAAGAAGAAGTATTTCCTTCAACTGTATAAACAAAATTAGAATCAATTTGATATACAATACCTGTATGCCCAGCTTTTCCCGTACTATCTTTAAAAAATATTACGTCACCAATAGAAGGGTAAGTATGCCATCTTTTTATTTTTTTAAAATTCGTTACGCCCACTTCACAATTAAAATATTCTGGCATAATTTTTTGTTGGTTTTCTTTACCCAAAGCATTTGCAAAAACACATGATACAAAAACAGCGCACCATGGTTGTCCTTGTAAATTCACATTAAAATACTTTTTATATTGAGTGGCAAAGATTGTATAATTATTATAACCAACATTTTTTGTATAATCTTCTAAACAAGCTTCTGTTTTTTTCTCTAAATATCCGACCCATTTTAAAGCCTCATTTATTACTAATTCTTTCATCTTTACCACCCCTTATAAAGCTTTTATTTTATTATCCTCAATTGTATAGTGAGTATTATTACTATCAATTGTTACAGTACATGCGCTTGCCATATATATATTATTTAACATTTTTAAACAATCTATATTTATAAAAGAAACAGAAGCTGGAATATTTAAAGAAGTAGTTTTAACATAATCCTTAGACATAGAATATATTGCTCCATGCTCTATTCTTTCTGTTCCTTCTTCAATATTAACTTCTCCTTTTTTTGCTTCTGATAAATACCATAAACTTTTTCCGTCTTTGGTGTAAACCAAACCATTTACGCTTTTATAATTTGGATTATCTTCTTTTACAATTACATTTTGTAAAGAATGCCAAACATAAATAGCAACACTTAAAGTATTTCCTTCTGGATTAACACTACTAGTCTCCATAGAAAAATCTCCCATGCCTGTCGCACCATACCATCTTGTCATTTTTACTTTTGGTGGTTTTTCTTTTATTACAAAACTATTTGGCAAAACCAATTCTGTTATTCCTGAAGCTACATTAAAACTTAATTCATCCATTGCTATTACACCTTCTGGAATAGTATATCTACCATTAACAACGGGCGAATTTTCTTTTAATCTTAACATACGAGGAATAGAAATTAATCTAATAGCATTACCTTCTGAATCTGTACCAAATAATACCCCATCTATAGAAGTAAAAAATTTGTTTTCAGAATCTACAATAAATTCTCTATTCTTTATAGCACAATCGTAAAAATTATGTGAACCCCAATTATATTCTAAATATCCTGGATGAGTTGGATCTCCTCCTTCTCCTATAATTCTCACACTTTTTGGAATTGTAATAGAAAGATTACTATAATTTCTATTGTGATTAAAAGCAAAACTACCTATGTATTCTACCGTACTTGGTATTACCAATTCATTTGTTGCTTTTATACAATATTGAAAAGCACAATAATCAATATCTTTTAAACCTTCATTTAGATAAATACCAGTAAGATTAGCCCAATTAAATGCCATAGGGCGTACTTGAGTTAAAGTAGAAGGAAAATGTACTTCTTGTGACATAAAAGTAGTATTTTTACTTTGCTCTTTATTAGCAAAAGCGCCCAAACGAATATCTTTTAATCCTTCTCTAAATTCAAAAGAATGTAAATTAGTACCATAAAACGCACTTTCATATATAGTTACTATAGTGTCACAATCATATAAAAAAGTTGTTAAATTAATAGAATCTTCACAAAAGCCCACAGGAATTGACAACATTAATTTTCCTCTTAAATCTATAGACTCTAAACTCGGACACTCACAAAATTCTAAACATGCCATAGAACTATCACCTGTTGGAGTTCCATTTCGATAAACTTCATTCCAATAAAGAGGGGTATTATTACCTTTTACTTTTACCGTTTTAATATTAGGTTGACCTCGGAAAGCACACGCTCCAATATTTATTAAAGAATCAGGTAAAACAATATTTTCCCCTGTAATTGTAATGTTATACGTTCTTTTTATATTCCCATATATCTTCATACTTCCATTATAAAAAGCACGGTCACCTATTTGCCGAATTTGAGAATTTTCTCCACACACAGTTTTAAAAACGAGTGGTATTTCAAATCCATAATACCAATTGTTACCCAATATTTGTAAGCTATCTGGCAATTTATCATAATTTGTAATTTCAATACTATCAGTAGCTCTATCTAATCCTAAATTTATACCAAAATTATAAGCACCCTCTCCTATTATTTTTATATTAGGAGGGAAAAGACTCCCTTTAATTTTATGCCATCCTGCAAATCCACCATTACCAATATCTTCTAAATTATTTGCCTCCGTTAAATCTAAAATACAATTGTTTTCATAGTCTTTAAAAGCGTTAGCATTTTGATAGTATTGATATTCTAAACCAGAATTAGCTAAGGTATAATTCATCCACCAAGCAGAACCTAACTGTTTTATTCTACTTGGAATTTTATAAACTCCTTCTTTTTTATCTTTAAAAAAATTCCAATTGCTTTCAACACAAAAAGCCCTATCCCCTATTTTTTCTAAAACTTCATTAAAAACAATATCTTCATACAATGTTTTTGTAAAAGCACCAGAACCCACTTCTTTTAAATTAGTAGGCAAAATCAATTTTTGTTGTTCTCCTATTGAACTTTGATAAAAAGCGTCATTTTCTATGCTTTCCACATTATCATGAAATACAACTTCTTTTAATGTTCCTTTGTTCCATGCAAAACAATATCTTGGAATAATTTTAAGAGTGTTTGGGATAGTAATTTTTCCATTCAAACCACTAAAATTACTTGAACAAAAAGCATACGCTCCAATATAATAATCTTCCCCTATTTTAAAATCAAAACCACCCTTTAAATTTTGACAATTTCTAAAACTTTCTTTTCCAAAATATCGACAATTATTTAAATTTGAAATATCTATTTCATTTTTTGAGCTATAAAAAGCGTCATGAAAAATATATTCTATTGAACTTGGCAATTTTATTGTATAATTTCCTACTTTTTCGTTAAAATCTTTAAAAGCTGCATAAAAAATAGCTTTAAACCCTTCTGGGATTATTATTTCATTAAATTGTATAGAAGTAAAATCTCCATTAAAAAGTCGATAAAATTCCTCACCCAAACCATTTACAAATTCACCCTTGTAAAAAATAGGAACAACAAAATTCCCTTCTGAATTAAGTTGTATATCTTTTGCAGTAATAGTAGATATAGTATTAAATTTATTTTCTCCAATTACATTAAAGTTTTCTTCATAAGAACTATTCGAAGAAGTTTTACTATCCGATATAATCCTAATATTAGTATGCTTTTCTTCTTCTATTTTATTTTTAGCTACTGCACAAAGACTATTAAAAATCATCTTGTCGTCACCTCCAACATAACTACAACTCCATTATATATAGAAACCATATAAGTAGAATTTTTTACTGGAGCCACATAATAAGCATAACGTAGTCCTACGGGCAAATTTAAAGTTGTAGCGGTAGCTCCAGTGGTAAATTCAAAAGTATATTCTGGTACGCTATTTGAATTTCCTTTATTAGTAAAGCCAGTTATAGTTAAGGTAGTTGGAGCAGCAAAAGTATAATGTTTATCACTTTCTAAATTTATACTTACTACTGAATCTGTAATTGCTTTTAAAGTTTTTTGAGAGGGTTTACTTTCTATTAAAGCTTCCACCTCAGTTTTTGTATAAGCATTTGTAATTCCATGACCCTCTAAAGTTGTAAGCTCATTTGTTTCCAATATTCTTTTTATATTTTCAACCGTATTATTTACTGCAATTTCCATCGAAAATCACCCCTCTCAAAAAATAAATAAATTTAAAAATAAAATAAAAATTAAGTTTTATTTTCTATTGCTGCTAACCTCGTTTGTAAATCTTGTATAATACTAACTAAAGTTGTCTTTTCCGAAGTTAGTATTTGAGTTAAATCTCCCACTTTTTCTTCAGAAACTAATTTGTATTTATTAGTGCCAATTGTAACTTCACCAGCAAACCAAGCATTGCCTGACCAATCAAGAGTATAAGCATTTGAACGTGCTGTATCCGAAGTTCCATTTCCTACAATGTGAGCATAGCTTTCTGTTATATCTTTTAAATTATAACGCCCTTGTACATGTTGATCTTGACCATAAACTATAGTATTAGTTCCCTCAGAATGCGAAGCTTTACCAAAAGCAAAAGTATTATTTCCTTCTGCAAAAGCATATTTGCCAATATCTGTATCTCCTATGTTAGGTTTATTAAAAGCTATTAAATACATAGCATATTCCGCATCTGAAACATATTTGAAATTATCAACAGTAACAATATTGTTTGTTGTATCTATTGCTGTTATATGACCATAATTATAACAAGTTTCCTCTTCAATATCTTCATCAAACACTAAACTAAAAACATCATTAACAGCCAATCCTTCAACAGTTTGAAGCGTATAACTATTATTTGTTGTATTAAAATTAGTTATAACAAAACCTCGTAAACCTGCCACCGTTTTAATGCCATGGGCAGAAGAAGCCTCTGAAATAGACAAAGTTTGAAAACCTTCTGCATGAGAATAATCCCCTTTTGCTTGTGTATATATTCCTTCAGCATGGCAAGAATTACCTTTAGCTTCAACGTCACTACCTTCTGCATGAGAAACTAAGCCAATAGCTTGAGTATTATAACCTTCAGCATGAGAATAACTACCTGTAGCTTGAGTATTATATCCTTCAGCATGACTGTTGCTTCCTTCAGCTTTAGAACCTGCGCCTTCTACATGAGAACCTGTTCCTTCACTAATTGTTCTATAACCTTCAGCATGAGACCAATCTCCTTTAGCTTCTGTTCCATAACCTTCAACATGACTACCTTTAGAATAAGCTTTTGTTAACATGCCTTCCGCATGAGAATAACTACCTAACGCATAATTTTTCTCCCCTTCAGCGTGAGACGAATCACCAGACGCTATTGTTTGACTTCCTTCCGCAAATGCTTGTGTTCCAAAATCCTGTGTTCCAATTTTTGGCTTTTCCGCAATTCTAAAATAATTACTTTGTTCTGTATCCTCTGACTTTAAATAATTATTTACAGTAACTTTTTTATTACTTGTATCAATTGCTGTTATTTTTCCATAATTACATCGTTCTTCTGTTGTACCACCATATTTTAAATATAAATTAAAAACATCGTCAATAGCAAGACCTTCAACAGAATCAAGAGTGTAGGTTTTATTAGTATCGTCAAAAGCTGTAATCTTAAATGCTTTTGAACCTGCTATTGTGCCACTACCATGAGTAAAAGAGCTGTTTGACAATGCTTGTGTACCGTAACCTCCTGCATGAGAACAATCCCCATTAGCAACATTAAAATTATTTTCCACACAAGAATAATTACCATTTGCCATACCACTATCATCATTGAGAATTACAGCTCCTTCTCCAAAACCTTTTGTAACTATTATCTTAGCATCTAATATTTTTCCTTGCTTTGCAGACAAAGCCTTGTCTACAGCCTCAGAAGTCAAATCATCAACTATTTCAACACTACTTCCTCCACTATCGTTTTTTACTTCATTAATAGCATTAACAAGAGTATCTTGACTCATAGTTTCTAAATCAGCTAAATTTCCTATAATCTCTGACAAATTTTTTGTGATATCAGTAGTAGCAACTGTTTTAGCTTCACTATCTTTATATCCTGTACCACCTAATTTAATATCTCCAGCAAACCAAGCGGCACCACTCCAATCAATCGTATGAGCATTAGAACGATCATTTTCTCCAAAACCATTTCCTGCTATATAAAGATAATCACTTTGTTCATCTATTACATTGTATCGTCCTTGTACGTGTTGACTCTCCCCCGAAGCTATTGTTCCGTACCCTTCTGCATGAGAATACTCCCCATTAGCTTGCGTATTAATACCTTCTGTATGAGAGCCTATCCCATTGGCTTGAGTATCCATGCCTTCTGCATGAGAATAAACACCCTCCGCTTTTGTTCCAACCCCCTCTGTATGAGAATAAGCACCAACAGCATTGCTATCTTCTCCTTCGGCGTGTGAACTTCTTCCTTTAGCCGTAGTTCCATTTCCTTCTGCATGAGAATACATTCCTTCAGAAGCAGTTTTGTTACCCTCTGCATGAGAATCATCTCCTAACGCTTGTGTATATTCACCTTCAGCATGGCTATTATACCCCCAAGCTTTCGTTTGATGACCTTCAGCATGTGAACATGCGCCTACACTTGTCTCACCATACTTAGAACTTCCATTGCCACCAGTTATATAAAAAGTTTGTATTCCACCATGAAGCTCAGCAAATACATCGACAGTAACTTTTTTATTCACGCTATCAATACTTGTTATTTTACCATAATTAATATAATTATATGTTTCATTATAAGTTTCGTGAATACTATATATATCATTAACTTTCAAACCTTCAACCGATGCAAGTGTATAAGTTTTATTTATCTCATCACTACTTACTATATTAAAAGCATTAGCACCAGCAGAAGTATAACTGCCTTCAGCATGAGAATTATCACCTATAGCTTCTGTAAAACTCCCTTCAGCATGAGAACTCCCTCCAAAAGTTTCAGTTTGCCATCCCTCTACATGAGAATTTACACCTACAGCTTTGGTTTGTTTACCTTCTGCATGACTATATTCTCCAGAAGCTTGATTAAGACCGCCATTAAAAATTTCTGAACTATCTGCTATTCCCTTTTGACCAATAGCGTCTGAAATATTTAATTTAGCATTATCTAATATATAACCTTGCTTTGCAGACAAAGCCTTGTCTGAAGCTTCCGTATTTAAATCGTCCACAATAAAACTCTTTATATCTGTTTTAGTTACAAAATCTTTTGACGGTTGTTTTTCAAGGATGTCTGTACTTATATTATTAAATTCACTTAAATTTTTATTAATACAACTACTAATCATTGCATACAATTCTTTAGCAAGTTGATTATATCCTGTTTTAGTAGGATGATATACTTCGTAATTACTTCCGTCTAAAATCTTAGAATATTGTGTTAAATCAATTAAAAAAACTGAATCTAATTCATTTGCTAACGACTTAATTTTATCATTTAAAGTGTCCCAATTTGTACCTATTGCGTAATTAGGAATTATTGTACACAAAAATATTTTTATTCCTGAACTATTAGTAGTCAACTTTGTAATAATATTTCTTATTGCTGTTTCATATGCTGTTATTACAGTATCAAGTGTATTTGTCTCACTAATTTGAAAAATATCATTAATTCCCAAATGAATTATTGCAAAATCATATCCTGTATAACTTAATGCGGAAGTTGAAGAAGTACGAGTCCATTCTCCTTTTTCATTCCATGTTCCAGAATATGTAGAACTATCAAGCGAAGCTTCATACCATTGTGTTGAAGTAACTCCTGAAATGCCTGCATTTGTTATATCAATTCCTGATATCCTTTGTAAAATATGCGGATAAGAAAGTGTTTTATATACAGGATGTTGGTCATTTTTATCAAATACCCCTTCAGTTACACTATCTCCAATACATATTCCCCTATTAAACATTTCTATTTCATTTCCTATATAATCAATTGGGTTTTCAGGTTTTGTACTATTTCCTTTAACTATAGCTGTAAAAGAAATACTTGAAGTATAATCATTTCCACTAGTAGGACTATGAGTATTATCTAATACATATACACCTGGTTCACTAATAGTTATAGTTTCATTTGTTTCTTCATATATTTTAAATTTATTAAAAATACCTGCTCTTGTTGCTATCAATGCTCTTGTAATAGGATTAGGTTCAGAAGTTTGATTTTGAAAATCAATATAAATAATTCCTTCCACAGAATCATCTATTAAACTTTCTGTAATAGTTTGACTCCAATTTAAATAATTATTATCTTTCCTTACACCAGTAATACTACCTGTTCCTATTTCTATTCCAGAAAAATTATCTGGTATATCACTAACTTTAACAAGATAATTTACCGTTTCCCAAATCTTTCCCCAAACAGCATCCTCACTTGGATTACCATCATAAGTTAAAGAAATATTTATACTTTCTTCTTCTTTAACACTGGAAATTTTATTGTCAACATATTCTTTAGTAACAAGTTCTTTTGCATTTTCGTCTTCTTGTCCAGTACCGCCAATCTTTATAATGCCAGAAAACCAAGCATTTCCATTCCAGTCAATTGTGTGTGCATTAGAACGAGCCGTATCTGAAGTACCATTTCCTACTATATGTGCATATACATCGTTTTTATCTATCTTATTATATTTACCTTGTACATGTTGAGTTTCACTATAAGCTTTTGTATACAAACCTTCAGCGTGCGACCCATCTCCCAAAGCGACCGTTTCACAACCTTCAGCATGTGTTACTGCTCCTATAGCATTCGTTCTTCGTCCTTCTGCGAAATTATCACTAAAATGACCAAGAATTTGAACTCCTGCCGTAGGATTTTCTATTGTTACAAAATAATATTGTTCTAAATATTCACTTTCAAGTTCTTTGAAATTATCTACTGTAATTTTCTTATCAGTTTCATTAATTGCTGTTATTTTTCCATAATCAATATATCTATCTCGCCCTACTATACTAAATATATTATTAATTTTAAGAGAAGTAATAGAATTAAGCGTATAAGTTTTATTAGCTTGATCTTGCTCAAGTATTTGAAAACCTTTTAAACCTGCTAAAGTATCCGAGCCATGTACTGAAGAACAAGCTCCAATAGCATAATTATTATAACCTTCTGCATGAGCACAATCTCCTATAACTACATTATCTTTTCCTTCTACATGAGAAGCGTCTCCACTTACAGTATTAAGCCAACCTTCAGCATGAGAATAGTTACCAAATGCTAATGCTTGCATACCTTCAGCATGAGAATAATCTCCTTTTAGATTATCTCCTTCGGCAATATTCCAGATGCTTTCTTGCTCTCCTAACATAGGTTCACCAAGCCATAAGAAAACTAACGAATTTTCTTTTATAGCCTCCCAAAAAGTTTCTGAATCTGAGTCTCGCCATAAAATAATTTTTATCTTTTTATTTTCTTTATCACAGTTTGTTATTAAAAATACATTTCGTTGAAATGTTTTTAATTGAATTACATCTATAGGTCCGCTTATCCCATATGTATTATTTGCACTAATAAAATTACCCCAATTATTAAGTTCTATTGTATTAGTAGTTTTATCATAACTTTTAACAGTTAAATAACTAATTCCTGCTGCACTTAAAACACCTTCAGCATGACCACCACGTCCAAATGCTTTTGTATTAACGCCCTCGGCATGACTATACTCTCCTAAAGCAATATTCTTAAAAGTCAAATAATTAACTCCTTCTGTATAAGAATTAAAAATTTCCGCTCCTTCTGCTGAACCTTTAGCGCCGACTCCTTCATTACCCACTGCTATACTTGCTATTTTTTCTTTGACACTTGTAAATTTTTTATCTGAAGTTTCATTATCTTCATAATATACATCTTTAGCGTCTACCAAAGGGAAAATAGCCTCTCCTCTTTGAGTGACACCATCTTGTAATTTTACCGTTCCATTATAAGGCATTTGTATCTCCCCTTTCTTCTACGACACTGTTATTTCTGTACTTTTAGAAGCAGAAGCTTGTGGCGTATTACTACGATAAAATTTATACGGAATACTTATGCCATTTACGTCTATATTAGTTGAAGCTCCTAAAATAAAACCGCCTTCAAATCCCCCTATATTAAAAGTAGGTTCACCATAAGAAACTGGAAAGCCCATCCAAATATATGTATTAGTTGAATCACCTGTTACATTGTATGTTCCTTTTTTACTTGATTTTAATATTCCTTTTATTTTGCTTTCTTCATAAGTTTCCGTTCCAGCATAAGAATAAACATAAAAAGTAAAAACAACAGATATTGTTTTTGTAACTGTACTGCCTTTAGAAGAAATTGCAGTTAATTTACATTCAATTGATTTCGAAGTAGAATTAGTATCAAAAACAGGACTAATAATAGAATTATTAGAAGTATAAGTTTTAGCTGTAGCAGATATACTCTCCTCTGTATTCTCTCCTACTTTTAAAGTGATACTCTTTGGCGTTTCACTAAAAGAGAAAGAAAAAGAAGGACTATTTATTTGACTTCCGAACAATTGAGTTGTAGCAGCTCCTAAAGAAAAGCTATTTATTTTAAATGGGAATACTGCTTCTTCAAGAGTAGATAACCTATTATTTACTTCAGACAAATCACCAGAACCCCCACTATTTACTATCTCATTAATTGCATTAACCACATTAGTCTTAACTTCTGTTTTTAAATTAGTTAAATTACCTATTTGGTTTGATAATTCTTGTGATTTCACATTTAAAATTCTTCCTTGATTAGCAGACAATGCGCTGTAAGAACTATATGAGTTTAAATTATCAACTACAGATACAGAACCACCGCCACTGCCTCCACCAGAATTTTTTATTTCATTAATAGCCCCAATTATTGTAGAACTACTTGTCTCTAATTGTTCTTTACCTATCTTATTATTTATGCTATTTATTTCAGACTGTAATGTAGAAGTTCCCACACTATTTGGACTTTTTAACATATTTGTTATCGCCGCTTCAGTATTTTTTATTACAATATAATTATCTTGTGCCAAATAAATCACTTCCTTTCTTTCTTTTTCTTATCTATTATTAACAAACTAATTCCATTTATCTTCTCTATCTTTTCTTTCTTTTTTCTTTTTTTGAGTACACTCTCTTTTTTTTCGTCTATATTCTTTTTCATAATAATATGAATCTATCTCGAAGAATACTTCTTCTTTTTTTTCTGTTTTTTTATCTATATAATTATCATTTTTAAAACTATTATAGTTTTTTTTGCTTTTACTCTTATTATTTTCATAATAATTTTCTTTATCTTTATAACTCATCTTACTTAAAAGTCTCCTCTATATCTTCAATAATAGCATCTACTATTCCAAGCTCTTTACTTTCAGTTGAAATCCACCATTCTTTTTTTTTGTTTTTGTTATAAAGTTTTTTGTCTATATTAGTTTTTGAAATGATATAATTTTCTATTTCTTTATCTTGTTGCTTAATAGCTTCTAAATTTTCCATAACTTTTGTAGATTGACCACTCAAGCCAATTTCACCTTCATGTATAAGAAATTTACTACCTTTTAAAGCAAACCTTTTATGACCACTTAAAAAAATAAGTACGCCAGCTGAAGCACAAACACCTAAATTATAAATATACACAGGTGTTTTACTAATTTGTATTAAATTACTCAAACTCATAGCAGGATCAACATTACCGCCATAAGTATTCAAATAAATTCTAATTGGTTTTCTATTTTCAATAGAAATGTTATTATCATAATCTTCTTTATTCCATTGAATAATTAACTGATTATAAAACAATAATTCTTCCGTAACAATCTCATTAATAACTAAACGTCTATCATTAGTTTCTTGCCAATTCAATACTTCTTCTACCGTAGGAATTATCTGCTGTTTAGCCTCTTTTGGTAAAAAAACTTCAAACAATTCTTCTGCACCATTTTTTCTTATTATTTTACTCATAATTTTAATTCCTTTCGTATTTTCATAAAAGAATTTCTGTGCTTTTATTAACACAAATTACTTTATTAGTTTTATTTTTTTTGTTTATTTCTTTTTGTAATTCTTCGCAAAAAGTAATTTTACTTTTAAATTCACTATGTACAATAGCAATTTTATCATAATTACCATTAGAATAATACTGTAACAGGTCTTTTCTTTGCATATGATTAGAAAAGGATAGCAAATTTATTACTTGACTTCTACAGGGAACTTTTTTACCTTCTATAGTAATAGTTTTTTGTTTATTGTTTTTTATTTTGTATGCTAAAGTTCCTTCTCCAGCATAACCGCAAAACACAATACAATTTTTTACATTGGGTAATATTTGACTGGCTATATAAACTGAACGACCTGCATTCATCATACCACTACAACTAAGAAAGACACAAGGTTCTTTACTATTTACCCATTCTTGTGTACCTTCAAAATCTTTTTCTTGTTTTAAATTTTGCCATTGTAATACTTTTTCAAACTTTTCTTTTTGTTCGCCTTTTAATTCTTTTAAAAATTCTTGTGATAATTTTAAAGCTAACGGACTATCTATAATAATAGGAATATTAAAATTATCTTCTTCATTAAACAAATCATATATACAAGTTAAAAGTGTTTGACATCTTTGCAAAGCAAACACAGGAAATAAAATTTTCCCTTTATTTTCCACGCAAACTTGTGTTATAATACTCTTTATTTTTTCTAAATCTTTTCGTCTATTTTTATCACCTATATGTTTTAATTCTTTAGCATATGTAGCTTCTCCAATTAAAAGATTTGCTTTTTCTATTGGTTGAAAATCTTCAATATAAAAATTTTTTACAGCTACATTACCCAAATCTGAAGTAACAGCTATTTTTGTTACTCTATTATTATTTTTTATCCAAAATTCACCTTGACAAGCATTTATAATATGACCGCTATTTGTAAAGCGAATTTTTAAATCTTCTTCTATTTCTATAATCTGTTCCTTTTCATACTCATTCCAATAAGATAACGCCGTTTCAACTTCTTTGGAAGTATAAATAGGTTCGAAATCTCTTTTAAATTTTTTTCTGAGGTCTTCTGCTTCTTTGTCCATAATAAAAGCAGAATCTTTCGCCATAATTTCAAAAAAATCTCTCAATCCTTTCGGAGCAATAATCTTACAAGTTGCACCCTGTTTATAAAGTTTTGGAACTAATCCCACATGATCTATGTGAGAATGTAATAAAATAAGATAATCAATTTCTTTTGGTTTAAAAACAAAATTACTATTATTAATTTTATAATGTTCTAACAGACTTTTTTCTCCCTGATACAAGCCACATTCTATTAAAATCTTCTTTGTATTTGTTTCTACTAACACACAACTTCCAGTAACATCTTCTGCATTCGTACCAACAAATCTAACTCTTATTTTATTTTTGGGTTTACTCATACGCTTCACCATTTTCTATAATATAGTAACTGCTTTCTTACCCACAATAAGATAAGAAAGCAGTCCATTTACTAACCAAACAAAAATTATTCTGCCTTTTTTAATTTAAAGTTGTTTTTCTTTTCTGGAACAATAGTAATATAAAGCATACCATTCTTTATCGAATAATTACTTTCATTAGAAAGATTTGTAACAGGAATATTAAATCTCTTGTTAATTTCAAAAGTTCCAAATTCTGTTTCTGTTTTTCCAGTAATAACAATAGAGCCATTATACCCTTCTTCTACAAAATCTATTTTCAAATCTTTCTCGTCAATACCTGCTATATCCAATATAAGAATTTCTTTGCCATCTTTTTTCAGATATTTATACCACGTTCCTTTTTTCAAACCATTGCTCATTTCCTCACACAATTTGTCGAAAGAATAAAAATAATCAAACATAAATAATCTCTCCTTTAAAAATAAAATAAAAAAATGTAAAAAATTATAAAATATATAACACAACACAAAAACATTCAAAAAAGACAATTTATTGTATACAATATATAGTGTATTTCATTCAAAAATATACAATATATTGTACATTTTTGCATGATAAAATGTTGATTTTATCTAACTTGAAAAAAAGGAAGGAGTATTATTACTCCTTCCCCTCTTTCTCTTCACTATTAATTTGCCCTAAGTTTTTTGTTCTTAAAGGACATGTCGCATAATTATCAGTGTTTTTTAATCCCTTAATATCACGACAATAATATACATGCCCACAATAAGACTTACTTATTTTGCAAATACAACAAAGAGCAGGAGAATAACGTACTTCTCCTGCAAATTCACATCTCATGTCTTTATAACTCCTTTTAAAATTACTCAGCAGGAATTTCAAAAGTATCCTGAATTGTCGGGTCTTCTGCCATCTTTACTGTTACTGTAATAGCAGTGCTTGCAGCGCCTGTATCAAGAGACAGCATTCCTGTATTCTTATTATAAAGAACCTTCTCACCCTCAACTTCTACAGCTGTACTCGGTATCTGCTTTGCACCAATTCCTGCGTAAAAGCCCATTACAATAAGCGGATAAGCAAGAGCAGAAGCTCTATCATCAAACTCTGCTACACCAATCTTCTTCAGACCGTCTGTGATCTTATCATCTGTAAGAACTTTAGAAATAATAGCATAATAGCCCTCTTCCTCACAGTTCTCACTCTCTACAGCAAGTGCAGAACCCTCAAGAGTCATCTGAGAAGCACCTGTCATAGACATAGAAAGATCAGTCGTACCATTAAGCATAAATCTCGGAATTGTAATTGTAAGCTTACCTACTTTCGTAGAAGCGCCACCATCCTTTGTTGTGCCACCAGCAAAAAGCGGAGCGGTAAGAACAGCAACAAGTGTATCAGGAATAAAGTTAGCAGGAATAGTAAGAGTCTCACCTGCTGCATTCTCCTTTATGTATCTAATACAAATCTCATCGTCCTTCGCAAAAGTCGGAGCAACCGAAACCTTTGAAAGGTCTGCGTTATCTTCTATCTCAATAATAGAAAAATCTGTCGAACCCTTAAGAGCTGCCCAAATAACAATCTTCTTAGCCTCAGGATAAATCTTCTGCGGAGCAAAACCAGAAATATCAACTGTACCATCAGCTGCTACCTTAATAGCATTAGCTGTAGTTTCAACAGCACTACCACCAAGAACCGTATCCTCACCAACATTAGCAGCAAGAAAATCCATTCTGAACATAGCGTCCGTCAGCTTCATTGTCATACCCGAACTATGCGCATATCTACCATAAAGCTTAGCACCCTGACCAGCTCTAATATCCTCAAGACTTACCGAAAGATTTATAGAACTGTCAACCAATGTCTTTGAAACAAGAACTGACTGCTTCTGAGTTCCTAAATATCTAAAAAGTTCAACGTCACCAACACCTGCAATAAATAAATTCATATTGAATCCTCCTTTATTTTCTTTTATTTCTTCTCTTAAAAATATATATTGACCATCTAAGGTCTTAAGATAACCTGAATTTTCAGGCTCATCATTTTGCAAAAACACTTTCTTGTAAGAAAACAAATTTTATCGCCTCCTTATAAGAAAAATTAGTTGTTATTTTATTCTATTTTGTTTCCATTACCTATCTTACTTTCTATTTGTTCTATAGTCATAATATTATCAAATTTATGATCTTTTGCTTTATCATTTTGATAAATCCAATGAGGGAAAGGAGACTTAAATGTAACTAACCCACTTGTTTCTCCTATTTTATATGCTAAATAAGTTAATTTTGAATCTACTACTCGTAATAATAGAGTAAATTTACGCAAAGTCAATTGTTCCACTTCAGCAAAATTTAAACCAGTACTCGCAACTATACAAGTTTTTTGTCTTTCTAAAGTAGGTTGTTGGACATTACCACTTCTTAATCTGGCTGCTTCTTCCAACCCTTTTTTTAATTCTGGGTCTATGTATTCATCATCATAATCTAAAATATTTTGATAACAATAAATGCGTCTCAAATCCTTGTAATCTTTGGATTTAATTGGAATTCCCTTAACATACAAAACTGCTTTTTTGTTTTCTTCTTTCATTTCAAATACGTCTCTCATTATATGATTACAATAAGGACATAATTGAAGTTGAAACATTTTTTCTTGTCTTTCAGTTTGTCTTTTTTCTTTTTCTTCTTCAGTATATTTCTGATTTAATTCCAAATCTATTTGTAAAACCTTTTTTCTTATATCTTTATAAGTTAAAATTTGATGTTTATGTTCACAATCTTTATTGTCACAATATAAACCATTATCAATATGAAACACCATAGATAACAAATTAAAAAACCTATCTTGAAAACTTGAAGAAGTATCTTCTTCTATTAAATACGAAACGTATCCTAATTCACTCATTGACAATCCAATACCATCTGGAGCATTGTTTTTATCCATTGTAAAACAAGATATTAAATTATAAAAATTGTAATAATCTTTTACAATTGCAGGATAAATATACAATCCTCCTACAAAAGGTACAGGTTCGTCATTAGCAAAATAAAGCTCCTCATATAATTCAATTTTATCTTTTATTTTAATATTCATCGCATTCATTAAGCTACCCCACTCATTTGACAAGCAAAGATTGTTTTATAACCAAAAAAATTGCGATTATTCCATAATCCAATTCTGCTTTGTGCAGTCGCACTTAATTCCTGAGAATATATTAACTTACCCACACCTGCTATATCTGCTCCATTAAGCAATCCTAAAATATCTTTTAACAATACAGTACTTCGATTTTTATAAGTTACCAAAGGCTTAAACTCTGTAGGATTGTTCGGCAAATCTTTTTCATTATATAAATTATTTAAAATGTTAACTATTTTATTATGAATAATAATTTCAACACCAAAACACACTGTAGAAACCAAGTGGTTTACAGGGAAAATACTATCTACATAAATTCTAATTTGAGAGCATTGTTCTACAAAAGTATCCTCAATCAAAGGATATCGAAAAATTCTTTTCCCAGTTTGGTCTACCCCATTATTATCTATTAATTTCGTAACTTCTTTATATGTAGGCAATGGATGTTCCTCGTCATTTATTAAAGCATGATCATCATTATATTTCAATAATCTCCATATACTATGAACTAATGCAAGCTGTTCTTCATTTTTTTCTTGTGGCGAAATAAGATAATATAAAATTTTATCTTCAACTCCATCTAAATTCACAAAACGATTGTACATTACATTATCTGCATCGTACCACGTATTATTAACAAAACCTTCAAAACCCATTAATAATTTCCTCCTAAACGCACTACAACTTCTTGTTTGTACTCTTTGTTATTTGGTGCAACACAAGAAAAAGTTAATTTTAAATTATTCATTAAATAAGTTCTTTTATTTAAAACAATAAAAATATTGTCTTCCTTTTGAGTGATTTGATAATATAATTTATCTTTATCTGTTCCAGTTAAATAACTATCTAAATGAATTTCGCTATTTATTTTTTCGCCTTCTTTATTGAATAAATTAGCAATAAAAATACCTTCTTCATTTAACAAAATAGTTCCATCACACTCTGTTTGAACTTTTAAAGAATAATCTTCTTCAACTGGCATAGGCTGAGGAGAATTTGTTACTTTATATAAAGTGGGTTGAGCTGTTACCCTATGTTCTAAATCGTCTTCAGAAGAAATCACGTCTCTATCTAAAGCTACTAAAATCAATGAAGTATTACTCAAAGTTAAATCTGTAGCTATACCAAAAGTAGCTTCTGAAGCAAGTCGCTGAACAGCTTTTACTTTAAAAACAGAATTTATATCTCTTCTTTCTAAATCAACATCGCCAATAATATATCGATCGTTTAATCTAATTCCTTGTGTGAAATAATTATATTGCATAATAGCATAAATTTCTGCTTGATTAATATTAACTACATTATTCATATAAATATTAATATATTTAAAATCAACCTCTAAAGCACAAGGTTCACAATGATATTCTGTTATATTATCATAACTTAAATTAGGTGACCCTGCAAAAACTATATTGCTATTACATCTCCTAACAACAATTGAACCAGTAGGATCCATAGCATCTTGATTTATTCCTAACCAAATAGAACATTTTTCTTCTTTTTCTTCTTCTGTATATTCTACATTTTTAGCAAAGTCCAAAGAAAAACGAAATCTTTTCCCATGAAATACAGGATGATTATATTCCCGAAAAACAAGTTTTTTCCAATCATCTGCATACTTTTCTCCCGTATCGCTTACTACCTTTTGAATAACAGCTTCTGTAGGAGTATACACAGGCTTTTCTTTTGTATATGTTTTTTGTTTTTCATTTTCTTCTTCTATATCAACCACATTATATCTATACATCCACTCATTATTCACTTTATGTTGTAGACTTTCTATATAATAATTGTCGCCGACCATATTTTTTTTTAACTTCGCTTTCATAAACATAGCGCTATCAATTACATTAGTGGTATCTATAACAGCCATTATCTTCACTCACTTTCTTTTGTCTTTTTTAAAAAATAAGAAAGATAATTTGCATTTTCATATACCAATTTCTTAATTTCAGCATATTCCAAGTCATTCTGTAATATACTATGTAAGTTTATAATTACATTTACTAATCCACCTCTAAACAAATTGTTTGAAGTTGTAGCATACAAAACTAAACTTTTTAAATATTCTTTATAATCATAACCACTATCTGATTCTAAAGAACGTTCATATACATACAAAATTTTTCTGTTCTTTTTTGCCATCTGACGAAGACATTGCTTCTTTTCTTCTGTACTAAGAACAAAATCATTGTTATCTATCTGTACATTATCAGCCATACTCATCCTTCATTCACACCCCTTATCAATTTTTTGATTTAGCCATTCTTATATTCCATGCTAATTTATTTTGATATTGTAAAATCTCAGTATCTAATTGATCTATCCAATCATTTTTAGCACGCAAAGCATTAGAGCTTGAATGAAGTTTAAAATCGCTATCGGTTAAAATATTTTGTATATCTAACAAGAAATTTCGTGTGCTTTCTCCCCATGACTTTACCAATAACCTTGCTAAAATATCTTGAGAATATTGCATGATATTTCTTTTTATGCTATCAGTTCCCCCAATAGTAGTAAAATTACATTTAAACTCTCCTATTGAATACTGTTCTATTGAATATTCCTGTCCCTCTGGCAACACTTCTGGAAAAGTAACAGTACGATTTTCTTTGTCCAAAATAGCTGTTACTTTTTCTTCATGTGCTATGTATTGATAAACCGAATTATCTTTAATTTGAAAATCTTCTGATAAAACAAAACTTTTATTTATTCCATCACTTTCGAAAATTTCCATTTGTCCCGTAGGTTCTGTATATTCTGAAAGTAAATCAACAACAGAAAGGGGATTGTTAAATAATGAAATGGAATTCTGTAAATATACATACATCAATTTATAAAATTGCATTAAATTTGTATTATAAGCTATAGTTATCTTAGGATCGTCAAACAATCCTATAGCCTTACTATAAATTTTAGCAAAAGAAATACTTGTATCCATAATTATCACACTCCCCTCATAACTTTTACTGTGTTCTCGCCCTCTGTTCGTCAGCATTAATATCCGCAATCATATTGCTGAATATCTGACTATTAGAAAGTTTATTCAATAATTCTAACTTGTAACGATTATAAAAACGCTTGTCCTTCTCTTCTGGTCGAGCATAACACTGACCTAACCAATAATTAAGAACGACTTTCTGATCATTCTCGCTCAAACCTTGATAACATTTTACCAATTCATTTTCATTCATGTCAGGCAACTTATTAAGTATATCAGTAGTAATTACATTGCCAAAATCCCCATCTTCATAACATTGAATCTGATATTTTGCACACAAGTCTCTCTGAGCAGGAGTAACCTTAATTATTCCTGCATCTATGAAGCCTCTATACTTACCCACCATTTCTTCAAACTGTTGCCAAGTAAGAGTTTTATACTCTCCTAAGTTTGTTAAAACCACTTCCATATTACCAAGAACCATGCAAGTTGTTAAACCACCAAACATCTGTGTACCATGCACAATAGTAACTTCCTGATTCATCTTGTTATTAACCAAAGTTTCTAACAATCTATTAGTATAATCATTATCTACTGCACTTGAAGTCTGAGATTGCTGATTTTCAAGTTTTCTTTCTTCATTATTAACCTGTTCAATTTTAGACTTCAGTTCTTCATTTTCTTTCTGAAGTTTTTCCATCATAGAAAACAAAGCCTGTATCTTATCATCGGTTTCATTAATATTTTTATTAACACCTACTTCTGTAGTAGTTGTTTTCGTAGTTGTTTTTGCCATTGCAAAAATCCTCCTTTAACTTTTAATTAATACACTTTTAACAATTATTGTCCTAATTACGCAAGCTTAAGATAGCCAAACTTAGAGCCAACAACACAATCAGCGCCTACTCTCATATCTACTATCATACCATATGTATGATCAGCCTTGAAGAGCGGATCTTCTTCTATACCTGCTTCCTGACCCTCAATAACAACCTTGCACGGCTTATTCGAACCCATAGCAATCATATAAACAAAATCGTCTTTGAGAATTGTATGCGGCGTACCATTAATTGTGTTCGGAAGAAGTGCATTACCAAGCTCAATCAGCGGTACTTCCTTATAAGCAGGAAGTGCTACTGAAGTTACAAGGTCACTATTCGGACCAAAACGAAATGCTGCTGCCTGCGGAAGAATCTTGCCAAGAGCAATATTCGTACCAAGTGCATAAACAGGAGCACCACCATTAGCAAGCTTTACATTACGAGCAAGTGTAAGCCAGTTTGTATCATTAAAACCATTTGCAACATAACCAGAAATACCATGTTTTGCTGCGTCAGCAATAACATTTGTCATAGACTTTGTTACAATGCCCTGAATAGCTGCTGCATAAGAAGCACCAATTCTTCTACCAAAATCGCCCCAATCATGTACACCAGCAGCAACCTGATACCAATCTACAAAAATAGCAATCTGTCTGCGTCTTGCCTGTACACTGTACTCCTGATTGTAAATAGTTGCCTGACCACCTCTCATGATACCCTCTGCAATATCATTTACAACATAAAGTTCATTTGAAGCAACAGTAAACTTAGCATTATCACCAAAACCTACCTGAAATACCTCAAAAAGCTGATCATAACCCGAAGCGATTACTGTCGGAACAACAGGAACAATTGCCTGTGAAAGAATTGTATTAAAATTAGCTTTAAACATCGGGTTCTTATAAACTGTCGGGCTCTTAATATCCTCTAAACTTGTAAATACAAGCGGAGTACCTGACATACAGAACTCCATAAACTCCTTATTAAAAAGACTATTAGCCTTCTTATATTCCTCTGTACCATTCTGACCATCTAATGTCATATCAACAAGCTTTGAAAAAGCTTTTGTCAACGTATCTACTGTTTCATTACCAGTTACTTTAGCTGAAAACTGTTTTCTCATAGTTAATTACCTCCTCAATATTATTATAAATTACTCAGATACTACACGGCAGAAATAAAGAGTATCTGTATCAACTGCGCCCTCTGTAAGAGCCTTAGTCGTTTCAATCTTTACACAAAGACCTGTAGTTGCCACTTCATCTGCAATCGTCCACTCTGTTGAGCTTGCTGTCATTGTAGCAAACTTACCTACAGCAGGAGTACCAACAAAATTGTCTGTTCCAAGATAGAAAGTATCACCTTTCTTTACAATCCTATATCTTGTCGGACGACCAGCAGGAACTGCAAGACCAGCAGTTTTAATACCCTCTCTATATGTAACACCGTTAATGTCACCCTCTGAACGACCTACATAATCTACTACAGCATAATCCTTAGTATCAGCTGTCGGAGCCGTAATCTTTCTTACATTAACATCCTTCATGCCTTCGTAAATAGAATGAGCCTCAAGATCACCAATAGCTACTATAGCACCATCAGGACACTCTGCTACCTTACCACCATTATAAAATATACCTGTACCAAGCAAAGCCTTAACGTCTTCACTCTGCATTAAATTCTTCTGAAAAATTTTCATAGGTTATACCCTCCTTGTTTTTTATCTTATATTTTTAATAATTGTCTTAACTTATCCAAAGAATCTTCTGCAACTACAGTTGTAGTTACCGTTGCACTATTTAACTTAGCTGAAAATTCTTTAGTTTTATTATTTTTTTGTTCTTTTGTCATTTTATAGTAAGCTTTTGCTATTTCGCCCTCTACAAAATCTTTTGCTTCTTCACAAGAAACAAATTTGCCTTTTTCACATTGTTCACAGAAATTCTTCTCAATCTCTGCAAAAGTTTCGGAAGAAATATCTTCTTCATCTTCTTTCATAACTGAAAGCCCATAATGCTTTATTTGCTCACATTTCATAGTTTGATTTTCCTTCTCAATGATTTCCTTTTCTGCAAACAATTTTTTATAATTCTCTTCAAGAGAATTATAAGAATTAGTTAAAGCAATAAATTTTTCATTTAGTTCATTAAACTGCTTTTCAAAATCAACAATAGGAGCAACTTCAACATTGTTTTCTACAATTTCTTCTGTAAAAGATTTTGTGATTTCTCCAACAATACCTTCTACATCTTCGTCTTCTTTATCTTTTCCTTTGTTTTCAGAAGCAAAAGTATTGCACTCATGTTTTTCTATTTCTTCTTCTTCATGTTCTTCATGATTATCTTCTTCATGTTCTTCCTCTTCTTCATCTTCTACACAATCTTCACAATCACTATAAGTTACTGTATTACATTCTTCTTTTTTAGAGTCTTCAGAATTTTCACAATCTTCTGCTTTATCTTCTTCTGTCTGTTCTTCAGACATAACAATTTCCTGCGTTGTTTCTGCCTCTTCTGAAAAAGTTTCTTGTGCTTCTTCTACAATATTTTCTACTTCTGAAGTTACTTCCTCTTCAGCAAAAAATTCTGTTGTTTCAGCAACTATATTAGAAGTTTGTTCGAGATTTTCATTTTCTGTCACAATCTGCTCTACATTATTCTCAGCAACAGAAGCAAACTCTACTGTAGCATTTTCTTCTATTACTTCTGGTGTATTCTTTTCCGTTGACAAATTAATCCCTCCATTTCTTTTTTCATTTTTATTATCAATATATTCTTCCATTTTAATATCTTCTTGTTTTTCATTAGAATTTTGAGCTGTCTTTTCTTGCTCTAATTCTTTGTATGCGAAAGTCAAAGCTTTTCTTTGTTGTTGAAAGTCTTCTGTTGCCATAAAATGTCTCACTTCCATGTGAGCACCTGTTACGCCCTCACCTGCAATTTGCATACTATTACGCTGAGTTCCCAGAATGGTAATTCCATCTAAAATAAATTCTTCTATAATATCGTTACCTTTCTCTTTATATGATTTAACAACAGTTATTTCTACACTCACTTTATGTTGTTTCTTAGATTTCAACAAATATTTAACAGCTTCTCTGTTATACTTCGTTAAAATCACAGCAGTAAGATGTATCCACTTTTTTCCTTTGTAATCTATTATTTCAACAGTATCACTTTCTCTAATCATTCCTAAAGCTTTTTCTGCATTAGGAGCTGTGTAAGAATAATATTTTTCATGAGTATCTTTATCAAATTTTAAATCTGCATTATGCTCCTCAAAATTACCTTCATTATAGACACTACCATGAGTATTAAAATATCCCAATATAAACTTATTGTAAAAAGTTGGTAAAGCTTTTTTCATGCCTTCTAACAAAAAAACACATTTATTATAAGGTCCTCCTTCAGCAATAGCATATAATTCTATTTTTAAGAAATCCTTATTTAATGCCTCTTTAAGTTTTAAAGATTTTGAATCTAAAACGAAAGTTTTTCTATCCATTCTTCTCACCTCCCCCTTTAGTAATCAAACCTTAGGTAATCGCATTAAAGCAATCACCCTACCTTCTATCACTTCAACAAAAGTGTTTGGTTCTTGATTATATGTATTAATATAATTTAACAGCTCTGGTTCTGGTTTAAACCATTCACCATTAAACCGAACACGCAACTTTGCAAATTTCACATGCAACTCTTTTTCTTTTAGTAAAGTTCCTTCTATATAACCTAAACTATATAATTGAAAAGCACTCCCTGTATTTAATTGTTTTAGCCTTGTGTCTAAGGAATTACTTGTGAAACCTATCTTAATAAACTCCCCATTAGTAAAAAAATAAATTTTTCCTTTTTTCTCAGAAACTTTTCTTTTTACTTTATCCATAATATCACTCTACTTTTTTAGTTTCAGGCGGTTCTGTCGGCAAAGCTAAATAAGTTGCCCATAAAGCTTGTATAGTACCATTACCACCTTCGTTACGATATGATTCATAAAGCTCAGATAAAACTGTTTTTTTATTTATAGAAGCCCATCCCATATGTATTGCAGTGTCTATTTCATTTAATAACATCTGCCGTGACATATCTAATGTCAATTTGTCTTTCCTCATTCCATTCTTGCAATGTTTCTGCAAATCTTCTTTTATTGATTTCGTTTCATTTTGCATACTCTGTTGTGAATTAAATATATTCTTTACTTCTTTCTGTAAAGACTCTATATTACTCTTTAAATCTGGTATTTCCTCTATATTTGTATTTATCCTATCTAAAGTCTTTAGTAGCTTAAATAAACCACCAAATACTCCTGCTATCAAAATTAAATTCCGTAATAAAACTCCCCAATTATTAATAAATGTACTTATTTCAGACATATATTTCACCCCCTTTATAAAAAATAAAATTTATATATTTTTAAAAGATCGTGAAAACTCTTTTGTGTCAGAAACATTATCTCCATTATCTCTCGAAGCAGCTGTAGAATCATTTTCTATCTCTGTTTCTTCAATCGTAGTTCGACCCACTTCTTTTTGTTCTGTTACAGAATTTTTAGAAATGATAGCACTATTATTATTCGTACTGCTTGAACTACCTTCTTTTTCCTCTGTACCATTGCGAGAATATATTTCTATTCCTATTACATCAATATAATCATTAAATGTTCGCATATCTTCAACACTTTGTCCAAAGAAAGATAGTACTCGTGGCAACATGCTTTGTACACCGTTTTGTAATAGTTCTTTGGCTTTTTTGAAATCATCTGCTGTATCAAAAATATCTCCCCATAACGTTACCTTATACTCATATTTTAAGTCAAACTGTTCATTGATTACATGATTTAAAAATTGCTCAAATTGTAAAGTTAAATACTTCGCTCTTGAAGCCGCTATAGCTTCTGTCGCTTTTACCATGGCTACAGAAGGTTTGTCACTAATAGACAACAAAGCCGCATTACCAGAAGTAGCAACTAAATCTCTTAATCTATTATATATGATATTCATATTATCAGGTTGACTATCTATATTATGTAATTCAAAATTCTTAAATGGAGCAAAATAAGTCATAACATTACTAGACACAGTTCTACTAAATATATCATCATAAAAACTAATTAAATCTGGCGTTATAATTGTTCCATCTGAACCTGCTTTAGCATCTTTATAAATGGGTACTTCCGCTGTCAAAATAGAAGTTACACTCTTCGACATTAAATTACCCATAAGCCATCTATAATCATCTAATTCCTTTAAATCTAAAAATAATCCAATAGAAGAAGGAAAAGCCATTGGAGTAGATAACTCTTGTCCAAAAGTAAAACAATCATCTTGATTTAACTCTACCCAATAATAATAATTTCCATTTATTTGTTCAAATAAATAATTAGACATTATTTTACCTTGCGGATTAAATTGATAAGTGTTTTGATTTTTTATAATCATTCCGTTAGCTTGCATTTGTTCCCATATTTCTCCTATATATGGTGGATACTGAGAAACGTCATACATTGGATTTAAAAATAACATCATATTAAAACTAACTATATATTGTTGCTTACTCCCTATACTCGTAATCTTAACATGACTTGGTACCAATTTTTCTAATAAGAAAAAATCAACTTTCTTAGGATAATTGTATGATTTTCTTAATAAATAAGAACATTTTCCCTCTAATTGAACCTGCATATTAATAGTCTTAAATGATAACTGAGGATTAAATTTTTCTAAAATTCTATTAGCAAATTGAATATCTTTTTGAAAAGATTCTTTTTGCATATCTTTTTTTGTTACATATTGTGGCATTAAATAAGAAAAATAATTAGGTATCTCTCTTTCCAAACGAACTAAATTGTTATACACAAAATTTGTATAATACAATCCCATACTCGTTTCTCTTAATGATTGCTCATTATTAGCAGGATTCTCTAATGCCGCCTGAATCTCTTTTTTTTCTTTTTTGTATGCTGTACTATTAATTGTTTTTACTCTCTGATTTTGAATAAAAGGATTGTTTAAAATAGCTTGAGAATAAGCATTTTTAACTTTTTGAGGATTTAACCCTTCTTGATTATTACCAAATCTTCTTACTATTTCTCCCCATTTGTTTTGTATCTCAGACATCGTTATCTGTTCCATTGGAGATTCATTTATAGTTTTTACACTTTCTGTTTTAGTATTTGTATTCTTTGGTGGTCGTCCTCTTTTTTTCTTTACTTCTTCTGCCATCTTATCCACCTCCTTTTATTCTTTATTATTTTCTAATTGCTTCACTAATTCAGCTTCAAAATCATTCATAAACTTTAAATAAGCCCTCAATTCTTTTTGCTTTTCTATTTCAAATCGTTTAGTATCTTGTTCAACAAATTTTTGTTTGCACCACTCTACAATTTGAAAAGGCTCGTATTTTAAATTATTTTCATTTAATTCCATTATGAAGTTTTCTTGCTTTATAATATTTTTTATCTTCTTTTTTTGATTTTCTGCCTCTTTATTATTTTTAGTATATTCTCTTGGCGCTATATATAATATCTCTCTAAAAAACACAAAATCAAAATCTTTTTCTAATTCCTTTACAATATTAGATAAATCTTCATTAAAATTTGCAGTTACTTTATATATCATTTTTTTACCTTTCTGTTACAGAAAAGGATTAGCTCCCATATTAGCAAAAGGATTATTACCACCAAAACGAGAATTGTTAATATTCCTTCTTCCTTTTAATAACTTAGAATAATCTGCCTTTTCTGCTCCAAAACCACTTAATTTTTCTTTGGCTCTTAATTCCATTAAATAATTACATAACATAGCTACACAATCGGCTCTATCATCATGCAAATTCTCTCCTCGCCGAGAAGCCATTAAATCAAAAGAAATTCTACCAGTAGAAGTGTTTTTTGTTTTCTCCATAGCCGTTAATTCATATTTTAACATCTCTATTTCAACTACTGCTGCTAATTGTTTTTGAGTCATTTTTACTCGCTCTACTATAGGATTACCTTCAGAATCAAAAGTGTCAAACTCCATTTCACCTCTGCCTGTACTATCTTTAGGAAAAATTACTAATCCCTGATTTAAAGCGTCAGAAGTATTTTCATACATCTTTACTTTATCTCGTGTAAAGTTAGCCAAAGTCAATATAGGCTTAGCTTCTTTGAAATTATCTTCTCTTTCTTTACAATATTTATCTTCTAAATCTATAACTCCTACATGTCGTTGATTTTCCTCATCTGTCCAACCTGGCATTAGCCACGCAGCAATATCAAAACCACCACCACCAGAACCAGCATCTATTATGATTCTTTCTATATTTTTATATTCTGGTGCAGGACCATTATAAGCTATTATCATGTTTTTTAAAATTTCTATCTGTGCAGGTTTCTGCAAAATTATTTTATTGCCACCCTTACCCTTTTCAATAAGATTTCGACAATTTACTATTTTTACCATCCAACCCTTTTCTTCATCTTTGAATAATTCAGCAACTAATACAATACTATTATCTACTTTAGAAGAAGGATCGTTAATAATTAAATATTTCTTTCCTTCTTCATATTCAAAAACAGGCATGTAACCTTGACTGTTTTTAGTCAATGTCATCTTATTAACTAAACAATCTTGCCCACCTGCTAAATCAAATTTATTAAAATATTCTCTATTAGCTCTAAATTCATTTTGAGCTATAGCATTATCAATCGTTTGTTGACTTACCAAAGGTGTCATAGGCATGCCATTTTTAGTTGGATGTAATGAAAAACGACAATCTAAATCACAAACAAAATAATCATGATTTCCCATCATCATTTCCATAGCTCCTAATCTATAAGAATCCCATAATTCTGTGAATACGTCTTCAGCAGAAGAACATAAAATATTTTGATTAGGAAACTGCTTAGGCATACATCTTGCATTTACACCTTTACCTGTAATAAAGTCTGTATTCTGAGCAGTAAAAGGCTTTGTAAGAGCAAAAAAGTTTTTGTCTATTTTACCTGCCTCATCATACAAGTTTAAATTGCTTCTTATACCCACAATGTTTTTGGGTACGCTATTCAATGTCTTTATAGAAGCTCCATTGTATAATTCACAACTAAAAGAATTTTTATCGTGTACAAAACCACTCTGTCCTGCATTCTGTTTAATTACTTCATTTAAAAATACTCTTGTAGAACCAGCAACAGAAGCAATCTTTCCTAATGCCAAATCTTCCATTTTACTAAATGTTTCTTGGCTCTGATTACCTGTTACTGACATTATATATGTATTATGATTCGGAATTAATATGCTCCTTGTCATAATGTAAGGTGCTGATAAGTAAGAATTATGAGTTACAGTCGCTTTATTACCACATAAGAATAATCCACTATCATTCGATACCGTAATACATCTCATAGGCTTTTTTCGATTGGTTTTACGAACGTCTACTATGGCTTTTCTTGTAATTATTGGATTCAAAGTTTCTGGTAATCTTTCTATTTTGCGCGGAAAATTAAAAAGTGGCATTTCTTTACTATTCCTAAAAGCAATACGATAAGTTTCTGCTAAAGTGTCATCTTTTTTAACATAATTAGTTACTTTGTGTTTAATTGCATTTTTTACTCCTACCGAATCTAAAAGTTGCGAAACTTGTTTTATTAATTCATAACGAGTTTGAACAAATTCACATGTGCCATTTTTATTTACACAGCCATCAGTATCAAAAAATCCTCTTAATAATTCTATTCTATCTTCTAAAGAAGCATACATATAACTTTCAGGAATATGCTTATTTTTATACAAATTCATTTGTTTAATCTTATATAAAAAGCTATTTTTTTTTGCTTCTTGTGCTGTCATTCCTTGTTCTTTTAATTTTTTTTCTCCGTCAATAAAAACACGATAGCAATTTTTATTCTTTTCTTTTTGAGAACAAGAAAAAACACTTCCATGTTCTTTTAATATTTTTTTTGCAATTTCTATATCTTGTTCTCCTATGGTAAGGCAATTAGAATTTTTTCCGCCATCGCCTTCCCAATAACCGATGACATAAGGGTCTATAGATAAATTTTGTATTTTAGGATATAAAATAGGTTTGTTACAAGACACATGAAAACGATGTTCTATTTTCTTTTTTTGTTTTTCTTTTTGTATATTGTCATATAAAAACCAAGTGTTTCTTAAACAAGGAAAACTTCCTTCTTTATGCTTTCTGAAATTTTTATCCCATACTTGCCACACATGTTCGCCATTACATTCTATTATTTCTCCGTCTTCAAATTCAACTTCAAAAACATCCTCAAATATAATAGGATTCAAATGTATAACTTCTGTCAGTTTTCCATTTTCATCATAAATTTTATCTCCTATTTTTAAATCTCCTATTGTCTTTTTAGGATACTTTTCTCCTCTATCACTAATAGTTGAATATATAGGTGTGTCAAGGCTTAACGCTTTCCCACTATTCCTAGCCATTACCCACACTATTTCTCTTGCGCACCAAGTAGACATAAAAACATATTTCTGATGGTCAGTAAATTCCAACCCCAAAAATATTTCAGCAAACCGCAATGGATGTTGTCTACCCCATTGAATAATTCTATTATATTTATCCCATACTTCTTTTTTTCTTTCACTTATTTCATAATCAAACTGATTAAAGATTACATTAATTGCCATCTAAATCACCACCAAAATATTCTGCTTCGGCTGATTCTAAATCAGAAGGTAATAATTCTTTTTCTTCTTTTTTAGTAAAATGAACCTTTTCCACTTCTTCGTCTAATTTTTGTTGGTCTTCAGGTTCTATCACACCTTTTTTTCTTGCTTTGTATAAAAGCTGTAATCTTTTTATTTCAATTTCTTTATATCTTAAAGTTTCCTTAGTTTTATCTAACTCTTCTTGCAAAGCTTCGATACGCTTTGTCTGTTTAGCAACCATTTGGAAAGCTTCATTTTCTGTTAAAGACAATTGAGAAAAAACTGCTTCCATAGACATATTGGCAACGTCCTGCATTTCTTTACAAGTTTTCACCCCATAAAAATTAACCAAACCGTCTTCGTAATTTTTCTCTTTCATCTCATTCATACAACCAGTTAATGTACCTGCACCCTTGCTTTTTTTGGTAGCATACTTATCACCAAAGCCATTATCTCGTGAAAATACAGTAATCTGTTGCAATTCTTTATTTCTCATATCAGCAATAGCTGCGACTTCTTTAGTTGTCGCTCCATTTTTTTCTAATTCTTGTTCTTGTCTTCTCAAATGTTCTATTTTTTGATAACTTCGAACAATTTCTATAGCAGCCTTCAACTTCATTAAATCGTCACTCATTGCTTCATCTATCATTAATTCCAAATTTCGATACATAACCTTTTTATCTTCTTCAGTTTCATTTTCAAAAGGATCGTATCGCATTAGATTTATAATTTTTCTTTTTACTTTAATTTCTTCCTTGTCCCAATCAATAGGAGCAATATAATTACTCGGATTAAAGACAGGAGGAAAAGCTTTCAAATAACCGTCTACTGTATAGAATCTGTTTTTAATAGTAGGACTATCCCAATAAGTTGCGCCAAACTTTCTCATTCTATTTACTGCACTTAAATAATTAGGTATCATATTAACGGCATTCGGATTATTATCAAAAGCTTTTCGAGCAGATACATAACATTTTTCATCCCAATATGTATTAGTATCACAACACCAACGTTCCATAGCTAACAACTCATGTTTATCGCATGTTTCATTAAAATGATAATAGAACAATTTATTAGCACACACTTTACAAATTGGCTTATGAAAAGACATTCCTTCGTCTACTCTGGCTAAATCAGCAAAACTAAAACTACGAGGATATTCTTCTATAGATTTAACCTGTCCACAACAAGAACAAATATATTTATTATAAAGAGGAATAGATTTATTAGGATAAAAATATTTTGTAACCATATCAGTCTGATTATTAATACACAATCTATCTTCTTCTAATAAATAATCTTGTATAATTGAACTTTTTATTTCGTTACCCTCTTTGCTTACAACTTCCTTATCAACACAATGTTTATAATTGTCTTTTCCGTCTTTAGGTACAACTTTATAGAAAGCGGTATCTGTTTTATATAGTTTTCCTAATTTTAATTTTCGATTTCTCATACTTGGATTTATTACTTGAACTGGCAATTTCTTTTCTTTTTCAAGAATCTTAAGTTGACGTTCCTTTTCTTTTTCAAGTAATATTTCTTCCATGTGTTCTTCAATATATTGTATTCTTTCTGCTTTTTTAGCAGCTTTTTTTTGTGCATTGTCTCTTCCAATTTTTTGTTGTTTAAGTAACTTCTCTGCTTTTTCCCTATAATAAACTTCTGGTAATTTAGCCATAAAAAATCTTCCTTTCCAATCTAATTAACAGAGATTCATAGGAATATCAATTATATCATCTTCGTCAAAAATCAACAAAGTTTGAGAAGGGTCAGAGAACAAGCGTTTATTTAAGGTATAACTATCTGTTCCCTTCAAGCTACCATTAAAATAAATTTTCTTTCCTTGAAAATTTTTAACTTTATCTGCATGCCAATGCCCTAACAAAACAATATCAATCATTATATTTGTACCAAAAGCCAAATCTTGCAGAACACTATTTGCACTTCCCAAATGACCGTGTGAAAAAGCAATAGTTTTACCATTTATATAAAGCATGCCAATATTGTCGTCTATATTATCTTGTATCATTTCTAATGAATTTGTCATACCTCTTTTTTCAAATTCTAAATTTGCTTGTTTAATTTTTTCTTCTAACCACCAATCTATTAACTTACAAAAACTTTCTTTCTCTATATGCTCTTTGTAATTAGTTTGTACTCTTGAATGGTTATCAACTACACTGCGATAAGTAACATAAGGTATTTCGCTTGACAAATCAATTAAAAAATTGCTTAATAATCGAGAAACAATTTTTATTTGCTCTATACTATCCAATTCGCTCTCAATTCGAGAGGTAACATGAATTTCACCTTCTATCAAATCTGAAAGATTTACAACATTTAATTTTGTTATATTATGTATTTTACAATAATGAACCACTTTAGAAAATAAAGTGTTTAATCTTTGCTGTGCAATTTCTAAATTATAAACATTTCTAAAATTATTGACAACAGCTCCAATATGCCAGTCACCAATACACAAAATACCTTCCTTATTAACACTATGAAACATTTTGTCTTCATACTTATAAGGTTTCAAGTTTAATGGAAAATTATTTGCATCACTTACAATAGCTTCTTTCAAACTTTCAATTCTTGCTTCGTCTCTTAAATGTTTTCTCATTACTCTTAAAGCATCTTGAGCTTTTACTTTCTCTTTATAAAAAGTTTGAGTTTTTTCTTCAAGCAAATCTATAGTTTCAAGATTAGTATCTTCAGTATCATAATTTTTAAAAACATCTTCATAATATAAAACTGCTATCCTATATTGTTGCTGATAAGTAGAAGTAGATAATTTATCAGCACCATTTTTTATATCTGTTAATTCTTTATTAAAAATATCTGTCAACTGTTGCCAATCTAAATCAATCAAGCCCTGTTCTTTTGCACGACCCAATCTAAAAATAAATTGGCGATCATTTTCATTTTCTCTTTTAAACAATTCCATCTTTTAAAAATCCTTTCACAAAAAATTAAATATATTTTTTACAAAACCTTTTACACATGAAAAGATTTTGGAAAGAATACACTTGATATTTTAGTCCCCTTTGTGTAATATATAAAACATTCGCAAATAAAATGTCTTATATATTATACACAAGGGGATAATAAAATCTTAATTTTAAATTAGAGTTCTTAGAATGTCTTCTATCTGTCTAAGAGTATAATCAGCCTTACTTTCAGCTACTGCTCCAGACCTTTCCTCTGTATCAGTTTCCTCAGTATTATTTTCATTCTTTCTATAATCTTCTATGATCTTTAAAATTTCTGTTATAGCATTACTTATCTTCTGCCAATCTACCACTCCAGAAACTACTAAATATCCTATGCTCGGCAATATAATAGCTATTAAACTACCTATGCAACCAATCATATTGTCAGACAAATTAAACAAACCCAAAATACCTGTTACTATAGTTATTATCGCTATTACAAATTTACCATCATTAAATAAATTAAAGAATTTCTTCATTACCTGTCGTCACCTCATTCATTTCTTCTGTCATTTCTGTTTTACTTTTAGCAAATATACGTTTCAAACACAATAGCAACAACTCACCACCAAAAACACCATGATTTGCTGTTATTAATCCTGTTACTTCCATTGACTGTGCTTGAACTATTTTCATTGCCCACCATTGCATACATAACATTTCTACTATACAAAAAATAACAATAAACTTACTAAAAAGTCCCTTGTTGTTTTCTTTCTTTAAATTTTTAAATAATTTCGCCATATGTATATCACCATTTATTTTTAATATTCTTTTGCTTTCTTACTCGGTGTATAATATGGCTGTCCATGCTTTTCAGGGACAGGGATCATCTCTCCAGTATGTGGATGTCTATACTGAGTAGCTCTTTTAGTTTTACCACCCATGGTACCAAATACAAATGTTACTTTATCTTCTAAAGCTATTACTTCCATAATTAAATCTTCAAAAGTTCCTATAAAATCCCTTGCCTTGTCTAAAGAAATATCCATTCTATCTGCAAGATTTTTTACAAATTGCGCCTTTTTCATTTTTATCTCTCCTTTAAAAAAATTATCCTTTTATTCTTTTCTTTTTTTGTAACTTGCTTCTTGACGGATTCGAACCATCTTTTTTCCTTATAAATAGAAGCATATAGAAGAAGAGAATGCCTTCTAAACATTTTCTTCTTTTTAGTTTGCTTATTAATTAAGCAACAGTATATGTGCCGTCACCTACAGAAGTAACGTACAATATTAAATCATTATCTGCACTTTCTTCATTATAATCTATTTTTATGGTATTAAAATTACCATTCTGTTCTACACCAACATAGGTGTAAATACAATCAATTAACAACCGTTGACCTGTTACAGAATCAATCACTTTAACATCAGTAATATAACCATTAAATGTATAAGCCTTTTTTTCTGTAGCTGTTTTAGCCACAGTAATTTTCGTCACTGTCGGCAAAGCGCCTTTAATTTCATCTTTGCGTACTTTATCAGCTAAAGCTTCTTTAAGTGTATATGTACCTGCTGTACCACCTACACTATCACTCACTTGTAAATTATCACCGCTGCCAGTCTTTTTAAGATAATCTGTTAAATCAACAGCACTATCACCAATTTCTTCCCAAGAACGAACACCCTCAACTTCAATTGCCATATACTCACTATATACATTCTTGTCTTTTGAAGTATTATTCTTCTTCATATATATAGTATTCAAATCAGCGTCTGCTAATTCAGGCAATGTTTCAACAATAACTCTCTTTAAATGTCCTGCTTCTGCTACAGCAGTTTGTATAGCCGTATTTGTTTCAGCTTTAGTATATCTATCTTTAAGTTTAGTGTCAATATCACTAAGTTTAGTATCAAGACCTGTAATATCTGTTGTACTATGTGTATGAGAAACATTAGCTTTCTTAGCTATTTCTGTATCCGTATAATCTTTAGCAGTTTTAAGAATACCTGTTTCAGAATTATTAATAGCTTCAATAGCAGCCTTATTATCTGCTATACCTTGCTTAACTTCTGTATCATTATATTTATTATTAGTTACAGTAGTGTCAACATACTCTTTAACAGTAACTGACCCTACATCCCCAACTTTTGTAGCAATCTGTTGAGAAGTGTTATTCCCTGCCGTAGTTATTGCTTCACTTTTTGCTGTCGAAATAGCATCCGTTATAGCCGTAGAAGTCATTGCGTCTGTAATACCATAGCCAGCTAAAGTAGTCGCTTTATCAGCCTTCCCATTTATCTTTGTTTTTAATGTTTCTGCTAATTCAGTTTCACTAACTTCATTTTTTGAAGCCAAAGACCCTAATCCATCAATACGGTCTGCCTGTGTTTTAATATCCCCTGCTAATCCAGAAGCCTTATCATCAACATATTTTTTAACAGTAACCTCACCAATTTCTCCTACTTTAGCAGAAATCTTATTATCTGCATTTGTTCCTGCTTCGGTAATTGCTTCAGTTTTAGCTGTTGAAATTTTTGTTTCTACATCAGCAGTCTTTGCGTAATCACCTATAGCTAATTCCGTAATTTTTTCATCTGTATAACTATTTGCTGCTGTAGTAGCGGCAGAAGCTTTTTCATCTGCATAAGATTGAAGTTCTGTCTTTGCTTGTCCAATAGCTCCTGTCATTGCAGAAGTCGTAACATAATTGCTTAAATCAACAGTAAAACCTAAAAGCTCCCAAGCAGTTCCAGTATAAACATATTCTTTATCCTCAGCAGTTCCAGTATAAACATATTCTTTATCCTCTTCTGCTTTAGCAGCTAAAATCTGATATACGTCACCTTCTCGCATATCGATAATTTTTACTTCTGTTTCTCCTTCTTTTTTATAAAGATCTCCATTTTCATATTTAGAAGCTGTACCTTTAAAATGGAACACTCCTGCTACCTTACCATCAATAGCAGTCTTATCATAATAATTATCTGCTAAATCAGTCGCAACATCAGCAACCTCCTTATAAAGACCAGTTTTAGCTTCACCGTCTTTACCATCATTGCCAACTTTATCTTGCAAACCTTTTACATCTGTTTTAAGTTGCCCTACTGAACTAGTCAGACCTTCAACTGTACTATTATCTGGAGTAAACCATTCCAATGTGCCATCAGCTTTTTTACGAAGCTGTTGATTCTCTATTGCCTCTGCAAATCCTTTAATAGCAATAGTATTATTTTCACCTATGACAATAGTCTTATCATCACCTATGTAAACTCGACCTACAGGATGGAGCTTTTTGTCAGGTCCAATTAAATACATTGTTGCAGCATTATTTTCTACAACAACTATATTTTCACCTATATAATAAGTACTATCTGCACTACCTACTTCAACAGCACCTGCCGCCGCAGTATCTGCCGCGGTTTTACTATCAAAGTAATATCTCGCGTCAAGAGGAAAAGCGGAAGTAGGATTAAAACTAACCGAAAAATTTAATTTACCGAAATCTATCATAATTTTATTCCTCCTTCTCTTATATTGTTACCGAATATGTATTAGCCTTATCATTCGCTTTAGCATAATCCATAATGTAAACCTTATAATCTTTAGCTGTATAACCATTAGCACCCTCTACTGATACTGTACTCTTTGTGAAACCACTCTTAATTTCAGCATTCGTACCATTAACATCTTTAATAGAAGTAACGTCTTGTAAAGTAGCAGGGTAAGCAATAACTACTCTCATTGCTCCAACTGGAATATTAACAGTAAAAGTGCTCTTTGCTACTAATGCTTTACCTGAAGTTGTTAAACCAGTTCTAATATAATCCGAATTAACTGTACCCTCTTTAGTGGTTTTAGTACCATAAAAAGCATTTCTATAGCCACTAATTTTTGCAGAAGTTCCCGTTTTAGTACCTGCCTTAATTTGCGTATTAGGATACTCATTTTTTGTGTTTGTTAACGGAATCGTACCATCGCCATGTGTTGCAACAGCGGTTATAGTGTAATTAGTATTATCCTCAACCGTAAATTTATCAAAAGAGCCAGTAGCCTTTGCCAATTCGCTTGTTTGAGAACCACCATTGGTATCTGTAATTGTCCAAGCTGAAGCCACTATACCAGTAGCAGGACCATACGGATAACTTCCTGCACTTAAAGTAGCAGTATAAGTAGGAGTTACTTCAGTACCAACTTCATAGGCTCTATTATTAGTATTATTTACCTTTGCTTCAGGACACACAACTGTAACAGCAGGAGCAGTAACTTTTGTCGGATAAGCTTCTTCTGTTGTAAACATTGTCATTATATCTTGCATGCTTTTACCTATTGTGGGAAGTTCTTTTGAACCTGTCGAATCAATTTTTTGAACTCCCATATTTGCTGTCAAAAGAATATTGGAATCAAAATATACATTTTTAGCACTATAGTTACCGTCCATTGCCCCCCATTTTTCTCCGTCATAAAGATAAGCTGTATAAGAATACTTTTCTGCTGCTATAAGACGTTTAACTATACAAGTATCTGATTTCTTCGGTTTAGCATCTACAGTAGCTATTGCTTCCGTATCTGACTGTGCCTCTGTAGCAATAACCTCATACATATTACCTTCGGAACCACCCATAGGCTTCCATTCAGCACCGTCATACTGATACTGTTTTTTATCAGTTGAATTATAATAAACCTGACCCATTTTAGGATTCTCAGGAGCTGAAGTTAATGGTTTAAAAACAACATTATCAACAGTATTTTTCTTTAAATCCAAATTAGTTAAAATTTGCATTTTATCTGTCCCCTTTCTTTTTTTCTTATTTATTATAAGGAATATAAATAATATCTACTATAACTGGATTCTCTGGCTTCATTGAAAAACCTATAGTTATTTCAGTTTTGTTTTCAGAAGATATATAAATTACTTCTCCTATAATCTTTCCTCCAGTAACACTATCTGTTAAGCCAACACTTAAAATATATCCTTCTATTACAAAAGTTGATTTCTGAGCTGTTATTGTCTCTACTCTCTTTAACGACTCTACATAATTCTGTACATATTCTTTGGTTGCAGCGGTTCCTCCACCGCCACCTCCTCCACCACCAGAGTTAATGGCTTCTATAATTGATTCTAATAAAGTGCCCATTTGTACATTTTGTGCTGAAACACACATGTTGTTAAGCATTTTCATTTGTTGTTCAGTTAAATTTACAATTGCCAAAAAAGGCACCCCCTTTCAAATTTATGACAAAGAAGTAATAGTTGTATTACTTACTCCTGTATAAACCATAACATGAATTTTACTACTTTCGCTTCCTGAAACTGCTCCTGACTCACCTATTTTTAATTGAATTAAACCTTGTTCTGTTAATTGCATTAAAACTGTCGTAGACCCATCAGCAACAAATAATCCCATATCTACACTATTTCCTACACTTAATATTTTTTGAATTGTACAACCCCCATCAGCATTAGTGCCAGATTCATTCAATGCATAAACAACTGTATTATCTTTATTAAAATTATCTAAAGTTATTGCAGTCTTCCATTCACTTGTTATATTACCAATATTTATATGATAACACGCTTTTAAATTAGACATTGCACTTATTTGTGAATTAACTTCTGTTTTAGTAGCATACGTATCTACAATAGCTTTGCCATTTATATCTTGTTCTGCTTTTTGAGAAACTCCAATTAATTTATTACTACTATATTGAAATTTAATATCTCCTATAAAACTTACAGAGCGATCTGGTTTCAATTGATAAGGCACATGATTTTGTATATAACATGAAGGTGTTACATCGCCGTTATACCAATATATATTATCACTTATTGCCTGTACAGCTTGTAAAACAAATTTATTCTTACTTGTTTCAGATAGCGCACCACAAGACATAATTAATCGAATGCTTTTAGCTTGTTCTCCACCACTTGCTACCGAATTCGCTCCAAAAATAAAATTACTATTTAAAGTTAACCATTTGGGCCAACCTGCAACCAAACACTCACCCATATCTACATATGTACCTAAATTATTACAACATTCTTTTTGTAATTTTATTTTACAATTTTTAGCTCCATTCGTACTTATTCTCATAATCAATTTTTTTATGTTTGCATAAAGTGCCCTATCTTCTCCTGCCCAAGCGTCAATGGTTATTCTCGTTAAAGAATTTGTCGTCACAGGAACATCAATGGGGCCTCCAAGATATATATAAGAAGCTTCATTGACCCAAGAAGAGCGAGTTTCTGGAGTTAAAAATCTCGTTTTATCTTCATCTGTAAATGGATAATCTATCCAATTCTCACCATTATCTGTAGAATACTCAACTTTCATGCATTCTGAAAGTAAAAAACCAAAACAATTACCACTTTGTCCTGCCAAAGCTTGATCTAAAGGGGTTAAACCATTAACTGAAGGTGTTGCATTTGTATCCCATCTTAAATAATTATCTTTTAATTGAGTCGCTTCAAGAGTAATTCCACTACTGCCATCAAATTGTACACTCTGACCACTAATAGCACCAGACATATTTATCGTAACTTTATTAGTTAATTTGTCCGCTGTTGTAGCATTTTTTGCTTTTGCAGGAACATAATCGGTAGTAGCTACAGTTTTAGCTGCTGTATCTTTATAATTTGTTCCTCCAATTTTTATATCTCCTGAATACCATGCATTACCTTTTTTATCTACTGTATGAGCATTTGAACGTGTTCCTTGTAATCCATTACCGATAATATGAGCATATTCATTAGCTTCATCTATAATATTATATGTACCTTCAACATGTTGTGCACTTCCCATAGCAATTGTTTTATAACCTTCAGTATGTGAATAACTGCCTCTTACTTCTGTTTCAGTACCCTCGGCATGACCACAGTAACCAGAAACTTTTGTGCCCTGTCCTTCAGCATGAGCTCCATAATTATTAGCTTGCGTATTATAACCTTCTGCGTGAGAATAAGAACCAAGGGCTTGCGTATTATTTCCTTCTGCATGTGAACTCGAACCTAAAGCTTTTGTACCTACTCCTTCAGAAGAAGAGCAATTGCCATAACCAGTTGTGCCAATTTGCGGTTTTTTATTTATTCGCAAATAATGTGTAGAAGTTGTATCTGGATTTGTTTTATAAGTATCAACAGTAATTTTACTATTAGTTACATCAATTACTGTTATTTTTCCATAATCCATATATACGCCATTACTTAAAAGTAAACTAAAAACATCGTCAACAGCAAGACCTTCAATAGAATCAAGAGTGTAAATTTTATTTGTATCATCAAACTCAACTATTTTAAAAACATTAGAACCAGCTATTGTATTATAACCATATGCTGAAGAATAACTGCTTATTGCTTTATTGCCACCGCCCATAGCAACACTAAAGTTTCCAGAAGAAATATTATTTGTATCATTAAATATTAAAGAATTAACACCTGTTCCTTTTTTACCTACAAGACCATTTTTAACCTCATTAACAGCAGATACGATATTAGTTTTATCAGTTGTTTGTAAATTAGTTAATTTACCTACATCTTTAAGATATTTTGAACCATCTGTTGCAGATTTTGTTTCAGCGTCATTAGCTACAACTTGATAATCATATATTTGCATAGTATAATCATTAGTGTTTTTTCCTTTACCAATTTGAATAGTATCTGTTTCACTAAGAGCAGTAGCACTATTTCCAATAGCAATACCAGAATTTCCTGTTGCATGATTACCAATAGCAACGTTTGCTAAAGAAATAGCAGTGTCACCAATAGCTACACCTGAATTTTCAGCGCTTGCATTGTCACCAATAGCATAGCCACCACCTTCACCATTTGTTTGAGCCCCAACTCCAATAGCAACACCACCACGAGCTCTCGCTCCACTACCTATCATAATATTTCCAGCGTTTCGATCTACTTTATTATTTAAATCTTCTTTAGTTGCTAATTCTTTAGCTGTCTCGTCTTCATAACTAGTGCCACCAATTTTAAGATTGCCTTTAAACCATCCATTACCATTATGATCAATTGTATGGGCGTTTGAACGAGCACTTGCGCCCTCTCCATTTCCTACTATATGTAAATAAGTTTCTTCTGTATCTTCTATATTGTATACACCTTGTACATGTTGACCTCTTCCATTTGCTACTGTAAAAACGCCTTCTGCATGTGAGGCTTGCCCCATAGCGGAAGTTTGTTGCCCCTCTGCATGAGAAGCAGTACCAGAACTCACAGAACGTATACCCTCTGCATGTGATAGATGACCTTCTGCTTTCGTGTTATTACCTTCGGCATGACTCATATTTCCATAAGTTATAGTAGCATTTCCTTCTGCGTGAGAATATGCACCAAAAGCTTTTGTATTACGTCCCTCTGCATGTGTAACATGACCAACAGCTAATGCACCATCTCCTTCACTATGTTGCGCTGAAGTTGGAAGGATTTCTCCCCCTTGATTATTAAGCTTAGTCATAAATATAATATAAGAAACATTTGCTGAAAGCTCAACTTCTGTATCTACTGTAATTATCTTGTTCTCTGTATCTATAGCAGTTATTTTTATCTTTTTGGAAGTTATACCCCCTGAAGAGCCAAGAGTGTATAACATTATTTCTCCTACTGCTATACCTTCAACTGTTGATAATACAAGATGGTAATTATCTTCTCCCTGTCCTGTCACTTTGTAACCATTACCGCCACCAGTTTCAGAAGAGTCTCCTTCTGCGTGTGAACAAACTCCCCAAGAAGTTGTAGCAACTCCTTCTGCATGAGAACTTTCACCAACAGACATGGTGCTCATTCCCTCCACATGACCACAATAGGCATCAACTATACAACCTTCTCCTTCAGCATGACTATAATCTCCTTGCGCAATATTAGAGCTTCCTTCAGCATGAGCCCCTGTACCAGAAACACCATTACCCCATCCTTCTGCGTGACCTGCCATTGCAGCAACATCAATTACATTTCCATATCCTTCTGCATGAGACCCCTCACCTTTAGCTGCATTATTTGTACCTTCTGAATGAGAAAAACTACCTGTAGCAATATTAGCCGTGTAATGATTAAAAATTTCACCACCTTCAGCAGTTACTTTTCCTACGTCAGACCCGCCAATTTCTTTCCATTCTGTTCCATTATATTGATAAGATTTTTTCTTTTTTTCGTTATAATAAATTTGTCCTTCTTTAGGATTCGAAGGTGGTACACTTACTGGAATTAATGTCACATTATCTACATAACTTCCTTTCAAATCTAAATCAGTAAGAATTTTTAAACCCGAATTTCTTTGAGTAATATAATCACCTTCAGAAGTCTTTATATAACCACTCTCTCCTGTAACTGTATCTTGTACTTTTATTTTATAGTTTTCCATTCATTTCTCCCACCTTTTTTTTACTTTTGCCCAACGATTATGTATCGGTGGGAAACCAATATATTATTTACAAAATATCTTCTTTATTTCTTTCCATTATGGAGCAGGGAAGAAAAAAGCTCGAAAGTCTTGATACGCAAGACTTCCAAGCCATACAAACTATTTTTAATCTATCCACTTTCCTCGTTATTCCTGTCCTTTTTGTTGGATAGATTGGTTTTTTTGCTTTTTATATTCTTTTCTATACTCTTTATAGCATTTTTCACATGTCATTCTTTTTGTTTTAGAACTTGCTATAAATTCTTCTCCACAATTTTCACATATCAAAAACTTTTTCCCTTTGGTAGACAATTCTTTAGTATAACAATTATCACACAAATCTTTTTTTCGTTTTGAATTTACTGTAGCACTTTTACCACAAGATTCACAAAGTATAGTTCTATCACCTTTCAACTTTTTTTGATAAGAGTATTTTTTTTGACATTCATCACACCTTACTTTTTTTTCTATAGGTGTTTTTCCTTTGTAGGATATTACATTTACTTTTGTATCAAATTTCTTTTCACAATCTATACAAATACCTCTACGTTGCACCTTTTCTTTGTCAGTAGCTTTTTTATAAGGATATCTCTTATATTCTTTTTCCTTTTCTTCTTTACTTTTAGGTTTACAATATTTACATCTTTTATTTCTACTCTTTTCGCTACCAACTAAAAAGAAATCGCCACAAGTAATACAAGTTCTTAACAAAGGATTACCATTTAATTTATCAAAATAAAAAGGAATTTGATAATAATTATCTATACGTAATAAAATATCGTTTTCATTCGCTTCTATCTCTCCAAAGTTTAATATCCTTTTTAGTTTCTTCGCAAATGGTATCTCTATTAAATTGTACTCCATGTATTCTTTGTATGCCTTTAAATTATCTATGTCTTCTGTAAACCTTATCTTCATTATCTTCGATAACTCTTGTTCACTTAAATTACATCTCAATCTCGTGTCTGCATAATTCGTTTCTTCTTCTCCTTCTTCACTTATAATAGGATTTAAACGATTATATTTAGCTATTACCAATATTCCAAATAACCATCTTTGCCACTTTTCTTCTGAAATTAACTTTATGGCTTCCCACTCTGTCTTTGTAATTGGTATGGGTGTATATGTTCTTAACTTCGTTTCATATCCTGCCTTCATTGCCGCATTTATTCTTTCATATTCTATTTCACTCTCAAACCCTATCCAATTTAATTGACAAAATTTTATAAGTTCTTTTTTTACTTCTTCTTCTGTTTTATAAATTTTACTTCTTAAATATTTTACATAAATAATTAATTCCTTTACTGTGTATACTTTCGGCACTAATATCGTACTTGTTCTATTACTATATAAATATTCACCATAATGTTCTTCATCAAATATAATAGGAGACTTTAACATAAAATCTATTTCTGCTTTTGTTATTTTCTTTTTATTCATTATCATCACTCTCCAATTCTATAACCTTCTTAGAATATCTGTTTCCTAAATACTCTATACTCCCATTATTATCTTTAATTGGAACTGTGGTGTATTTGTTCTCTTTTAAAGTATTGTTTAATATATTATGTACTACATACTTCCCAAAAACATCCCATACAAATGCTTTGCTTTTACTTGGATATAAAACATAACAATATTCAACAACAGCATTTGCTATACTTTCCATTATGCTTTTTTTACCTTCGTGATTTATCGCAAAATACTCTTCTGCTTCACGTCTTATATATTTAGCATATTGTTCTATATTAACTATATTATCTTCTTGTACTATCTCACTTATATTCTTTATGGTACAATTCTTTCTTTTTTGTATTTCTTTCTTTTTACTAATATATTTTTTATAATAATAATCTATTCTTTCTATATCTTCTTTACTTACTGAACATTCTTCAGCTTTCATTAATTCTATAACTTCTGGCGAAGTTTTTTCTTTCCCATAGTTTTTTATCTCTGATAATTCACTTTTTACATATCTAAAAATTTGATTCATTGGACTATTGAAATCAATTATAGGACAATATTTATAATACCTCTTTTTAAAATCAATTTCCTTTTGACTTAAATCTTTGTCTTCTTTGTGAATTATATCTTCTATATGCTTATCAAACAAACAGTAACATATTCTTTCCATTCCTTCCATATACTCTCTATATTCTTTGTTTAATTGAGGATATCTGTATATGAAAAATAATGGCTTTCTATCTGCACATATGTCATTTAAAAATTCTTTTTGCTTTCTATCTTCCTCTGTATCTGTTGGAAGTATTTTTTGCTGTTTAATCCATATTGAAGGATATGGGTCTACTCGTATGCCCTTAGCCGCCTTTTATACCCTCAGTCACCTGATATTTTGTTAAGTTGTTCACTTGGGAATAGAGCACATCATCATCCTATGTACTTTCATAGGTTACAAGCCTTCACTTGTAAGGTTGTTCCATGTACGGCACTTAAAATAATGAATTTCACATTATTCATATAAACTTCATCTTCCCATAAGGAAGGTATGTTCTGCTCGTTGCACCTTCAAAAGAATTTCTTCTTAAGCTTGGCACAGAGGTTTTCTAATATCATTTATTAGACGTTCCCTGTTAGCACATTATTTTTATAATGCACACCCTATATTTATAGGTTCACCGTATGCGCACTTATACATTACTGTATAAGGGGACAATTTCATCAATGGCATTTCCTTGTTCCATACGAGTTAATTTTAATCTTTCTAATATCTCATTATAACATTTAATACTATATTCATCTGTCTTCCCTTTAAATTTACATAATAAATCATAAAAAGAAGTTGAATAATTCGTTACTTGTCCAATAGTTGTATCAAAACTGTCTAAATCAGCTTTGTATAAATTCTTTTCTTGAATTTCTCCTTTTGGTACCGTTTTCTTTTCGTAAGTGATTGGTAATGAATTGGCTTCGTCTTTGTATCTTGTTTTTACAAATGTGGGATTATCAGTAACACAACATAAATCTCCATCGTAATCGCTCATTTCTACCGTTACTTTCGTAATACTTTAACTCTTATTATGATAAGTTTATAATACTTTAACTCTTATATAATAAGACGGATTAGACTATATCTTATCCTCTAATAGAGGTCTTGGCACTTTGCAGATAGTCATTTCATACTATTGCTACTCTACTCAGTTCAAAATAATTTATGTAAAATTATTTCGCTTTTTGTTAGTCGTTACACTTTATTTTTATTAGTTATGAATACTCCAATTCCTTAATAGTGAATACTCCAATTTCCTAATATAAAAATCTTAGCACGGATATCAGCAAGCTATCCCTTTCAGGACCTTAGCCTCTCTTACGAAGCGTATTCGTCTTTGGACTTCTTTTCAGAAGGTTTATCATTATTAGTAGATAAACAGTCTTATTTAACTTCTACCGTTAGCACAATTTAAAATTGTACACCTTATATCTATAAGTTCACCAAGTTGTTTTCTATATATCACTATATAGGCAGACCACATCTAATCTGCATGAATCATACAATCACAAGACCAAACATTATAAATTGTACCACTTCCTAAATATTTATACCATTCTTCAGTAGCTTCATTCTTTACAAAATGTAATTCATTTACCTCACTACGCCATGTCAAAGGACTTCTCATTGCTACACCAATATTAGAACCTCTTTCATTCCAATAATGACTATAGTGTTCAAACTCCTTTAATAATCCATGTACTTTATTTATATCTCCTTCTGCAAATACCCACTCCATTAAAGCATAAGGGTCAGGTATCATGGTATTAAAACACCCTTTTAATATTAACTTACCTATGTAAGCTTCTCTTATCTTTTTATTTATGCTTTGTATTATATTTTGTCTTAAATGTTGTTCGTGTATCATTTTAGGATTTATTATTAAGGCTTTGGCTACATAATCACTTGTCATATTTAATAATTCCTTTGGTTCTATATCTTCTTGATTACATAAACTACCTAACAAATATAATAAAGCAAAATTTCTATCTAATCCACTTACGCCTTTTAACCAGTCTATAGTAGGTTTACATAAATCTTTAATATCTTGCTCATTCAAATCTAATACTTGCAAAAACTGATAATTAGTTGTAAAATACGAAGGGTCTTCTTTAGGAGAAACTCGACTTATACCCCAATAGTTTAAATTTTTATCACATTTAGCTTGATAATCTTCCATGCTATCATAAGCATTCCATAATTTAAATTGCGATTTTGTTAATATTACATCACAATCTAATATGTTTTGTTCTATTCCATATAAGTCTTTTAAAACTTCTTTATGTGCTACTTCTTTTGCAAACTTTTTAAAATCAACTGTAAACAAACAACCTTTAATAAAAATACTTCGAATAATAAATACACTTGGCACATAATCTAATTCTAATTCTTCTGCCCATTGTCGAGCCTTAGATATATCTATTAAACCACCACCATCAAAAAAATTGAAAGGCAGTTTTTTATCAAGTGTTACTATTCGCTTTTTGTTTTTTAATTTATTTGTCGTTTGTGTATCAGTAGCCCAATCAATTCGTTTTACCATCTCTGTCTCACAATCATCTACTAAAAAACATTTGGGAGTAGATAATTGTTGAGTTGCTGTAGAAGCTAAAGCAAAATAAGCATTATATTTGTTCATTGTTATCTTTACAGGTTTCATATCATTTCTTAAATATTGCTTTAACTCTTGTTCATAGTCTTCTCTAATAAAAGCTACTGTATTGTTTCTTGCCATTCCTGCTCCACAAAGCAATCTTACATACTTGTGCTTTACTAATTCTTTTGTAAAACCGTCTATCATTTCAAAATATAAACCATTTTTTATTATCTCTCTATAATGTTTTTTGTTTTCAATTTTCACAAGTATGTATTCTGGAACAAATAATAATCTATCTATTTTTTTATTATTCTCCATGATTTGATTTTGTATATTAACTCTTTCTTCTCTACTTTGTGGTTCTGCTTTTATTAATTTCTTCTTTTCCAAAAGTAATTTAGTTAAATTACTCATTCTTGTTGGTGTGTCTGGTTGATATTCTTCAAATTCTATTCCTTGTTGTTTCAAACGTTGGTATCTTATATGACGTATAGTTCTTAATACTTGAGAATCAGCTAAAGCAACTATTTCTTCTGCGCTACGTAAATCATTTATGTTCTCTCGATACATACAATAGTTGCTATTAGCTAATCGCCCTGATAAAAATTTCGCCACATAAAATTGTTGTAATTTTCTCATATCTTCACCTCGCATAGAATGTATTTCTTACAACAATTTTTTTATTCTATGAATTTGTTCCTTGCTTTACACTAAAATCTATCGGAATTGGTACAAGATAATCATTCATTGTGTGTTTTACAGAATTGAATATTTTAATCTTTTCTCGCTTAGATAATTCACTCTCATAGTATAATTTATCTAAGTGCATGCCTTTTATATTATCTTCTGTAACTCGATTAGGGTCGAGATGTACAAAAGTAATATGATTGTTAGTGTATTTTTCTCCATATACTTCAGAACTGAATGTATAACTTTCTACATAATTATTTAAAGTCATACGTATCATTTTTTCTGCAACTTTACTATCTCTACAACAAATTCCTATTGTGAATTTCATTATCATGATTTATCACCTACATTATTTGCTTTCTTCTCTTTTTCTTCTATCTCCTGTATCTTGTCTTCGTCTAATTCAATCTTTACTGCTTCAGGATGGTTTCTAATATACTGTCTAATCTTGCTCATTCTTTTCTTTTCCTTCTTAGCTTGAGCCCTTCTCTGTGCTCTGTTCATTTTAACTTCTGTGGTATTTGTAGTGTTAGTATCTTCTGTTACTACACTATATGTACCTTCTATTGCGTTTTTATTTTCCATGTTATTAATCCTTTCTTATTTTAATTTTAATTTTAATTTTAATTTTAATTTTAATTTTAATTTTAATTTTAA